>Ga0075418_10007335_pt1 | contig 12424 bp, 8 predicted proteins | sample SoiMetdeltSBSDD2_FD_81776 | JGI IMG/M metagenome (GOLD analysis project Ga0075418, IMG submission 81776) | Bulk soil microbial communities from a Populus tree surrounding site in Tennessee, USA - Soil MetaG P. deltoides SBSDD2 | ecosystem: Environmental > Terrestrial > Soil > Tree plantation...
CGGACCGCCATCGGCTTCAAGTCGAAATCGCCTTGAAGGATTTTGAACAATGGCGCGCGGGCTATCTATCGCAAGCACTGGCGTCGGAGGCAAGGATATGAGACGAAGAAACGTGTGGGAGACAGAGCGAGTGGGCGACTGGGCTATGGGGCGACGGGGCGACAGGGGGCGAGGGAATTGCAAATTGAAAATTGAAAATTGCAAATTGCAAATTTGTCGAATCGCTAGATCCTTGCCGATTTTCAATTTTCAATTTTCAATTTTCAATTTTCAATTCCCATCGCCCCCTCGCCGAGTCGCCCCCTCGCGCTCTCGCTCCCTCTCCCCCTCGTTCTTCTCCCTCGCCGCGACCCTGCCGTTAATAGCTCTGCTTCTTCTTCCATTCGCTTTCGCTCAGTCGGGTCGTCAGCCGCCGCCACCTCCGAAGCCGACGCCGCCTGCGCAAGCACAAGGTAAAAGGCCTGTCGTGCCGCCCGCCGACGACACCCGACCGCGTCGCGCGAACGACGAGCCGCAGGAGGATACACCTCTCAAGCTCAAAGCCGATCTGGTTACCGTGATCACTTCTGTCACAGATGCGGCCGGCAATCAAATAAACGATCTGACGCAGAAAGACTTTGATCTTTACGAAGAGGGTACCGTTCAGGACATCGCAGGATTCTATCGCGAAGGGCAGATCCCGTTGCGGCTGATCTTCTTATTCGATACCTCGGGCTCGATACGCCACCGCTTCGACTTCGAGCAGCGCGCTGCCGCTCAATTCTTTAGAAACGTGATGCGCCCGGGCGATCAGGCCGCGCTTATGAGCGTGTCGAGCGAAGCAAAGATAGAGCTCCAATTGACGTCAGATATTGATCAGCTTGTAAGCGCACTGACACAACTGAAGCCGCAGGGCGCGACCGCTCTTTACGACGCAATGATAATGGCGTCGAGATATCTCCGTCCGGCCGATGGACGTCACGTAATGGTGGTTCTTTCGGACGGAACTGATACAGTTTCGACGTCTACGCTCGCCCAAGCCCTCATCGAAGCGCAAAGGTCAGACGCCATTATCTACGGCGTACACTCGACTGGCGTCGCCCCCTCGGCCAGCGTTCAGGATCTCGCGGGCGAGTTCGTTATGAAGACTATGAGTGAGGACACGGGCGGCCGGGCATTCTTCCCGCCAATCCATGAGGATCAGAAAAAGGAAGCCCGCGATCTCGAGGAGATATACAGACGCCTGGCTGGCGAGGTTCGAGCGCAGTTCGTCTTGACCTACTACAGCAAGGCCGAAGCACGCGCGGGTTCGTTTAGGACAATTCGCGTTGACGTCAAACGACCCGGACTTCAAGTGCGATCGCGTCGCGGGTTTTACACCGCAAAGTGAAGACCTTCGTACAGCTCCGTAAAAGGACCCAAAAAACATGTCAACAACATCGGTAGGACGATTCGCAGTGCTGTGCTTGTCTTCAGTACTCGGTGCTAATTGTTTGGCCGGAATCGCGGGTTTGGCACCGAACGATCACAACGATCAGACGGCTAAGAATGATTCCGGGACCAACACGGAAAAACGCCAGGCTGTTGCTTCGCCTACAAAGCAAGACGATAACGCGCTTCGATCTCGAGCCGAACGTTTACACCGGCAATCAATCGTAATCGATACCCATAATGACATCACGTCCCCGTTGATCGACGATGGATTTGACCTGGCGATGCGCGGGGATGATCCCAACGCGAAGGTCAAGACTCATACCGATCTTAGGCGAATGAAGGCGGGAGGACTCAGCGCCGAGTTCTTCGCGGTTTACGTAGGGAAGGAATACGTAAACAAGAAGCCCGCCGAAGGCGGAGGCCCGGCCAGGCGGGCGCTCGATGTAATCGATGTGGTGCTCGAGCAGGTGCGCCGTCATCCCGAATCGCTGGAAGTGGCTTCGACCGCCGCCGATATTCGACGGATCGCCAGAAGCGGTAAGATCGCCGCGCTGATGGGAATCGAGGGCGGACACGCGATCGAGGACAGCCTCGCGACACTGCGGATGTTTTACAAGCTGGGCGTTCGGTATATGACGCTCACCCATACCAATACCAACGACTGGGCGGATTCAGAAGGCGACCTGAACAACCCCAGCGTAAAACATCACAACGGTTTGACGGATTTTGGCCGCGAGGTCGTAAAGGAAATGAATCGCATCGGAATGATGGTCGACATTTCTCACGTAGCGGATAAAACCTTTTATGATGTGATCGCTGCGACTCGCGCGCCCGTTATCGCGTCGCATTCATCCGCGCGAGCCATCGCCGACCATCCTCGCAATATGAGCGATGACATGCTCAAGGCTGTGGCAAAGAACGGCGGTGTGGTAATGGTCAATTTCTATGACGGGTTTCTTGATCCTCGCAAGGCTGCGTTGGCGCTGCGATCAAGAACAATCGAGGATGAGCTCAAGCTGAAATATCCCAACGACCCAAAACGGGTTCAGTCAGAGATCGATGACTGGCGCAAAGCGAACGATCCAGGCAAGACTCCGCTTTCAGTTCTCATGGATCACATAAACCATATTGTAAAAGTCGCGGGCATCGATCACGTTGGAATTGGATCGGACTTCGACGGAGTACCTTTCACCGGCTTGCCGGTTGGAATGGAAGACATTTCAAAGCTCCCGACTCTGACCTACGAGCTGATGAAAGGCGGCTACTCTGATGCTGACATCAAAAAGATTCTGGGTGAGAACCTCCTCCGAGTGATGTCGGCAAACGAGCGGGTGGCTTTGAGCATGAAGACCGGCTCGCAAAATACGAATTAAATAGAGCGCTGCTGACACGAATGGGTCGAATTCTAACTATGAAGACGCTCTCCGTTCTGCTCGTCGCCCTTATTGCCATTTCACAATCTCAAACGTCGTGGTCGTCTGGACAGACACAGACGAAGAATGACGAGCAAGAAAAACAGCTTCGTCTAAGAGCAGACCTCGTACAGTTGCGGGCTGTGGTTACCGACAAGAGAGGTCAAACGGTTGGAGGTCTCAAGAAGGAAGACTTCGAGATCCTCGAAGAGAACCGCCCTCAAGAGATCAGCTTCTTCTCGGTAGAGGACGTGAGCACGTCCCCAAGTTCACAAACACCGGGCACCGTGAGCTCGCTGCGCACGCCGGCAAAAGATGTGGCCCGCACGATCGTCCTTTTTGTAGATACGATTCATACGTCGTTCACGAACGTCGAACAGACCAAGCGCGCACTGAGGCGATTCGTAGACGAACAGATGACGGATCGAGATCTGGTTGCGCTGGTCACCAGCAGCGGCGCTCTTGGGTTGATGGAACAATTCACCCACGACAGGCGTCTCCTTCGGGCGGGCATCGAGAGGCTGACCGCGTGGCGTGCTTCGGCGGAAGAAACGTTGTTCACCCCTTACCTCGCGGGGCAGATTGCGCGAGGAGACAGACGCAGCCTGTTCCTTGGTATCGAGATTGTAAGGTCAGAGGAGATGATGCCCAGGGAGATGCGCGATGAAATCATCGAACCACTGGTGCGCGGAAGAGCAAACCAGATACTCGGCGAGGCCTCATTCAGGCGAAGGGTGATGCTTAACACTCTCAAAGGCGTAGTAGAACGTGTAGCCGACATGCCCGGGCAGCGCATGATCGCCATCTTCTCGGAAGGTTTCAGTATGGCGGGTATTGCGGGAGGGTCCGAGCCCGGCGACCTGCAGCCGGCCGTCAACCGCGCCGTCCGTTCTGGAGTCCTAATATACTCGATTGCCGCACAAGGGCTTCAACCAGTGATGATTCCGGCATCGCAACCGGGCATCGTGGCGGGAAGACGGAGAGAAAACCCGGCAATCAGAAATGAAGTAGCGGATCTTCCTTCCACCATGGCAGCCTCAGAGAGAGACTTGCAGCTAGGTCTTGTGACTTTGGCAAAAGATACCGGAGGCGAAGCGTTTTTCAACACCAACGATCTGAGCGGCAGGCTTCAAAAAGCGCTGAGTGATAACCGCCTCTATTACGCGATTGGATATCACACTCAGAACGATGTCCCTGTCGAGAAGGGCAAACAGTTTCGCCGCATCACTTTGCGAGTGAAGGATCACCCGGAATACAAAATAAGGACACAACGGGGATATCAGCCCTTGGAGATGACGGCCGAAGAGCAAGCGGCTACGCCCCGACAAAAACTCGTTCAGGCGATGAGCGCCCCGCTCCCGGTGACCACAATCCCGGTTGCTGTTTCGGCTGACTACTTTGAGCGCGACAGTCTCGCGGGGCAGGCCTACATTCAGATTTACATCGACGCCGGCTCGCTCCGTTATCGTGAACAGGACAAGAATTACACTTTCGATCTCGAGACTGCGATAACAATCTATGATCTAACCGGCAAGCGAGTTCACATTTCCACAAATGTTGCTAACGGCAGCTTCACGGCGGAGCGATTGAATCTGGCAAAGCGAAACGGCTATCGGTACACCGAGCGGGTGTCACTCAAACCCGGGGTCTATCAAGCGCGAGTTGGAGTCCTGGAGCCTGCGACGGAACGGGTGGGGACTGCGACGGGATGGTTGGAAGTACCTGATCTTACAAAAGGCAGGCTGACCTTGAGCGCTATCTTGTTGACAAGAGAACAAAGCGCAAGCCAGCCGCGTGTGACGAACGCGTCGGGAGTTGAGTCTTTTTCGCCGGCGGTGACTCAGGGGATCATGATCTACAACCCGGGAGCAGACCTCGACTATCATCTGGTGATCTATCCGGGCACTGGCAAGGACCTGAAAGCCGATCAGCTAATGATGCAAATCGAAGTGGTTCAAACGGACCGGCTGGTTTTTCAAGGTCAATGGTCCGGCGTGGAACCCCGTGTTGTGGAGAAAGACAGCAAGGGATTCGAAGTAGGCGGAAGCCTTACCCTGAACGGAATCAAACCAGGTGTTTATGAGTTGCGCGTGTCGGTAAAGGGGCCCGGTCTTAAGAAGCCGGTGCAGCGAGTCGTTCCCTTCGGAGTCGACCAGTAAGTCAACAATAACGCGCAGACAAGTCCATCCGGTTTGCTTGAGCGCTCGTTTCGTGATTTCTGCTCAGTAAGCGCCGCGTTACTTTGGGTCCAGGGCAAGCGCCATCGTCGCCCAGTTGCTAGCGGCCATCGAAACCCACTGATCGTGTCCGTGTGGAAAGCCACTCTCAAAGAATGGCTGGAACGGAACGGACCTGCTCTTTACAAACCAGGACCCGTCTTCTAGCTGCGTCTTTAGAAGAAACGCTATCCCACGCTTATAAGCGGGATCGGTTGAGCGCAAGCCGGCCTCGCTCAATGCAACGAGCGCCTGGCCGGTCGCATAAGCATCGCTCGGCAGCGAATCAAGTTGAGCCCATCCGCCATCCGATCGTTGTTGCGCCAGAAGGCCTCGCACGCCCCTCTTTACACTCGCGTCGCTGGAGTTCAGGCCGGCCCAACTCAAACCGAGAAGTTGAAAAGCCCGATCTTCTACAGTCTGCGGCTGTGATTTGATCAACCAGGACCCGGCGCGCTTTACCGCGGCTTGATACTCAGCGGCTTGCGCTTTGGGCCCGTACAGCCGCAACGCGTTCAATGAAACCGCGGTGACTTGAATATCGCTGGATTCGATCGGCGGGCGGTGGGCGAAGATCCGCCATTGCCCGTTCGGATGTTGTTGTCCTTTCATGAATCGAGCCATGGCATCTGTGGCTTCATCCGACTGGTACTTCTCGGCTGCCAGACCGAGCAGAATGTAGCCAACCGTGTCTGAATCGCCGGGGATACCGACGCCTTGAAGCGCTCTTTCGCGCCACAGCTCAATGTATGCCGCGATCTTCTTTACCTGATCGCGGGCGATCTGCTCGTCAACCGGAAGCCCGCGTTTCCTAACCGCGGCAATGGTCATCGCGGTCAGCGCGTTGTTATGACACGAGACACAGCCGGACTTCTTGAGAAAAAGAGCATCAGACTTCTGAAGAAGCGGCAGACTTCTGGCGATTGCTTCGCGAGATGACCCAGCAGGTCGTGGCTTCGCGGAGGTGAATTTGAATGGCGTGGCTTCCTTAGCGCCGGCTTTGTTTAGAAGATCGACGATCGGTGTCGCGCCTCTCAACCTCGCAAAGTCCATCGCCGATCTTCCTTCCGCATTTCTTGCGTTAATGTCGGCCCCGCGAGCCATAAGAGCCTTGATGGCTTCAACCGGAATCGAGTCCGAGTTGGCTGCCAGCATCAGGAGGGTGTTGCCTCCAGGATCCTTGGCGTGGACGTCCGCGCCTCGATCCAACCAGCGAACCAGCGCGGTTGCGTCCAGGTTCGGCGGGGCGGAAAACAATGCACCCATACTGAGGATCTCCGGGCTTGCTCCGGCGACCAGCACTTCGATGCACTTCTCACAATTCGCGTACTGGATGTAAGCGAGCGGACCGGGGCCGGCCTCTTTCAAATCGGCACCCCGCTCGATGAGCAAGCGGAGAAGCGATTCGTCGCCGAGCCTGGCGGCTTCGGCAACCGGAGTCATCTCTACGCCAAGACCCGGTGATCTTACGTTTATCTTCGCGCCTCGATCGAGAAGCAGTTTCACAACCTCGCGTGACCCAAACCGTCCGGCGGCGATAAGCAGGGCGGTGCGGCTGTCTGCGGATCGCGCATTCACATCCGCGCCTCGATCCAGCAGCAGCCGGGTCTTCTCGAGATCGTTCGCCGCCCACATCAGCGGCGTCGCTCCCTCATCATTTTTAACATTCGGGTCTGCGCCGCTATCCAGCAGCAGCCGAACCGATTCGACGTCTCCGTACAGCACAGCTTGCATCAGCGGAGTTGTACCAGCAGGCCCGCGCAAGTTACCGGGGTTTGGAATTTGTCGCGCCAAGTTCTTGAACGCTTGCTTATCGCCGTTTCGTAGCGCTCGCATAATTGGCATTGCTTTTGGGTCTGGAGGCAGCGAGGGCTCCTCGCCCGACGCCTCGTCGGGCCACTCGGCGCCTTGATCGACCCAGGTCTTGAGGATCGCAATCTGCTCAGGTCGAAGCGCACCGGTCGGCGGCATCTGGGGACCGTACTGGCTTCCGATCAGCTTGAGATAGAACCTGCTTGCCTGACTGTTGCCGGGCGCGATCATCGGTAACGTGCCACCCTTCATCGCATCGCGGCGACGGTCGAGGCGAAACGCGTTCATCTGCTGCGAAGGTCCGTGACAGCCGATGCAATACTGTTTGAGGAGCGGCTGTACGTCGCGGCGGAAATCAACTTTGCCGGGGTCTTGATGTGATTGAGCCGAGGTTAAGGACAATAAGCTGACTCCAATAACAACAACGCTACCTTTCAAGAGTGCAGATGCTTTCGGATGCATGATCGAATCTCGCTTTCCAGGGCCAGGTGTGCGAGCCCGCAAGGCTCCCGCTGCCTTCTTACAAGCTAAGGTTTCAGGTTGTCAAATGGCGGATTTGCGCTTGTCCAAAGGCACCCGGCAAGAAATCGCAGGTTTAGCGATGTCAGTTACAACTGGAGAGGCTCATTGCTCGATGTCCACCTGCCCACGTTAGTCAGCCTTCTATCAACCAATCCCTCGGCTTGAAAAACTCCCATGCTTCAGCCTCAGGACTACCCGACTCCGGTTGATAGTCGTAGACCCACCTTACAAGCGGTGGAAGCGACATCAGTATCGATTCGGTGCGTCCGCGAGTCTGCAATCCGAAGTGCGTGCCCCGATCATAGACCAGGTTGAACTCGACATAGCGGCCGCGTCGGATCAATTGAAATTCTCGTTCGCGCTCGGTGTAGGGCTCACTCTTTCGCCTGTTGGCAATTGGAAGATATGCGGGGAGAAAAGAGCGGGCAATTCGCTGAACGAACTCAAAAATGGATTCAATATCGCGCTCCGCGCTCGCTGTCGGCTGGTCTGTGCTTTGGCCGGTGAGATAGTCGAAAAATATGCCGCCCACCCCGCGGGTTTCGTTCCGATGCTTGATGAAGAAATAGTCGTCGCACCATCGCTTGAATTTTGGATAGAACTCGGGATCGAAAGCGTCACAGGCTGTTTTCAATGTCCGATGGAAATGAATCACATCCTCGATCTTCGGATAATACGGCGTCAGATCGGTGCCGCCGCCAAACCATTTGCCGGAGCCTCTTTCAAGGTATCGAAAGTTTGCGTGCACCGTCGGCACGAAAGGATTAACCGGATGCAGCACGAGTGAAATCCCTGTCGCAAAGAACGCAGTGCCGTCGCCGATGGGCAGCCGCTGGGCGAACTCGTCGTCAAAAGTCCCAAAAACCTCGGAGAAGTTCACGCCCGCTTTCTCAAACACCGCTCCGCTCTCGAGAACTCTTGTGCGGCCGCCGCCGCCTTCATCGCGAATCCAAAGATCCTCGCGAAACCGCGCTTGGCCGTCGAGTTGCTCAAGCGCACGGCATATCTCGTCTTGAAGCTCAGCGAAAAAGTGTTTGGCCCTTTCTTTCATCATCGAAGCTGCTTGAATGTAACGTTTGGAAACGATTCTCTTGATTTAAAACGTTTTGTGTCAAGTTTTTCGTTGCCCTCGCGAGTGGAGGCAAGGTATCATGACCGACAAACGCTTGGGAAATCGAATAGGGTTGTGGGTTTTTTAGGAGGTAGATCGGATGCGCGCCAATCGAAGACTCTCAATTGTGTCCACGTCCACGATCGCCGTCGTTATAGCATTTGCAATTCTATCAGCCGCACAAACAGCACAAAGCGACAAATCGTCGAATGTTAAGATCAAGAACTTTGGCTGTGTCAACGAGACGCTCTATCGCGGAGCCCAGCCAAAAGAGCAGGACTATGCGGACCTGGCAGCTATCGGCATCAAGACCGTGATCGATCTTCAACGCGACGACACTACTCCCGAGCAAGCGTTGGTCGAGGCGCAGGGTATGAAGTTCTATCGCATACCCATGAGCGACAGGAGCTCGCCTACCGCGGAACAGGCAGCACTTTTCTTAAAACTAGTAAATGATCCCGCAAATCAACCCGTGTTTCTGCACTGCGCCGGCGGCCGTCATCGGACTGGCGCTATGAGCGCGGTTTACAGGATCACGCACGATGGCTGGACGGCGGACCAGGCGTTTTTGGAGATGAAGCATTACGACTTCGAATACGGTTCGGGTCACGGTTCGTTGAAGCGCTATGTGTTTGCCTTTTATTCTCAGATTGAACAGAAAGCTGTGGTAGCCGAAGGGAACAAGTAGGCGGCACCGAGTGCCCAGGCATATTCTTCCGGGTTTCAACGACGAAGAATCGGCTTGGGCATTTTTGCGTTTAGGCCTTTGTTAAAGGGCGATGTTCAAGAATGAGCCACGTAGTAAGGAATTCATTCGTTCCGTCAACTCGTCGTCCTAACGTTCCCATTCCTTCCCCAGCGGCGCATAGCGCCCGCGCGCGCTCACTGATTCAACATCTGTAATCGTCCCGCGGTTCACGAGCAGGGCGTGGTCAAAATTGTTAACCGTCGGGCAAATGTGGCGCGGCAGCAGATAAAGCACTTCGCCAATAGCGGGAAGCGCACCCTCCAGTACATCGATTGGAAGATGCTCTTCGCTCGGCTTTGACGGGGAGAATCGTTGTTCGCCGATCACCGTGCACGTAGGAACCCCCGCATCGGCCGAAACGGTTTTATGTCCGGCGTCACATGTAAAGCGGCGCGAAGACGGTCTCGACACAACTGTCGTCAAAACTAGAGCCGCCGGCTGATAACCAGATGCCGGGTCAAGCTGAGTAAGACTGGAGCAGTCGTTGTATACGACGGTTCCCGGCGACGCCCGATGAATAAACCGTGCATTCCGGAAGGCCGAATAGGTTAGCGTGCATGGAAAGGCCGGTGTCCCGGCGGTTATTACTTCCGGGACCTCGATCTGCGATCGCTCGAAGCGATCGATAACTTCCATCAGGTGATCATAACCTGTATGAGCGGCATTCTCGCGCTCCTGAAGGCTAAACGACGAAAGATGGCCGTCGTAATAGTGGAGCCCGCGAAAGACCAGACCGGCGGTGCGGATGGCCCGCGCGAGTTCGATGATTTCATCGACCCGGTCTTCAGCGATGCCTGTTCGGTCCATACCGGGGTTCACGTCGATAAACAAACCGACCCTGCTTCCCGGCCAGGCCTCGATGTGCTGACGGTCTTCAATAAGGGCCGACACGGCGACCTCAGGAAAACGCTCCGAGACTTCTCGTATGCGGCTGGCATTAGCACCCACAACTGGATAAGCCAACAGGACGTCCGAAGCCCCGGCCTCGCAGACGGTTGCCAGTTCGAGCGACGTCGAACACTTAAAGTTTGCGATCCCGTGCTCGACGAGTCGACGCATAATTGATCCCAGCTTCGTGGTTTTTACGTGTGGTCGCCAGCGATTGGCGTCGCCCCCAAGCATCCGCAGCGTGGTTCGGATATTCGCGTCGACGATTTCCGGATAGATCGCCAGTGCAGGCGTCATCACTCTGTCGGAATCTTGAATGCGATAAGTGTCCAGAGAAACTTGAGGCAGTAACAGATCTAAGGTTTGTGAGGTCATGATCGACCAGATTTCTACAAGCTCGCGATGTATCGGTCAAGCTGAGCCGGAGTGCGCCGGCGTCGTTTAGACGGAAGTTGAAACGACCTGCATTCGACACCTCATTTGGAGTGCCCCGCCCTTCTCCGCATTCCACGCCTTTCGCATGCGTGGCGGCGCTTTTGTAGTGTGGTGCTAAGACCGTGAAAACCTCTGAGTGGTTATCGAGGTAACACCACGGCAAATGAAGCCGCCTCTTCTTGTGGCGGTCGGCTTTTGGCCTTGGCACCACTCTACGAAAGCGCCGCCACGCATGCTAACGTCACAAAAGCGGAAAAGGGCGGCGCACTCCAAATAAAGCGGCGCACTCCAAATAAAGTGTCGAATACAGGCTGCACAACAAATCAATCGGTCAATTTCGCTCGCGGATGGGCCTTATCGTAGACCTGCATCAATTGTTCTATCGACACGTGAGTGTATATCTGTGTCGTTGAAAGCCGGGCGTGGCCGAGCAATTCCTGGATCGCGCGCAGATCAGCTCCGGCCGATAACAAATGGGTAGCTACTGAGTGTCTTAGCGAGTGCGGGCTGATGTTGTGAGCCAGTGCGCATTCTTTCACGTACTTCTCTATCAACCTGCCGATCGAGCGAGTGGTGATACGCGTGCCTTGATAATTCAAAAACAAGACCCTGGCGTCACGCTTGTGGTCGGGCGCCTCCGCGAGCAGTCCGTTTCGCGCGTCGAGATATACAGCAAGGGCTTCGCGGGCTTTTGATCCAAACGGAACGAATCGCTCCTTTCGCCCTTTGCCTCGCACCCGAATTGTTGCGTGCTTAAAATCGATGTCATCGATGTTTATTCCGGCGATCTCAGATACTCGACACCCGGTAGCATAGAGAAGTTCGATTATTGCGCGATCTCGCTTGCCCAGCACTGTATCGGTGTCGGGCGTCTCGATGAATTGGACTACCTCATCGATCGAAATGACCTTTGGTAGTCTCTTCTCCAATCGCGGGCTGGACACTAACCGCGCCGGGTTTTGTTCAAGTACCTGTTCGCGGCATAGGAACTTGAAGAAGGTCCGCAGAGTGGCAAGCTTCCGTGCAATTGAAGTCTTCTTGCGTTTGTCTTCATAGAGCTTTGCCATGTATTCGCGGATCGTGAGGTGGTCAATCTGATGGATGTCTATGTGCCGCCGTTCACCATCGGATTCACGGGGAGAGAGGTAGTCATGAAACTGATCCAAATCGCTAAGATAATTTCGCAAAGTATGCGCGGATGCGTTGCGTTGATACTTTAAATAGTCTGCAAAGCGTTTGATGTACTCTTGCATAATGGAACAATGGTGCGAGCCGGCCCTAAGGTGCGTGCCTGCGGGCGAAGGGGGTGGATCAATTCTATAGCTAAGCGGTCACGCGTCAAGCGCGAACCATGCAAATATCAAATAGCACATAGGAAACAGCAAATAATAAATAGCAAATAGTAAATAGCAAATACGTCGGGCTCGCGATAAAATACAGGCCAGGTGACTACCATGTACTGTAACAACTGCGGACAGACACTCCCCGACGGAAGCCGCTTTTGCAATTCCTGCGGTTCGCAGTCGGTTTCAGCCAATCCCATTTCAAGGACTGCGGTAGGGGTTGCTTCCGCGGTTGCGTCTTACCCTGACGAGCAAGTGATCTTCACCCTCAGACCAACGCTGATATTTGTTCTGATCAGATACATTGTGGCGGCACTGGTGACCATAGCTGTCGCCGCGCTTGTTGGAATCCTGAGCAACAGGTTTCCGGCGCTTAGCGGATGGGTTGCGTTCGCAATCATCGTGGGCGTCGCAATAATTGTGTTTTCGAATCCGATCTATAACCATATTTTGAGACGACGCGAGGTCTATACGCTCACCAATCACAAACTCGAAATGCGTTATGGAATCATCGCGAAGATCAC
>Ga0075418_10007337_pt1 | contig 12422 bp, 7 predicted proteins | sample SoiMetdeltSBSDD2_FD_81776 | JGI IMG/M metagenome (GOLD analysis project Ga0075418, IMG submission 81776) | Bulk soil microbial communities from a Populus tree surrounding site in Tennessee, USA - Soil MetaG P. deltoides SBSDD2 | ecosystem: Environmental > Terrestrial > Soil > Tree plantation...
AAGGCTTGGCTCCAGTCTTGCGAGACAAACTTCCAAAGCCCTGTTCGACTTCGATCTTGCCGTTGTGCTCCACCAGTAAAGCGGCTGCGCCTACCAGGCCGCTCTCCACTTGTTCCTGAATCAGTTGGGTGGCTGCCTTGAAAGGTCCTGGTTTCACGCTTTCCTCCTCCCCAGCTGCGAGTTGGACCGCTAACATCAAACAGGAGAACAGGCGGATGTAGGATCGATGGATCATGGGATTCCTCTCCTTAGAATCGTCGTGCCCTTCCTCGTCTTCGCACAGACTCAAGTACCAACGGAAATCAGGACGTCGACAATAAGTAATGCGTGACCCTTTCACCTTTCACGCGTTGCGTTTCATGGTGCACTGCTGACGTCGGCTGCACCTTTCCAACCACGCGACTGAAACCTATGGCATCTGGGCTTTCTCCGCCGCACCCAGTCCGGCTGCACGCCCGGTAACCCAAGCCCAGGTGAAGTTGTATCCGCCAATCGGCCCAAAAACGTCCAGCATCTCTCCGGATAGAAACAAACCGGGGTGCAGGCGGCTCTCGAACGTGCGCGCATCCAGTTCGTCCAGAGCAACACCTCCACCCGTGACCTCAGCTTTCTTGTAACCCTCGTGTCCGTTCCAAGGCAACGGATAGGAGGTGAGTTTTTCCACCAATCGCTGACGCTCATCGCGGCGAAGCTGGGCGATGCTCTGGTTTCTTCCGATGCAGCACTCATCCAGCAGAGCTTCAACGAGGCGAGCCGGCAAATGGCGTCGCACAACCGTATGCACCTCGCCAGGGCTCTGGCTCAACAATTCATTCCATGCCGGCGAGTCCAGTCTGCTCCACTGTACGGAGATCGGCTGCGGTGGGCCGCCTGCCTGCTGAGATTGGACTGCCAAGTGCGAGATGTTCAGCAAGGCGGGCCCGCTGTACCCTTGATGCGTGAACAAGAATCCGCCGTGGCTGCGAAATGGTTTCTGTCCGGCAAGGTTGGCTGTGAGCGTAACTTCCAGCGATACTCCAGCCAAAGCCGCATGACGCACCGGATTCTGGGTTAGTGGCGTCAATGCAGGATAGGTGGCTTGCACGCGATGTCCCAGTTGTCGCGCCCACGCCAGCCCCGCTCCGTCGCTTCCCGTGGCAGGCACAGAGAGTCCGCCGGCAGCAACAATCACTGCCTTGGCGGAAACGGGTTCGCCGTCATGAAACCGTAGCCGCCATTCTTTCGAACCTGCTACCGGTTCGATTCCTGTAACTTGGCTGCCGAACCATACCTCGACGCCTTTGCTGGCCGCCAATGCAACCAGTCGGTCTCGAACTTGTCGGGCACTATTCGATTTTGGAAACCACTTATCGGTCTCGGACTCCAGAACAAGTGGGATGCCAGCCTCCTGTTCGAAGAATCTCCTCTGGCCATCAAGTGACCACGTGCGCAACATGCGACGCAGCAATGTCGTCGGGGCAGTGGAGACAAACTGTTCGGGCGCGAGCGTTGAAGGCAGAATATTGCAACGCCCCCCACCGCTGATCAAGATCTTGCGTCCTCCGTCACGAGTGCGTTCGAGCAGTAATACACGGCTTCCACGCGAGGCCGCAAAGATCGCTGCCATCAACCCTGCAGCCCCTGCGCCGACAACGGCCACAGCCAAGGGCGGGCGGCTGTCCCGGTTGATTTTCATAGGGATTTAGAGGATAGTTTCGTTTGCTTACGTTCACCTTTCTTTGGTTTCCATGCCGCTCAACCAGAGCATGCACAACGAAATCTCCGGTCTCTCGTCTCAAGCGATTGAGAGTTGGCTATCGGATCTGACCGCTCAGGTTCCTGAGTTTGCCCTGCTTCACCCTCAACCGGGGCACACAGGCACAGCGGGTTACTATCATACTTTACGCGAAATTTGCCAGCAGCCGCTGACGTGGCTGGATACTTCAGCCCGCGTGCTTGGCAGTCTCGAGCGCCTCCGCGCGATTGTGGCTGAATCCGGTTTAACCGCGAAGCGGGGAGCTCTCATCTTCACTGGCTCTGGCAGCTCGTTCTATGCTGGGGAATGCCTGGCGTTGACCCTCCAACGGGAACTGGCCGTGCCCGTCCACGCCATCCCGGCAGGTTTGATCCTGACGCATCCGGAAACGGCGTTGCCTCCAAGTCAGGACGGTCTCGTCGTTTCGTTGGCGCGGTCGGGTGATAGTCCTGAGAGCACCGCCGTCGTCGATCTCCTGGATGAGCTTTACCCGGGCGTTCGCCATATCATTATCACTTGCAACCGAAACGGACGGTTGGCTGCCTTCCGTCGGGACGACCCTGGTTGCGCGACTCTTGTCCTGGACGATGTAACCTGCGACCGCAGCCTGGTGATGACGAGTAGCTTTAGCAACCTGGTGTGGGCGGGCCGATCCCTCGGACTGTTGCAGTCGCCCAGCATATACCAGGAAGGAACTGAGGCTCTCGTTGCCGCCGCGAAACAGCTTCTGGCCAGGAAGTCCGCAGAGATCTCGGTTTTGGGGGGGCAGAGTTTTCAGTCAGTCCTCTATCTTGGTAGCGGAGTCCGCCTGGGTTCGGCCCGGGAATCGGCGCTGAAGATGCTGGAGATGACGGCTGGACAGGTCGTGACCTTTGCCGAAACCTACTTGGGAGTGAGGCACGGGCCCCTTGCGGCTGTGCAGTCGGACACGCTGATTGTCTGCTTCTTATCTTCCGATCCTTTGGTCCGGGCTTACGAATTGGATCTCATTCGAGAACTGACACGGAAGAAACTTGGCCTGCGAAAGGTGATCGTTGGAGAGCAAGTGCCCGTGGACATCGGACAACCGCAGGACCATGTGATTGACTGCAGCAATGGAAATGGTCTTGGAGACGAGACGCTTCCGATGCTGGATGTGCTTGTTGGGCAACTGCTGGCGTTCTTCCGTTGTCTCAGCCTTGGTCTCCGCCCCGACACTCCTTCGCGCGAGGACATCATCAACCGGGTCGTGGGCCACTTTGTGATTCACCGCCGGGCGTAGGACGGGTCTCCTTCGTCATCGCAAGCACCATCGTTCCCGTCGCGTTTGTAGAATGCGGTGGGAAGAGTAGATCGAACTGCCGACCCTTCTTCCGATGCCCAAGATTCTCGTCGCTGGAGAGCTCAATCCGGACATGATCCTGCAAGGGTGTGGGGCGTTTCCGACTCCAGGAAAGGAAGTCCTGGCCGGTGACTTTGCAATGGTGCTTGGCAGTGCGTCGGCAATTTGTGCGATGGGTTTGGCACGGCTGGGCAATGCGGTTTCTTTTTTGAGTCGAATCGGGACAGACGTTTGGGGAAGCTTCTGTTTGGAGATTCTGGAAAGAGGTGGCGTGGATGTTTCGAAGGTGATTCGTGACCCGGCGCTCAAGACCGGAATCACTGTGTCCATCAGTTCTTCGAAGGATCGCGCGCTTGTGACTTTCTTGGGGGCCATCGCCGAACTCAATGAGCAAAACATCCCAGACAAGACGCTCAAGGAATTCGACCACATGCATGTGTCTTCCTACTACCTGCAACAGCGGCTACGGCCTGGCTGCCGCCAGCTGTTTGCGCGTGCTGGAAGGCTGGGACTGACCACGTCACTTGATCCGGGTTATGATCCTTCCGAAATCTGGGGACAAGACTTGGTGCAGACCCTCGAAGAAACGGATCTATTCTTTCCAAACGAAGTGGAAGCACTCGCCATAACCCGCTCCCAGAGTCCCGAACAGTCCCTTCAAGTGTTGGCGAACGGCAGGACTCTGACCGTTGTAAAGCTTGGCGCGCAAGGCTGCCTCGCAATGCATGGCGGGCAACTGTTGCGTCAGCCTGCCTTTTCTGTAAGACCATTGGATACGACAGGCGCAGGAGACTCTTTCAACGCGGGATTCTTGCACGCGTGGCTGCGCAGATTGAGCTTGTCTGACAGTTTGCAAATTGGAGCCGCCTGTGGAGCTCTTTCAACGCTCAAGCCAGGCGGAACAGGCGGGCAGCCAGACGAAGGAGAACTGGAGGCATTTCTGAGCAAGACGCCGATTGTTTCTTAGGACTGCTCAGCTCGTTTTGTGGTCTGCCATGTTTTGAGTCCGAACCAAGCGAACATCGCAGACCTCGTTGGAGAAGGGAAGTACACGACGTTCAGCGCAGCCGCTCCTGCTGCGGTGCAGCGCAATAGCGGATGATGTATGAGCCCCCTGACAATCGGACGGTGCGAAGCGACATGGAGTTGTCGTTCGCATTTTCCGCCGCAGTCGCGACAATCCCTGAAGGCTACGCGACTACCGTCGTTTCGACTTCCCCTTGCGAAGGGGGACTTTCCGAGGAGAACCCCAATGCCTCATTTCACCCGAAGACAATGGTTGGCTGCAGCTTCTGTTTCTTCGATCAGTTCCTTGGCGGCCTTCGCACCGAGGGCTGCACTGGCTGCAGCTCAAACGTCGGGTCAACGCAAGAAAGCAGGCCTGGATCTTGGGGACTTCGAACCCAGAAGCATGCTGCATGTTCCCTCGCATCTCGTCGAGCGCGCCCGTTTCCCCGTCATCGACATCCACACCCATTTGGCTTTCTCCCTCAAGAGTGAAAAGGGAGTTGCGATGGGAGAGGAGCGTAAGTTTCTCGCCTCTGCGGAGGAACTTTTGGAGGTGATGGATCGCAAAAACATTCGCACGATGGTGAACCTTACGGGCGGGACAGGTGCCGGCCTCGCCAAAAGCGTCAAGCGATACGACCAGGCCTATCCAGGGCGTTTCTTGACCTTTACCGAACCATTGTGGAGCCGCAGCCATCAAGCAGATTACCCAAAGGCCCAAGCGGACGAAATCGCGCGTGCGAAACAGGCCGGTGCAAGGGGATTGAAGGTCCTCAAGACCTTGGGACTTTATCTGCGGAAGGACCTCACCTCAGGTCTGCTCATCAAGGTGGATGATCCGCGCTTTGATCCAATGTGGGACGCTTGCGGAGAATTGAACCTGCCTGTCGCGATCCATGTCTCCGACCCGGAAGCTTTCTTTCTAGAAACGGATCGCTTCAATGAACGTTTTGAAGAGCTGGCCAACCATCCTACGTGGTCATTTCACGGGCGGGACTTTCCAAGCAATCAAGAGCTCTTGGAAGCGCGAAACCGGGTCTTTGCCCGCCATCCGAAAACGCAGTTCATCGCTTTGCATGTCGGAAACAATGCCGAAAATCTGGCTTCGGTTTCCGAGTGTTTGGAACGCTTTCCAAACATGCACGTGGAAATTGGTGCGCGCATTGGAGAATTGGGGCGGCAGCCGCGCACAGCACGAAAATTCTTCGACAGATTTCAAGATCGAATCCTGTTCGGAACCGATGCCGTGCCGAATGGTGTGGAGACGCCACAGCAGATCTTTGGCGATAAGCTGTACGAAATATATTACCGCTTCTTAGAAACCGAGGACGAGTACTTCGACTATGCTCCGGCGCCGGTCCCGCCGCAAGGCCGGTGGCAGATCTATGGCCTCGGTTTGCCGGAGTCCATTCTGCAGAAGGTGTACAACGGCAATGCAGCACGGTTGCTGGGATTGACGCTCTAAGAGCAACCTCGGCGCAAACACTAACCACAGAGACACAGAGGCACGGAGAGTGAAACCGAAATGAGAGGTCGCAGTGCGAAGTAGGAGCAAAAGACACGGGGCAAGGTTCAGCCGGAAATCCTCATACAAAGAGCCCCCATGTATTTGCCACCTCGAAATCAGAATCGTCGTTTCGCATTGTGTCTTTCCGACTGCGTAACTCGAACTTCATATTCTCACTTCTCCGTATCCGTGCCTCTGTGTCTCTGTGGTTCGCCTTACTTCTTATGTCGATCGAATATCGCGACCTGACATCCGAGGACATTCCCGCAGGTCTGCGGCTCTGCCGCATAGCCGGTTGGAACCAGTTGGCGGCGGACTGGGAACTGTTCCTACACTTGAGTCCTCGTGGATGCCGCGCTGCTGTTCAGGATGGAAAGGTTGTGGGCACCGTAACGACGGTAAACTACGAGAATCGATTTGCCTGGGTCGGCATGGTCCTCGTGGATCCAGAGACTCGCGGTCAGGGGGTTGGCACGCAGCTTCTTCAGGAGGCAATGAGTATTCTGCGCGGCATCCCATCAATTCGTTTGGATGCCACGCCGCAAGGCCGTCCGGTTTATCAGCGGCTGGGTTTCGAAGACGAATACGAACTCTGCCGAATGCAACGGGCAGAGATCACCGTTGCCGACCGACCACGTGACCTTTCTCCCAGGCCGTTATCGTCAACTGTCCGTCAGACTGAAGAATTCTCAGTTCGACCCATGAAGGATGAAGACCTGGCAACCGTCGGTGAGGCAGATCGGAGCATTTTCGGGGCGGATCGTCACGAAATCTTGCAATGGGCACTTCAGCAATCGCCTGAGTATGCTTGGATTTGCTTGAGTTCAGCAGGACTCGAGGGTTACTGCTTCGGTCGCCGCGGGTTCAACTTCGACCAGATTGGACCCGTCCATTCTCCAAGTGAACTTGTCTCGCAAACGCTTGTGAGCACCTGCCTGGCATCGATGAAACCCGGGACCCGAATGATCGTCGATCCTCTGCTTCATTCTCCCAGCTGGATTGATTGGCTCGGGCAATCCGGCTTCGTTCTTCAACGTCCGTTTACGCGGATGACTCTCGGAGAGAATTGTCACCTCGGCATTCCAGAAGAAATGTGGACGATGTTTGGTCCAGAGTTTGGCTGAACAATGACCTGTCTATCTGGCCATAGCTTCGGGTAATGCCGCCGTTTTGTCCTGGCGCGATGAGGTCGATTGGTTCGCGACACGCTCCAAAGCGGCGAACAGTTCATCGAACTGAATCGGCTTGGTAAGATACTCATCCATCCCGGCAGCCAGACAGCGTTCGCGGTCACCATCCAGCGCATGCGCAGTCGTAGCGATCACAGGTACACGCCTTTCTGCTCCTTCCACGTTGCGAATACGCCTTGTTACTTCGAACCCGTCGATGTCGGGCATTTGAAGATCCATCAACACTGCATCGAAGGGTTGCCGGTCGAAGTGCGCAAGAGCTTCCTCACCGCTGGTCGCTGCCCAGGCTCGGTGGCCCTGTTTCTCGAGAACACGGACTACCATCAGAGAGTTCACGGGGTTGTCCTCGACAACGAGAATCCTTAATCCAGTCCCTTTGAACTGCGCATTCGGCCTCCTCATGGAGTTCTCGTGAAGCCGCAGAGTTCCTTGGGTGCGTGCCGGTACCTGGACCGCTCGGATTGCTGCCAATAGCGATGCCCTCCGGATAGGCTTCGGCACCTGACTTACGACTTTGAACCCGCGTTCGGAGGGTTCCAACCGCTTCGATGACAGCAGAACAAACGGTATATCCCTAAAGTTTGGTTGGTCGCAGATTTGGTCAATCATCCAGAACGCGTTCTTCGGAGCCTCCAAACGGTCCGTGATGATAAGACCGAAATACTGCCCTGTTGCTTCGGTCTGCCGCACCATTCGAACGGCGGCCTCAGCTCCAAAAGCACAACGTACAGAGGCATTCCAGCCGAGTAATAGCATCTGTAGCGATTCAGCGCTGGAAGCATTGTCTTCAACGAGCAGAATCGGCAGTCCGAGCAAATCGGGCCTTTCCCTAGCCATCAGAGAGTCTTGGCTTCGGGCAAATCGAGCCGTGAACCAGAATGTACTGCCGGCTCCCGGTTTGCTTTCAACGCCAATCTCACCACCCATCATCTGGGTGAGTTGCTTGGAGATGACCAACCCCAAACCTGTTCCACCGTACTTCCGAGTCGTGGAGCCGTCCGCTTGAGAGAATGATTGGAACAGCCGGCTCATGCCTTCTTCGCCGATACCAATCCCCGTGTCCCTCACTTCGAAACGGACGACGACCTCGTTTGCATCAGCGTCAAGCAACTCGGCGCGGGTGACCACTTCGCCCCTCTCGGTGAACTTCACGGCATTCCCGATGAGATTCTGGAGAACCTGCCGCACCCGTACCGGATCGCCGCATAGCCTGGCAGGAATCGCAGCTGAAGTTTGGCAGATCATTTCCAACTGCTTCTCGCTCGCTCGTACCGCCAATAATTCAGTCACATCTTCAATGAGGCTGGTCAGATCGAATTCCACGACCTCGAAGCTCAACTTGCCCGCCTCGATTTTGGAGAAATCGAGAATGTCACTGATCACGTCCAGGAGCGCCTCGCCAGATTTTCTTACCAGCTCGGCATACTCCCGCTGTTCCACCGTCAGGTCGGTGCTCAACAACAGATTGTTCATGCCAATCACGCCATTCATGGGCGTCCGTATTTCGTGGCTCATGTTGGCGAGGAATTCACTCTTCAACCGCGTCGATTCCTGAGCCTTCACAAGCAGCGCCTCAATTTCAACGTTCTGCTCCTGAATCCTTTCCTTCTCCTTGCGCAGCTCATTGGTGCGTGCCGCCACAATGGACTCGAGCTCGCTCTTGGCCTTGAGTAGTTTGCGTGTGCGCCAGCGCAGCGTAAGAGATCCAAGCACCAGAAGGATGAAGAGGGCGGCTCCACGAGCCGGCAGAGTTCGCCACCAAGGCGGCGCGATCACGAAAGAGCAGGACGCAGGCTCCGGACTCCAGGGACCGAGGTTGGTTTGAGCGATGACTTCGAAGCGATACGCCCCCTCACTCAGGTTCGGGAAACGAGCTTCGGCGAGCTGGGTTTCAACCCATTCGGACTCGGCACCTTGCAGTCGGTAACGGAAGCGCAGGCGGTGTTGGTCAACAAAAGTCAGCGCTGCAAATCGAACACTGAAGGTCCGATCCTCGTAGCTCACATGCGCCTGAGCATCGATGTCAAAGGCCTTGTCCCCGAGTTTGGCATCGACGACGACCACAGGAGGAGGCAACACCCGAGACGAATCGAAGGCCGGCTGATAGTGGGACAACCCATTGCTGGTTCCAACCCACACAGATCGGTCTTGATCCAGGAAGAACGCGTTGCTGTTCGTGTCATCCCAAATGAGACCTTCGGCTCGTGCGACACGATGAAGCTGCTCTCCGCGGATCATGTTGATTCCCGCGTCAGTTCCCACCCAGATTTGCCCGGTGCCATCGTTCCCAAGAAAAACGACTTTGTCGCTGATCAAACCCTTGTCTGCGCGGTAGTGTTTGAGAACCGGACGTTGCCCCGAGAACTGCATGCGTGTGACGCCAAAGCCCCCCCGGTAACCGAGCCAAATCGCCTCGTCCGACCCGACTGCCAGGTAGGCCACAAAATTGTCGAGCAATCCGTCGCGAACGGTGTAACGCGTCCATTGCGAGCCATCGAGGCAAGCCAGTCCTCCACGACCTGCAGCCCACAGCCTACGCTGGGCATCGATTTGAAGACTGTAGAAGCTGTCGTTCTCCACCGCGCCACCAAAGACCCTGACCTCTTCGAAATGATAACGATTTCCGATACGCGTACCGCGAAAGAGCCCTTCCATCGCCCCGACCCAAACAACCTCTTTGTCATCGACGACCACCGCCCGCGTTCGGGGACGGCTTTTTCCAGCCAGATCGAGGTAGGTTTCAAGCCGTCCGCTTCCAGACTCGAGCCGGGACACTCCGGCCCGGTCTGACCCAACCCACAAGGCGCCATCTGGAGCCACGGCCAAAGCCCGGTGACGCGTGCTTGGCACGTGCGGCAATGGCCGGGCACGCCATTGTCCAGCCCTGGGATCCCAGAAGTTCAGCCCGAGTTCCGTGCCAGCCCAAAGGGTCCCACGCTTGTCCCGGGTGATAGCCCAAACGACGTCGCTGCTCAAACCTTCACTGCGTCGAAACCCCGTCCAGGCGTTCCGCCCTCGCCAACGAGCCAGACCGCCGCCACCGAAACCGATCCAGAGCGATCCTTCTCGATCTTCAGTTACCGCGTAGACCGAATCCATCACCAGACCGCTGTGCGAGTTGAGCAAGCGCCACGAGTCTCCCTGCCGTTCAGCAAGTCCCCGGCTCGTCGGCGCCCAGAGAGTTCCCTGCCTGTCCACGAACAACGACCCAAACGTGTTCGACACCGGCAGACCGGCGTCAATCGCCTCGAAACGAGTCTGCCCTGCCTGTCTGCGTACCAAATGGGAGGTCGTTCTCACATACAGACTATATTTTGGATCGCCGATGATGGATTCAATGTTTTCGTTGGGTACCCCGGCTTCTACTCCCAGAACTTCAACCTGGTTGCCTGCCAAGCGGCACAATCGATTGCCGCTGCCAAACCACACACGCTGGGCAGCGTCTACATAAACCGCGGAAATCACTCGTGCTGGCAGTCCCTCTTTTTCAGTCAGCGTGCGGAATGACGATCCGTCACCAATGCTCAACCCATTCTCAGTCGCAAAGTAAAGATTGCCCCTGGCGTCCGAAGCAATGCCCTGAAACGCGATGCCGCCCGCGCCGATGCCCGACTCTTGCTTCAACGACACAAATCGGCCTCGGTCCAGGCGAGCTGCGCCTGCGGCAAACGTGCCGGCCCAAAGTGTTCCGTCCTGAGATTGGAAGATGCAGTTTACAAAGTTACTAGGCAGGCCTTCGGCAGTTCCATAGCGAACCGAACGCTTCCCGTCAAATCGGTAGATCCCGTTCTGTGTCGCCACCCAGAGAAAACCCCGTGAGTCTTGGAGGATATTTTGAACCACCAAACTGCCGAGACCTTCCTCATGGCCGTAGGTCTTGAAGCTATAGCGTTGAGCGAGGAGCGGAAGCGAACAGACAGCGAGGAACAGGAAAACGGTTAGGGATCGGGAAAGCAGGTATTTCGGGTCTCGGCGTGCGGCTCTCATCAGGTCTCTGCGGCTCACTCTTTCCTTGGACTCCTGCAGCGTGCTGGGCCGCAGACAACTCATAGTCTTTTCGGAAGATAGCTGCCAAATCTTGAGGCATTCTTGTCCTGGCGACGAACCTTCAGATCCCTTGCGCGTCCTTCATTCAACTCCTTGCATCTACCCTGGAAGAAGGATATTTTGGGACCATCATGTTCAGGTTTACGAGGGGATTCTTGTGAAACGCAGAACCTTCCTTCAACTCTCCAGCGCCGCCTTGATTGGGATGGGCAGTCGCAGCTCGGAACCGACTTACCGCGTCGTCAGTGCCTACAAGCCAAGCCCTCAGCCCGGTATGCCGGGACCGTTTCCGGGACAAGTCGTCTCTGCCCGTTCAGCCAAGTGCATTGATGAAGTAAAAGACGAAGTGAATGCTGCCGTAGTCCGCGAAATGATGGGTCGCGGAATGCAGCAACTAACCGGCGAGTCCACTGTTCTGCGTGCCTGGCAGCGGTTCATTGCTCCCGACGACGTTGTTGGGATCAAGGTGAACTGCGTGGGGCGACCTAAAGTCGTCTCGTCGCCTGAGGTGATTGCGGAGATCGTTCGAAACTTGACGGAGCTCGGCGTCAATCCCAGCCAGATCTGTATCTTTGACCGCTTCGCTGAGCGGTTGTACGAGATGAACTATGGCCAGCACTTGCCCAAGGGAGTTCAGATCTACGGCGCTGAATTCACCAGGGGTAGCATCCGCAATTACGATCCAGCGACCTATGTGGAAGTGGACTTCTTCGGTGAAGATGATACGAGATCCGAAATGATTGCAATGATCTCGAAGTTTACGAAGATCATCAACATACCCAACATGAAGGACCACGGCGCGGCCGGAGTCACCGGGTGCCTCAAGAATATTGCGTACGGCAGCTTTTCCAACATGGACCGGTCGCATCGTTTCCGGCAGACGCATACCTATTCGTTCGTTGGGAGACTGGCAGCTGTCGAGCCCGTGCGCTCACGCACGGTGCTGCAAATCATGGATGGATTGCGAGGCGTCTGGCATGGCGGGCCCATGGCGGTCAATCCTCGCTTCGTCTTCTACCCGAAGCAGATGATGTTTGGCACCGACCCCGTTGCGATTGACCGTCTTATGCTTGATGTCATTGAAGCCAAGAGAAAGGCCGAGGGCGTTGTTTCACTATGGGACCGAAACGTGCCGGAGGGCAAGGATCGCAACAATCCTAATGTGAGCGTCTACATACGTGAGCCAGGTCATATCGAATTTGCTTCGACGCTGGGGCTGGGTGTTTCTGACCTGACCAAGATTAAAGTCAAGGAGATCGAAGTATGATGCTCGCTCTGCTGCTGGCAGCATTGCCAATGATCTTTTGGGACCAAGGTCCGGAGACGGCGGCGACGCTGAAGCAAAACGGCATCCAGCAAGTGATGGTTCCCGCCGAGCGACTGCAAGCTTGGAAAGCCGCTGGGCTGGTGGTTCGCGGGATTACCACCGCCGAGTGGAGTGCCTTGGAAGAAGCGTTAGCGCCCGGCGTCGACCGGCAAGTGCAGGTCGCATCGGCGACGCGCAGCCCTTACCTCATCGCCAATGGCTGGCGCTTTATCAAAAACCGTTCGGTAAAATATCGCTACTCCTTGCCTGCAGGCAAAGCTGCGCTTGCCGCAGCCGAGTCCTATGCC
>Ga0075418_10007339_pt1 | contig 12421 bp, 8 predicted proteins | sample SoiMetdeltSBSDD2_FD_81776 | JGI IMG/M metagenome (GOLD analysis project Ga0075418, IMG submission 81776) | Bulk soil microbial communities from a Populus tree surrounding site in Tennessee, USA - Soil MetaG P. deltoides SBSDD2 | ecosystem: Environmental > Terrestrial > Soil > Tree plantation...
CAATGTTCCAAATGCAATATTTGTGCAATAGTACCTATGACGGGCAGTACAGACGAGGCTTACCTTGAGTTTCTCGACCGCTGTGAAAGTGGCGCAGGCATTGAACACGCCGACGACTTGAAACTCCTAATGCAGCAAGAAAAGATAATCCGGCCTTCGGCAGAAATAGATAACCTCATGGCTGCTTCTAAAGCCACTGGTGATCCGCTTCTTGAGCAGATGCTGCGCTCTCAACAGGACTATATTGTTGACTTTCAGGCAATAGACGAGCCGCCGCCGGATCTTGGGTCTCAGCTCGACGATATGCCAGTGAATGAAGCCATAAAAAATGTCTTGAAAGCAAAAGGGATCGACCATCTCTACAAATTTCAAGAGGAAGCGATCAAGAAAATCCTTCAGGGAAATGATGTGGTAATCACCGCACCCACCGCGTCAGGTAAAACTGAGGCTTTTTGCATCCCACTTCTGCAAGAAGTTGCAGCAGAACAACAACCATGGCGCTTTAGATCACTTCGCAGTGGTGGTGGTAAAGTATCTGCAATTTTTGTTTATCCAACAAAGGCATTATCACGCGACCAATTGCCCAAGATACAAGAGCTGGCAGAACCACTTGGTGTAAGGGTAGCAATACTCGATGGTGACACATTGGAAAAGGAGCGCAGAGCCGTAATAGAGTCTCCGCCCGATGTCATTATCACCAATTTTGACGTGTTGCACTACCACATGATGCATAAGACGAAATTCTCACGCATAGTCACGACTGCCAAATTTCTGGTAGTCGATGAGGCACACGTATACACAGGCATCTTTGGTGCTAATGTGCACCACATCATTGCAAGGCTCGAGAGGCTTACAGGAAGCAGACTCCAAATCGTTGCTGCATCGGCTACATTACCAAATGCTGCTGAATTTTGCCAGACGCTTTTTGGTAGGCAGATGCATGTGATTAACGGTAGGGGCAGGCGGGGGAGGATAAACCTTGCGATAATATTTCCTTCGCTCAGATCTTACAGGTCATTGATGCTTGACCTACTTAGGCAGACCACAAAGAGAAAGCATAAGACTATTGTGTTTGCTAGCTCACATCTTAGCTCCGAGTTAATGGCCTTCTATGGAGCGCGGCAGGGAATAAACATCAGAGTGCATCGTGCGGGCTTAACATCTGCTCTCAGGAAAGAAATAGAACAAGAGTTTAAGGCAGGGCAGCTCATGGCAATATCCGCCACGCCTACACTCGAATTGGGAATCGACATTGGAAGTGTTGACGCGATAATTTCCAATATCGTGCCTATTAACCGGCTTTTTCAGCGAGTCGGACGTGCAGCAAGGCGCGGCCAGCAGGGGTACGCATTTCTTGCACTTGGTAATGATCCAATAAGCCAGTATTACAAGATGCACCCGGCAGATTATATGGACGATCATGAATTGGCATATACTGATCCGTCGAATCCATTCGTACTAGAGTACCAAGTATTAGCAATGACCTGTGACAAGCCGCTGTTGATAGCAGAATCTAAGCAGATGTGGGGCGTACTTCAAAAACTTGTCTCAAAGGGTATCGTCAAAGTAGTTAGAGATAGATTCATGCCTGACTTGAAGGAGGCATTCAAGGTGCTTGATGAGTATAACATTCGCGGCATAGGAAGCAGAGTCGACATCAAATTTAACAATAAGATTATAGGCGATCGAGCATTGCCTCAAGCACTTGAAGAGCTCCACCAACACGCGGTATACTTTCTTGGAGGTCGACGGTATAAAGTGCAAGAGCTCCATTTTGAGCTAAATACGCCGCCCTATGCGGAGCTGGCACCTATTCCATCAGACTATCCTTATTACACTAAGGCTTTGACGGACGATTGGCCTTCTATCTTAGAAATATACGAGAAAAAAGTAGTTTTCGGAGTCGAAGTAGTATACTGTGCACTCAAAATCCAAAAAAGAGTTCTCGGCTACGTCAACATTGAAATTGGTCAAGAGGTAGCACAAGGAAAAAAAGTGATGCTTGACAAGCCGCTCGAATACGAATTCCTTACAAAAGGGTTTGTGTTTAGAGCACCTAGACCATCATACATCTCACAAGAAGCGAAAGACGAGCAATACGTGGAAATGAGTGGCTTTCACGCTTCAGAGCACGTCATAATAGAGGGCAGCGCAATGATAACAGGTGGTGCGTCACAGGACCTAGGTGGTATTTCACTTGGCTCTTCGGGATTAATATTTGTCTATGATAGTAGCATCGGTGGTAATGGAGCCAGTAGGATATTGTATGAAAGGCTGGACATTGCTTTTGGACGTTCACTGCGCATATTATCTGAATGCTCATGCAAAAGCGAAACTGGCTGTCCTCGTTGCACCTATTCCTATAGGTGTGGAAATAACAACGAGTTTTTACACAAGCCCGCCGCAATTGAAGTAATGAATAGGATAGTAGAAGGTGAAAAAACCAAAATAGGCGAGAAGGTCTGGGGCGAGAGAGCTCTTGTCTAATGGGATAAAGTTTAAGAGTAGTTGTAGAGGGCTTTAAATAAACTTGGAAGAAGCCGTCAGTACTTCTGCTTCTGCACGTGCAAAGTGGCAGACACTTGAGCATAAGGGCGTTGCCTTTCCTCCTGAATATCAGCCAAGAGGCATCACAATCACTATCAGGGGAGAAAAACTGGCCCTCAACCGGGATCAGGAAGAGATTGTTTATGCGTGGGCAAAGAAAAAGGACACTCATTACGTCCAAGATCCTATCTTTCAGGAAAATTTCCTGAGCGACCTCCAAAAGCTCCTGCCTGAGAGTCATAATAGCATCACAATAAAGGACATAGACTTTTCGATGGCTTACAGACTTGCAGACGAAGAAAGAGAGATGAAAGAACAGGAAAAGGAGAGATACAAGACCCTACCAAAGGAGCAAAAGAAAAGTATCTCTCAAGCCAAAAAGACAGAGCGTGAAAGGCTCAAGGCCATTTACAGTAAAGCAGTAGTCGATGGTATCGAAGTCGACATTGCAAACTGGCTTGTCGAGCCGCCAGGATTGTTCATGGGCCGCGGTCAGCACCCGATGAGAGGCCGGTGGAAGCCACGGATAAGGCCTCAGGATGTTATGCTAAATTTGGGCGAAAACGCACCAGTGCCAGAGGGTAACTGGAAGGCGATCATCCACGATCATTCATCGACATGGCTTGCTACTTGGATAGAAAGCCTGACGGGTAAGCGCAAGTATGTCTGGCTGCACGACTCGGCTGCGCTCCGCCAAGAAAACGATAAGGTCAAGTATGACAAGGCAAAAAAGCTGGCCGAGCGTGAGGATAAAGTGCATAGGGAAGTGATGCGGAGGATGATGAAAGGAGACGGTAAGGTAGCAACTGTTGCATACCTGATACTAAAGCTTGCTATGAGAGTAGGCGATGAAAAGGATCCTGAGGAGGCTGACACCGTTGGCGCAAGTACGCTTAGAGTCGAGCATATTTATTTCCCGCAGCTAAACGGCAGGCAGAGCATCGAATTCAATTTTTTGGGCAAGGACAGCGTCCCATGGCAAAAGAGGCTGGGAGTTGATTCAGAAGACACAAGGGCACTTTACAACAACCTGAAAAAATTCATGCAAGGCAAAAAACCAAGCGACCCGATATTTGACGGTATCAATTCACGTAAGGTAAATGGGTTCTTACAGCAGATAATGCCAGAGCTTACCGCCAAGGTGTTCAGAACCTGTATTGCGACAAGGGTGGTGCAGCTGCAGCTGTCAAAGGCAAAGGTCTACAAGAACTCTCTAGAAGCTCAGAAAATCTATGCAGCCAAGAAAGCGAACCTTGAAGCTGCAATCACGTGCAACCACAAAAAGGGAATCGATCCGAAGAACCCTGCGGCTAGAAAAGCACTTGAAAAATTCGAAGAATCGATCACCAAAAAGAAGGAGGCTATAGCCAAGCTTAAGGTAGATATTGCAGCCAAGAATTGGAAGACAGAACTGCAGGAGAAGCGACTAGAAGAGAGGCTAGAAAAGTTACAGGTGCAATTAATACTTCAGCAGGAGACCCGAGACTACAATCTCGGTACATCTCTCCGCAACTACATCGACCCGCGGATTATGAAGGCTTGGCTCAACTACGTCGAGCTTGACTGGACTAAAATATATACTTCAACTCTACAGCGTAAGTTTAAGTGGGTTGAGGGCTACAAAGACAAGAACTTTAGAACATTTTATCCTGAGATAAGGAATTAGATACGTCAGAAGACTTATATCGTTTACGACTGTCCTTTTATTCTTGGTAAACTCGTTTTAATGATATCTGCATATCATTGGAAAGATGGAGCCAGGATTTTCATTCCAGAGATGCTCCTTCTTTTTGTCATTCTTGCCATAGTCCCGGCATCTGCTCAGGAGGTAGGGGAGGAAGAAGGCGGCAGTTCAACCTCGTCACTCTTTATCGCACTCTTTGCAAACGGCGACGCGCTAGTTGAATACAACGTCGGCATAGAGGACCCTCTTGCTGAAGAAATAAGGTTCAAGCTTTTTGGAGACGACATCACTGACCTTATCGTCGTTGACTATGAGGACAATGCGGTAGAATATAACAGAACTCAAATTCCAAATGAAATTGTCCTCAATAGACCAAATGCTTCAAATCTCAAGATAAGTTATACCACTTCAGATTTTTTATCCAAAGACCGAAGGGAATGGATATTCAGCCTTAATTCCACGATCGGTCTCTCAGTAAAGCTGCCCCCAGATAGCATATTGACAGATCCAGGAGAAAATCCATCGATAGTCCTTGCAGGTGATCAGCAACTCCTTACATACAGACCTGGCAACATACGATTCGTTTATGTAATAGGAACCTTGGGCACCGAAGAGCAGGCAAACATTGTCATCAAAGCAGCCGAAACTACTATTGTTCAAATAAACAACAACCATCCCGGCGTTGTGCTGACAAGCGCAAGGGATCTGCTTCAAAGAGCGATCGTTGCACGTGATGACAGCAGGTTCACAGAAGCTGAAAGATTGGCAGATCAAGCAAATGACGCTGCTATTGCCACAGGTAGGGAGTATGCCGCAGCCCAAGGAGCACTTGCCGATGCAGAGGAGCAGATAAATAGCGCTGCAGGAGGCACAGGCTTAGATAATGCTGTCATTGGACAGATGCTCGAACAAGCAAACAATGAATTTGCAATGGGCAATTATACAGAAGCTAGAAGCTCTGCTCAAGATGCTATTGCAGCACTAGATGACAACCCCACACAGCCAGAAATACCAACACCGGTGGTGATTGCAGCAATAGCTGTGGCAGCAGTGGCAGGAGGGATCGGCACCATAGTATTCTTCAGGAAGAGGAAGCACTCAAAACCATTGCCACAACTTCACAAGGCAAATGATCTGCCAAAGACCAATACTAGCAATAGCAACATCAGTAGCGGGGCAGCAGCTGCTGTCTTCCGACCTACTAATTCAGTCGCACCAGTGAGGCCCAAACAAGATGTTGTAGAAGTAGAAGAGCAGCAAGAGATGACAGGATCCCTAGAAGAGACCACCACCAGTATACCTCCAATGCAAACTACTACGTCTGATTCTCAGATAGATAGCTCTATCCTTTCGCGTATAGTTGGCAATATACTTGTAGAGAAGCCGCACTTACGCCCAGAAGACCAGGAGGTGCTGAAGTTCTTAGCGGAAAAAGAGGGAGCAGCTTTTGAGAGTGAAATCAGAAGCAAGTTTGAGCTACCCAAGACTACGATATGGAGGTTGGTCAAAAGACTCGAGCGCGAAGAGCTTGTCGAAATACGTAAGGCAGGCGGTCAGAACCTTATAAAACTCAGGTTTGAAGATAAACAAGCGTAAACATCCTTAAATAAAACAAACTGGACAAAAATATTGTATATGAGCAGTTCCTTCATGCCAAACGACATTTCTGCACTGTTATCTTCACCTATTGAGCATTTCATAAACACTAACGTGGCCATACTAGAGGGTGACAAATTCACTGACCAAGCATTAAACCTCATGAAAGAGAGAGATGTGAGAAGCGTCCTTGTGTCACACGTGGGAGAAGTGGTGGGCATCGTGAGCAAGACTGACATTCTCTTCAAGGTGATGTCACAGGGAAGAAACCCCGGCAAAGTTAGGCTTAGGGAAATAATGACAAGCCCGGTACTTGCCGTGGGGCCGCAAAATACAGTTCAGGAAACCCTGTCAATCATGGACAAGCATGTAGTAAGGCAGATAATCATCAGCTCCCATTCGTCGGTTCTTGGAATGGTTTCCCGGGATGATATCTTTGAAAAGATCCATATGGCTACAGTCTCCACGGCGCACACTGCCATCAAGGGTACTCCTGTCTGCATTATCAATCCCAAGGCCATAGTCTATATGAAAGATGTTAGCTCTGCCAAGCTTATGTGCCCGTATTGCGAATCTCCATTTGATACAAAAGAAGGGCTATCAAACCACATCGACAGGTTTCACTCAGGATCGGGTGTGCTTGAAGGTGATGTCCGTCGAATGTTTGAATAACTGTATCTTATTATTTTGTGCCGATTCATGCTTGCCATGATGTGATGGCAGCAGCAACATCGACAGTACCTATGCTATGCTCTAGATTGTATCCTATGAAGTTCTGGTAGGAGCAATAGACTTGCAACGACTGAAGGAATATTCTATCTTTCATGTTAATCTAAGACAATAGGAAAGATGATACCAAGCCTCTCTGTGTGCTCTCAATAGACAAGAGAGGGATATTCTATTGGATTTTTTACCTTTCTGGCAAACTAGCATCCTTCGTTAGATTGGCGCGCAGTGTAACCTCTGCGGAGAGTACGCCTCTGGCTCTTTTTTCCCTTCGTCCATAATATCTCTGAAAATGTATCACACCGCAAACCTGTAAGGAAATTGTCCTATTAGTCATTGTTGATGTAGTCAGTCGACCTATTCTCTGTCAAAGGCGAGCAACTTTAGTCATAATCAACATACCACTAATAATGCGTTCAAGATAATTGTTTTATTGTCCTAAGACGAGAGCATATTTTGCTATTTTCAATCAATCATCTTCTACTAACGGATTCAAAAGGAATTTCGAGGGTTGATTGATGGATATCCACTGTCAAGGCAACCAACGGGAAAGATTCTGCTTACTGGGGCGAAATTACCGCTACCTAGGCTGCATTGCCGCATTCCTTCTTGCCATCCATATCCATCAAGTTATTCTTGCATAACTTATATTATGTACTGCTAAAAACCAGTGGCGTTACACTTTGCCGGGGTAGCTCAGCTTGGTTAGAGCGTACGACTCATAATCTCATATGGTAAGAAATCGTAAGGTCGCGGGCTCAAATCCCGCCTCCGGCACCTTTCTTTATAATCAGTATGAATGCACTTCTGATTTATGCTCACGAAGATATTTTTTCTTCTTGAATCGTTCATTACACTTTTCGCACTTGAAAGGCTTTTCAAATTCTTCAAGAAACCGTCGCCTTCGTTCTTCTGCTGAATCCATTACCGGATTTTGATTATCAGCGTGGATCATAATATAATCGAACCATACCTTTTTTGTTTATTTACTTTAAGTAAGATAATTCTGTAATAGCAGCATCCAAAAATGAAAATTGCATCGATTGGGCTGGACTTCGCTTAATAGCACAGCTATAAAAGGAACATAGATGTCAAAAAGATACTGATGATCAAAGATGAACAAGCTTGAAGTCTTCCTCTATAGGACACAGGGATGATAGGGGAGCTCAGGTGCAGCAGAGTTACCACAAATTGGGACTAAATGCGTCTGTGTATTTTAAGACACGATTATATATGATCCGTAAAACTAGTCTTCTAAGTGCCGTCGTAGCTCAGCCTGGGAGAGCACTCGACCTTTTAAGGGGTGAAGCTGAAGACCGAGCTGTCGTGAGCTCAAATCTCACCGACGGCATTTTACATCTGTTTTGTGGCATTTATGACTATTCTAGCGGAGTTCTCAATTATCCTTCCAGATGCAGCCAGATGGTTCTTGGCATCGAATATAGCCGCTAATTCCTGCTTTGACAAGCGTGTCGAAATATTCCTATCTCTGCATGCAGCATCAAAAAAGTGCTCACCACTTTCAAGTGCTGAAAACGCTACTCTTTGTATATCTCGATAGGCATCGAAGCGAGCAACTCCTTTCTTTATTAGTGCATCTAGCATAAATTCGGCATAAATCTGACCCTTTGTCATTTCAATGTTGTATGCGATCCTTTCTTTTTTTACTTTTAGCTCTCGAATTACCGTGGTCATTGCATTGAGCATTTCGTCAAGTAGTATGGAGGCCATTGGAAACACAAAGCGTTCATTAGCTGAGTTCGAAAGGTCGCGCTCGTGCCATGATGCAATATTTTCCATCGACACGTTCACAAGTGATCGCAGGATTCTCGCAAGCGAAGATACTCGCTCGCTTTTTATGGGGTTGCGCTTGACTGGCACAGCGCTGCTTCCCATTTGGCCCTTCCGGAAAGGTTCGGCGACTTCACCTATCTCTGTGCGTTGCAGGTTCCTGATCTCGATGGCGATCTTGTCGAGGGTGGAGCCAATAAGCGCAATACAAAACTGCATCTCCGCAAACCTCTCTCGGGGCACTATTTGTGTTGCAGCATCTACAGGGTGAAGACCAAGGTTATGAGCAACAATTTTTTGTACTTCAAGCGCCTCATCGCCCATTAGAGAGCCAGTGCCAACTACTCCAAGCGTCTTGCAAACTAGAAAGCGCTTTTTACCTTCCTTGATGCGCTCGATGTGCTTGGCCATTTCTACTGCCCATACTGCAAATTTTAATCCAAATGAAATAATGCTTGCGTGCTGTCCATGTGTCCTGCCTACCGCTGGCAAGTCCCTGAACTCAAGTGCTCTATCTATCAAAAGGTGTCCAAGCTTGGCTACCTTCGGTAGAATTATTGAAAATGCATCACTCATCTGCATGCAAATGGATGTGTCTATAACGTCATTACTTGTCAGCCCATAGTGTATCCATAGCTTGGATTTGGCTGAAACTTGCTCGCTTAACGCCTCTACCATTGCAGCGGTGTCATGCTCGCTCACCGACTCAAGTTCGCTAACTCGAGCAGGAGTGACCCTGCCCGCCCGGGCTCCTTTTGTAATTTCATCCGCTGCATCTGCTGGAATCATACCTAGCTGGGCCTGCGCCTGCGCAACGGTTGCCTCAAATTCAAGCTGATACTGCAGCCTTCTTTCGTCCTCAAAGATATCACGCATCTCTTTGCTACCATAGCGTCCAGAGTCTATTGGCAGTATTGGCATCAGTCTCAAGGATACAGCGACGAGGCGGCGAAAATAAATCTTCTTGCCAGATGCACAATTTGCACTCTCATCATCTTATTTTGGGTATATGTCATTCTACATGGTGAATGTATATTTGCTCTATAGAGTTATCTACACTTAAGAAGTTAAAAAAATAGGTAAATGTTTTTGCCCCCACCCGGGCAAGGCTTATAATTGCTTCACAAGAAATAGCAGCAACAGAATTGAGCGAACTTATCACTAGGAGCGGCAGCCATCGAGTGAGAAAGGTAAATGACCTTGAGTATAGAATAGACCCTGAGCCGGCCAAAGGTATGAAAGTCCCAGTTACCATCTATGCCAATGAATCGTTGATATCTAAAATGTTGACTGACAGGACGATCGACCAGGCTACAAATGTCGCCACGCTACCAGGCATCAAAAAGCATGTGATTGTGCTCCCTGATGGCCATGAAGGATATGGCTTTCCTGTCGGCGGTGTTGCGGCAACTGATCTTGAAGAAGGAGTGATCAGCCCAGGTGGGGTCGGCTACGACATCAACTGTGGTGTGCGCTTGATAAGGACGAATCTGACAGAGCGAGATGTCAGGCCGCGGTTAAAGGATCTGGTAAACGAGCTTTTTAGATCAGTTCCCTCAGGCGTTGGAAGCGAGGGAGCAGTCAAGCTGACAAAGACGGAGCTTGACGAATTACTAGTAGAAGGCGTCAGATGGGCCGTCAGCCATGGATATGGTACTGAAGATGATGCGGAAGCATGTGAAGAGAGTGGTAAGATGCAAGGAGCAGACCCTGCGAGTGTCTCAGACACTGCAAGAAAAAGGGGTGCAGCTCAGCTTGGGAGTCTGGGTTCTGGCAACCATTTCCTTGAAGTGCAAAAAGTAGACAAGATCCTTGATGAGAGGGCGGCCAAGGCGATGGGCATCAATCAAGTCGGCCAGCTGACGGTGCTAATTCATTGCGGCTCCCGGGGCTTTGGCCACCAAATATGCACGGATTACTTGCGTGTTTCTGAATCAGTGATACGAAAATACGGATTGACGCTTGCAGACAGGGAGCTTGCATGCGTGCCCAACAATTCCAAAGAGGGAGAGGACTACCGCAAAGCAATGTATTCTGCTCTCAATTTCGCATGGGCCAACCGCCAAATGATAACACATTGGACACGGAAAACGTTTGAGCAATTCTTCAAGTCAAAGGGAAGTGACCTTGGCATGGATCTCGTTTACGATGTTGCGCACAACATCGCCAAGGTGGAGCGCCACAAGGTTAATGGCAAGGGCACATCGGATGTGGTAGTCCACAGAAAGGGTGCTACAAGGGCTTTCCCTGCAGGCATGGAACAAGTGCCAAGCAAGTACCGGAGCATCGGCCAGCCAGTAATAATACCCGGCTCAATGGGCACTGCAAGCTGGATACTGCTTGGCAACCAAAATTCACTTGATCTCAGCTTTGGATCTACTGCACATGGAGCAGGACGGATGATGTCGAGGTCTGCTGCAAAGCGGACCTATACGGCCGACAGCGTGAAAAGTGGACTAGAGTCAAAGGGAATCTATGTCAAAGCGCTCACAAAGGAAGGCGTGGTCGAAGAGACACCGGAGGCCTACAAGGATGTTGATGCCGTAGTCAATGTATCGCACTCCCTTGGCATTGCGACCAAGGTGGCTAGGCTCGTGCCAATAGGAGTGATAAAGGGCTAATGCCATCCGATGACCCTGACATTGACATAATCAATGCGCGCAAACTAAAGGAACTTCGAGAAAAGGCTGCTGCGATGGAAAAGGCAAAGGCCAGCCAGCGGCAGCAGGAGCAGCAGCCAAAGTCCTCAAGAGAAATAGTATCGGTCTACCTATATGACAGGGCTGACAAAGTACTAGACCTTGCTTACGAGCAGTATCCTGCCCAGACTGAAGCGATTATCACAAGAATTGCCAGACTTATTTTAGATGGCGAAATAACAAGCAGGATATCGGGAGGCGAACTCTTGACGCTTTTCAGATCTGTGGGCCTTAACATAAGAGTCAACACCACAATCAAGGTTGAAGAGGATGGCAAGTTGATCTCGTTCTCTGAGAAAATCAAGCAGCAGAATGATTTGCCTTGATAATGGGAACATTTATTCTGGACTTTCAGACAATTGATTTTGAACCTGATGCCAAGATTGCAGTAGATATGCTCTCTGACTACCAGAGGCTCTACCAGCTGGAAAACTCGTTTGCTCTTGACCCACCGGTACAGAGTCTCGGCTGGTCTTTTGCGAAGATGTTTCTGGCAGGCCGATTCGTGGAGAAGATATATGCACATCAGGCTTACAAAATAGAGGCTTCAAAAGGCAAAAAACTTGAAGACAAGTTCGTTGGGTGGCTTCAAAAGGAATTGAAAAATAGAGGCTGCAGCGCGCAGATAAAAAAAGCGCCAGAAATGAAATCGATCTAGACTCTGCGTCCTCTTCTGCCGCCTGGCTTTCTTGTAGTGTCGTGCGGTACAGGAGTCACGTCGTCGATCCTACCAATGCGAAAGCCTGCTCTCGCAAGTGCCCTGATAGCAGCCTGAGCGCCGGGACCTGGAATTCTTGGACCTACTCCACCGACAGCACGTACGCGAATATGCAAGGCATTGATGCCCTTTGCCTTGGCCGTTTCAGCCGCCGCTACAGCAGACTTCATGGCTGCGTAGGGAGATGATTCATAACGGTCAGCGGTAACGTGGCGTCCGCCAGAGCTAAATGAGATTGTCTCGCTTCCACTTAAATCGGTAATATGGACAAGCGTGTTATTGTAACTGCTAAAAATGTGAGCTACTCCCCACTTTGTTTGGGTAATGTCGCCTGTTGTTTCAGACATCAATTTGAACTTGCTTCTGTAGAGAGTTAAAAACGTTATCGCTTAGGGAAATGCATATAGCCCCTGTTCTCAAGCAGCTTATTCCTTACAAAGACGTTGCCAGAGCCCCTTTGCACTCTGCCTATGACATGCAGACTAACACCTGCTTTCCTTGCTGCAGCCTCTGCCTGCCTTATTTTTGTATGTGAAATCGTTGCCACAATCTCATATTCTTCACCACCGTGGAAGACCAACTCGTGTTTGTCAAGGCTGTTTTCCTCTGCGAACTTGTCCAAGCCTTCTACTGCTGGAATGCCATAAATTATGATTTCGA
>Ga0075418_10007341_pt1 | contig 12416 bp, 6 predicted proteins | sample SoiMetdeltSBSDD2_FD_81776 | JGI IMG/M metagenome (GOLD analysis project Ga0075418, IMG submission 81776) | Bulk soil microbial communities from a Populus tree surrounding site in Tennessee, USA - Soil MetaG P. deltoides SBSDD2 | ecosystem: Environmental > Terrestrial > Soil > Tree plantation...
GATTCGCGGCGCTATCGCCAGAAACCTTCTGCCCGATGAGGTCTCCGGCATCGAGATTCTCGATTTCGGGGAGCCGCTCGAAGACGCGACCGGCTTCGAAGACAACGTCCGCACGTTTCCGGTGCCGGTGCGCGGGCGTGTTAGGCCGCAGTGGGAGTTTCTCCTCGATGCCGTCGGCCCCGCGCCGAGCACGCCGCAATTGAAGAGCTCCCGCGGGGCGCCCGAAGAGATCGCGTACGTGATGGCGCCGGGTTTCGGCCTAACACTGACCATCAAGATCGTCGGACGCTCGCGCAAGAAAAACGGCGAGTGGACGAAATGGCGTCCGCTCAAGCTCGAGCTCGAAGACTTGCATGCGCTCGAGCCCTTCGACCGCGAGAGCATCGGTCTGTTGCATCCGCGCTCGTACGCGTACGACGTCGAGTCGACGATCAGCATCTCGCGAGCGACGACCGCGTGGTGGACCGAGCGGCTCGCGCGCGCGGGCAAGTTGTTCATCGAAGACGCGGACGAGGAGCTGCAACCGGTCGCGTGGGACGACGGTCCACCGTGGGTGTTCCGCGTTTCGGTCGTGAGCGATCGCGCGCACGTGCGCTATCGCATCGAGGCATCGATCGAGCGTGACGGCGAGTCGATGCCGTTCGACAAGATCAGAATGATCGCCGGAGACATCGTCGTTACTGATGGTCGCGCGAGCCGCTTCGACGACGGCGGACGCGCGTCGTGGCTGAACGTGCTCCGCGCCAATGGTCCGATCGAGATTCCGTTCAGCGACACGGAACGCTTTCGCCAGGCGCTGCTTCGTGCGCCGATTCACGGCGTCGCGCTGCCCGAGGAGCTCGGATGGGATGTCGCGCAAGTGCGTCCGCAGCCGCTGCTGTCTTTGCAGCCCGACGCATGGAGCGCAGAGCTCCTCGCGGAGATTTTTTTCGTCTATGACGATTGGCGCGTCAGCAGCCGATCGTCCGAATTACAGAAGACCGTCGGACGAAAACTCATTCGCCGCGACAAGCACACCGAGGATCAGCTTCGCTCTCGTCTCGCCGCCCTCGGCGTGATCGCGGCATGGGATGGCTATCGCATTCGCTTCGCGCAGCTCGAATCGATCGCGCGCACACTGACCGCGGAAGGGTGGGAGATCGAGATCGATTCGTCGCCGTTGCGCGTGACGCAGGATTTCGATGTCGAGATCGCGAGCGGCATCGATTGGTTCGATCTCAACGTGAATGCGAATTTCGGAGACGTGCGCGTCTCTTTGCCGGAGCTGCTCGCCGCGGCGGAAGCGAATCGCAATCTTCTGCGTCTGCCCGACGGATCGTTCGGCGTCGTCTCGAGCTCGTGGGCCGAGGCGTTCGCGCCGGTGCTCGAGCTCGGGAAACGCGAAGGCGACGCGCTTCGCTTTCACTCCGCACAGGCGCTGCTCGTCGACGCGCTGTTGCAATCGCGCGCGCGCACCGCGGACGCGGCGTTCGAGGATTTGCGTCAGCGACTGACCACGGCATCGCCTGCGCCGCAAAAAGAGCCTGCGACATTGAAGGCCGAGCTGCGTCCGTATCAGCGCGCCGGTCTGGGCTGGCTGCAGTTTCTGCGAGCGACGGAGCTCGGTGGTTGTCTCGCCGACGACATGGGCCTCGGCAAGACGGTGCAGACGCTGGCGCTTCTCGAGTCGATTCGCGCGGAGGGCGGCACGCGGCCGTCGCTCGTCGTCGCGCCGAAATCGCTGCTGTTCAATTGGGCAGCCGAGGCAGCGCGATTCGCACCGCACTTGCGCGTGCGCGAGCATCACGGCGCGGAGCGCATGAAAAGCGCGGATGCATTCACCGACTGCGACGTCGTCCTGACGACCTACGCCACGATGCGCCTCGATGTCGCACATCTGTCGGAGATCGAATTCGAGTATGTGATTCTCGACGAGGCGCAGGCGATCAAGAACGCATCGAGCCAGGTCGCGAAAGCGAGCCGTCTCCTGCACGGCCGCCATCGTCTCGCATTGAGCGGCACCCCGATCGAGAATCACCTCGGCGAGCTGTGGAGTCTGTTCGAATTCCTCAATCCCGGACTCCTCGGCTCCGCACGGTCGTTCCAACGGACGTTCGCGTCCAAAACCGCGACTCCGGAACGGCGGGAAGCGCTCGCGCGCGCATTACGGCCATTCATCCTGCGGCGCACGAAAGAACAGGTTGCACCCGAACTTCCGGCGCGCACAGAGCAAACGCTCTATTGTGTCCTCGAAGGCAATCAGAAAAAGCAATATGACGACCTCCGCGATCATTATCGCGACTCGTTGTTAGGCCGGATCCGCAAAGGCGGCATCGAGAAATCGCGGATGCAGATTCTCGAAGCCCTCCTGCGATTGCGCCAGGCTGCGTGCCACCCTGCATTGATCGATCCCGCCACCGAGGCGGAGAGCGCAAAGACCGAGCTGCTCATGGACGAGATCCGCGATGTGCTCGAATCCGGCCATCGCGCGCTCGTCTTTTCGCAATTCACGTCGTTCCTGTCCATTGTGCGCCGCGCTCTCGACGACGAGCGGGTCCCGTATCTTTATCTCGACGGACAAACGCGCGACCGCCAGTCGCTAGTCGAGCAATTCCAGAGCGGCGACGGTCCGCCGCTGTTTCTCATCAGCCTCAAAGCCGGCGGCCTCGGGCTCAATCTCACCAACGCCGATTACATCTTCCTGTTGGATCCGTGGTGGAACCCGGCCGTGGAAGCCCAAGCCATCGATCGCGCCCACCGCATCGGCCGCGTGCGTCCCGTCGTCGCCTACCGCCTCATCGCCCGCGACACCGTGGAAGAAAAGATCCTCGAGCTCCAGGCCAAAAAACGCGACCTCGCCGAATCCATCATCTCCGAAGACAACAGCGTCCTCCGCAAACTCGAGATCCAGGACCTCGAGCTCCTCTTGTCCTGACGATGAACGCCTATGTCCAAACCGAAATCCGGTCCTCTCGTTCTCACGCAGCGCGGGCATTCCGCAGCGGTGGTTCTCGATGTTGTCGATCGCCAGCAACTGCTGTGCGACGTCCGAACGGCGGTCGAACAGATCGAGGCGGGCAAGGGTATTTCGAACCGAGCGGCGAAAGCGGAGCTGAGGAGACGTTTCAGGCGTTGAAGCTGATCTGATCACCTCTCGCAATCGACCGCCAGTGGCTGGAAGAACTGTTCGAGGCCACCGATCGCCTCGAGAAATTTTCCGGATTCCGGAAGAGTCGTGCCGGAGATTGGATTGCCCGAATATCGCGAGTTGGTTTACCGAAAATCCCACCGTGTCGATATCGTCGCGACAGCAATGTCGTGTACATCCTGTCATCGCTGGCACGCGACGAACGCGCCGGCGCTCTCTAAATCCGACGCAATCACTCCTGCCGGCGTGAGCCATGGCAGAGATGCTGCCACTTCGGTGCATGGTCCGTAGGTGAGCAGTCTGATGTTCCGGCCATGCGTCTGACTGTGGATGCGTTCGAGCACGGCGTTCAGCATGGTGCCCGTGACGGGTGTGTATAGGAAGAAAACGGTTCCGTCGCTATAGCCGGCGACTCTGGCGTCTTCATTCCGGAAATCAACAGGTCTCAGATTGAGATCGGCGACCCGTCGCCGCGCGTATTCACAGTAGGCCGGTTCGCGCTCGATTCCCACAGTGGCTGCACCCGTAAGCAGATGCACCAGCATCGGCACCTGCCCTAACCCGGAGCCGATATCGACGAACGTATCCTTACGGTGCACTTGCGCGTGATCCACCAATGCGAGCAGGACGCGCGCGGGCGTCGGCTGATAGGCGACCATTTCGGGCTCGAGTGCATGCTGCGGATCAGGAATTGTCTCGTCGAGGAGCAACTCGCTGAGGAATGCATCGCGTTCATCGTATCCGCTCACGCGATGCCGGGCGGTGGCTGTTAGAGCGTCGAACCATGCTCGGAAGCGCGCTCCTCGCAGAATCCCGCTGCGGATCTCGCTTCGAAGTTTCTCGAATAACGTATCGTCGCAATCTCGCAGCTGTCGCTTCAGCGTCTCGGCGTCTCTTTGCAGCCGCCCTGAGTCGATTCGGTCGAAGAGATGGGAATCGAGATATTCGATCGTCTTCAAGCGATGAGCGAAATTGAGCGGATCGTACAGAGACGCATCACCAGCGATCGCATCGAGCTCACGTAGGGTCAACACATGTTCATGCTATGCCGCAGTGCGCCGGCGTGCGCTATCAATGGGTCTTCCCACATCGCGGAGAGGCGCTCCGCCGGGTGGAGGGCGGGTGGTGCGCACCCGTCCTCCACTTCGTCGTGGCGCAGCAATCGCCATTCATGACTTGAATGATTATCATTCAGTTCGTGAATGAATCTCCACTGCCCCGAGCGCTCGTGCCGCCCCTTCAGGCCGCCGCCCGAACGATGCCGGTCGTGATCGTCACCGGCGCACGGCAGACGGGCAAGAGCACCCTCGTCCGCGATCTCGCTCCCGGGGGCGACCGTTTGTATCTGACGCTCGACGACCTCGATGTGCTGGATCAGGCGAAGCGCGATCCCGACGACCTCGTCGCACGCGCACGGAAGATAACGCTGGACGAAATCCAGCGCGCGCCGGACCTCATGCTCGCGATCAAGCGTGCCGTCGACGCACAGCGGCAAAAGGGCCGATTCTTTCTGACAGGCTCGGCGAACATCCTCTTGATGCGCACGGTTTCGGAGACGCTCGCCGGACGCGCGAGCTATCTCACGCTCTGGCCCATGACGCGCCGCGAGCAGCTCGGATCCGGACGCGCGGGAATGTGGGACGAACTGCTCGCCGCAGAAGACGACGACTGGCTCGACGTTCTCGAATCCAGCGACGCGCCGCGCGAGGATTGGACGTCGCTGGCGATGCGCGGCGGATATCCCACACCCGCACTGGATCTCGATACGGCGGATGCGCGCGGGCGATGGTTTTCCGGCTATACGCAAACGTATCTCGAGCGCGATCTCCAGGACATCTCTTCCGTGACCGCTCTTCCCGATCTTCGCCGGCTCATGCGCGCGGCGTGTCTTCGCCTCGGCCAGCTCGTCAATCAGACCGAGCTCGGACGGGACGTCGCGCTTCCACAGGCGACGATTCATCGCTACCTCAATCTTCTCGAGCTCTCCTACCAGCTCGTGCGCGTTCCCGCGTATGCAGTGAATCGCACGAAGCGACTGATCAAGACGCCGAAACTCTATTGGGCCGATTGCGGACTCGCGCTGCATCTCGCCGGCACGACCGACTTCGCCGGCGCGCATTTCGAGAACATCATCCTCATGGATCTCCTCGCGTGGCGCGAAGGACGCGCGGAGCGACCGGAGATTCTCTACTGGCGCACCGCGTCGGGGGAGGAAGTCGATTTCGTGATCGAGATCGGCAACAAGCTCGTTCCGATCGAGATCAAGACGACGAACCGTCCGCGCCAGGCCGACGCGCGGCACCTCCGCACGTTTCGCGATGAGTACGGACGACGCTCCCGTACTGCGCTCCTTCTCCACACCGGAGACCGCATCGAGTGGCTCGCGCCCGGCATCCTCGCGGCGCCGTGGTGGCGGGTGATTTGACCGTCTGGATGATCGCCGCTGCGGTTCGGAGCGCGATCGAAGTGATTAGAATCGCGTCGCACGAAAGGAGTACGTCATGGCAGACAAGAAGATCATCGCGGTGGTCGGCGCAACCGGCGCGCAGGGCGGGGGTCTCGTGCGCGCGATCCTCGAAGACGGCAGCAACGAGTTCGCCGCGCGCGCGATCACGCGCAATGCAAAGTCCGACAAGGCCCGCGCACTCGCGGATCAGGGAGTGGAGGTCGTCGAAGCGAACATCGACGACATCGACAGCATCACCAGGGCATTCACCGGCGCGTACGGCGCGTTTTGCGTGACGTTCTTCTGGGAGCACTTCTCCGCGGAGCGCGAGACCAACGAAGCGCACAACCTGGCCGAGGCGGCGAAAAAGGCGGACGTGCAACACGTGATCTGGTCGACGCTCGAAGACACGCGCGAGAGTGTTCCGCTCAGCGATGACCGCATGCCGACGCTGAACGGAAAATACAAAGTGCCGCACCTCGACAGCAAAGGAGAAGCCGATCACTTCTTCACCGACCTCGGCGTCCCGACGACGTTTCTCCTGACTTCGTTCTACTGGGACAACCTCATTCACTTCGGCATGGGTCCGCGGCGCGGCGAAGACGGAACGCTGACGTTCGTCCTGCCGATGGGTGAAAAGCGATTAGCGGGCATCGCCGCAGAAGACATCGGACGCGCAGCGCTGGGGATCTTCAAAGCGGGGCCATCGACGATCGGACAGCGCATCGGCATCGCCGGCGAGCATCTCACCGGATCGCAGATGGTGGAGACGCTGTCCAAGCAAATGGGAGAGCCGGTCGCGTATTACGCGATGCCGCCCGAAGACTATCGCCGCCTCGGCTTTCCCGGCGCGGAGGATCTCGGGAACATGTTTCAGTTCTTTCGCGACTTCGAAGAGTCGTTCGTCGAGCGACGCAGCGTCGAGCGCACGAGGCAACTGAATCCGCGATTGCAGACGTTCCGCGAGTTCGTGCAGAAGAACGAGATTCCGATCTCGTGACCGTGGGGCGGGCTGCCAGCCCGCCGTCCCGCCGGCGGCTCGCCGGCGCGTGCGGCTGCCCAGCGGGCAGCCGCACGGCGGGCCGGCGGCCCGCCCCACGCGACTCACTCCGGTTCCGGCTCGCCTAACATCGACGCTTTCTCGTGACGGAACTTCCCCGTCGCGAGAAGCGCGGGCAACAGCGTGATCGATGCGAGGCAGCTCAGCGCGATGCCGACCACCGACGCGATGCCGATCGAGCGCACGCCCGGATAGTGCGAGATCGCGAACGATGCGAAGCCGACGATGGACATGAGCGCCGCGAGCACCACTGCGCGCCCGGTCTCGAGTGCGTTGTGCGCGAACGAGTCCGGCGCTTCGTCGTAGCGCTGCAGCATGTACACCGCGTAATCCGTCGCCGTGCCGACGAGCATCAGGCCGACGAACACGTTCATGAAGTTGAACTCGAGATCGAACGTGGCCATGAAGCCGAGCATGCACGTGAGTCCGGCGATGAACGGAACGAACACGAACAACGCGCGGCGGAAGGAGCGGAAGCCGATCCAGATCAGCCCGAACACGAGAACCAATCCGAGGACGCTGGCTCGGATGGCATCGGCCCGGGTAATCGTGCGCAGCGTTTGCGACACGAGGTTCACACCCGTCAGCGTGGCCTCGGGATGCCGCGCGCGAAGGGCCTGCAATTCGTCGGGAAGGAAGCGCGGCCACTTTCCGGTCGCGGGATAGACATAGATGATCGACAGGAACCCGTGCGGCGTCTTCTTCACGAAACGCTGCACCGTCTCGCCGAGGCCGAGCTTGTCGAGAGTGGCCAGCGTGAGCGGCTCGCGCTGACCGAGGGCCTGCGTGAAAAGCTGCAGATAGTTCGTGTACGCCTCGGCGCGAAAGCCGTTCTCCTCCAGCGCCTCGTGAAACGCCTTCTCGATTCGCGTCATCGAGAATTCGTTCGCCGCGCCGCGCTGCAGACGCGCAATCACCTGGCGCTGCTGCTTCTCGCTCGGCAGGAACGTGTGGATCGATTGATACGAGCCGATCTTTCCGTTCCGCGCGATCTGCTCGAGCTCGGGAATCGCGGCTTCGCTTCGGGCCAGCGCTTCTTCCACGGTCGCACCGCGCGCGCCGTACATCATCGCGTCGAACGACTGTCCGAACGTGCGGGTAACTTTCTCCTGCAGGCGCGTGGCATCGTTTCCGGTCGCGCGCAACGCCTGCAGGCTGTCACTGAAGCGCACGCGCGTCGCCGCGATTCCGGTGACGATGATGACGATCGTCCAGGCGATGATGACGGCGCGCGGTCTTCGGATGCTCGCGCGCACGACGCGGGCGGAACCGAATGCATGCACGTGCAAGCGGCGCTTCTCGCCGCGACGCCGCTCGACGAGGATCAGGATCGCGGGAAAGACGAAGATCACGCAGAGGAGAAACACGAGGATGCCGCTGCCGGTGAGAAATCCGAGCTCCGTCATTCCTCGAAAGTCCGTCGCGAGAAACGCGTAGAACGTCGCCGCGGTCGTGAGCGCGCCGACGATCACGCCCGGGAGACAGTGACGCATCAACGTGTGCACCGCGTCGCTCACGCGCGCGCCGCGGTTGCGCTCGTCGACGTAACGCTCGTAGAGCACGGTCAGAAAATCGACGCCCAACCCGGCGAGCAGCGCCGCGAATCCCGTGCTCGCGGCGGAGAGCGTGCCGTACACCACCGCGCCGATCCCGAACGTGATGATGATCGCGGCGGTCATCGGCACGGCCGCGTACAGCAATGCGGAGGGACGGCGGTACGCATAGAGGTAGAGCAGCAGCACGCCGATCATCGACGAGATGCTGTTGATGGTCATGTCCCGGCGGATGATCTTCTCGTCGGCCGCGGCGATCGCGTAACCGCCGGTGTATCCGATCGCCGGAGGGGCGACGTCTTTGTTCGCCGCGCGAAACTCCTGCGTCGCGCGATCCACACGTTCCCGCGTCTCCTGCATGAGCGCCCTGCTGTACGGAAGCTCCTGTGCCGCATGGCGCGGCCGGGCGACGATGATCGCGGCGGTGTGATCCGAGGAAACGTAGTAGCCGCTGGAGAGATCGATCTTCAGTCCGCCGCCGGCACTCTGCAACTTCTCGAGATAAATCGGCAGCAGATTGAAGGGATCGACGCGGATGAGCTGTTTGGCCACCGTCGATTGCGGGGTCTGCAGAAGTGCGGCGTTGCGCGCCACCGACTCGCGGATCGCATCATCGGAGAGCTTCTGCGCGACGGCCTCGAGCTGCTGCGGCGTGAGCACGAGCATCGAATACGGCAGCACCTTGTCGATGAGCGCGAACGTATCCGGAAGCTTCCACGACACGCTCTCGATGTTCTTCGACTGGCGAAGCTGCTCGCCGATGCCGTCGATCAACGGAAAGTACGTGGCCGGGTCCGCGCCTTTCGGAAACTCGATGAAGACGACGTGAAAGTCGAGCGTGCCGGTCTCGCGCAGCAGCTCGCGAAACTCGTTCACTTCGCGGTTGTTGCGCGGGATGAGATTGAGGACGTCGGGGTCGAGCCGCAGGCGCAGCGCCAGTCCGCCGAAAATCACGATCACGATCAGCGCGACCATGAGCACGTATCGCGGTCTGCGCAGCAGAAGAGCGGTCAGTTTTTCGATCCAGGAGCCAATCAAACATTCACCTCAGATGTGCGAGCCCATGCGCTCGAGCACGTGATGCGTCATCGCCCGCGCGAGCTCATGCTCGCCCATGAACACCGTTCCGGCATTTTCCTCGCGCAGCAATCGCGCTTCGTCGTCGCTGTGCGTGCGCAGCACGATATCGATTTTCGGATTCAACATGCGCGCGACTTCGACCATCTTGCGCACCAGCACCGTGTCAGGAGTGGCGATCACCAGCATCGCGGCGCGCGCGACGTGCGCCTGGATGAGCACCGCCGGATCGGACGCGTCGCCGGAAACCGCGCGGATATTGTTCTGGCGAAGCTTTTCGACGAGCTCGCGATTCTGTTCGGCGATCGTGTACGGGATATTCTGCTCCGTCAGCGCCTCGGCGATCCTGCGGCCGACGCGGCCGTAGCCGACGATGGCCACATGCCCGGTGAGCAGCGACGCATCGACGCTGTCCGGCAACTGCGCGAGCGGATCGGCGCGGCTCTCCAGTCTGCGCGCGAGCTCGGAGCGCGCGCGGAGCCATCGCTGCGCGGGCCCGATCGCCGCGAACACCGCGGGGTTGAGCACGATCGAGATCATCGCCCCGGCGAGAATCAAATCCCTGCTCTCCGGCGACAGCAGACGAAATTTCAATCCCAGGCCCGCGAGAATGAACGAGAACTCGCCGATCTGCGCGAGGCTCGCGCCGACGATCAACGCCGTGTTCATCGGATAGCGGAACAGCATCACGATCACCATCGCCGTGAGCGTGTTGCCGATCATCACGATTGCCGCGACCGCGAGCACGCGCAGCGGCTCGCGAACAAAGACGTCCGGATCGCAGAGCATTCCGACGGACACGAAGAAGAGCACCGCAAACGCGTCGCGCAGCGGAAGGGACTCGTCGGCCGCGCGATGGCTGAGCTCCGACTCGCGCATCATCATGCCGGCGAAGAACGCGCCGAGGGCGAACGAGACGCCGAAGAGTACGGCCGCGCCGTAAGCGACGCCCACGGCCGCCGAGATGACGCACAAGGTGAACAACTCGCGCGATCCCGTCTTCGCGACGAGCCAGAGGATGCGCGGGAACAATCGTTTTCCGACGACGAGCATCAGCACCACGAACGCGCCGACTTTCGCGAACGTGATGGCGAGCGTCGCCGCGATGCCGCGTCCGCTGCTGTCTGCTGCGCTTCCCCCGAGGAGACTCGCGATCGGCGGAAGGATCACCAACACGAGGACCATGACCAGGTCCTGCACCAGAAGCCAACCGACGGCAATGCGTCCGTTGAAGGTCTCGAGCACGCCGCGCGCTTCGAGTGCGCGGAGAAGGACGACCGTGCTGGCGACGGAAAGCGCGAGGCCAAACACGAGTCCTGCGCCGAAGCTCCAGCCCCACGCCATCGCGATCGCGGCGCCGAGCGCCGTCGAAACGATGATCTGAATCACCGCTCCGGGAATCGCGATCCCGCGCACCTCGGCGAGATCCTCCAGCGAGAAATGCAGACCGACGCCGAACATCAGCAGCATCACGCCGATCTCGGCGAGCTGACCCGCGAGCGCGACGTCGGCCACGAACCCGCGCGTGTGCGGTCCGATGAGAATGCCCGCGAACAGATATCCCGCCAGCGGCGGAAGCTTCATCCGCGCCGCGAGAAATCCGAGAACCATCGCCAGCCCGAACGCCGCGGCCAGCGTGGTGATGAGACTCATCTCGTGTGGCATCGTCGCCGCGCATCTTATGTGCGGATGGTTCGATCTGTGGAGATGGCTTTATGCTGCATGCTGTGAAACGCACGACCGTAAATCTCTCTGACGAGATCGATGCCCGGCTTCGTTATGAAGCATCGCGTCGCGGGGTCACCATTTCGGACATCGCGCACGAGGCGATCGAGGCTCACCTCGGCAAGCAAAGCGGCCGAAGCGGTCGTCAGGACATCACGCGCCGTATCGAAGAGATCATTCGACGGGAGACGCGCTATGGAGTGCGGTAGCGCGCAGCTACCGCTTTCTAATGCGGCGGAGCCGCTCCGCGGCTTTGGAAAGCGGTAGCTGGGCGCTACCGCACTCCAGACTTCATCCACGGCGGCGTTCCGCTGAGAAGGGTCGACATCCCTCCGCCGGTGAGGGGCGTGCCGTAGTAGTAGCCCTGGCCGATCTCGGAGCCGAGCACGCGGAGTTGTTCGACCTGGTCGGGAGACTCGACGCCTTCGGCGATCATGCGCAGACCGAGGGCGTGGCCTAACGCGATCACGGCTTTGATGATCGCCGTGTCGTGTCCCGACTCGGCGACACCGTCGACGAACGATTTGTCGATCTTGAGGAAGTCGACGGGAAATCGTTTGAGATACGCGAGGCTCGAGAAGCCGGTGCCGAAGTCGTCGATGGCCAGCCGCACGCCTAACGCCTTCAACTTGCGCAGAATCTCGATCGTCGTCTCCGCGCCTTCCATGGCCACGGTCTCGGTGATCTCGAGAATGAGATGTGTGGGATCGATGCTGCTCCTCGTGATCGCTTCCGAGACTTCATCGATGAGCGTCGACTGCTGGAAATGGCGGCCCGAGAGATTGACCGACACCGCGAGCTTCATCTCGTACTGCTGCTCCCACGCGTGCGACTGCCGGCACGCTTCGAAGAGCACCCATCGTCCGATCGGCAGAATCAATCCTGACTCTTCGGCGACCGGAATGAACTCCGACGGCGACACGAGACCTTCGGGCGACTGCCATCGCACGAGCGCTTCCATGCCGACGATGCGTCCGCTCTCGATCTCCACCTCCGGCTGATAGAACACGCGCAGCTCATCGTTCGCGATCGCGCGGCGCAGTCCGCTCTCGATCTCGAGTCTTCGCAGCGCCGCGGCATCCATCGACGGATCGAAGATCTCATGCCGCGCGCGTCCGCGCTTCTTGGCCTGATACATCGCCAGGTCCGCGTGGCGGATGAGATTCAACGGCTTGTCGTCCGGATCGCTGAGCGCGATGCCGATGCTCACGGTCGTGAAGACGGTGTGCGGGCCGAGGGCGAACGAGGACTCGAACGCGGACTCGATGCGGCGCGTGATCTCGAGCGCAGACTCGAGCGATCCGGCATCCGGAAGCAGTACAGTGAATTCGTCACCGCCGAGTCGCGCAGCGATCTGATACTCGTCGAGACATTCGCGGATCCGTCTGGCGGCCGCGATCAACAGCTCGTCGCCGATCACGTGACCGA
>Ga0075418_10007344_pt1 | contig 12411 bp, 13 predicted proteins | sample SoiMetdeltSBSDD2_FD_81776 | JGI IMG/M metagenome (GOLD analysis project Ga0075418, IMG submission 81776) | Bulk soil microbial communities from a Populus tree surrounding site in Tennessee, USA - Soil MetaG P. deltoides SBSDD2 | ecosystem: Environmental > Terrestrial > Soil > Tree plantation...
TCAGGTTGAACTTCAGGAGCTTCCCGGAGTGGAGTCGCTCGATGGCTGTCGCCTCAGTGTGCACGCTGGAAGCCAAGATCTGGGTGTAGTGAAACAGGGGACCCACTTCACTTGGACGCTCACCCGAGCTGCATGGCGTGATGTCGGCTCCTTGATCACGCCGTTCTGTGAACGAGCAGCGCCTGGGATGTTCCAGCACCTTGACCTCGTGGGGGAGATCGCAGTGGTGTTCTCCGTGGACGGGAGTTGGTAGCCCGATGACGTGGACCGGCGTCGGGATGATCGCCGTCGGACTGCATCCTGCTCGTGCTGTGGCTGGAAGCTGCTGCTGACATGAGCCTCGTTCTCACCTACGAGGGCGCACTGCCCTCGCGCAACGCTGAGTCCGCGAACGCGGTGAAGAACCGTCTGCGCCGAGCGTTCCATCCGCAGTTGCTTGAGTACTGTGCAGAAGATCAGCGCTTCCGGATGGTGCCCACGATGTCTGGGGGCATCCCGATGAACGGCTTCCGCTTCATCGGACTCGTCGGGGGACTCATCGGTGGCGGACTCTTCGCTGAACTCAAGATCGAGATGCTACGCCGAGGCTCCCCGGGATCGATCTTCAGCGGCGGCGACATCGACGGGCGTCTCAAGACCTTGCTCGATGGCCTTCGACTTCCCCACTCAGCCCAAGAGCTTCATGGGTTTCAGCCGACGGGAGACGCAGCCAAGGACTTCTGCGTCTGCCTTCGCTCCGACGACTCCTCGTGACGAGGGCGGTAGGCCTCCCGCTGCGCAGCGTCTGACTGCACTCCACGCAACTCCCGCGCAACCAGGCCCCGCGGATGTCGAGCGGGGCCGCTGTTTATGCGGGGTTTAGTGGTTGTCCGATTGTAGCGGGTGTATCATCGCGACACCATACGCGGAGGAATGCCATGCATCGCCGCCAATTTCTGAGGCTGGGCGCCGTCGCGAGCGGCGTCGTCGCCCTCGGCGGGCTCGCGGCGGGGCGGCGGGTGGCCGCCCAGAGCCCCACCGCGGTCCCCACCGTCGATCGCCTGATCCTCACCAACGTCGTCGACAACGTGTACGACGTGTTCGCCAGGGGAAGCGCCAAGCTCGACACGATCACCGTGCAGCGCACGCCCCTCGGTCGGGGCGGCACACTTCTCGCCGAGCATGGCCTGGCCTATCACCTGGAGTCGGTGCGCGGGTCGGAGCGCCGGGAGATCCTGCTCGATTTCTCCCTCACCGAGCTGAACCTCACGAACAACTATGCCGTCCTCAAGCTCGATCCTTCGCGTGCCGACGCCCTCATCCTGAGCCACGGCCACATGGACCACTACGGCGCGCTGGCCCCGTTGCTCGAGAAGGGGACGATCAAGACCGGACTCACGCTCTATGCCGGCGGCGAGGACACCTTCTGCCAGCGCTTCGTGGCCACGCCGGCCGGGGCGCTGGACATGGGCCAGCTCGATCGCCCGAAGCTGGAAGCGCGCGGCCTCAAGGTCGTGCTCGCCAAGCAGCCGACGGTGGTGTCCGGTCACGCGATGACGACCGGCCAGATCGAGCGGGTCACCGACTGGGAGAAGCCACCGTCCGTGGGCCGGCTGCTGGCCGGCCAGACCGACTCGGCCTGCTCGGCGACCCACTTCGGCCCCACCCAGGTGATGGCCAAGCCGGGCGAGCTGGTATTCGACAGCTTCCAGGGCGAGCACGCGACCATCTACAATGTGAAGGATCGCGGGCTGGTCGTCATCACCTCGTGCGGCCACGCCGGAGTGATCAACTCCGTACGGCAGGCGCAGAAAGTGACCGGCGTCACCAAGGTGCACGCGATCGTGGGTGGCTTCCACCTGGCGCCGGCGCCCGAGGAGGTCGTGGACAAGACCGTGGAAGCCTTCAAGGCGCTCGGCCCGGACTACATCATTCCCGAGCATTGCACCGGGCCCAACACGATCTTCGCCATCCAGCGACAGATGCCGACCAGGCTGGTCATGCCCTCGACGGGCACTCGCGTGGTGTTCGGCGCCTGAGTGGGCGGGGGGCCGGCGGTACGGCGGCGATGAGCGATATCCCAAAGGAGGCAGCGTGAACGACGCCCAGCGTATCAGCGGCGTGCTCTCCCCCGTGGTGACCCCGTTCGGGCTGGACCTGGCGCCGGACGGCGAGCGGTTTGTCCGCCAGTGCCGATGGCTGCTCTCGCAGAACGTGGGGCTGGCGGTCTTCGGGACGAACTCCGAGGCCAACTCGCTCTCGGTGGAGGAGCGGATCGAGCTGCTCGATCGGCTGGTCGACAGCGGGATCGACCCGGGGCGCATGATGCCGGGCACCGGCTGCTGCGCGCTGCCGGATTCCGTGCGGCTCACCGCGCACGCGGTGAAGCTCGGCTGCGCCGGCGTGCTGATGCTGCCGCCCTTCTACTACAAGGGGCTCAGCGACGAGGGCCTGTTCCGGAGCTTCTCCGAGGTGATCGAGCGGGTGGGGGATTCGCGGCTGCGCGTGTACGTCTATCACATTCCGCCGGTGGCCCAGGTGCCGATCACGCTGGGCCTGGTCGAGCGCCTGCTGAAGGCGTACCCGACGCAGGTGGCCGGCATGAAGGATTCGTCAGGCGACTGGAACAACACCAAGGCGTTCCTGGAGGCCTTCGCGACGTCCGGCTTCGACGTCTTCGCCGGCTCGGAGACGTTCCTGCTGCGCAACATGCGGGGCGGCGGCAAGGGCTGCATCAGCGCCACCGCCAACGTGAACCCCGGTCCGATCGCGCGTCTCTTCGATACCTGGAAGAACGAGAACGCGGACTACCAGCAGTCGCAGCTCGACGAGATCCGCACCATCTTCGCCTCGTTCCCCATGATCCCAGCGCTCAAGTCCGCCATCGCGCACTACGGCGGCGACGGGGGCTGGAGCACGGTGCGGCCCCCGCTCGTGGCGCTCACGCGCGAGCAGGCCAGCTCGCTGGTCGGCCAGCTCGACGCCAAGCGCTTCATGATGCCGGGGCTCGGCGCCCGCTGACCCTCGGAGATCTGTATCGCGGATTCTTTCAGGTCGGCGCCCGGGGTTTCGGTGGGTCGCTGCCCTGGGCCCGCCGGATGCTCGTCGAGGAGCGCCGCTGGCTCACCGCCCGGGAGTTCACCGACGTCTTCAGCCTCTGCAATCTGCTGCCCGGACCGAACACGCTGAACATCACGGTGGTGGTCGGCTCGCGCTTCCACGGCCGGCGGGGCGCGCTGGTGGCGCTGGCCGGCCTCATGACGCTGCCGCTGGTCGTGTCGCTGACACTGGCCATGGTCTACACGCGCTACGGCACCGTGCCCGGCGTCGACGCGGCCCTGCGCGGAGTCGGTGCGGTCGCCGCCGGCCTCGCAGTGGCCATGGGGCTGCGCATGGCCGCGCCGCTGGTGCGCCGGCCGCACATGCTGGCCTTCCTGCTCGTGACCTTCGCCGCCATCGCGGTCGCGCGCTGGCCGCTGCTGCCCGTCGTGTTCGGCCTCATCCCGCTCAGCGTGCTGGTGGCCTGGCGCCGCCACGCGTGAGCCCGCTCGTCGCGCTCGCGCTGCGCTTCACCGTGCTGTCGCTGGTGGCGGTGGGCGGCGTGACGTCGATACTGCCCGAGGTCCACCGCGTGGTGGTGGACGTGAACCACTGGATGACCGACGTGCAGTTCGCGCAGGCCTTTGCCATCGCCCAGGCGTCGCCCGGCCCGAATATGCTCATCGTCACGATCATCGGCTGGCACGTGGCCGGCCTGCCCGACGCGCTCGTGGCCACCGTGGCGATGATCACGCCGTGCGCAACGCTGAGCTACTCCGTCGCGCGCGTCTGGCAGCGGTTCCAGGGCGCGGCCTGGCGACGCACCGTCGAGGCCGGGCTCGCCCCGGTCACCGTCGGGCTCACGCTGGCCACCGGCTGGCTGCTGGCCCGCGGCGCCTCGACCAGCTGGCTCGGGTATGCGATCACCGTGGCGACCACCATGCTGGTGATCTTCACGCGCCTGAACCCACTCTGGCTCTTCGCGATCGCCGGCGCCCTGGGGCTGGCTGGGCTGGTGTGAACGGACGGCGGTCGTTCAGCCGGCGTCGAGCGGGTCCACGGCGTCGGGCCCGATCCACTGGATGCCCCTTCCGGCACCTTTCACGGCCGTGGCTTCGATCTCGACGACGAGATCGGGCTGCGCCAGGCCGCTGATGCGGCACCCGAGCGCGGAGGCGAGGAGGATTCTGCGCGATCACTGCGAGCAACACGCGGAAATACCGGACGGAGTGATTTGCGGCCGGATCGGTATCGCGCTCGGGCCGCTCCGATTGACCGAGCACGGGCGCCAAGCCCTTGCGGTTCTGGTCCGGCCGCCCCCGATGGCTGTGGCGTATCCCTCTTTGGGCATTGTCGGCGTCCTCCTGCCGAGTCTATGTCGCCGCTATGCCCCTCAGCGCCGTGGACTACCAGCCGCGCGACGCCGAGCGCCTGCGGTGCACCGACTGCACGTTCGAGCCGCTCGTCCCCTTCTCCTGCAAGGGCCGAGGCTTCTGCCCGAGCTGTGGCCGGCGCATGACCGAGTGCGCCGCCCGCCTCGTCGACGAGGTGCTGCCGCGGTGCCGGTGCGCCAGTGGGTGCTGAGCTTGCCGTACCCTCTTCGCTATCTCGTGGCGTGGGATCACGCGCTGGCGCGCGCGGTGCTCGGCGTGTCCGTGCGGGTGTTGCTGGGCTTCCAGCGGCACCGCGCGCGTGGACACGTGATCCGCGACGGACGGGATGCGTGACCGTGATCCAGCGCTTCGGGAGCGGATTGAATCTGAACCCGCATTTCCACACGCTGCTGTTCGACGGCGTCTTCTTCGAAGGCCCGGAGGGGGCACTGGAGTTCCGGCCGCTGCCCCCGCCGACCGAGCATCGGCTGGCGGCGATCTATGCATCCATGGAGTTCGTCGGGGGCTTGATCGTCTACGGAGTGAACTACCCCGACCAGTACCGCCGCGCAGCGCGCTTCGCGGACAGACTCTTCAAAGGCGCAAATCCCGCCGACCTCCCCGTCGAGCAGCTGACCAAATTCGAGCTGGTCATCAACCTCAAAAACCGCCAAGGCCCTCGGCGGCCTATGAGTCGAGCCATGCTATGGCCTCGGCCTCGGACACGAAGACGCCGCTCACGAGGCCGCGCGTGGCGGCGAAAGTTATCCCGACCTTCTGTGGATGGATCATCTTCGCCGGGGCGACGACCGCCAGTCGAAGTCTTCCGTTTGCCGCCGCCGCCCATCTCTCGGCGAGGCCGTATCGTTCATCGATAGTGGGCGGGGCGAATCCGCGCAGCGCGGATACGTTGACCATGAGCCGGGAGGCATTTCCCCGAGCATACACAATGGCTTCGGAAACCATGTCAACGGCTGTGGCTAACGACACGGTGCCGATGGGACGATAGGACGCGCGGCTCTCTGTGACGTCGATGATCATGCCGAACTTCTCGACCTCGGCTTGCCAGACGCCGAAGCAGCGAAGATGCAAATGGAGCGTGACGGTTCCGGCTAAATCGACGGTCCTTTGGGATTCGTACTCGGCGATCGTCTGCTCACAGCAGTCGCAGCGCCCACTGCGGCCGGGGCCTACGAAGCGGTTGCCGGCGCGAATAGGCGGAAGGACGCCGGTGGCTATCTTTGTCTTCACCAGTGCCATGATCTCAAGAATCGATTTCGGCACCCCGCCCTCCGCACCGCATTACTCCATGAACCGCGGACGCTCCGCAAGCCAGATATGGAGACATGTGCGCGGTGGGTGCTCGGCGCCCAGGCGGCATTCGGCCGCCGCGCGGTCGCGGAGGTCTGGCGTCTTGCGGCGGGTACCCGCCTCGACCGGCCTTGTGCTTTGGTAGAAGCCGTGGTGCGCAAGGCCCTGTCGTGGAACTGACAGCTGGCCCGCCGTCTTGGTGCACCGGCAGCGATTCGCTTACACTCATGGGCGCCGCGAGGTCCCGAGCGATGGCGATCGTGCTGGTCGTGGATGATCTGTACCTGGGGGGAGGGGGCGGGCCGCGAGAGCTCCCCGCTGACGCAGGGAGGGGAGCGACGAGTGCCGACAATGGCCGGTTCCGTCAACCCGGCCCTTTATCCCTCCTACGCTCTCGGCAGGCCGGCTGCCTGAGGCGGATCCCGCACTGGTTGAGGCGGCGGGCCGGCTATTCGCCCCTTCGATGATCCATGTGGCCGGCGCGTGGTCGCCATGGCGGCGTCCTCGAAGTGCCAATGCTAGGCCAGCTGCGCCTCGATGAGCTGATGCCCCAACGCCGCGGGTGTGGTCCCCAGCGCCATCGTCTTGGTGAGTCGCAGACCGCTGCGCGCCAGGAGTGCCGCGTACTCGTCCGTCGTCCGCTCGCGTCCGCCGACGTTGACGAGCATCTCGAGATCGGCGTGCAGAACCAGCAGCGCCTCGTGGGGATCGGTCGCAAGGTATCGCTCCACGAGGACGAGACGCGCACCATCCGTCATCGACCGACGGCAACTCGTCAGGATGGCGACCGCCTGATCGTCGTCCCAGTCGTGGATGATGTTACGCAGGACGTAGGCGTCACCGCCGGCGGGCACCGCGTCGAAGAAGCTCCCTCCGACGAGCTCGCAGCGGTCGACGACGCCGACCTCCTCGAGGATCTGCCGGGCGTCCTCGATGACGTGCGGCTGGTCGAAGAGGATGCCGCGCAGTCGGGGGTACCGTTCGAGGATCGTCGCGAGAAGCCGGCCGCGTCCGCCTCCGACGTCGACCACCACGTTCATCTTGGAGAAGTCATACGTCGCCGCGACGAGGCGCGCGTGGTCGGGCGAGTTGCCGAGCATGCCCGCATTGAAGGCGGCCCCTACCTCAGGGTGACTCGCGAGGTATTCGAAGAGACCCGTTCCGTGGGCGTGATCAAACGCGGTCTCTCCAGTCCGCACCGTGTGCAGCATGTGGCCCCACGGTCGCCAGTGCGATTCGGCGAGCGAGAACAAGACCGACGGCCGGACCGAGCCCGGGACCCCCGTACGCAACAGAGCACTCATCGGCGTCAGAGCGAAGCGCTGTGGCCCGACCATGTCGAGCACTCCGACCCCTGCCAGGAATAACAGGACGCGGCGGAGGCTTGCCGCATGAGACTTGGTCGCGCGTGCCAGCTCATCGATCTCGCGAGGTCCGTCGGCCAGCAGGTCGGGAATGCCGAGCTGGGTCACGACGTAGATCGCTTGCGAGATCCGATAGCCCCGAACGAGGGCCAGAAGCTGCGCTCGGGACTCGACAGGTCCGCCCATCAGACTCTTCGCTCCTTGCGAGGCTGGAACCCGCTTGCGAGTCCAGTTCCTTAGCTCGCCTGGCGGATCAACTTCTCGATTGGAGTTGGAAATCGCGTCTCAAAGTCCAACAACTTGGCCCAAAGCGGCGTGATCTTAATACGAGCCATCTGCTTGTACATCGCGCGCACCTGCGCCTCAAAAGCATCCCACTGGTCGGGTCCGATACCCTTTCTAGATGCAGCGAGGTATTCGGGCGGTACACCATCCACGATATCGATGGCGGCAGTACCTCGCACGAGCAAAACATGCGGCGGAAAAGCGTTCGTATCAACGGTGAGTGCCACCTTCGGATTGGTGTTCAGTGCCGAAACCTTGGGCGCGTGCGGAACCGTACAGAGCACAAACTGAATACCGTTCCAGTGGAAACCAATCGGGATCGCGCGCGGAAATCCGTCGGGTCCGAGGTATGCCAACCGCGCCGGAATACTGGATTGCATGAGCTCTTGTGCCAGCGGATCGCTAAGCACGCGAGCGACATCCTGTGGTTGCATGCTGTCCTCCCTCCGGTCTCAGTTGTACTGAATGTACCGAAAAACCGCCAAGATGGCGAACAGGTCAGAGGTTGTCCGACTTGAAGTGCCCGCGCCGGCTGAGCCACGCGCCGGAGAGCATGAACTCGCCGTCGCCGCGATAGTGGATCGTCTGTGGACGCTTCGGAGATGCGGCCACGTGGGCCTTGACTACCTCCCATATGAACAGGCCGTACCGGCGGATCATTCGGCCGTCGTGCAGCCGGCACTCGAAGTTGGCGTAGCATTCCGCGATCAGGGGTGCTTTCACTTTCGTCGCAGGGCGCGCGGTGAGCCCGAACTTCGCGAACTTGTCGACCTGGTTGCCGTGACAGTTGCCGATGCTCACGACCGTATCGATGAGATCGACCGTGGGGAGATTGATGACGCACTGCCGGCTGCGACGCAGCATCTCGTAGCTGTGGTTGTCGTCCCAGATATAGCAGCCAAACAACGCGGGCGAAAAGCCGAGCATCATGTGCCATCCCATGGTCATGATGTTGGACGCTCCGTTCCACGAAGAACTGACGAGCACAATCGGCCCGGGTTCCAGGAATCGCCGTATGCCGGAGAGCGGATCGGCCTTCTTACGATACGCTCGCTTCACGGCGCCGTCACCGCGTGCGGCTCGTCCGCTCTGGGAGCAGATAAAGAATTGCCGCGCATGGCGCAGACACCTCGATGCGTTGTCAGCCTTGTCTCATGCGGACCCATCTCGGGCTCACCGACGAGGCGTACGCCAAGGGCGGGGTGGAGGCGGCCAAGGTCTGCGGCGCGCCGCCGCTACGGACGGACATCGATCTCACCGCGCTGTGGGACGCGCTGCGCGCGGGCGACATCCAGACGATCGGCAGCGACAACACCTCGTGGACCGTGAAGCAGAAAGCGGAAGGCGCGACGGACTTTCGCAAGATTCCCTACGGCGTGCCGGGGCTGGAGACCGAGATGCGCGTCGTTTACTCCGAGGGCGTCGCGAAGGGCCGGCTCTCTCTGCAGGGCTTCGTCTCGGCCTTCGCCACCACGCCGGCGAAGCTCTTCGGGCTCTATCCACGCAAAGGCACGATCGCGGTCGGTAGCGACGCCGATCTGCTGGTGCTCGATCCCACGGCCACGCAGACCATCGACGAGCGGGCGCTGCACTCGCGAGCCGGCTACGATCCGTTCCACGGCTTCGAGGTGCGTGGTGTGCCACGGCTGACGCTCTCGCGCGGCGAGGTGATCACGCGGGACGGGCAGCTGCTGAGCCGCCCCGGGCGCGGTCAGCTCGTGCTGCGAGAACGGAAGTCGGGCTAGCGGAGCAGGGCCGGCGCCAGCACGCGCAGATCGTCGAGCGCGCGACCCGGCTCGGTCGCGATGGCCTGGATCACCACGTGGTCGGCGCCGGCGGCGTGATGCTGGCGCACCCGGTCGGCCACGGCGTCCACCTCTCCCCACGCCACGAGGGCATCGACCAGCCGGTCACTACCACCGCCCGCGAAGTCGGCGTCGCCGAATCCCATCTCACGGAAGTTGTTCACGTAGTTCGGCAGCGTCAGGTAGAGGGCGAGATGGCGCCGCCCGGTAGCCCGGGCGCTGGCGGCATCGGTGTCGACGACCACCGCCTGCTCGGGAGCGAGGAGCGGGCCGGTGCCCAGCACCGCCCGCGCCCGGGCCGTGTGCTCGGGAGTGACGAGGTAGGGATGGGCGCCGGCGGTGCGATCGCGCGTCAGCTCCAGCATCCGGCGGCGAAGTGCGGCGAGCACGATCGGCAGCGGCTCGGGCGGCGGCGGGGGCGTGTACTTCACGCGCTCCATGGCGTCGAGGTAGGCGCGCATGGCCGCCACCGGGTGCCCGTAGTCGTGACCCCGCGCCTGCACGAGCGGCGGGTGGCTGACGCCCATGCCGAGCACGAAGCGGCCGGGATAGGCCTCGGCCAGTGTCATCCCCGCGTTGTGCATGGCGGTCGGATCGCGCGCGTAGATGTTCGCGATCCCGGTGGCCACGACGATCTGCTCGGTCGCGGCCAGCAGCACGGCGGCGTGCGCGAAGGCCTCCTTGTTGGAGGGGCCCTCGCCGAACCAGAGGGCGCCATAGCCGAAGCGCTCGATCTCCGCCGCCGCCGGCCGCTCCTCGGCCGAGGAGCGCTGCGCCAGCGCGCCCCAGACCCCGACGCGTCCCATCCGCCTCCGCAGCGCCGCCTGATCGATGGTGGCCATGACCTATCCTAGTGCGCGCGTCCAGTCCCGCCGCTAGCGCGCGGGCGCCGGGTGCGTGTTCAACCAGTGCCGAGCGCTGTCGATGCGCCGGGTGAACCAGACGTCCTTGTGGCTGCCGATGTAGTCCAGCGCGCGCTCCAGGCCGGCGGCGCGCGAGCGGTGACCGATCAGCCGCAGGTGCAGGCCGAGCGACATCATCTTGCGCTGGGTCTTGCCCTCCTTGTAGAGGACGTCGAAGCGATCCTTCACGAAGGTGAAGTAGTCGTCGGCGGTGAAGAAGCCGCCGCCGCCGAACTTGGAGTCGTTGGCCGTGAGGTTGTAGGGCACGACGAGGTGCGAGCGGTCGTTCACTCGCACCCAGTAGGGCAGTTCATCGTTGTAGGCGTCGGAGTCGTAGAGGAAGCCACCCTCCTCGACGACCAGCCGGCGCGTGTTCACGCTGGGCCCGTAGCGGCGGTACCAGCCGAACGGCCGCTCGCCGACGGTCTTCTTCATCGACTCCACGGCCATCCGGATGCTCGCGCTCCTGCGCCTCCGTGAGCTCGTAGTGCTTGACCCAGCGCCAGCCGTGCGAGCAGACGTCCCAGGCCGAACATAGCACGCCGAGCCTCGATACCTTCACGCTCCGTCACCAGCGCGGCCACACGACGCCGGGCCCGACGCGCACGCGCCGACACTCATTCAGACCCGTCAGATCTCTCAGTCGCTCAGGGAAGCCCGCCGCTGCAGAAGCTGCTCAAACCCCCGCAGTAGACCGCCCGGCGTCGCGACTACGCGCCGGTCACTTCGCCAGAGGGTCGGGCCGCACCTGGATATGTACGGCGCGCGGCCGTCATCCCTTGCCGCCCTCCATCAGCCATGGCGTGCGGTCGCCGCTCGTGCTCCATAGTCCGCGACCCTTCCAGCCGGCATTCGCATCGTCGATGCGCCCGTCCAACCCCTTCGCGTAGAAGCCCATCGGGTATGGCACGCGCAGGAGGATCATCCGTCCGTCCTTGAGCGCGACGAAGCCGTCCTGCAGGTTGGCGGTGGAGATCGGAACGTTGTCGCCAAGACCGACCGTGTTGTGGTGATCGACCCACGTGTAATAGCTCGCCTCGGCGCTGCTGCTCTCGAAACCCTCGAACCCCGGCCCCGGATACCGGTGCTGAGCGAACCCTTCGGGGCAGTGGTTGCCGGTCGCCATGGATCCGTTGAGTGGTCCCTTGCACTTGCTCCGGTCGAAGCTGATCAGGGCACCGTTCGAGCCCGATCCCCACACCACGCCGTTCTTATCGATGTCGCCGCCGCGCACCCCGATGAAGTCCTTGGGAACGGCGTAGAACTCGGAGAGCTTGGTCTTGGGATCGAATCGGACGAAGCCGGGCTGGCCGACGAAGACGTTGAACGTGTACCAGACCGACCCGTCGGTGGGATGCGGCATGACGGCGTACGGTCCCGAGCCCGCGATCCGTATGTCCTTGCCCGGCTGCGCCGGTTGCCCCGGCTCGGTCCATTCATCGACCTTGCCGTTGCCATTGGTGTCGAGCACCCACGGCGCCCAGCCCTGGGCCTTGACCGCGTCCCCGGTTTCGTCCCACATCTTGGTGTTGACCCAGCCGGCCACCGGGCCGCTGCCCGAGAGCCAGAGCGTGTCGTCCGCGTCATAACCGAACTGCGGATGGTGCGTGCCGAAGCACGTATCGACGAAGCTGTACTTCATCGTCTTCGGATCGAGCACCGACACCTGGCGTCCCGAGCGCTCGAGCGGGAACACCTTGGCGGCAGGGTGGTCCGAGCCCTTGGTGCAGAAGGCGGGATTGTCGATGCCCCGCACCGCCGCCGCGAACCACACCCGGCCTTTCTTGTCGAACATGCCGTTGTGGTTGTTGGCCCGCTGGCTCCAGATCTTCTCGTCGCCCCAGTATGCCGAGGGGAGCATCGGCTTGACGGTGGCGGACGCGTGGAGCGGTGGCCCGAGCGATTCGGGTGCGTCCCGATCCGCGACCGGCATCTTGAAGACCGACGTCGTGTGGGTCTTCGGGTCGAGGATCGGCACGTCGTCGGTCGAGTACTCGGACGAGCCGTAGAGCGGTCCGTAGGCATTGACGGTCGGATAGCGGCGATCCGAGGAGATCAGGTCGTGGAGATACGTCTTGTCCGTGCCCCACTCCCACGAGGTGACGACGACGTTGCGCTCGACACCCGCCGGCCGGGGCGGCTTGTTCTTGGGCAGCTCGCCTCTGGCGACCCGGTCGGTCCAGTCGCCGAAGTACTTGAACGGCACGCCGCCGAGCTGCACGGCCAGCCGGTTCATCATGGTCTCGCCGGTCTGTCCCGAGGCTATGCGGCGGCCCCATGCTTCTGCCCCCGAATTGAACGGGCCCAGCGCGGCCGGGATCGTGCGCGTCGATTCCTGCCCCAGCTGATGGCA
>Ga0075418_10007346_pt1 | contig 12410 bp, 9 predicted proteins | sample SoiMetdeltSBSDD2_FD_81776 | JGI IMG/M metagenome (GOLD analysis project Ga0075418, IMG submission 81776) | Bulk soil microbial communities from a Populus tree surrounding site in Tennessee, USA - Soil MetaG P. deltoides SBSDD2 | ecosystem: Environmental > Terrestrial > Soil > Tree plantation...
GCCGCGCGCGCAGGTGGATGGGGGTATCTCCTCGGCGACGAGGGTGGCGGGTTCTGGATCGGGCGGGCCGCGCTGACCGCGGTCGTGCGGCAGTTCGACGGCCGAGGACCTGCCACGCTGCTGACGCCGATGATCCTTGAACATCTCGATCTTTCGACGCCGAAGCAGCTCATCCATGAGATTTACTACCGGGACGTTCACCGGCACACCATCGCAGGCATCGCCGGGCTGGTGCAGCGGGCGATGGACGAACGCGACGCCATTGCGGCCGAGATCCTGCGTCATGCGGGCGCCGAACTTGCGTCTGCGGCGGCGTCAGTGATCGGCCGCCTGCAGATGCGCGGCGACGTTTTTCCGACGGTGCTCGCCGGCGGCATCTTCCGCGGCATTCCGTGGCTGGTCGGCGATATCACGAGGCGGCTGTCGGAAATTGCGCCGCGGACCCACGTTCAGCGCCTGGAGGTCGAGCCGGCGGTGGGTGCCGTCCGTCTGGCGCTTGCGGCAGCGAAAGGATCGCTGGCTGTTCCGACGTATGTCTAGGCGGCCGTGAAGATCACGGTGCTCGACGGTAGCGACGACGTCGCTGCGGCGCTTGCCGAACGTGTCGCATCAACGCTGCAAGCCAAGCCGGACGCGGTACTCGGGCTTGCGTCAGGGCGTACGCCCGTTGATGGGTACGCGGAGCTGTGCAGGATTCATGCGGCGGGCAACACCGACTGGTCGCGCGCCTCCACCTTCAATCTCGACGAATTCGCCGGCATCGACGGCCGCCATCCGGGAAGCTTCCGAACGTTCATGGAGCGTCACCTGTTCGAAGGGGTGAATCTCCGCCCTGAACGAATCCATTTTCTGAACGGCGTCGCTGCAGACCTGAACGCCGAATGCGATCGGTACGAAGCGGCGATTGCCGCGGCGGGCGGTATCGACCTGCAGTTGCTCGGCATCGGCACCAACGGCCACATCGGGTTCAACGAACCTGGCGACGATTTGCCGGTGCGCACACATCGCGTCCGGTTGATGGAATCGACGAGGCGCGACAACGCGATGCTGTTCGGCAACGACCCGTCGCGCGTGCCTGTGGAGGCGTTGTCAATGGGAATCGGGACGATTCTGCGTGCCCGACGAATCGTCCTCGTCGCCACCGGCGGCAAAAAGGCCGAGTGCATCCGGCAGGCGACCGGCGGTCGCCTCACCACTCGTGTGCCGGCGTCGATGCTGCAGGTACACGAGGATGTCGAATTGATTCTGGATCGCGAGGCGGCGTCGCTGAGTTAACCGCGTCCGTTGCCGGCGGCTTCAGCCGCGCCCTGCAGCATGCCGCGGAGCCGCGGCTCGATGTCCTCGCCGAGCGCTTCGCGCATCGAATCGTGCGCCTTCCGAAGCCGCGAAAGCGCCTTCGGGTAGGGAAGCCCCGTCTTCTGCATGACGATCGCGGCTTTCACGTTCCAGTGGGCTCGTTTGAGGAGCTTGTCCGCCTCGTCATACTCGAGACCGGTCACGATGTTGACGATGCGGCGCGCGCGATCCTTCAGCTTCTCCGAGTTGGTCTGGACGTCCACCATCAGGTTTCCGTAGGTCTTGCCGATGCGGATCATCGCGCCAGTGGTCAGCATGTTCAGCACCATCTTGGTCGCCGTGCCGGCTTTCAGACGGGTTGAACCAGCGATCACCTCCGCACCTACTGCAGGAGAAATCGTGAGATCGACAAATGTCTGGAGCTCTGTATGCGGATCACAGGTGACGAAGATGATTCGCGCGCCAGCCCTGCGCGCGCGCGTCAGCGCGCCGCGCACGAACTGCGTCATGCCGCTGGCCGACACGCCGATGACAATGTCCCGCTTGGTCGGGCGCAAGCGCATGATCGAACGTGCGCCTTCTTCGTAGTTGTCCTCGACACCTTCCTTCGCGTTGAAGATGGCGTCGCGCCCCCCGGCCATGATCGCCTGGACGAGACCCGGTTCGGTGCTGAACGTCGGCGGCATCTCGGCGGATTCCAGAAGTCCGAGGCGGCCGCTGGTCCCGGCGCCCACGAAGATGATGCGCCCTTCCTTGCGAAGCGCGGTTGCAACCATTTCGACGCCGACCGCGATCCGTTCGTGCTCGCGCTGCACGGCGGCGAGCATTTTCCGGTCTTCGCTGAGCATCAGTTCAACGATGTCGTCGGCGGAGAGTTTGTCGATACCGAGTGTCGCGGGATTGATCGCTTCGGTCGGGAGGGACTGCCACTTCGAGCGCACAGGCATAAGTTCGTTACAATTCTACAATCGGGCGATCATCTTCTGAGTCTGCCGTGCCTTCTACCGGGTCGCAACGAAATATGTCCCAGGCGAGCGCTACGCATCGAGCGGGCTCGCCGCGAGCGAGGGGAGCAAGTCGAGAGGTTGACGCCTATCTGACGCATCTCACGGTTGAGCGGCGTCTGGCAGCCAACTCAATTGCGAGCTACGGGCGCGATCTCATGCTGCTGCGCGAATTCGCGGCAGGCTGCGGGGCACCGCTCGCGCGTCTAACAAGACAGCAGTTAGAGGAGTGCATTCGCCAATTGATGTCAGAGGGACGTTCGCCGCGGTCGGTGGCACGCGCCATCGCCTGCTATCGTGGCTTCTACCGATTTCTGGTGATTGAAGGGCGGCTCGAGGTCAGTCCGGCCGACGATCTGCGTGCACCCCGCGCGTGGAAGTCGCTGCCGCGCCATCTCTCCGTTGATGAAGTCGATAATCTCTTGGCACAGCCTGACGTAACGAGCCCACGTGGCCTCCGCGATCGCGCGCTCATCGAGCTGCTGTACGCCACGGGGCTGCGTGTGTCAGAACTGATTTCGCTGCGGCCTGGCGACGTCAACCTCAACGCGTCCTATCTGACATGTACCGGCAAGGGCGGCAAGCAGCGCGTCGTGCCGCTCGGCGATGAAGCCTCGGCCTGGGTGAGTCGATATGTGCGAGACGCACGTCCCGTTCTCCTCGGCAAACGCAGTAGTCCTCGGTTGTTCGTGAACGCGCGCGGTGGTGGACCTGGGCTCACGCGCGTCGGCTTCTGGAAAGTGTTGAAAGCGTACGGCCGGCGTGCCGGCGTACGGGCGACGCTCAGCCCGCACACACTCCGGCACTCCTTTGCCACCCATCTGCTCGAGCGGGGCGCCGACCTTCGCGCCATTCAGATGATGCTCGGCCATGCCGATCTGTCGACAACGCAGATCTACACGCATGTGCTGCAGCAGCGGATGCGTGCGGTCTACGACCGCTTTCATCCAAGGGCCTGAGAGGCGTGTTTCGCCTTCTCGGACGTGTGGCGGTTCTTGCCGTAGCGGCTCTCGTGCTGTTTGCGGCCCTTCCGACATCTCCGCATGGATTACCGCCGCTGGCGGAAGGCCTGAAGACGCCGATCCGTGGCGCCATCCACGTTCATACGAACAGATCGGACGGCACCGCTTCTGTCGATGACGTGCTCCGATCGGCCGCGCAGGCCGGCCTGCAGTTCGTGATCGTCACCGACCACGGTGACGGCACCCGCGCACCTGATCTGCCGGACTATCGCAACGGCGTGCTGTACATCGACGCCGTCGAGATCAGCACGAGAAACGGCCATCTGATCGCGCTCGGACTGCCGAAAGCGCCGTACCCGCTGGCTGGTGAGGCGCGCGATGTCGTAGACGACATCCACCGCCTTGGCGGCATCGCGATCGCGGCACACCCCGGATCGGCCAAGCCGGAGTTGCGATGGACCGACTGGGACACACCCTTGGACGGCATCGAATGGTTGAATGCGGACAGCGAGTGGCGCGATGAACGGGCGTGGAGGCTCGCGCGCGCCCTTATCACGTATCCGTTTCGGCCGCCGCAGGCACTGGGGCTGCTCCTAGATCGTCCCGAACCGGTGCTGCGGCAGTGGGACGCGCTCACGCGAGAGCATCGCGTATCCGCGCTTGCCGCGTCGGATGCGCATGCGCGCGTCGGTGTGCGCTCGTTGGGCGAACCGTACGACAGCGCGGGTTCGCTTCACTTTCCGTCGTACGCGAGTTCGTTCCGCGAGTTCTCGATCGCACTAGCGGACACAACGCTGACGGGGGAGGCAGAGCCCGACGCCAGACGTGTGATCGATGCGATCCGCGCCGGCCACGTGTATTCGACTATCGACGCATTGGCGGGTCCTGCGGCAATGCGCTTCGTGGCGACGAGCGGCTCTCGAATGGCGGCGATGGGCGATGCGCTGCCGGTCGCGGGACCGGTGCACTTGCGCGTCGACGCGCAGGCGCCTCCGGAAGCGACCATCACGTTGTTTCGCGACGGGACGTCTGTGGCGACTGAACGTGGCTCCCGTCTCGACCATGACGCCGCTGAAGGACCAGCGGTCTATCGCGTCGAGATCGCATTGCCCGATGCGCCCGGGACGCCTCCGGTACCGTGGGTACTTGGTAACCCGGTTTATGTCGGACGCGGGGCTGATACCCCGGTCAATCCACCGCATGCCGCTCCGCGCAACTTCATGACGCTGTACGACAACGGCCCCGCCCGCGGATGGCGTATCGAGAAGGCCGACGCATCGGACGCCGCAATGGACGTCATCGGCGCGATTGGCGGAACCCAACTTCTGTTACGGTTCGCGATTTCAGGCACAGCCGTCCAGAGCCCCTATGTGGCGTTCGTGATGCCAGCAGGCGGGACGATCGCGATGTACGAACGGCTCGTGTTTACCGCGCGCGCTAGCCGCCCGATGCGTCTATCCGTTCAGCTTCGCGCACCCGGTGGGGAAGGCGAACGATGGAGTCGATCGGTGTATCTGGACTCGATGCGACGCACGGTCGATGTCGCGTTCGACGATTTTCGGCCCCTCGCTTCCACCAGCACCTCGCGGCCCGACCTCTCGAAAATCGATTCGATTCTGTACGTCGTCGACACCACCAACACGAAGGCCGGATCGAACGGCGAGATTCAAGTCGACGACATTCGATATGCTCGCTAGGAGCGGCCACGCCGCAATCGCGCGGCGCGCGCTTCGGCGTGAGCACCAGCTACACCAGCAATGCCGACCATCCGATTCACGGACAACATCCAACGTCATGTGGAGTGCCCGACGATGGAGGTCGAGGGCGCGCACGTCCGCGAGGTTCTCGACGCATACTTCCGCACCAACACGCGGGCCCGAGGCTACGTGCTTGACGATCAGGGACGGCTTCGCGAGCACATGTCGATTTTCATCGACGGCGAGCAATTACGGGACCGTGTTCGCTTGACGGATCCGGTTCCGGCGGACGGCGTTCTGGATGTCATCCAGGCGCTCTCAGGAGGGTAAGGGGATGGCAAGAACGATAACATGTCACGTCGGCACGCGCAAAGGGTTATTCACGATCGCGCGTGGGACGTCCGCATGGTCGGTGTCACGTGTCAGTTTTCTGGGGGACAACTGTACGCTTGCCGTTCACGATCCTCGAAACGACTCCCTCTTCGTTGAATCATGGCCACTTCGGCGTAAAGCTGCATCGATCGCGCGACGGCGGCGCCACGTGGACGGAAATAGGCGCGCCGGCATATCCACCGATGCCGGAAGGTTACGTTCCGAAAATGACATTCAGTGGAAAACCAATCGACTGGACGTTGCGCCTGATATGGGCTCTTGCGTTAGGTGGTAACGATCGCAGCGAACGTGCTCTGGTGCGGCACGATGCCCGGCGGTCTGTTCAACTCCGAAGATGGCGGCGATTCATGGACCCTGAACCGATCGCTGCGGGACGACCCGCTTCGTGAGCAATGGAGTGGCGGCGGCGCCGAATATCCGGGCCTCCATTCCATCTGCGTAAACCCGCGCGACTCCGACGACATTGTGATCGGAGTGTCAACCGGCGGCGCGTGGACGACGCTCGATGGCGGGAAGTCGTGGCGAATCGACGGGAAGGGAATGCGTGCGGAGTACATGCCGCCCGAACTTCAGTACGAGCCGAAGGCGCAGGGTGCGCATCTGGTCGTCCAGTGCGCGGCAGCTCCGGCCACGTTGTGGGTGCAGCATCACAATGGCATTTTCCGATTCGACGACAGCGGCGAAATGCTCGCCTTCGGATCGACGACGGGATCGTTGTGGGTGAGCGAGAACGGCGGCAACTCGTGGCAGACGGCATCGTTGAATCTGCCGCCGATTCATTCCGTCAGATTCGAACGGGCCGGCTAAAGCCGGCCCCTACCGGTATCGGTGGACGCCGCCTTTAGGCGGCGCTAGGTCCGTACGGTCAGCAACAGGTACGCCGCGCCGGCACCGAACAGCAGGTTCGGCGCCCACGCGGCCAGCGTCGGTGCGACGACGCCGCCGGTGCCGAGCGCCGCAAACACACTGAACGCAATCCAGTAGGTGATCGCGATGACGATGCCCGCGCCGACGCCGTACATCGCGCCACGGCGGCCCGCACTCACGGCAAACGGCACCGCAAGCAGCGTCATGATGACCGTGACGAACGGAAAGGATGCCTTGCGTTCCAGCGCCACCTGCTGCGCGATGACATCGAAACCGCTCGTGCGGAGCTGCTCGATGTAGGTACGAAGCTGCGAGTAGCTCATGAACTCCGGCTCCGGCTGTCGCGTTCCGAAATATGAGGGCGGCTCCAGCGTGAACTGCGTGACGGGATCCTCGGAAAAGTGCCGCGTATCGCCGGACGGCGTCAGTTCGCGCGACCACGTTTGCTGAGCCGTCCACGTGTCCGGGTGCCCGGACACCGGCTCGTAGCGGGCGAGTTCCGCGTACGACCGTCGCGCAATCGACCGCATTCCGTTGGAGAACTCGAACACCGAAAGTCCCATCAGCGCGTTGTTGCCGGGATCGAAGTAGTTGTAGTGATAGATGCTGCCGTGACTACCGACAACCCACTGGCGCGTCAACATGTCGAGCGTCGCGGGCGCAATGCCGTTCATGACCGCTTTGATGCTGTCGGCCTTTCGATTCCATTCGCCGAGGATCGTCTGTTCGAGGGCGAACAGCGTTCCGCCCGCCACGAGCGCTCCGCCGAGCATCGGGACCGCCACGCGATACAGGCTGATGCCGCACGCCTTCATCACGATCAACTCGCTGTTTTTCGTCAGGACGCCGATCGTGACGAGCGATCCGAGCAGCACGGACATCGGCAGCACGAAATAGACGTACTGCGGGAGCAGGTACCACAGATACGCACCCATCATGCTCCACGTCGCGGCGCCCTTGAACACCTTGTCCGAACGATCGATGAACGTCGAGATGTAGAACAGCGCAAGCAGGCCAATCGCGCACAGCGCAAACACCCGTACGTACATCGCGGTGATATAGCGATCGAGGATGCTTGGCGTCGGCAACAGACGCCCCAGGAGTCCTGGCGTACCGATGCTCGACTCGTCGACAACCGGTCGCTCGGAGGCACTGCGCGTCACCACCGCACGTGGCTGCAGCCAGTGTGGAATCGAAAAACGGAACTCCTGATCGGCCGCGCGGGAACGCCACAGGAACAGCGCGGCGCCGACGCCGCTCAGGATGATGTTGGGCGCCCACACAGCAAGCCAGGGCGGAATGAGATGTCCCTTGGCGAGTGCTGGTCCGAGCGTGAGCGGGATGTAATAGGCGAAGATCACGCCGAGCCCGAACACGAAGCTTCCGAGCCTCCCGTCACGGCGGTTGGTGGCGCCGAGCGCGAGGCCGATAACACCGAACACGAGACAGGCCACCGGGATCGCGAACTTCCGATGGATCGCCATGATCTGATTGTGCGAAGAGAGTCCCTGTCGCTCGAATTCCGCGGCGCGCTCTTTCAGCTCCGCAATCGTCATCTCGGGATCGCCCTTTTGCGGACCACCCCGCGGGAAGGCGCGCTCCGGACTGACGCTGATCACCTGGCGATCGAACTTGATGACCTGGTACGTGCCGTCAGCGTTGGTCACGTGACGGGTGCCGTCCTCGAGCACCATCTCGACCCTGCGCTTGACTTGGTCGAGAATCACCCGCCCGTGCCGAACCAGATAAATCGCCTGCGGACGCCCTGGCGTATTGTCGGCCATGAACACGTCGTTCCACCCGCCAGCGGGCGGAATGTCACGCACGTAGAGCACAAGGTCGGGGAACTCGTCGAAGAAGACGCGCGGCTTGACTTCGCCCTCCGCGCGCTCCGCCAGCACCTTGTAGGTGATTTCTCGGAACGCCTGATTTGCGTCCGGCAACGCTTCGAGCATCACGTACGAGGTCGCGACCCAACCGAGAATCGAAATGATGCCGACGGGCCGGAGCAGCCGCGCCACGCTGATGCCACACGCCTGCATCGCGACAAATTCACGGTCCGCCGACAACCGGCCGAACGCGATGAGCAGCGCAATCAGGAGCGCCGACGGAATCGACAACGCGAGCGAGGAGGGGAGCAGCGTCGCCATCGCCCGCAGCACGATTGACGTCGGCACGCCCTTCGCGATGAACGCCTCGGCGTACTGCATCATCGACGGCACAATTAAGATGAACGTGAAGACCAGCAGAGCAATAACGAAGGGAAGCAGGACCTCACGAATCACGTAGCGGTCGATAATGCGCATCTGCAATACACGAGGGATTAGGGGGAAGGGGGAAGGGGGAAGGGGGAGAGATGGTCTAGGCAATAGGCCCCCGCGCCCCGATAAGCCCCTGCGCCCAATCCAGTCTCAAGGATACAGGACGGCGCCTTCCGTGGTTCTTCTTCCGCCTTCCCCCTTCCCCCTTCCCCCTTCTGGAATACGTCCGTGACACGTGTTGCCCTGCTTTGGCACATGCACCAGCCGTTTTACCAGGACCTCGCGACCGGCGAGCACGTCCTGCCATGGGTGCGGCTGCACGCCATCAAGGACTACTGGGGAATGGTCGCGCTACTGCGCGAATTCCCGACGGTCAAGGCGACGTTCAACCTCGTTCCCTCGCTGCTGGTGCAACTGGATTCCTTCGCACGCGAACAGGCGCGCGACCGCCATCTGGATATCGGCTTGAAGCCGGCGGAAGCGTTGACGGCCGAGGAGCGGGAGTTCTGCGTCGAAGAGTTCTTTCACGCGCATCGCGCCCACATGATCGACCCGTATCCTCGTTACGCGGAACTGCTCGCCAAACGCCAGCAGAACGGCGTTGGGCTGAGCGTCCGCTCGCAGGCGGCGTCTTTCTCGACCGAAGACTTGCGCGACCTGCAGGTGTGGCACAAGCTCGCCTGGATCGATCCGTACTATTTCGAACGTGACGAGCGAATCCGCGCGCTCGTCGCAAAAGGCCGCCACTTTACCGAACAGGACAAGGCGACGCTTCGCGCCGTGGAGCGCGAGCTGCTGCGGCGCGTCATTCCGGAATACCGCGAGGCCGCGGAGCGTGGCCAGGTTGAACTGTCGACCTCGCCGTTTTATCACCCCATTCTTCCGCTGCTGTGCGACACGGACATATATCTGCGCACCCATCCTTCGTCGCGAATGCCGCGCGAGCGATTCCGCCGCCCTGAAGACGCCGCCGAGCAGTTGTCCCGCGCCGTGAAACTGCACGAGCGGTTTTTCGGCCGGCGGCCGGTCGGCGTCTGGCCATCTGAAGGCTCGGTCTCGGACGCCATGGTGCCGCTCGTGGCCGCGGCTGGCTTTCAGTGGATGGCAACCGATGAAGAGATCCTCGGCAAGACAACGGGCCGCGAGTTTCGACGGGATCGCGACGGAGCGGTCGAGAACCCGGAGGCGCTGTACCGGCCGTATCGGGTGGGGCGCGACGGACAGCAGGTTGCCAGCGGCTTCCGTGATCACGCGCTCTCGGATCTAATTGGGTTCAGCTATGCGTCATGGCCGTCCGACGCGGCAGCCGATGACTTCGTGCAACGGCTGTCCGCCGCCGGAGTGCGGTACGCCTCGCGGACCAACGGGGGAGAGGCAACAATCTTCGTCATTCTCGACGGAGAGAACGCGTGGGAACACTTCGAAGGACAGGGAAGGCCGTTCCTGCGCGCGTTGTACCGGCGGCTCACCTCGCATCCGATGCTCAAGACGGTGACGATGGCCGAGGCCTGCAGCGGGGCGAAGGACATGCTGCCGAGCATTTTTCCGGGTTCGTGGATCAACGCCGACTTCTACATCTGGATCGGCCACTTCGACGATCAGCGAGCGTGGAGCCAGCTCGTGGACGCGCGGCGCGCGCTCGATAATGCCGTAGACGTACCGCCCGAGGCGCTGGCGCGAGCCCGCGAGGAGATGTTGATTGCGGAAGGCTCGGACTGGTTCTGGTGGTACGGCGATGACCACTCGTCGGACCACGACCTGGTCTTCGACGAGTTGTTCCGCCGCCATGTCCGCAACATCTATCGCGCGATTAACGTACCGGTTCCCGAAGAGTTGTTCGTCAGCAATATCACGACGCGCCCTCCGGCCTCGGGCATCGAGCCGCCGACCGGCTTCGTTCATCCGGTGATCGACGGAGAGGTCACGAACTACTTCGAATGGATCGGGGCGGGCTCGGTCGACGTCGCTCCCGTCGGCGATGCGATGCACGAGGTCTCCGGACGCGCCACCATCGTCTCCAGCGTGGAGTTCGGCTTCGATCCGAACAATCTGTATCTGAAGGTCGCGGGGGCGTTGCCGATGCGGGACGCCATCGGTGGCGACCAGCAGCTCAGCGTCAACTTCCTCAAGCCCGAAGGGTGTCGGATCGTCGTGACCGCCGAGGGTGGCACCGTTCGCGCTGAGATGACCGTGCGTCCGCGCGGCGGTCGGGATTCGGCGCGAACGTGCCCGGATATCCAGGTCGCGGCCGGGCGTCTGCTCGAACTGCAGGTGCCGTTTCAGTGCCTCGGGGTCATCAGGGATGCGACGGTCGCCTTCATCGTCGCGGTCAACCATCGTGGCGCCGAAGTGGAGCACCATCCGCGGCACCGGCCGATTGAGGTGCAGGTTCCCGACGAGCGGTTCCCATCACGCAACTGGACCGCGTAGCTCCCTCTCGTCGTCGCGTTAGTTAACATAACATCTATTATGCGACCTTAAGCATTTTGGGCGATAAAACAGGCCCGCTGGCTTCTCGCGGACCTAAAAGGTCAGCGCCGCAGGCAAACCGTTCTATCGCGCTGCGCGCAGTTCTTTGATGATGCCTTCGAGGGCCGCGATGATCTCCGCCTTCTCGACCTTGCCTTTGCGGAACGTCATGCGGAGCTGGAAATGTTTCGTCTCAGGTTTGAACGAGAACAAGAACGGTTTCGGACGTCCGGCGTTCGCCTTCGCGGTTTCTTTCCTGACGTCCTGACGCGTGACGCCGATGCCGCCGCTGACCAGGCGCTCAACCAGCGCCATCATCTTCTTCGGATCAGACTGCCGGACAATCTGGAGGAGCGTCGATTTCGAGCTGATGTCGGCCAGCCGACATAGGTTCCGGACTTCCTCCGGCATGTTGTTCAACGAGAGCGACTCGGTGATCGCCGTGCGTGATTTTCCGAGCTTGCGGGCCATGTCCTCGTGTGTGTAGTCGCACTTCTGCGCGAGCTGGTGCAGCGCCTCCGCCTCTTCGAACGGCGTCAGGTCTTTGCGCTGCAGGTTCTCGACCAGTGCCAGCTCCATCACTTCACCGTCGTCGCCCTCGCGGACGATAACGGGAATGTCCCGAAGGCCGACCTGAACCGCCGCGTGGTAGCGGCGCTCACCGGCAATGATCTGATAGCGGCCGCCGCGCTGCCGGACGATCAGCGGTTCGATAACGCCCTTCTCCGCCACGGATGCCATCAGCTCTGACAGGTCGCCCATCACCTGCCGCGGCTGATTCGGGTTGGGATCGAGCAGTTCGATCGAGATCATCCGGCCCACCGGCGCGCCCGCCGAGGCGGCCAGCGCCTCGACGTAATGCTCGTCATGCCGCATCCGCAGCGTCTCAGGCAGTCCGCGCTTCGACACGTTCGATGACCTCCTCGCAGAGACTGTAGTAATCGGTCGCGCCCGACGAGTCGGGAGCAAAAGTGAAGATCGACTCCTTGTAGGCGGGACTCTCCTCCAGGCGGACGCTCTTGGCGATGACCGTATCGAAGACCTTCCCGCCGAACACCTTCTGAATCTGCTCGCGGATGTCGCGCCCGAGCGCGGTCCGCTTGTCGTGCATCGTGATGACGACCCCGAGGATGCGAAGTGCGGGGTTCGGCCGCTGTCGGACCTTCTCGATGGTCTCGAGCAGATCGTCGGTTCCCTCGAGTGCGAAGTACGACGATTGAATAGGAATCAGCAGGTGCGTAGCCGCGACGAGCGCGTTGACCGTCAACAGTCCGAGTGCCGGCGGACAGTCGATGACGATATTCGTGAAGTTCCCGTTGAGAGCCTGGATTTTGTCCTTCAGGCGGAAGTGCGCGTCGAGCTCCCCGACCAGCCTCGCCTCCATCTTCGCGAGCCCGATGCGCGCTGGAGCGATGAACAGGTTTTCGATTGGCGCCTGCCGGATCACGTCCGCCAGCGCAC
>Ga0075418_10007350_pt1 | contig 12406 bp, 10 predicted proteins | sample SoiMetdeltSBSDD2_FD_81776 | JGI IMG/M metagenome (GOLD analysis project Ga0075418, IMG submission 81776) | Bulk soil microbial communities from a Populus tree surrounding site in Tennessee, USA - Soil MetaG P. deltoides SBSDD2 | ecosystem: Environmental > Terrestrial > Soil > Tree plantation...
ATTCGGGCGGAGCTGATGGCGCTGGATCCGGCGATTCCTCCATATGGCATCGTGGCAGCCGAGCAACGGCTCGGCGACACCGTGTCGCTCCGCACGCTGCAGACGATCCTGCTCGCCGCCATGTCGGCATCGGCGCTGATCCTCGCCGTGATCGGCGTGTATGGCATCGTCCATCAATCGGTGGCGGCGCGGACGCGTGAGATCGGCCTGCGAATGGCGCTCGGTGCGAGCCGCCCCGAAGTCTTGCGGATGATTCTGTCGAGCGCGCTCGGGCTGGCTGCCGCCGGTCTGGGGCTTGGGCTGATCGGCGCATTGGCCATGGCGCACACGATGGCGTCGTTCCTCTATGAAACGAGCGCGGTTGATCCGTTGACGTACATGTCGGTGATCGCGCTGCTCGCGGGCGTCACGGCGGCAGCCTGTCTCGTCCCGGCCCGCCGTGCGTCGCGGATCGATCCGATGGTTGCGCTCCGCTGCGACTGATGGTCGGCCGTCACGATCGTGTAAACGCGCACCATCGGGCGGACGTGACCGGACAGCTGAGCCGGTTCGAGCCGTCACCTCTCCTCTATATATTTGTGTCGAAGCAGAGCTCTCGAATTCGACTTGACAGGCGCCGCCGCGCCGATATATTTAACTTATTAGTTATTTAATCGAATGGTTCATCAAGGAGCGTGAGCACATGGCAGTCAGGGGCAACACCGGATCGCTTGCAGTGACGTTGCCATCCGATCGCGAGATCCTGATGACACGGGTCTTCGACGCGCCGCGCGAGCTCGTCTTCGAGGCGCACACGACGCCCGAGCACGTCAGGCGCTGGTGGGGCAAACACGGCACGACGCTTCCGGTATGCGAGATGGACTTTCGTCCAGGCGGAGCCTATCGCTTCGTCCAGCGTGAGCCCGGGGGCGCCGAGCACGGATTCCGCGGTGAGTACCGCGACATCGTGCCGCCGGAACGTCTCGTCTATACCTTCGAGTACGAGGGGCTGCCCGGGCACATCGCGGTGGAGACGCTGACCTTCGAAGAGACGGACGGCAAGACGACGATCACCAGCCGGATGATCTTCGACACGACCAGCGAGCGCGACGGCGCGCTGACGTCGGGCATGGAGAACGGCGCGGCGCAGACGATGGATCGCCTCGCGGCGTATCTAGAGCTGATCGTGCGCGGGAAGTAAGGCGGCACGGCTTGACGGCCAGTTAGCTAAATGGCAAATTGGCTGAATGATTTCGGCGCAGATGGCCAAGGCGCTGGCCAACGATCGGCGGCTGCAGATCCTGGGCTGGTTGAAGGATCCCACGGCGCACTTCCCGCCGCAGCGGGATGGCGACCTCGTGCGTGACGGGGTCTGTGGTCTCTTCATCGCCGAGAAACTCGGCATCAGCGCGCCAACCGCCAGCGAGCACCTGCGCGTACTCGCCCAGGCCGGGCTCATTCGCGGGAAGCGAATCAAGCAGTGGACCTTCTACAAGCGTGACGAGGTGCGGATCCGCGAAGCGAAGCGCTCGCTCACGACCGGGTGGTGACAGTCTAACAGTTTGTTAATTTGCCATTTTACTAATTGTGTGGCACCGTAGGGCGTCATGAGCACCAGCACCATCCCCGCATCGATCGATGCGATCAATATCCGGCGCGCGCATGACATCATCCGCCCGTACATCCGGCAGACACCGGTGATCACGGTCCCCGGATCCGACTTTGGCCTTGGCCTCTTTCCGCTGAGCCTCAAGCTCGAGCTGATGCAGCACTCGGGGTCGTTCAAAGCCCGCGGCGCGTTTGCCAACCTGTTGCTGCGCGATGTACCCGCTGCGGGAGTTGCCGCAGCCTCCGGCGGAAACTTCGGCGCAGCGGTCGCCTGTGCGGCGAAGCGCCTCGGCATCCCCGCCCGGATCTTCGTCCCCACGATCTCCTCGCCGGCGAAGGTGGCCAAGATTCGCGACTACGGCGCCGACCTGGCCATCGTCGGCCAGGACTACGACGATGCACTCGCCGCCTGCAATGCGTGGGCACAGGAAACCGGAGCGCTGCAGGTGCATGCGTTCGATCAGACGGAAACAATCCTCGGCCAGGGCACGGTCGGCGCTGAACTGTCCGAGCAGGTGCCCGGACTGGATACGGTAATCACGGGTGTTGGCGGCGGTGGGCTGATCGGTGGCGTCGCCGCATGGTTCGCGGGAAAGGCTCGCGTGGTCGGAGTCGAACCGGAAGGAGCGCCGACCCTGACGGAGGCGATGCGAGCCGGCGGCCCGGTCGACGCACCGGTGGGCAGCGTGGCCGCCGATTCGCTCGCCCCGCGCCGCGTCGGTGAACTGACATTCCCCCTCGCGCGGGCCTACGTCGATCCGGTGATCTGCGTGACCGACGAGGAGATCGAGCGGGCGCAGGCGACCCTGTGGCAGTCGCTGCGGATCATGGCCGAACCCGGCGGCTCGGCCGCATTTGCAGCGCTCTTGAGCGGCCGCTACTCGCCGAAGCCGGACGAACGGGTCGCGGTTGTCGTCAGCGGCGGCAACACCACGCCTCAAGTCAGTTCGCGGTAGCCTGCTCGCTTGTCACCGGCAAGACGTCCGGGGAACGCATGGTCGGGGTCATCGGCTGGAGGAACCACAGATGCCGCCCCGACTGCTCCGGCGATTCCGGCACGATCACGACCAGCATCTCGCGCGGGGCGCGCTCCTTCGGTCTGATCGTCATCACTTGTTCGATCCGCGTGCGATCGGTGGCAGCCGACAGAAGTGCCGTGCCGAACTTCTCGCGGTCATCCGAGAAATGCAGCAGCAACCGGCCAACAAGATGTTTCGCGCTGATATTCAGGAAGAGCGAAGCGGCCCGGTTCGCGCTGATGATCGTGCCCGCACTGTCGGTCACGACGCAGGGCACCGGAACGCGATCGAAGAGGTAGCCCCAGCTGGCGGTGGAGCGCCTCATGTCTGCCTGCATTCTTCGCTGCAGGAGCTGAGCTCCGGCGAGTTCCTGAAGAAGCGTGACGCTCAGACTGAGCGCATCTTCCAGCAGGTCGACCGCGGCCGGCGGCAGAACGCCCGTCTTCAACTTGCGTATGCGATTCTGCAGCTCACCCAACTCCTGAGCCCATCGACGCGTCGATGCGCCCTCGGCCGTGGGAGCCGGTCTCGTGTCGGCTGTGTCCTCAGACATGGTCCTTCACGGCCCGCGACTCGCGTTTGGATGCCGATCTCGATGCCGGGCGCGACAGATCCCGGACGATGGCGAGCAGATCCAGGGGATCCACCGGTTTCAACAGGGCCGTATTACAGCCCGCCGCAATTGCCTTGTCAGTGCAGTTGTCGTCGCCCGACACGAAGACGATCGGGACATTGACGCCTTCCGCGCAGCCGCGAAGCGCCCGCGCCACGTCTAAACCGTCGAGACTGGGAAGCCGGCCGTCGAGGAGCACGAGATCCGGAATCGTCCGGCGCGCCTCGGCGAGGGCCTTCAGCCCATCTTCGCACTCGATCACCACGAACCCGTTGATGGTCAGCAGCTCGCGCAGCATCATCCGCGTGTCTTCGTGGTCGTCCGCCACGAGGACGATAGGCTGCGCCTGGGTAGACAGGCGATCCACGTAGCCCGTTTTGCGGGTGCCCGCCATAATGTGAAGAATCGGTACACTGTCACGGATTGCGGTTTCGCAACATCAGGAGTATTTCTGGCCGCGCTCAGGGTTTCCCCTGAGGCGTCGCCATCGATGAGGTTGTCTGAAAGGTGAGGCAGGTAGGCGCCTGAGCTTCGGAAGCTTCAGGCGCGATCAGACGTTCTCCAGCCACCCCTGGAGCAGGGCGAACCGCACGATGTCGATTCGGCTCGACATCCCCAGCTTGTGCATACCGTTCGCCTTGTGGGTTTCGATTGTCTTGACGCTCAGATCGAGGCGGCCGGCAATTTCCTTGTTGCTGTACCCCCACGCAATGAATCGCATCACCTCCTCTTCGCGGGCAGTGAGGCTGGTGGCGGGACCGGAGGAGACGCTCTGTCGATGACGGTAATCGCTAACGAGCCTGTCAGCGATCGCCGGATCGATGTACGTGCCACCGGCGGCAATGGAGCGAATGGCGTGGAGGAGCTCGATGGAACTGCTCTGCTTGAGGACGTAGCCCGACACCCCCGCGCGGAGCAATTGCCGGACGTACCCATCGTCAGCGTGCCGCGTCAGGGTCAGCACTTTCACGGCCGGGCAGCACTCCTTGATCGTCTGTGTCGCTTTCAGTCCGTTCAGCTGTGGCATCGAAACGTCGAGCACGACGATATCCGGCGATAGGGCTTGCGCCTGGGAGATGGCCTCATGACCGTTCTTTGCCTCGCCGACGACTTCCATGTCGGCCTGGGCATTGAGGATCAGCCTGAGTCCCTCGCGCACGGTTTCGTGGTCTTCGGCCAGAAGAATCCGTAACTTCATCGCATGCCCTCGCCAACGGACAACCTTATACTACGCTCATCACGCGCTGGCGACTCTCTGCTGGCGGTGTTCCGTCCATCGACGCGACGAGCGAACTAAGCCGCACCCACTCGCGAGATGAAGCCCCATGAGTACCGATGAATTCCTGATCGTCGGCCTCGGCGCGTCGGCGGGCGGCATCAAGGCCTTCAAAGAGTTCTTTGAGCACGTGCCAGCGGACAGCGGCATGTCCTACGTGGTCGTCCTCCACCTGTCGCCGGAGCACGACAGCCACCTCGCCGAAGTGCTGCAGGTGTCGGCGTCCATTCCGGTCACGCAGGTCCGGGAGCGGGTGCGCATCCAGCCCAATCACGTGTATGTCGTGCCGCCCAATCAGAGCCTGTCGATGCCCGACGGCCATCTTGGCGTCTCGAACGTGACGCGCATCGAAGAACGGCGGGCTCCGGTCGACATCTTCTTCCGCACGCTTGCCGAATCGCGGCATTCCTTCGCCGCGTGCGTCGTCTTGTCCGGCACCGGCGCCGACGGGTCAATGGGACTGAAGCGCGTGAAGGAGCTCGGCGGGATCTGCGTCGTTCAGGATCCAGACGAAGCAGAGTTCAGCGATATGCCGCGCAATTCGATTGCCACTGCGCTCGTCGACCATGTACTTCCCGTCAAGGCCATTCCCGCGAAGCTCATCGCCTATCGCAACAGTCTCGCCACGCTGCCGATCGAGATCGAGGAACCAGACCGGGTCATCGATGAACAGTCGTTGCGCGAGCTGTTCGGCCATCTTCGAGCCGGGACCGGGCACGACTTCGCCAACTATAAGCGGGCCACAGTCCTTCGGCGGGTCCATCGCCGGATGGGAGTTCACCAGATTCTCGATCTCGGGACCTACGCGCAATACGTCCGCGAGCAGCCCAAGGAAGCGCAGGCTCTCCTGAAGGACCTGCTCATCAGCGTGACGAATTTCTTCCGCGATCGTGACGCGTTCGGGTCACTCGAACGCGTCGTTCTTCCAAAGCTCTTTCAGTCGAAGACGGAGAACGATCAGGTCCGCGCCTGGGTCGCCGGGTGCGCCACCGGTGAAGAGGCCTACTCGCTCGCCATGCTGCTGGCCGAGCACTCGGCCGGCGTTCCCGGCGCCCCCATGGTGCAGATCTTTGCGACGGATATCGACGTGGATGCCATCGCGATGGCCCGCGAGGGTGTCTACACGATCAACGATGCCGCCGACGTTCCGGTGGAGCGGCTGCGCCGTTTCTTTCAGAAGGAGGGCGACGCGTATCGAGTGCGGAAGGAACTGCGCGAGATGGTGCTCTTCGCGCACCACAACATCATCAAGGATCCGCCATTCTCCCATCTCGATCTGGTCTCCTGCCGGAACCTGCTCATCTACCTCAATCGCTCCGCACAGCGGCGGGTGATGGAAGTCACGCACTTCGCGCTGAAGCCCGAGGGCTACCTGTTCCTCGGCTCGACGGAATCGATTGAAGGGTCCGGCGATCTGTTCGTGGTGGTCGACAAAGATGCGCGCATCTTTGAGAGCCGCGCCACGTCCGCGCGGATCAGCATTCCGATCGGCGTGCTGGCGCCGAACGAGAGACGCGTCCTCCACCAGGCGGGGGAGGCGAGGACCAAAGAGCGATTGTCGTTCGCCGACCTCCATCTCCGGCTCCTCGAGCAATACGCGCCTCCCTCCATGGTCGTCAACGAGGACCACGAGATCGTGCACGTGTCGGAGAGCGCGGGCCGGTTCCTGCAGTTCGTCGGCGGCGAACCCTCACACGACTTGTTGCGGGTGGTCCGGCCGGAGTTGAGGCTGGAGTTGCGCGCGGCGTTGCACCAGTCGGCGCAACAGCGAACGAACGTGACCGTGAGCGACCTGACGGTACGGCTCGACAACGAGACCGTATCCGTCGACATCATCGTGCGACCAGTCCTGCGCCCGACTGATACGGCGCAGGGGTTCTTCCTGATCATCTTCCAGGAGCGCCAGCGAGGGATTGACGATGCGGCGGCGGCGCCTGCGAACACCATCCCGGCGCCGGCGCGGCAGATTGACGCGGCGCGCCAGCTCGAAGACGAGGTGATCCGGCTGAAGGCCACGCTGCGGACGACGATCGAACGAGACGAAACGCAGGCCGAAGAGCTGAAGGCCTCGAACGAAGAGCTGCAGGCGATGAACGAGGAGCTCCGCTCTTCTACCGAAGAACTGGAAACAAGCAAGGAGGAGTTGCAGTCGCTGAACGAGGAAATGCGTACGGTCAACCAGGAGTTGAAGATCAAAATAGAGGAGCAGATTCAGGCCAACGACGACATTCACAACCTGATCAACTCCGCCGAGATCGGCACGGTCTTTCTCGATCGATCCTCGCGCGTCAAAATGTTCACGCCACGGACGCGCGATATCTTCAGCCTGCTGCCGATCGATCGAGGCCGTCAGCTCGAGGACATCAACAACCACCTCCTGGTTACAGACCTGACGGCGGACATCGACCGGGTTCTCCAGCACGAGGAGCGTGTCGAGCGAGAGGTCCAGACCAGGGACGGTCGCTGGTTCATGATGCGGCTCATCCCCTACCGCAACTTGGCTGAAGACCACATCGACGGTGTCGTCCTCACGTTTTTCGAGATCACCGTGCGCAAGCTGGCCGAAGAGGCGCTCAGGCGATCGGAAGAGCGGATGCGTCTGGTCCTGGAGAGTGTCGCCGACTATGCCATCCTGACGCTCGATGAGGAGGGGCGCATCGATACATGGACCGCAGGCGCCAGAGCCATGTTCGGCTTCACCGAGCCGGAAGCGATTGGTTCGTCTTTCGACTTGTTATCGACATTCGAGGATCGCGAAAGCGGCGTGGCGGCCGCCGAGCTTCGGCAGGCGAGAGTCGCGGGACGGGCCGTCGTCGCACGCTGGCACATGCGCAAGGATGGTACGCGGGTGTTCGTCTCCGGCACGCTGTCGCCCTTGCGCAGCGCGCACGGGGTGATCCTGGGCTACGTGAAGATCGCCCGGGATCTGACCGAACATAAGAGGTTGGAGGATGCGCTCCACCACGCCAATGACGATCTCGATGCGCGCGTGAATGAGCGGACACGAGAGCTCGCGGATGCCAACGTGACGCTCGACTTGGAGTTACGCGAACGCCGCGGAGCCGAGGAACGAATCCGCAGGCTACTGAACCGGCTGGTCACCATCCAGGAGGACGAACGCCGGCGCGTCGCGCGGGACCTTCACGATCACCTCGGGCAGCAAATCACTGCGCTGCGTTTGACGCTGGAGTCGTTGAAATCGGCATCGATGGTCGACGGCCGGCTCCCCGAGACCGTCGCCGAAGCACAGCGAATCACCGAGCGCCTCGACCGCGATCTCGACTTTTTCACATCCGAGCTCCGCCCGCCCGCCATCGACGACCTCGGGCTGGGCACAGCACTGGCCCAATACGTCGCGGAGTGGTCGAGGAATACAGGGGTGCCGGCACAGTTCCAGTCGAGCGCCCTGGACGGACTCCATCTGACCTCCGATCTCGAGATCAATCTCTACCGCATCGCGCAGGAGGGGCTCAACAACGTCTATAAGCACGCGCAGGCGACGCTCGTTGACGTGTTCCTCGGCCGTCGCGATGGACAAGTCGTGCTCATCGTGGAAGACAACGGCCGCGGCTTTCAACATCCGCAGTCTGCCGGCGAAACACGCGACCGTGGGTTGGGACTGCTCGGAATGCGCGAGCGTGCCGCCCTGATGGGCGGCCAGGTCGAAATCGAGACCGACCCGGGCAACGGCACCTCGATCTTCGTGAAAGTCCCGGCATCCTTCAAGCAACCTGAGTGACGTCGATCGTCATCAGATCGCAACACTGCCGTGGTTGGTGGTCCGTACACGGACCAGGAGCTAGGGACTACGGCGCTGGAACACCGCGAATGCCTTCAACGCCAATAGCAACGCGGCAAAGACAGTGAGGTGCCGGACGTAGTTCAGGTTCGACCACGTCGTGGCGTTCGCAACAGCCTCGGGTGAATCGCCAGCCGCCAGCAGGCCGATCATGGTGGGAATGAAATACACGAAGGTGAGCAGACGATCGGCCAGCGCCATCAGCGCCGCGGCCAGCCAGTAGCCGCGTACGGCGCCGGACGATCGCCACGCGCCGAAGAGATTGGCCAGAGTGATGAGCGTCAGCGGGCCGGTCGTGACGAACGCCCAGAATCGCCGGCCCGTATCGAATCGCTGCGCCGCGTCAGCGTGCCAATGCGTGCCCGATGGCGACGTCGCCAGCCATTCCGGGATGACGATGAGATGTTCGTAGAGACCCGCCCCCAGCGCAATTCCCAGGTTGATGACGAACAGCCAGAGCAGAGCCTCCGAAACAGGCCGGGACATGACGACCTCCTGCTCCCATTCTTCATCAGAACGAAGCGGGAATCCGTAGTTCGTGGTTCGTGGTTCGTGGCTCGTAGACCGGGTTCGGCGAGTGACACGAACCACGGACTACGGATCACGGGCGATGCCCTTTCAACCGAACGGACTTACTCGTGACGGAGCGCGAGGATTGGATCGGTTCGGGTGGCCCGCAGGGCGGGGACGGATGCGGCGCCGAAGGCGACCAGAATGGCTAGCGCGCTGACGGCCACGAACGTCGCGGGATCGGTCGCGGTGACGCCGAACAGATACGATTCGAGGAGTCTGCCCGCCACCAGCGCCGCTGCTGTGCCGATGACGATGCCGGTCAGCGGGGCGGCCATTCCATGTCCGAGGACGAGCCAGAGGATCTCCCGCCTGCCTCCTCCCAGCGCCATGCGCACGCCGAACTCGCGCGTGCGCTGCACGGTCATGAATGCGGTCAGGCTGTAGATCCCGAGTGTGGCGAGGAACATTGCGAATGACGCCAGGGCGCCAGCCAGCACGAGGTAGAACCGCCGTGGCAACATCGTGACATCGACGAGCTGGTCGAGCGTCGCGGCTGTCGGGAATGTCTGTGCCGGAACCAGCGATCGGACAGCCTCTTTCAGCGACGGAAGGACAGCAGACGCGTCGGTCGTCGTTCTGGCGACGAGCGTGATCGATCCGAACGGAGACTGCGCGAACGGGACGAAGACCTCCTCCCGTCCGGGATTCTCCAGCGCCGTGTGGCGCAAATCGTTCACCACGCCGACGATCGTCAGCGTCGTGGGGGTCCGCTGATTGGCGACGTTGACGGTGGCGCCAACCGCGTTGCCGACGACGAAGTGGCGAGCGAACGACTCGGTGACCACGGCGACCGGGAGGCTACCCGTGCGGTCGCTCGCGTTGAACGTGCGGCCTTCACGGAGCTTCATCCCCAGCGCTTCGAAGTATCCGTCCGACGCGATCGTGAGCCACGCGCTCCGTCGTTCCGATCCTCCATCGTCACGAACGGAGCTGCCGGTGACCGCGGCCTCCATCTCGATGCTTCCCGATCCCAGGAAAGGCATCGCTGTTACGACACCAGCCGCCGCGACACCCGGGAGACGTCGAATTCTCTGCAGCGCATCGCCGGCGAACTGCACCTGTTGATCCGGCTTCGGAAACGCCGACCAGACATGGGTTTCGAGCACGGCCACGTTGGCTGCAGAGAAACCAAGATCGACCTGTGTCACGCGCAGAAAGCTGTGCGCGAGCAACCCGGCGCCAACGAGCAGCAATACCGTCAACGCGACCTCGGCAGCAACGAGCGTTTCGCGCATCCGCGAGCCCCCTGCACGACCGCCGCCTGGCGCGCGTAAAGCGCCAGCCGTGTCCGATCGACGCAGATGCACAGCCGGGATCACGCTGACCAGCGCCGTCATGAGTGCACCGGCCACGGCCGAGAACGCGAACACCCTCCAGTTGACCGCGGCATCCTCGAGACGAGGAACTGCAGCTGGTGTCGCGACGACTACCCATCGCAGGATTCCGACCGCGATCAGGAAACCTGCGGCCGTGCCGGCCGCGGCGAGCGTCGCCGTTTCCGCCAGGAGCTGAGACGCCAGGTGCCGCGGACCGGCCCCAATTGCCGTGCGGATGCCAAACTCGAAGCGCCTTTCCGCCGCGCGCGCCACAAGCAGGGTCCCGACGTTCGCACAGGCGATCAGCGCCACCAGCGCGACGGCTGCGAACAGGATCAGGATCGGTTTCCTGACCCGCCCGAGGAGCGTCTCCGCAATCGGCATCACCTGCAGATCGATGGCGCGATAGAACCTCGGATGCTGCTTCGTGAGCTCGCCGCGCAGAACGGTGGCTTCCGCACGCGCGGTATCGAGCCCTGAGGTCTCGCGCACGCGGGCGATGGCGCGCACGAACGTCGCCGCGCGTTGCTGGCGAAGCGGCTCGGCCATCGGGTAAGGCCCCCACAGGAGCTGCGTCCTGTCCAGCCATCTGAAGTCCGGCCCCATCACGCCGACGATCGTCATCGCACCCACGTCGTCGAATCGCAGCTGTTGTCCGACTATCGATGGATCGGCACCGAATTGACGACGCCAGAGCTGATGGCTGACGACGACAACGCGTTCGGCTCCAGGACGGTAATCTTCCGGGACGAAGGTTCGTCCGAGCATCGGCCTGACGCCGAGGAGCTCGAAGAAGCCTTCTGAAACGAGGCCAGCCGGCCAGATCACCGGGTCGTCGGTTGCGGCAAACGTGAAGCTCCAGGGTCGAACGGCCGCCGTCGCGCCAAATGCGTGGCTCGCATCGCGCCAATCCAGATACGTCGCCGGCGAGATCCGCACGTCATCAGGATTGTCCGGATTCGTCTGTTGAAGGGTGACGAGGCGATTCACGCCAGCGTATGGCAACGGCCGCAGCAACACGGCGTCGGTGACGGAGAAGACGGCGGTCGTCAGCCCGATTCCCAGCGCCAGTGCCCCAGCGGCGCCAACAGTGAACGCCGGGCGCTTCACCAGCGTTCGAACGCTGTAGCGGAGGTCCGGCAGCAGTCGCGCCATCAATCGCGCCAGGCGTTGGGCATCTCCGCCTGCGATGCTGGTTCGTCGGAGGCGCAGGCGGCAGAGGACGACGGCGACGACAACCTGGCGCCAGTACCACAGCCGCGCCAAGCCGCGGCCGCGTGCCTCGACGACCAGCTGAAACTCCTCGCGGAGGTCTCCGGCAATGACGTCGGCCGCATCCGCCTGGACGAGGTGCGTCAGGATCCATTCGGCGGCACGCGGGACCGGCGGACTCATGATTTACCCAGCCGCGCCATCAATCCGCGCGACATCTCCTGCCACGACGCATGCTCGCGGGCAAGCGCACGGCGCCCTGTCGGCGTGAGCCGGTAGTAACGCTTCGACCGGCCTCCGCGGTCGTCACCGCCCCGTTCGAGCCGCGACGTGACGTATCCCTGACGTTCGAGGCGCTCGAGCGTCGTGTAGATGGCCCCGCTGGTCGCGCTGCGTCCTGTCCGATCCTGAATCAGCCGGTGAATGGTGACACCGTACGCGTCTTCATCGAGGTGCGTAACGGCCATCAGCAACAGCCATTGAAAGGCGCCGAGTGAGGTGCTCATGCCAGAAGTCCTACACTGTAGGAATAGAGTTCCTACAATGTAGGAGTTCGAAGGGACCCTGTCAAGCGAGCTCGCGCAGGCTGTCCGCGGCGCGGGGATCGGCGGCCACCGCCTGCATGAGGGGCAGCGCGAACTCGAACAGGCCGCGCGCCGGGAACAGATGGCTCACCGCATTGCCTACGGATCCGGCCGCGACGCGTTGATTCATCAGGTAGGTATCGGTGACTCTCGCGAAAAAGCGATCCGGCCATTGCGCGTGTGCGCCGTTGGCGGAATCCACCTCTTCCTGCGCGCGCCAGATTCGCCGGCCCGTTTCGTCGAGCACGGGCACGTGATACCGGGCGATGCGCTTGCCGGGAAAATCGGCCACGTGCTCGACGTAATGAAGGAAGGTGACCGTGTCGTGGTCCGCGCCCAGCATCAGGATCTTCCCGCTCATCTCCACGAACCGCTGCAACGCCGACCCTGCGCCAAACGCATAGTCCCACGGCTGCTCCGAGATCAG
>Ga0075418_10007352_pt1 | contig 12400 bp, 8 predicted proteins | sample SoiMetdeltSBSDD2_FD_81776 | JGI IMG/M metagenome (GOLD analysis project Ga0075418, IMG submission 81776) | Bulk soil microbial communities from a Populus tree surrounding site in Tennessee, USA - Soil MetaG P. deltoides SBSDD2 | ecosystem: Environmental > Terrestrial > Soil > Tree plantation...
CCCACAACCCGCGCCAGGCGAAGTGGTCATCACAGTCCACGCCTGCGGACTCAATCATCTTGATCTCTGGACCGAAGCCGGCGAATTGCCCATCCCCATTAAACTCCCTCTCACTCCCGGCTGCGAAATCGCCGGAAAAATCACAAAGGTCGGCCAGGGTGAGGGCGAATTGCAAGTAGGCGCTCGCGTCGCGGTACAATCCAACCTCTTTTGCGGCACGTGCGATTACTGCAAACAGGGCGAGGAATCGATGTGCCTCAACAACGTCATACTTGGCGTGCAACGCCATGGCGGGCTGGCCGAGCAGGTTGTCGTGCCGGCGCGCGTGGTCGTGCCGTTGCCGGGCGCGATTGAGTTTACTGCGTCCGCCGCGCTGACCCTCGCAGGCAGCACCGCCATGCACATGCTCACCAATCGTACTTCGGTCAAACCCCGCGACTGGGTCCTTGTCATGGCCGGCGCGAGCGGCGTCGGTTCCGCGGCGATCCAAATCGCGCACGGCCTCGGCGCGCGCGTCATCAGCACCGGTTCGACCGAACCGAAGCGCGAACTCGCGCGCAGGCTTGGCGCCGAAGCGGTCTTCGATGCGGGCGATCCCAGGTGGCCGGTCGAAGCTCGAAAACTCACCGACCGCCGCGGCGTGGACCTTGTCATCGAGCACATTGGCGGTCTCGCGCTCCAGCAAGCCTTCAACTGCCTTGCGCGCGGCGGTACCGTTGTGACGTGCGGCGCCACCGCGGGACGCGAAGTGCCCTTTGACCTCTGGCCTTTCTTCGTGAAGCAGCAACGCCTCGTCGGCAGCTACGGTAGAAACGCGGCCGATTTCAAGGCCACGCTCGATTGGGCCGCCGAGGGGAGACTCAAACCCGTAATCGACTCCGTCGTCCCATTTCCCGAGACCCCACGCGCTTTCGAGCGACTCCGTTCACGCCAGGTCCTCGGCAAAATTGTCGTGACGCCGAAATAAAGACTGGGGTCCTTCCCTCAGTAGCAATGGGATCGCCTCAGTGGCTGATTTCTGATTAGAGGAATTGTGACCAGGCTCGTACGACCGAGCAAAACCAAGGTGAGTTTATGAAAATACGCGACATCTTAACCAAAAATCCCCACGTGGTCCGGCCCGATGCGATGATCTCCGAGGCGGCGAAGATGATGAAGCAACACAACATTGGCATGCTGCCCGTGTGCGATGGGCAGCGACTGGTTGGTTCCATCACGGACCGTGATCTGGCCGTCCGCGCCATCGCGGAGGGTCGCAATCCGCTTGCGACAAAGGTAAGCGATATCATGACGCCAAATGTGTTTTGGTGTTACGACGACCAGGAACTCGAAGAAGCGGCGCAGCTCATGGAACAGAAGCAGATCCGCCGTTTGCCCATTTTGAATCGCGAAAAACGACTCGTGGGCATTATCTCGCTCGGCGATTTCGCCCTCCGCAGCCAAAATGACCGCCTCGCCGAAGAGGTCCTCGAATGTGTGAGTGAACCCGCGTAAGGGAGCAAAGAGAAAGGACAAGATATGGCCACTGAATTGAAGAAGAATGATCCCGCGAAAGCCCGGGAATATTTTGCAAACAAAATGGCATTCACTACCGGCCCGGTTGAGCTGGCGCGCAATCTTAATAATGGTGGGAGCAACATTGTTGTGATCGATGTCCGCGAAGCGGAGGATTACAAAAAGGGACATATTCCAGGAGCGATCAACCTGCCGCACGAGAAATGGAATTCGGCCGAAGGTCTGCGCAAAGAGAGCTTGAACGTGCTCTATTGCTATTCGCACGTCTGTCATTTGGCGGCCACGGCTGCCGTTGAGTTTGCCGGCAAAGGTTACTCCGTCATGGAAATGGACGGCGGTTTCGATGCCTGGAAGGATAACGAGCTGAAAATCGAAACCGGCGTTGCCACGAGCCGCGCGACGGCAAGCCGTCCGGCTGCGGTTTCCCATTGATATCGAGTATGAAGAAGCGAAGTGCGCAGGCAGGTAAAGCCGCCGAGCCGTGGGAAGTCGAACGGCTGCACCGTGAGTTTCCGACCCAGTCGCGAGAGGAGCTCGAAGAAACGTTGACCAATTGTAAAGAGCAAGCGGAGCCGCGTCAGGACAAGGAAAAGCTTACGCGTTGCGTCCAGCGCAAGCTCAGCAAATAGTTTATTGCTGTGTGTCTTTCGCCGGCTCCGGCAAGAGCGCGGTGAGGATCGCGCCCACAAGCGCGTAGCCGCCGGCGACGCACGCGCCGACCACAGCGATTTTCGCCGGATCGGGCGGCGTGGACGCGGAGAGCGAAAGCGTGATAAACGCAGCGGCGGTTCCAAGGACACGTCCGCCGATGTTGGCGGCAAAGCTCTCGCCCGTGCCGCGCAAGTGGGTCGGGAAAACGAGCGGGATGTAGTTTCCCCAGAAACTGAACTGCGCCACGGTGACAATCCCAGCGACGAACATGCCGATTTTTATCCATGGCAGCGAGCCGGGTTGATTGAGGGTTGTCGAAACCCACCAAAAGAACAGCGGCACGTAAATGAGCGCGGGGATTTGGAAAATTCTCAAGAGCGTGCGGCGGCTGATAATATAAACCGCGAGGACCGCGAGCAGAAAACGTCCGATTAGGCCGCCGATTTCCTGCCAGATGGACACCTTCGCCACTTGCTCGTCCGTTGCGTTGGCGCCGATTTGCCGCAAGCGCGGCGGCGGTGGCGCGGGCTTGCCGGCTGTCTGCGCTTCGGCGATGGCTTTGTCCTGCTCGGCCTTGGCGACGTTGCGAATCTGGATGTGTCCTTTGGGACCACCGAGGATTTGCGGCATTTGTTGAATTGCGCCAAAGGCAATACCGTAGCTGGCCGCAAAGACCAGCGTGGTGATCACGGTCGCGCGGCGCAGTTCCGGCGCGAACAACTCGGCGATCCTTGGGCGCTTGAGCGTGCCTTCGGCTTTCTTTTTTGCCCACGCGGGCGACTCAGGGAGGAACGGTCGAATGAAAATCAGAGGAATGGCTGGAATGACGCCGGAGATGAGTGCGTAACGCCATGCTTCGTGACCGCCGTGGATTGCGGGCAAACTAAACGCGATGTTCGCGGCGAGCGCGACAGCGCCACCGACCATCAACCCGCCCACCGAGGAAAAGGCCTGCGTAAACCCGAGAATCTTCTCGCGCTGATCGCGTTGCGGGAACAGCTCGGCCAGCCACGCTACCGCCGCAACGAACTCGACGCACACCCCAATGAACACCAGGCAGCGCAAAACAAGAAGCTGGGAGAGCGAGGTTGCGTAGCCAGCGCCCAAGGCGCTGAAGGCATACAGAAGAATGCTGAAGGTGAGCACGCGCCTGCGCCCAAGGCGGTCCGTCAAGTAACCGCCCAACAGACCGAAAATGCCGCCGGCGATCGCGGGCACAAAGAATAATGTGCGCGCCCACTGCACATATTCCTTTCCGCCGGGAATCCAAAGCGCGTTCGCGTCCGCGGGAGTCATCCCGCCCGCGATCAATTGCTGCACGATGGGCGCGCTGAGGGCCGCGATGGCGGGTTTGATGATCAGCGGCAGCATGAGCAATTCGTAGATGTCGAAAGCAAAGCCGATGGCTGCGATGACGCAGATGAGCCAATGAGTCGTTGTCATTGGCACCCGCTGGGCCGTGGATTCCATGGCGGGATGTTTTGCCGGAAGGGAGGAAGGGGCACAAGGAGATAATACGTGTTCGTATTATTGCGGAAATGGGCCTTCAGTAGGACTTTGCTCTTACGCCGAGGACTTCGTCCCGCAGCTCGGCGGCTACCCGATGAACTTCAGGCGCATGGCGGCGAAGCGGACCATCCTCAGGAGCAGCCATCCGTGGCTCCAGCGCGAGATGTTGGTTTCGCCGTAGGTGCGGGCGCGGTAGCGGATGGGGAGGTCGAGCATGCGCAAATTCAATTTCGCGGCGCCGAAGAGCAAATCAAAATCCCCAAAGGGATCGAAGTCACCGAAGTAGGATCGGTTGCGAGCGATGTGTTCGTACTGCGTGCGGAACAACACTTTCGTGCCGCAGAGGGTGTCCTTGATCGGCTGTCCGAGCAGCCAGGAGAACGCGGCGCTAAAAAATTTGTTTCCGACCATATTCAGGAAGCGCATCGCCTCGTTTTCCATCGGATAGACCAGCCGCACGCCATTGACGAAGTCGGCGGTGCCGGTGCAAATCACATGATAAAATTTTGTGAGGTCTTCCGGCGGCACGGTGAGGTCGGCGTCGAGGATGAAGAGGATGTCGCCAGTAGCTTGCGCGAAGGCTTCGCGCACGGCGCCGCCTTTGCCTTTGGTGGTTTGCTTGATGGTTTTAATGTTGCGCTGCGGATACTTCGCGGCGACACGCTGGATTTCCTCCCACGTGTTGTCTTTGGAATGGCCCTCGACGAAAATGATTTCGGTGCCGGTGCCGATTTCAGGCATGCGACGCACGGCCTCTTCGATATTGCCCGCTTCGTTACGCGCGGGAATGACGACGCTGCAAGTGTAGTTGCGATAGAGGCTCGGCAGCGGTCGGGGCCGCGCCACGACGAAGACCGTCAAGCAGAGATGTTTCAGGAGCGGGGCGAGCCAGCGATTGATGAGCGGCTCGAGGAGCGGGGTCTTCAGCGGCCAGAGAATCCGCGAGTCGCGCTTCACGACTTCCCAGCCGGCGAGGTGGAGCAGGTTTTCGATGTCGCGCACGGAAAGCCAGTTCTCCGGCAAGGTGGATGACCGGCCGGTGAGTTTTTGCGCGAACGAAACGAGTGGACGCCAGAGATGGTTGAAGACGTTGAGAACGATGCGGGTGTGTTGATAGGAATGCCGCTGCAAACGTTCGAGCACGGCCTGCACATCGGGCAGGTAGTTCACGACATCGGAGAGCAGAATGTAATCGAATTTTTCCTGGCCGAGGAGCGGCTCGCTGGCGGGATGGAACTCGAGTTCAGGATGTTTTTTTCGCGCTTCCTCGATGACCGCGGGATCGGCGTCAATGCCCACACCGCGGGCCGGTTTGAGCGCGGCCAGCAGGTCGCCGTCGCCACAACCGAGCTGGAGTGCGCGCATTCCGGAGGGGACTAAAAACCCGTAATAAAGCCGCAGAAGCCGCTCGTAGGCAGTATTCTTGCGCCGCGCTCGCACGGGCGTACGGCGCTCGTACAAGGTCTGAGACTCGGTCATCCGCCCTTTTCACAGAAAAAAGCGTGCCAAAGGGAAGCAACTCGGTTGACGTTGCACAACTGAGGACCGGCATGTTGTCGCCGTTGGGCAGGATTGCGTTTTTTGTCCTGTTATCATTGCTCGCAAGCCCCTGCCGAGCACCTCTGCGGTTTGATCTGCCCGCCCAAGGGGTTCCAAGTTGAGAGTTAAGAGCGCAGTTTTGGTGAAAGGTAATCAATCGGACGGACGTAATCAGTAGTTGGTAATCAGTCGAAAAGGACAACCCAATGTCGCTCAGCGACGCATTATTGTTAGTGCTGAAGCAGCGGCCTCCTCACTTCCTGGCTTCTTTATAAATCCCAAACAGCGGTTCATCTCTATGTCTCTGTGGTGAATCCCAACTCTCAACCCTCAACTCTCCAAACCCATGGTTCACCCGCTTGCCCACCGGCCTGCCATTTTTCGGCATTCTGCACTCTACACTCTTAACTCTTCATTTGAGAGGCTCTGCACTTGAGAGGCGGCTGCTTCACAGAATGAAGAGTTTTTGAAACATTGGTCGCTCGACGGGATCTGGGGTCGATGCTTGCTTTTCAAGTGCTTTTTGCGCATCCTAACCGGCAGCACCGGCCTCCATTGTTCGGACCGCTTGTGCTTTATCCAATGGCCAAAGGCAAGAAATCCAACGGCAACGGAAACAGTCATTTAGGTTTTGAAGCCACGCTCTGGGCTACCGCGGACAAGCTTCGCGGCAATCTTGACGCCGCCGAATACAAGCACGTGGTTCTTGGCCTGATTTTCCTGAAATACATTTCCGATGCGTTCGAAGAAAAACACGCCGCACTAAAACAGGACAAACACGCAAACCCGGAAGACCGCGATGAATACACCGCGGATAATATCTTTTGGGTGCCACCGGAAGCTCGGTGGTCATACCTCCAGGGCCGCGCAAAACAGCCTACTATCGGCAAGGACTTAGATGACGCCATGATCGCTATCGAGCGTGATAATCCTTCGCTAAAAGGCGTGCTGCCCAAGGAATACGCCCGCCCGCATCTCGACAAGCAGGGCCTTGGCGGCGTCATTGACCTCGTCTCCACCATTGGGCTTGGTGACAAGGAAAGCCGTTCCAAAGACATCATCGGGCGCGTCTATGAATATTTTCTGAGCGAGTTCGCCAGTGCTGAAGGCAAGAAAGGCGGGCAGTTTTACACGCCCCGTTGCGTCGTCCAACTTCTCGTCGAAATGCTTGCGCCGTACAAAGGCCGCGTCTTTGACCCCTGCTGCGGTTCGGGCGGCATGTTCGTCCAATCGGTTGAATTCGTGAAAGCCCACGCGAACGGCAATGGGAACGGCGGCAAAGCCAAAGGCGACATCAGCATCTTCGGACAGGAAAGCAACCCCACCACTTGGCGTTTGGCACGAATGAACCTCGCCATTCGCAACATTGAAGGGAATCTCGGCCTGGAACCCGCCGACAGCTTCCACCGCGACCTGCACAAAGACCTCAAGGCCGATTACATTCTGGCGAACCCACCGTTCAACATGAGCGACTGGGGTGGTGACCGCCTGGCCGAGGACGCCCGCTGGAAATTTGGCGTGCCGCCTGCCGGCAACGCCAATTACGCCTGGGTGCAACATTTTATTCATCACCTCGCGCCCACGGGCATGGCCGGATTCGTCCTCGCGAACGGTAGCATGGACTCTAACCAATCTGGCGAAGGCGATATCCGTCGGGCAATCGTCGAAGCTGACCTCGTGGATTGCATGGTCTTACTCCCTGGTCAACTCTTCTACTCCACTCCAATTCCTGTTTGTCTTTGGTTCCTCACGCGGAACAAGAAGAACAACCGTTTCCGTGACCGGCGCGGTCAGACCCTTTTCATTCACGCTCGCAAAATGGGACAGCTCGTTGACCGGACGCACCGCGAGTTGACCGACAGTGATCTTCGGAGAATTGCCGACACCTACCATGCGTGGCGCGGAGACGAAGGCGCGAGAAAGTACGAAGACATTTCGGGCTTCTGCAAGAGTGCTACGCGCGATGAAATCAGTACACGTGGCTACGTTCTGGCTCCTGCGCGCTACGTTGGCGCCTTGGAGACGGAAGAGGATGACATGCCCTTCGAGGAGAAAATGAAACAGCTCACTGGAAAACTGGAGACGGAGTTCAGCCAAGCGGCAAGCTTGGAGAAGGCGATACGAGAGAACCTAAAGGCCGTCGGGTATGCCCTCTGAAGCGTCAATCGAATTACCGATAATCGGAAAAATTCCATCCGATTGGAGAGCAGTTGAATTTGCTGCCGTCCTTGACGGAGGCACCCGTAACGGAATCTACAAACCAAAGGAATTCCACGGGCGCGGAGCTAAGATAGTTAACATGGGTGAATTGTTCGCCTACCCCCGGCTTCGGGCAGTAGATATGAAGCGAGTCGAATTGACCACAAGTGAACTTGATCGGTTTGAACTTCGCCCCGGTGATTTACTTTTCGCTCGGCGTTCGCTGGTCCCCGAAGGGGCCGGCAAGTGCAGCGTGGTGCTAGAGGTGGACGGAGCCACGACGTTCGAATCGTCACTCATCCGCGCACGCCCGCATCGCCGTGAAGCCGATAGCTTGTTTTTGTACTACCTCTTCAATTCCCCGTTCGGGGCACACGCGCTAGCTAGTATCTTGCGTCACGTTGCCGTGGCTGGGATTACCGGTTCCGACTTGGTTAAATTGGTGCTCCCGCTTCCACGGCTTTCTGAACAACACGCCATTTCGAATATGTTGGGGGCGCTAGATGACAAGATTGAGTTGAACCGGCGGATGAATGACACGTTGGAGGCGATGGCCCGAGCGCTTTTCCAGAACTGGTTCGTGGACGCCACGTATGCTGGTCTCCCAAAAGGCTGGCGCGTAGGCACACTTGGCGAGTCGTTGTCTGTCATTGAAACCGGTGGGCGTCCAAAGGGAGGCATCAAAGACATTACTGAAGGCGTTCCAAGTGTTGGTGCTGAGAGTATAGTCGGCATCGGTCGATTCGACTATGGTAAGACACGGTTCGTGCCGCGCGAATTCTTCGCCGCAATGAACAAAGGCCACGTTCGCGACGGCGATGTGTTGCTCTACAAGGACGGTGGTCGTCCCGGTGAGTTCGAGCCGCACGTTACGATGATTGGCGACGGTTTTCCGTTCTCCGAGTTTTCCATCAACGAACACGTTTACCGCCTCCGAACCGAACCGACGTTGCCGCAATCGTTTCTATTCTTTTGGCTTTCGTCCGACGGCACGATGGATGAAATGCGAAATCGTGGAACGGGCGTTGCCATTCCCGGGTTGAACTCCACAGCTGTGCGGGAACTCCCTGTCGTGCTGCCACCCGCGACTCTTCTCGAAGCGTTTGATGAGCGCGTGTCGCCACTTATCCGCAGAATCTTCGCTAACTGCAACGAATCCCGCACCCTCGCCGCTCTGCGCGATGAGTTGCTGCCGAAGTTGCTTTCCGGGGAGGTCCGAGTGAACTCATGAACTCTGGCGCAGACAAGGACAGCTACGACAAACTGCCGGATCTCAACGACTGGATAGACTTGCAGCATCGCGACGAGAAAGGAGAGTTAGATGTTTTTGGATTCAGACCTCGGCCCAGCTTTGTACTGCATCAGTTGAGCTTCGATACTTACGAGGCGGCCTTGGCTGACTATCGCACGCGAAAGGAAGAGGATCTGCAAGAAACGGTAACCACGGAATTCCCAGCACCTATCGCCCATTACTTCTATCGCTTTCTCCATGGTTGGGAGAACGACTTGCAGCGTTTGCATCTCCTCCGAGATACCTGGGAGGCGGTTATCAACCTGCTCCATGCTCTGGTAGTTAGCGAGGCGCGTTTTCTGAATCTCTCGTTGAAAGACCCGCTGAAGTTCTCAGACTTTCTTTCAGACAAACTTCAAGCACGACTTCTGACCATCGAACGGATTCTGGACCACGCCAGGGCCAACGCTGTGATATTAGAAAGCGAGAAGATTGCTTCCAAGCCATTGCTTGCCCAAATGCGAGAATTGAATCAAACGCGTAACGCTTTCTCGCATGTCGGTGCGCAATCGGAAGAGCAGGCGCGGCAATTTATCTCCGAATCATATTCAGAGGTCCTCGATGTGCTGGAGCAACTAAAGGCACTTCGAGATATCAAGGTGATGCGCTACCTCAGTCAACAGGGCCTAACAAAAGTGCGTCACGAGCGATTCGATGGCCACGCCATGACGAAAACCATCAAGGAACTCCATCTGACCAAGACGCAAGTGAATGACTCAGCTCGTTATCTGCAAAGCGACCAAGTGATTGTGAATTGCGGCAAGCGTTGCTTCGGGTTGAGGCCGTTCTACTACTTTCAGCAAGATACCAACGGGCATCTCACGAAGTTGTGCTTTTTCAAACAGACAAAAGGAGATGTTCCTAATCGAAAGCTCATTTTCGAAATTGTTGGGGATTCTCGTGAAGTAGATTTTGATCGAAGCGTGTTCAAGCCAGAATTGGATGAGTTGCGGACGATGCTCGGCTTAGGACCAGACTAGAAATGGCAACGACGGATTACAAATTCACAGAAGGCGTGGTGGAAGACGCTGCTCTCTCTTGGCTCGGCGATTTGAATTATCCAGTTCTCCATGGCCAGGACATCGCGGCGGGCGAACTGGCGGTCGAGCGCGTGGGATTTAGCGAAGTGGTGCTAGCCGAGCGGTTGCGGGTGGCGTTGCGGAAGTTGAATCCAGCTTTGCCAATCGAGGCGTTGGAGGAAGCGTTCCGCAAAGTCACCGTGCCGCAGTATCCATCGCTCATCACAAGTAATCGCGCTTTTCATCGAATGCTGGTAGACGGGATCACTGTCGAATGTCGGCGCAAGGACGACAGCATCGGCGCGGAGATCGTGCGGGTCGTGGATTTCAATGATCCGGAAGTGAACGACTGGCTCGCCGTGAACCAGTTCACAGTCATCGAGGGGCAGCACAATCGAAGGCCCGATGTGGTGGTGTTCATCAACGGCCTGCCTTTGGGTCTGCTCGAGCTGAAGAATGCGGCTGACGAAAACGCAGACATCTGGGCGGCGTTCAACCAAGTTGAAACGTACAAATACCAAATCCCGACAGTCTTTCAACATAACGCCGTAGTGGTGATTTCAGATGGTGTCGAGGCGCGCATCGGCACGATCAGTTCTGACCGCGAACGATTCATGCCATGGCGCACGATTGCCGGTGAGGCCATTGCGCCCGCAGCGCTTTCGCAGATGGAAGTGCTGTTACGCGGCGTCTTCGAAAAGCAACGGTTCCTCGATCTAATACGACACTTTATTGTCTTCGAGGATGACGGAAAAGATGTGATCAAGAAGATGGCCGGTTATCATCAGTTTCACGCCGTCAACACCGCCATCGCCGAAACCGTGCGTGCGACTGGCGGGGACATGATCTTGAAAGAGCACGGTGAAGGATACTTTGCCAAGCCACAGGCCGGTGGTGCACTGGGTGACCAGCGCGTTGGTGTCGTCTGGCACACCCAGGGTTCCGGCAAGTCACTGACGATGGCGTTTTACGCGGGACGCCTGGTCGTCCATCCGGCGATGGAGAATCCGACCCTCGTCGTGCTCACCGACCGCAACGATCTCGACGACCAACTGTTCGGCACGTTCTCGCGCTGCCACGAATTGCTGCGACAGAAACCGGTGCAGGCAAACAGCCGGGAACATTTGCGCGAGTTGCTCAAGGTCGCCAGCGGCGGGGTCGTCTTCACCACCATTCACAAATTCTTTCCGGAAGATAATGGCGGGAAGCATCCGGCTCTTTCTAAGAGGCGAAATATCGTCGTTATCGCCGACGAAGCGCACCGCAGCCAGTACGATTTCATTGATGGCTTTGCCCGGCACATGCGCGACGCGTTGCCGAATGCCTCGTTCATTGGCTTTACCGGGACGCCCATCGAGAAAAGCGACGCGAACACACGTTCGGTGTTCGGCGATTACATCAGCATCTACGACATCCAACGCGCCGTCGAAGACAAGGCTACGGTTCCGATTTACTACGAGGGCCGTCTGGCGAAGCTGGAGTTAAAGCCGGAAGAGCGCCCAAAGATTGACCCCAACTTCGAGGAAGCCACCGAAGGAGAGGAACTGGACCACAAAGAGAAACTCAAGACCAAGTGGGCGGCGCTGGAGGCAGTCGTGGGCGCAGAGAAACGCATCGGTCTTGTTGCGAAAGACTTCGTGAAGCACTGGGACGCCCGCCTGGAGGTGATGGATGGGAAGGCGATGATTGTCTGCATGAGCCGCCGCATCTGCTACGAACTTTACGAAGCCATCCGCAAGTTGCGACCTGACTGGAATCACAAGGATGATGACAAAGGCGTGATAAAAATCGTGATGACCGGCTCGGCGTCGGATCCGTTGGAATGGCAGGACCATATTCGCAACAAATCCCGCCGCGAAGCTCTGGCCAAGCGCTTCAAAAATCCGCAAGACGCATTGAAAATCGTACTTGTGCGCGATATGTGGCTGACCGGCTTCGACGCGCCGAGCCTGCACACCATGTATGTGGACAAGCCCATGCGCAGTCATGGCTTGATGCAAGCCATCGCGCGCGTGAACCGAGTCTTCAAGGACAAGCCTGGCGGATTGGTGGTGGACTATCTCGGCTTGGCACACGAGTTGAAAGAAGCGCTGGCCGTTTACACGGAAAACGGTGGACACGGTGAAACTGCCGTTGACCAGGAAGAAGCGGTCGCGGTGATGCTGGAGAAGTACGAGGTCTGCCGCGATTTCTTCCACGGGTTTGACTGGTCGAAGTGGACGAGCGGCAACCCGGCGCAAAAGTTGAGCTTGCTGCCCGCCGCCCAGGAATACCTGCTGGCCAACGGTGCGAAGGAAAAGAACCCGGAAGAGCACAAGCGGAAGTTCATGCAGGCCGTCTCGGATCTGTCCAAAGCTTTCGCGCTGGCTGTGCCGCACGAAAAAGCGATTGAGATTCGCGATGATGTTGGATTTTTCCAGGCGGTGCGTGCGGTGCTGGCGAAGGGCGACGGCGATAAGAGGAAATCGGTGGATGACATTGACCATGCTATCCGACAAATCATTTCTCGTGCGGTAGCGTCTGACGAGGTGATCGATATCTTCGCTGCGGCCGGCCTTAAGAAGCCGGACATTTCCATTTTGTCCGACGAGTTCCTGGCCGACGTTCGCGGTCTGCCGCAGAAGAATTTGGCGGTTGAGACCTTGCGCAAGCTGTTGAACAACGAAATCAAGGTTCG
>Ga0075418_10007354_pt1 | contig 12399 bp, 7 predicted proteins | sample SoiMetdeltSBSDD2_FD_81776 | JGI IMG/M metagenome (GOLD analysis project Ga0075418, IMG submission 81776) | Bulk soil microbial communities from a Populus tree surrounding site in Tennessee, USA - Soil MetaG P. deltoides SBSDD2 | ecosystem: Environmental > Terrestrial > Soil > Tree plantation...
GGATGAGCACTCCGGCTGCCGCCCAGGCCTTCATGGCAGGAACCTCGCTGACCGCCCGCGCCACGATGCGGAACTACCCAGCGCCGCTCGCGATCCTGACTGCCATCTACGAGGGCGCGCAGGTGCCGATGGACACGGGGCTCCGGATCGAGTCGCAGCAGTTCGGGCGGCTGCTCGCGGGCCCGGTGGCGCGCAACCTGATGCGGACGATGTTCCTCAACAAGGGCCAGGCGGACAAGCTCGTGCGCCGGCCGGCGGGTCCGCCGAAGACCAGGGTCGGGCGTCTCGGTATCCTCGGCGCGGGAATGATGGGCGCCGGCATCGCGCACGTCTCCGCAGCCGCGGGTATCGAGGTGGTGCTGCTCGACACCGACGTCGCGCTTGCCGGGACGGGCAAGGATCACGCGAGACAGCAGCTCGCGCGCCAGGTGGAGCGCGGCCGACGTACCGAGGCCGATGCGGCGGCGGTGCTCGAGCGGATCCGACCGACGGCCAGTCATGCGGATCTCGCAGGTTGCGATCTCGTCATCGAGGCCGTGTTCGAGAATCGCGAGATAAAGGCCGAGGCAACGGCGAAGGCCGAGGCGGTGATTCCGTCCACGGCGGTTTTCGCGAGCAACACCTCGACGCTGCCGATCTCCGGTCTGGCCCAGGCATCGAAACGCCCGGCGCAGTTCATCGGCGTGCACTTCTTCTCACCGGTCGAGAAGATGCCGCTGGTCGAGATCATCGTCGGCAAGAAGACCTCCGAGGAGACGCTCGCCCGCGCCCTCGATTACGTGGGGCAGCTTCGCAAGACGCCGATCGTCGTCAACGATAGCCGCGGCTTCTACACCAGCCGCTGCTTCGGCACCTTTCTGTACGAGGGGCTGCAGCTGCTCCAGGAGGGTGTCGCTCCCGCGCTGATCGAGAATGCGGCGCGCATGGCGGGCATGCCGGTCGGGCCGCTGGCAGTCGCCGACGAGGTCACGGTCGATCTGCAGTGGAAGGTCATCCGACAGACCGAGCAGGATCTCGGCAAGCGGTTTCAGCGGCCGGTCTCCTACGACGTCGTCCGACGCTTCGTCGAGGAACTGAAACGTCCGGGTCGCCGCTTCGGCGCAGGGTTCTACGACTATCCGACCGGCGGTCGCAAACGCCTTTGGCCGGGCCTCGCGTCCGCCTACCCTCCTGCGGCGAACCAGCCGGATGCGGCCGAGGTCGGGATGCGCCTGCTGCACGTGCAGGCGCTGGAGGCCGCACGTTGCATGGAGGAGGGCGTGGTCACGACCGCGGCGGAAGCCGACCTCGGCTCGGTCCTGGGCTGGGGCTTTCCCGCATGGACCGGCGGTGCGCTCTCCTACATCGATACGATAGGCGTCCGCCAGTTCGTCGCCGACGGCGACCGGCTGGCGAAGCGACACGGCCGGCGCTTCAAGCCCTCGCGCTGGCTGCGCGAGCGGGCGGCGAGCGGGCAGGGTTTCTACGCCGTGTCGGCAGCGCCCGCGGCCTGAGCCGGGGAGGGATCATGCGGAACTTCGGACCCGTGATGCAGATCGCCTGGGTGGTACGCGATCTCGACGCAGCCATCGATCACTGGACGCGCGTGATGAGCGTCGGGCCCTTCTTCCTGTTCGAGCACGTGCCGTTCTCGGAGCTCCTGTACAAGGGCAAGCCCTCGCCGGTCGACATGACCGCCGCGCTCGCGTACTCGGGCGACACACAGATCGAGCTCATCTACCAGCACAACGACGCCCCGTCGATCTACACCGAGTTCCTGCGCGGTGGACGCACGGGGGTGCAGCACCTGGGCGTCATGACGGAGTCTGTGGACGGTGACCTGGAAAGGCTACGCGCGCAGGGCGTCGAGCCGGCGCAGAGCGGCCGCACTGCCTGGGGCGCGCGCTTTGCGTATCTCGCAACCGACCACGACCCGGGCGGCATGATCGAGCTGATCGAGCACGGCAAGGTGATCGACGACGCGTTCCGGCAGATCCACGATGCCTCGCGCGGCTGGGACGGCCGGACCCGGATCGCGCAGTTCTCCTGAGCGGTGGCCGTCAGGCGACCGCCGAGCCCCGCACGATCGGACCCGCTTCGCGCCTGAGGCGGCGTACCTGCAGAGCCGCGCCGATCAGGAACACGACGAAGGCGGCGCCGACCGCGGCGCGCAGGCCCGCATCCTCCGGTCCGGAGGCCAGAGGCGCTCCCTCCGGGATGCGTGTCGCGATCTCGGTGAAGCCCGGAATCATGTGGAGGAAGAGCGTCAGGGAGTAGCCCACGACCGCCACATAGCGCGACAGGCGGCCGAACGGCGCGCGCTTCTCGGCTGCGGCTGCGAGCGCGAGCACGATCAGAGTCAGGATCGCGAGCGTGTGCGGGACGCCAAAGGTCCCGTGACGGAAGATGAAGAGCCCGGTGACGCAGGTCACGACGGTGAGCAGGACGTAGGTTTTTCCCGCGCCCGTAGCCGTGCCGATCTCCCGGTACCGCGCCAGCGCGGTGAACCCTGCCGCGACGGCGATCAGGGCGATCAGCGTGTGGAACATTCCGAACGGCGTGATGCCGAACATGCGCCTGTCTCCCTGCACGGCCCCCGGCGCCGGTCAGGATACGCTAAATTCCCGAGGTACAAAGCCATGAGCGACATGTTCGACCTGACCAATCGCGTTGCCGTCGTGACCGGTGCGAGCCGCGGCATCGGCGAGGCGATCGCCACCGCTTTCGCGCGGCGCGGCGCGAAGGTGGTGGTCTCGAGCCGGAAGGCGGAAGCCTGTCGCGAAGTGGCGCAGCGGCTCGTCGACGCCGGTGGCGAGGCGCGTGCGGTGGCGTGCCACATCGGCGACATGGAAGCGCTCGGCAATCTCTTCGCGACCGTCGAGCGCGAGTACGGCCGCCTGGACGTGCTGGTGAACAACGCCGCGACCAATCCGTACTACGGCCACGTGCTCGACACCGATCTCGCCGCGTTCCAGAAGACCGTCGACGTCAACATCCGCGGCTACTTCTTCGCGTCCGTCCTCGGTGGACGCCTGATGCGCGCGACGGGGGGCGGCTCGATCATCAACGTCGCCTCGGTCAACGCCGTGCGTCCGGGCCCGCTGCAGGGGATCTACTCGATCACCAAGGGCGCCGTGCTCAATCTCACCAAGGTGTTCGCAGGGGAGTGCGGGTCCGACGGGATCCGGGTGAACGCGATCCTGCCCGGGCTGATCCGCACGAAGTTCGCCGGCGCCCTGCTGTCGGACGCCGACCAGGTCGCGCATTACCTCGGCCAGACGCCGCTGCGTCGGGTGGGCGAACCGCAGGACATCGCGGGCGCCGCCGTTTTCCTCGCCTCCGATGCGTCGGCCTACGTGACCGGCGAATTCCTGGTCGTCGACGGCGGCTTCCTCACCTGATCCGCATCATCGCCGCGCTTCGGTTTGCCTGGCGACGGCCTCCGCGCGCGCCCTGATCGCCTCGGCATCGCCGAGATAGCGACTGCCCCGCGGACGCAGCGCGGCGTCGAGCTCGTAGACGAGCGGCACGCCCGTCGGGATGTTGAGCTCGACGATCGCCTGGTCGGAGATGCCGTCGAGCATCTTCACCAGAGCGCGCAGGCTGTTGCCGTGCGCCGCGACGAGGACGTCGCGCCCGGCGGCGAGCTCCGGCGCGATCCGCGAGTTCCAGAACGGAAGCACGCGCGCGAGAGTGTCCTTGAGCGACTCTGCTGCCGGCAGCTCCGCCGCCGGGACCGCTGCGTAGCGGCGATCGAACCGCGGATGCTGCGCATCGTCGTGCGACAGCGGCGGCGGCGGGATGTCGTAGCTGCGCCGCCAGATCTTCACCTGCTCGGCGCCGTGGCGCTCGACTGTCTGCGCCTTGTCCAGCCCCTGCAGCGCGCCGTAGTGACGCTCGTTGAGTCGCCAGCTCCGCTCGACCGGAACCCACATCTGGTCGAGCTCGTCGAGCGCGATCCAGAGCGTGCGGATCGCGCGCTTGAGCACCGAGGTGAAGGCCTGGTCAAAGGCGAAACCCTCGGACTTGAGCAGCCGGCCGGCTTCCTGTGCCTCAAGCACGCCCTGCGGCGACAGGTCGACGTCGACCCACCCGGTGAAGAGATTCTCGAGGTTCCAGGTGCTCTGGCCGTGCCGAAGAAGTACCAGTCGTCCGGCGCCCATGTAGCCCTCCGTGAGCGCTCGCTCAGCCTTCGGGGCTTGCAAGGCGCCGTACCGCCTGCAAGGCGACCGAGAGCGAGGCGAAGTCGATCGCGGTCTGCTGCGAGCGTATGTCGTTGACGACGCTGCGCGCGTGCGCAGCGTCGGCCGAGTGCGCGCGCGTCCACTGCGCGACCGCCGCCGCGGGGTCGCGCTCCCGGGTCTCGCTCAGCACTCGCTGGGAGAGGCGGCGATGCGACTCGTAGAGACCCTCGCGCAGGCTGCCGCGCGCGACGGCGTGCCAGTGACCCTGCGTATCGAGCGCCTCGATGCGCTGGCGAAGCCAGTCGAGACCGAACTCCGAGCCGACCGTCGCGTAGGCGCGCGCGGCCGAATCGACCGACAGGCGACGGGCGGCCGCCAGCTCGACGATGTCGGGCGCGCTGTGCAGCGCGTACAGCTCGGCGACGCTGCTGGCGAGGTCTGCAGGAACGCCAGCCCGCTCGAGCTCCGCAGTTCGCGCGTCATGCGACGTGCGCTCGAGCCCAACCAGCCAGTCGGGCGCGCTGCGAGCGAGCTCGCGAACGCCGGAACGCAGCCGCTCGACCTGCACCTCGATGCTGAGGTCGCGCCGGTGACGCTGGATCAGCCAGTAGCTCACCTGGCGCAGCAGCGCGACGGTGTCCTGCATCATCGCGTACTGGACGGCCGCGGGGATGCGGTTGTCGAGATGCTCGATCGCCCGCCAGAGCTCCCGTACGTCGAAGGCCTCGCGCGCGACGGTGTAGGCGCGCGCCACGGTCGCGGCATCGGCACCGGTGTCCTGCTGCGTGCGGGTGACGAAATTGGGACCCATGCGGTTGACGATGCTGTTGGTGGTCGCCGTGGCGATGATCTCGCGCTTCAGGCGATGCTCCCGCAGCAGGTCCGAGTAGCGTCGCGTGAGCCTCTCCGGGAAGTACCGGTCGAGCTCGCGTGAGAGATACGGGTCCTCCGGCACGTCGGACTGGATCAGCTGGTTCATCAGCGCGATCTTGGCGTAGGCGAGCACCATCGCCAGCTCGGGCCGGGTCAGGCCCTCGCCCGCGCGGCGCCGATCCTCGATCTCCTCGGCGCTCGGCAGGTACTCGAGCGCGCGATCGAGCACGCCGTCGAGCTCCAGCACGCGGATCAGGTGTGCGTGCTCGCCAAGGCGCTCTGCGGCCTTCGCCTCCTGCAGGCTGATCGCCTGGCTCTGCAGGTAATTGTCGCGCAGCACGAGCGCCGCGACTTCATCGGTCATCTCGGCGAGCAGACGGTTGCGGGCGTTTCGAGTCAGGTTGCGCCGCCGCTGTGCGACCTCGAGCAGGATCTTGATGTTGACCTCGTGGTCGGAACAATCGACGCCGCCCGAATTGTCGACGAAATCGGTGTTGATGCGCCCGCCCTTCTGCGCGTACTCGATCCGGCCGAGCTGCGACAGACCGAGGTTGCCGCCCTCGCCGACGACCCGGCAGCGGAGCTCGCGCCCGTCGACGCGCAGGACGTCGTTGGCGCGATCGCCGATGGCGGAATGTGCCTCGTGCGAGGCCTTGACGTAGGTGCCGATGCCGCCGTTCCAGAGCAGATCGACCGGCAGCTTCAGGATCGCACGGATGATCTCCGGCGGACTCGCCTGCGCCGCCTCGATCCCGAGCAGCGCGCGCGCCTGGGCCGAAAGCGCAATCTGCTTCGCGTCGCGGGGAAACACACCTCCGCCCTTCGAGATCAGCCTCCGGTCGTAGTCGCCCCAGGTGGAGCGAGGCAGCCGGAAAAGCCGGTCTCGCTCGCGGAAGCCCCGCGCCGCGTCCGGTGCGGGGTCGAGGAAGATGTGCTGATGGTTGAATGCAGCCTGCAGCCGGATGTGGCGCGACTGGAGCATGGCGTTGCCAAACACGTCGCCGGCCATGTCGCCGATGCCTGCGACCGTGAAGTCCTGCGACTGCGTGTCGACGCCGAGCTCGCTGAAGTGGCGCTTGACGCATTCCCAGCCGCCGCGCGCCGTGATCGCCATTTTCTTGTGGTCGTAGCCTGCCGATCCGCCGGAGGCGAAGGCGTCGCCGAGCCAGAAGCGGTAATCGGCGGCCAGCGCGTTCGCGGTATCGGAGAACGTCGCCGTGCCCTTGTCCGCCGCGACCACCAGGTACGGATCGTCGCCGTCGTAGCAAACGATGTCGGGAGGCCGGACGACCTTGCCGTCGAGGACGTTGTCCGTGATGTCGAGCAGCGCACGGATGAAGATCCGGTAGCACTCGGTGCCCTCGCGCTGGATCTCCTCGCGGCCCGAGGCCGGCAGCTGCCGCGGGACGAATCCCCCCTTGGCGCCGACCGGGACGATCACCGTGTTCTTGACGTTCTGCGCCTTCATCAGCCCGAGGATCTCGGTGCGGAAGTCCTCGCGGCGATCCGACCAGCGCAGCCCGCCGCGCGCGACCATGCCCATCCGCAGGTGCACGCCCTCGACGCGCGGTGAATACACCCAGATCTCGAACATCGGCCGCGGCTTCGGCAGCTCGGGAATGCTGCGTGGCTCCAGCTTGAGCGACAGGTAGCGCTTCGGACCGCCCGCCGCGTCGCGCTGGTAATGATTGGTGCGCAGCGCCGCCGTGATTACCGAGCGGAACGCACGGATGATCCGGTCGTCGTCGCGACCGCTCACCTTGTCGAGCGCAGCATCGATCTCGCGGCCGAGCGCGCGGATGCGGGTGTTGCGCGCCGCGGCGGAGAGCTCCGGGTCGAACCGTGCCTCGAACAGCCGGCTCAGGCGCTGCGCGATGAAGGGTTGCCGCGACAGGACCGACTCCATGTAGCGCTGGCTGAACGGCAGTCCGGTCTGCAGCAGGTAGCGGCACACGGCGCGCAGGACCATGGCCTGGCGCCAGTCGAGGCCGGCGGCGAGCACCAGACGGTTGAACCCGTCGCTTTCCGTGAGCCCGTTCCAGACGGCGAAAAACGCCTCCTCGAACCGCGCGGCCACGACCCCGGGGTCGAGCGTCTGCCCACCCGCATGCGTGACCTCCAGGTCCTGGATCCAGAGGCCGCTGCCGGTATCGCTCGCGATGCGATAGGGCCGCTCGTTCTCCACGCGGAGATCGAAGTTCTCGAGCATCGGCAGGAGGTCCGACATCGCGAGCGGATCGCCGCGGCGGTAAAGCCGCAGGTGCAGGGTTCGCCGCCCGGCGATGCCGGGGCGCAGCTGCAGCCCGAGCGCGGGCGCCTGCTCGGGTAGCGCGCGAAGCTCGCCGATGTCGAAGATGGCGTCGCTCGCGCTGACCTCCTCCTGGTAGGCGCTCGGAAACGCGTTGGCGAACCGCGCCGCGATCTCCGTGCTCTTGTCGGCCGGCATTCGGGCGAGCAGTTCGTCGCGCAGCCGGTCGCTCCAGGTGCGCAACGTCTCGGTGGTGCGCGTCTCGATCCGGTCGGCGTCGACCGCCACCTCGCGTCCTGGGTCGGTTCGCACCAGCGTGTGCAGGCGTGCCAGCGTCGACTCGGAGATCTGCACCTGCGACTCGAGCGCGATGCCGTGCAGCTCCTCGCGCAGGATCGCCTCGATGCGCATCCGCGCCTGGGTGTTGTAGCGGTCGCGGGGCACATAGATCAGGCAGGAGAAGAAGCGTCGATACGGGTCGCGCCGCATGAACGCGCGCACGCGGCGCCGCTCGTAGAGATTGACGACCCCGCGCGAGATCCGCACCAGGTCCGTCACCGACGACTGGAAGAGCTCGTCGCGAGGGTAGGTCTCGAGCACGTGCAGCAGCGCCTTGCCGTCGTGGCTGACCGGGGACACGCCGATCAGCTCCACCACGCGCTGCACCTTCTCCTTGAGCAGCGGAATGTCGTGTGGCTTCGCGCTGTAGGTCGACGAAGTGAAGAGGCCGATGAACCGCCGCTCCCCGGTCACCGTTCCCTCCGGGTCGAAGGTCTTCACGCCGATGTAGTCCAGGTACGTCGCGCGATGCACCGTCGACACCGAGTTCGCCTTGGTGACGACCAGGATGTCCGGTTCGCGTGCGCGGCGGCGGATTTCCCCGGTGAGGGTCGTCGGCTGCGGACGCGGACGGCTGCCGCCGGTGCGCAGCAGCCCCAGGCCGGTGCCCGGCAGCGCGATCAGCCGATCGCGGGAGCGGCCGCGCTCGAGCCGGTAGTCGCGCGCGCCGAGAAAGGTGAAGTGGTTGTCCGCCAGCCACTCGAGGAAGGTGCCGGCCTCGGCCGCGTCCGCGCGCGTCACGCCGGGTATGCCGTCGCTCAGGTCCACCGCGAGCTCGGTGGCTCGCGCGCGCATCTGCGGCCAGTCGACGACCGCGACCCGCACGTCGTCGAGCACCGCCAGGATCCGCGCTCGGACCTCCGCGAGACGCGCCGGGTCCGTGACGCGATCGACTTCGATGCGCTGCCAGGATTCGGCGTGCGCGCGGATGTCCTGCTCCGCCAGCCCGGTCAGGCGTCCGCGTCCGTCACGCTGGGCGTACAGCACCGGGTGCACCATCATGTGGATCGAGAGCCCACTGGCGTTCAGCACGATCGTGAGCGAGTCGACCAGGAACGGCATGTCGTCGGTGATGAGCTCGACCACCGTCCGGGGGCAGGTCCAGCCGTCGCGCTCGAGATCGGGATTGGCGACACGGACGATCGGCTGACCGCGGCGCCGCTGGCGGCCGAGCTCGAGATGACCGATCGCCGCCATCGCCAGCGTCTCGGCGCCGGCGTCACGCAGGTCGTCCTCGTCGACGCCGCGGTGATACGCATTGATGAACTGCGTGAGCGCCTTGGGTGGCAACGCGGTCCGTAGTCCCCGGACCTGCTCCGCGATCGCGTCGATGAGATGCTGCCGGGCCGCCGGGATCGATCCTGCCATCGTGGGCTCCCTGTTGCTTTCGACGGGCGGGGGGCGCGCGATTATACCGAGCGCGACTCGAATTCGCGTGCGAGCTCGCCGGCACGCTCGGTGAGCCGCGCGAGCACCCTGTCGAGCGTGGCTCGCTCCCCGGCCGTCAGCACGCCGATGAGCGCCTGCTCGTACTGCAGCGCGAGCGGCGCGATCTTGCCGTACACGGCCGCGCCTTCTGCGGAGACCTGCAGGACGGACCTGCGGCGATCAGCGCGCGCCCGCGTGCGGCGCAGGCGGCCGTTGCGCAGCAGCCGTGTGACCGCGCGGCTCACCGCAACGGCGTCCATCTGCGTGTGCTCCGCGACCTCGCGCGCGGCGAGGCCCGGATAGCGCGACAGCACCGCGAGCACCCGCCACTCGGGGATGCTCAGATCGAAGCGCTGCCGGTATGCGGCGGCGATCGCCGTGCTCACGACGTTCGAGAGGATCGAAAGGCGATAGGGAAGGAAGCGCTCGAGGCGTATCGGTGTGACGGGCACGGGCGGCGTCCGGCGGTAATGATTGCAATTGTAATCAATCAGCCCTTGTGCGGCCTGGCCAGGTAGTCGTGTGACTGCATCTCGACGAGCCGGCTCCGGGTCCGCTCGAACTCGAACGCGAGGCGCTCACCCCGATAGAGCGCCTCGGGCGGGGCGGCAGCGGCGATCACGAGCTTGACATGGCGGTCGTAGAGCTCGTCGACGAGCGCGATGAAGCGCCGTGCCTGGTTGTCGGACGCCGCATCGAAGCACGGCACACCGGAGACCAGCACCGTGTGGTAGTCCCGCGCGATCTCGACGTAGTCGGCCTGGCTGCGGGGCCCGTCGCAGATCGCGGCGAAGTCGAACCAGACGACATCAGCCGCCGCATGACGCGCCGCGATGGTGCGTCCTTCGACGGCAAGCAGCGTGTCCGCGGCGCCGGGGGTGCCCGCGATCGTCGTGAAGCGCTCCTGCATGCGCGCCTCGCTGTCGATCGCGCCGGACTCGACATAGAGCGGCGCCTTCTCCAGCGCCCGCAGGCGGTAGTCGATGCCGCCGTCGACATTGACCACCCGCGTGTGGCGCTCCAGCAGCGCGATCGCCGGCAGGAACCTGGCGCGCTGCAGGCCGTCGCGATAGAGGCCGCCGGGCGGGGTGTTCGAGGTGCAGACCAGCACGACCCCCTGCTGCACGAACGCGTCGAAGAGTCCCGCCAGGATCATCGCGTCGGCAATATCGCTCACGTAGAGCTCGTCCAGGCACAGCACGACAGCGTCGCCGCGCATGCCCTCTGCCACGCGGACCAGCGGCTCGGACAGGTCCTTGAGCTCGTGCAGGCGCGCGTGCACCTCCTTCATGAAGCGGTGGAAGTGGTCGCGGCGCACCGGAACACCCGCGTGCGCGTGAAAGAGATCCATCAGGTAGGTCTTGCCGCGACCCACGCCGCCCCACAGGTACACGCCGCGACGCGCCTCCGGGTCGTCTGTACGCTGACCGAGGAGGCGCCCCAGCCAGCCGCGGCGGGCGCGAGCCTCGCGCACGAGGCGCTGCCGCAGCTCCTCGAGGCAGCCGATTGCGTGCTCCTGAGCGGGATCGGCCTGGTAGCCATGCGCCTGCAGGGACTGGCGATAGACCGCCGCGAGGTCGCGCGGACCGTGCATCGCGTGAGCCGCCTAGCTCTTGAGCTCGGGACGGTTGCGGAAGTGCTCGAGCGCTTCCGGATTCGCGAGCGCATCGGTGTTGCGCACCGGTCGCCCGTGGATGACGTTGCGGACGGCGAGCTCGACGATCTTGCCGCTGATCGTGCGCGGTATGTCGGGGACGGCGAGGATCTTCGTCGGCACGTGACGCGGCGTCGTGTTGGCGCGGATCGTGTCGCGTATGCGGCGCACGAGCCCGTCGTCGAGCGTGACGCCCGGGCGCAGCCGGACGAAGAGCACCACGCGGACGTCTCCGTCCCAGTCCTGACCCACCGCGATGCTCTCCTGAATCTCGGGCAGCTGTTCGACCTGGCGATAGATCTCCGCCGTACCTATGCGTACGCCGCCGGGGTTCAGGACCGCGTCCGACCGCCCGAGAATCACGAAGCCGTCGTGTCCGGTGAGCATCGCGTGGTCGCCGTGACACCAGACGCCGGGGAACCGCTCGAAATACGCGGCGCGGTAGCGGCTGCCGTCGGGGTCGCCCCAGAAACCGAGCGGCATCGACGGGAAGGGCGCGCTGCAGACGAGCTCGCCCTGCGTGTCCCGGACCGCGCGCCCGTGCTCGTCGTACACCTCGGTCGCCATGCCGAGACCCGCCGACTGGATCTCGCCGCGATGCACCGGGAGCCACGGGTTGCCGAGACAGAAGCAGGAGATGATGTCTGTGCCGCCCGAGATCGACGCCAGGAGCACGTCGCGCTTGATTTCCTGGTAGACGTAGTCGAACTGCTCCGGAGCGAGCGGCGAACCGGTCGACAGGATCGTGCGAAGCGCCGCGAGATCCTGCGTGCGCCCGGGCACGCCACCGTCCTTCTCGAGCGCAGACAGGTACTTCGCGCTGGTGCCGAATACCGTGACCCGCTCGCGCTCGGCCATCTTCCACAGCACCTCGCGGTCCGGCCAGAACGGCGATCCCTCGTAGAGCACGACCGTGCAGCGGCTCGCCAGCGCCGACGCCAGCCAGTTCCACATCATCCAGCCGCAGGTCGTGAAGAAGAACATCCGGTCGCTTTCCTTGACGTCCGTGTGCAGCAGGTGCTCCTTGCGGTGCTGCAGCAGCGTCCCGCCAGCGCCGTGGACGATGCATTTCGGTACGCCGGTCGTGCCCGAGGAGTACATGACGAAAAGCGGCGCATTGAACGGCAGCCGCGCGAACGCGAGTAGCGCGTCGCGGCGGCCGAACACCGCCCAGCTCACGGCGCCGGGGAGGGCGCGGAGTTCGGGCTGCGGCGATACGTACGGTACGACCACCACGCGCTCGACCGACGGCAGCTCGCGCAGCACGCCGGCGATCGGCTGCAGCGAGTCGAACGTCTTGCCGCCGTAGAAATAGCCGTCCGCCGTGAACAGCACGCGCGGCGCCACCTGGCCGAACCGGTCGAGCACGCCGTTGATGCCGAAGTCGGGCGAGCACGAGGTCCAGACGGCCCCGAGGCTGGTCGCGGCGAGCATCGCCACGATCGACTCGGGGAGATTCGGCAGGAACCCGGCGACGCGATCCCCTTCGCCTATACCGAGATCCTTGAGCCCCGCCGCGACGCGTGCGACCTCGAGGCCCAGCTCCGCGCGGCTCATCGCCCGGCGCGTTCCGCGCTCGTTGACGAACACGATCGCCTCGGGTTGGTCGTCGCCCGCGAGCAGGTTTTCCGCGTAGCTGAGCCGCGTGTCCTCGAACCACACCGCGCCGGGCATCCGCTCGCGGTCGCGCAGTA
>Ga0075418_10007356_pt1 | contig 12397 bp, 9 predicted proteins | sample SoiMetdeltSBSDD2_FD_81776 | JGI IMG/M metagenome (GOLD analysis project Ga0075418, IMG submission 81776) | Bulk soil microbial communities from a Populus tree surrounding site in Tennessee, USA - Soil MetaG P. deltoides SBSDD2 | ecosystem: Environmental > Terrestrial > Soil > Tree plantation...
CTTCCCGCCGGCGATTTGCCACACCTGACGATCGCCGCACCACGCGGAACGCGCGCAATTCCGCCAGTTGCGCGCGTCAACCCCGTCGTGCGACGGGCACCCACATTGCTCCCTATCAGGCAGAACAAGGCACGACGCGCGCGCGGTGCTGAGCGGCGCAGCGAGCGCGAGCCTGAAGGAGCAGATATATGAAGAGGCTCATCCAGACGATTCTGGCGACGGGAGCTGTCGTGTTCGTGGCGGCGGTTTCGTCAGCCAATGCGCAGGTGCTCGAAACCATCAGGTTCAGCACCACCTTTCCGTTCACCGTGGGGAACAAGACATTCCCCGCCGGGAACTACAGCGTCAGGCCACTCGAAGGTCAAGTGGACGTGATGGAGATTTCAAACGGTACGTCGGCATCGTACTTTGCCGTGAATTCGGCCGATTCCCGGCCGGCGGGAACGAAGGACCAGGTCACGTTCACGAGGCATGGCAACGAGTACGCGCTGACGACGATCTGGGATGCGGCGGAACTGTCGGGCGTCACCACCGTTCAGCCGAAGCCCGGATCACCTCACCACCACGCTCACTGAAGTCACTGCGTAGAAGTTGGAGGCCGCCCTTTGGTCCGTGGGCGGCCTTAACTCGTGCGGCGCCGGATCATTCATCGGTATAATCCGCCACACTATTCGGATGCCGCTCGCTGAAGGTGCGCGCTTCGGCAGCTTTGAACTCCTCGGTCGCCTTGGCGCCGGCGGCATGGGGGAAGTCTATCGCGCGCGCGACACACAGCTCGGCCGCGATGTCGCGCTGAAAGTCCTGCCCGCGCTCTTCGCGGACGACCCGGAGCGGCGGGCCCGCTTTGCGCGAGAAGCGCGTACGCTCGCCGCGCTCAATCATCCGCACATCGCGCAGATCTACGGTCTGGAGCTGCAGGACGGCGTCACCGCGCTTGTGATGGAGCTGGTCGACGGTGAAGACCTGGCGCAACGCATCGCTCGTGCGCCACTGACGGTCGAGGAAGCCGTAGCCGTCGCTCGCCAGATCGCCGCCGCGCTGGAAGGTGCCCACGAACAGGGAATCATCCATCGCGATCTGAAGCCGGCGAACATCAAGGTACGGGCGGACGGAATCGTCAAGGTGCTCGACTTTGGTCTCGCCAAAGCCCTCGAAGCAACCGGGCAGCCGCCGGTCGATGCGCTGAACTCGCCCACGCTGACTTCACCCAGCCTGTCGGCTCGGGGAACGATCCTTGGCACCGCCGCGTACATGTCGCCTGAGCAGGCGCGAGGTCAGGCGGTCGACGAGCGTGCGGACATCTGGGCGTTTGGCTGCGTCCTGTACGAGATGCTGACGGGCGCCGGCGCATTTCCGGGCCACAGCGTGGCGGACACTCTCGCCGCCGTGCTGACGAAGGATCCCGAGTGGGCGACACTTCCAGGCAACACGCCGGCATCGATCCGACGCTTGTTGCGACGGTGCATGGAGAAGGATCCCGTCCGCCGTCTTCGCCACATCGCCGATGGAACGCTCGAACTCGACGAGGTCGATGCCCGCGCCGATGCAGGCGCTGTGGTATTCCCCTTCCGGCTGCGCCCGTGGCATTGGCTTGCATCAGCAGCAGTACTCGCGTCGGTGGCAGCCGGCGGGCTGATGATCGGGTCGCGATTACGCTCCGCTACCCCGTCGGCGCTCGAGGAAACGCGTGTAGAGGTCACGACGCCAGCGAAAAGCGACCCGGCGTCGTTCGCCATGTCGCCCGACGGCCGGACGATCGCGTTCGTGGCAGACGACAACGGCCGGCCGCGGCTGTTCCTCCGCCACCTTGATGCTGTCTCGGCGCAGCCGCTGGCGGGCACCGACGGCGCCTCATTCCCGTTCTGGTCGCCCAACGGCCGCTCGATCGGGTTTCTCGCCGACGACAGCACGCTCAAGCGCATCGACATCGACGGGGGAGGCCTTCAGGTCGTCGCCAATGCTCCACTGCCTCGCGGCGGTTCGTGGAACAAGGATGACGTCATCATCTACGTTCCGGCGACCGGACCGGTCTACCGGGTGCCTGCGAAGGGCGGCGAGCCGGCGCCGGTGACCATGTTGGCGGACCGTCAGACCAGCCACACCTTTCCGAAGTTTCTATCCGACGGCAAGCACTTCATCTACTACAGCGCAGGCGCGCCCGACGTCCGCGGCATCTATCTGGCTGCGCTCGACGGATCGCAGACGCGCCGACTGACCGATACCGATTCGATCGCGGCCTGGATCGTGCGCGACCATCTGCTCTTCATGCGTGGCGGGTGGCTCTATGCGCAGCGCCTCGATATGGTGCAGTCACAGCTGACGGGCAGACCTGTCCGTGTTGCCGATAACATCGCGACACACTCCCCAGTGGCGGTGTTCAATGTCGCCGCCGTGGATACTTCGGATGCGGGCCACATTCTTTTTCGCACAGGGTCCACCCCGCTGCTCCGGCAGTTCGTGTGGTTCGATCGAAATGGCAAGGAGTACGGAAGGGTCGGTGAGCCCGATGACGGTTTTCCTGTAAGTCCGGCATGGTCTCCAGACCGACGCCAGATCGCTACGCACCGCCAAAAGGACGGAAACGTGGACATCTGGTTGCTCGATGTTGCGCGCGGCTCGCTCAGCCGGTTTACGACGCACGCGGCGAACGAGATTCAACCGCTCTGGTCTCCGAAAGGCGACCGCATTGTCTTCAATTCGAATCGGTCAGGAAGCTATCAACTCTTCGAAAAATCGCTGGGGGGATCGGAAGAAAGACTGCTGCTGCCGCTGTCGGCGACATCGACGGACTGGTCGAAAGACGGGACGGTAATCCTGACGCAGCGGCGCGACGCCATTCGGAACTCGAGCATCTGGACGTTACCGCTGACCCCCGGCCGACAGCCCACCGCCCTGGTCGATACGGAGGCCGAGGAGCGGGAGGCGCAGTTCTCTCCCGATGGGCGCTGGTTTGCGTACTCGTCGACCGAATCCGGGCAGTCGCAGATTTACGTGCGGCCGCTTCCGGGACCTGGCGGCACCGTGATGATTTCGGTGCACGGTGGCGCCCAGCCGCGCTGGCGAGCGGACGGCAAGGAGCTGTTCTTCATCGCCCTCGACGGGCGCCTGATGGTCGTGCCGATCACTCTTCCCGCTGGCGAAGGATCCCCGGAAGCAGGCACGCCAAAAGCGCTCTTCATGACGAAGATTGGCGGTGCCGTTCAGCCTGCCTCCAAGGCGCAGTATCTGGTGTCCGACGATGGCTCGCGGTTCCTCATGAACACCATCCTCGACAGACCCGTGGCTTCGCCGATTACGCTCATCCTCAATTGGAAGCCGCCCCAGCCAGGGCCAGGGCAATAAACCATCACATGCCCTGCTGTGTTGGCGTCGTCGTCGGCCGTTCGGTCGTGGGTGGCTTCAGCTCGTACTCTTTCGGTGGCTCGGCGCCCATCAGGTGCCTCACGAAGTAGTCCCAGCGGCGCCGGATCATGTAAGGCTCGCTGCCGAACCCGTGGCCGCGATTCGGAAAGAGGATGAAGTCGAAATCCTTGTTGGCCTTGATCAACTCGTTCACGACCATCAGCGTGTTGTAGGGCGGAACGTTCGCGTCCATCGTTCCGTGCGCGATGAGCAGCTTGCCCTTCAGGTTCTTCGCGTGGTTCTGATTGGCCTGGTCGTCGTAACTGGTGGTGCCATCGGGCTTCCGCTCGAGCAGGCCCTGCCATTTCTCGGCCCAGTCGTCCTCGTAGTTCCGGTTGTCGTGGTTACCCGCCTGTGACACGCCCACCTTGAAGAAGTCTGGATGGCGGAACATCGCCGCGGCGGTGGCAAAGCCTCCGCCTGAGTGTCCGTAGATGCCGGCGCGATCGATATCGATCCACGGATACTTCTCGGCGAGCTGCTTCATCCCGGCGATCTGGTCGGGAAGGGTGTTGTCACCCATGTTGCCGTAGTAGGCCTCGTGAAACTTCTTCGAACGGCCCGGCGTCCCCATGCCGTCGATCTGCACCACGACGAAGCCAAGCTCCGCGAGTGCTTGAGTATCGCCGCGTGCCGGCGAGAAGCTGCGGCTGCCGATGCTGCCTGATTGCGGTCCGGGGTAAATGCTGTTGACGATCGGATACTTCCGAGAGGCGTCGAAGTTCGTCGGACGATAGAGCAGCCCGTAGATGTCGGTAACGCCATCGCGGGCCTTCACGGTGAACGGCATCGGCGGTTTCCAGCCAGTGGCTTCCAGCTTCGAGATGTCCGCCTTCTCGAGCGTCATGACTTCCTTGCCGTCCAGATTGCGCAGCAACGCGACGGCAGGCACCTCCGGGCGCGAGTAGCTGTCGACGAAGAACTGTCCGGAAGGAGAGAGGGAGATCTCGTGGTTCGCGTCTTCGGGCGTAAGCAGCGCCTGCCCCTTGCCGTCCATGCCAATCCGGTAGAAGTGGACGAAATATGGATCCCGTCCCTTCTCGCGGCCCATGCCGAGGAAATAGAGCTGCCGCTTCTTCTCGTCGATGCGCAGCAGTTGCGTGACGTTCCCCTCGCCGGACGTGATCTGATGTTTCAAGGCACCGGTCTGCAGGTCGTACAGGTACAGCTGTCCCCAGTTGTCCCGCTCCGAGAACCAGATCACTTCGTTCGATGCCGGCAGATAGCGCCAGTTCACGCGTCCGTTTCCCGACTCGTAGAACGTGTCGACCTTCTCCGTCAGCACGGTCCGCACGTCACCGGTTGCGGTGTCGGCCACGCGCAGTGCCGCCTGCTTGTGATCGCGCGAGCTCGAGACGAACGCCAGCCTCGACCCGTCCGGATGCCACTGCACGTCGCCCCAGTCGCCCCGGCAGGCGACGTGATCGCAGAGCGTCGATCGATGGGGATCCGGATCCATCTTGAAACGGACGACCTTCGCTGTCGGCACGTCGATGACCACACGTTCGATCATGAAGATGTGCTCGTCGCCGGGCAGCGGATACTTCCAGGCCTGGAGCTGCGGATGGCCGACGCGGGTGTCCACGAGATACATCTCGCCGACCTTGCGGCCGTCGTGCTGGAACGTGGCGATCTTCTTCGAGTCTGACGACCAGAGCACGATTGGCCGCTCGCTCTTCGACCAGCCGGCGTTGTCGGTCGCATAGCCGAAGTCCTTGACGCCGTCGGTTGTCAGCGCCGTTTCCTTGCCGCTCGACACCTCGCGTACCCACAGGTTGTAGTTGCGAATGAACGCGACGCGCGTGCCATCGGGCGAGGCGACTTCAGGCCTGGCGCCGCCCCTTCCGCCCCGGCCCCCACGACCGGCGCCTTCTTCTTCGGCCGCCGCTCCTGGAACCTGCGCGCACCTGCTGGCGTCAGCTTCGCAGCGCCAGCGGCGTCCTGCCGCTGAGAACAGGAGCGCGTCACCGTCCGGCGCTCGCGTGAACTCCGTGAACGGCAGCTGCGTGGCGCTGTACTTCGCTCCTGCCGCGGCGGACAGGGCGGCGGCCAGCTTCGCGTGATCGAAGGAAGTGGCTCTGGTGGTGGTCGCGGGGTCGACGGTCAGGAACTCGGTGCCTGTCTGCGTCGTGACGCGATACCAGAACCGGTCGCCAGCCAACCAGGTCGGCCGGATGCCGGAGCGGAACACCAGCGGCGTCGTGTTGTAGTTGAGAAGGCGCTCGGCACGGGCGTAGTCGGCAGCCGTGAGCGCGCGCGCCGGCTCGGTCTTCTGTTGTGCTGCCGCCGGAAGAGTTGCGAGGCCAGCCGCCAGGAGAACCGCCCAGGCAAACGAGAGTCGCAGCGGACCAGTGATTCGAGCCATGTCATCCCCTCCGAAAAGCAAGCAACTCAATACGGCAACTCAGGCCGAATGACGGAAGGAGCGTATCACCTCGGGCCCGCCGATCGCTCATCGGGTTGGGACGTCAGCATGTCTTCCAGCGCCGCCAGCCGCAACTGAATCTCAGCGAGGCTCGAGGTCCGCAGACGCAGGAACATGGCGACAGTGCTCAGGGTTGCGATCAGAACAGCCAGCCCGCCCAATACGACGAACAAGGGGATCGCAGAGCCCACGACAACGGCCCACGGCAGTTGCTCTTGTCTGACCGCCTGGATCATCTCGAACACCTGAAGCGCCGTCATGAAGGCAAAGGCCAGCACGATGACAACGGTGACTGCCCAGGCGCCGAAGCTCACACGCCTGATGAACCGGTCAATCTGTTTCTCGCGCTCGACGAACTCCCACGCTTCGTCGGCCGCCTTGGATCGTTCTCTAGCCATGGCTACCTCACTTTACGCCTTCTGCCTTGGTCCCTGACCGCCAGACCCCTCGATCGCATCCTGCAGGCGCAGCTTCGCGTGATGCAGGCGCGAGCGCACGGTGCCGATCGAACACCCGACGATCACCGCGATCTGCGCGTAGGTCATGTCCTCCTCATACCGGAGCAGCAGGACCTCGCGTTGCGCCGGGGACAGATCTTTGAGCGCCGCCGCCACCGATGACTGATCGAGGCCGCCGATGCCCTCGTCCGGCGCGTTCGCGAAGTCGATCTCTCGTGCAGCCTCTTCGAGGAGCTCGCGCTCACGCTTCCTGCTGCGCAGGAAGTCGATGGCGCGATGGCGGGTAGTCTGAAAAAGCCAGGTGCGAAAGGCTCGCGGATTGCTCAGCGCGCCGATGCGCATGTACACCGCGAGCCACACTTCCTGCTGCACGTCGTCCGCGTCATCGCCAAGGAGACCCCGCAGGTGTGCGAGCGTGCGGGCGCCGAACCACTCCATGAGCCGCGAGAAGGCCGTCTCGTCTCCTGCCTGGCACCGAAGCACCAGGAGGAAGAGCCGTTTCTCGTCGTCGCGCGGCGCACGGTGGTTGGGCATGGCGATCGCGGCCGCGGTCCTGCCCCGCCGAAGCCTTTGTCGGCGTTCGCGGAGGCGGGTATTCAGCGCTTGACTGACTGTTCCAGCCTGGTCATCAGATCGAGCCAGCGTGCTTCTTCCGTCTGCAGGACCTGCGTCAGCACAGACTCCCGTTCGCGAATCTGCCGCTCGCGTTCTGCCGCCGCCGAAGCCTGCTGCTTGAACATGTGCGTCATGTCGGACGCCTGCTCACGTTCTTCGACGCTCGTCGCTCGCGCCGCTTCGGTCTGCGCGCCGGACAGGAGGTTAGCAAACTCCTGCGAACGTGCACTGGCGGCCGCCAGTTCCGTTCGCACCGCGTCGAGTTGTGCACCAACCTGCATCAAGCGGCTCTGCTGGGCGGACAGGTACACGGCGAGGCCCTGGATCTGCGCCTGCTGACGGCTCGACTCTTCCACCGCCTGCCGAAGCTGGCGAACCTCCGCGATGAGCGCGCTCAGCGAGCCGGCAGGTTCATCGTTCCGTGTCTGTGCCCAGGCGACGGCCGAGGCCACCGCAAAGAGCACCGCCAGCGGGACGAGCAGTCGAGCGGCACAATGTGTGGTCTTCATGATGGTCCCTCCGAAAGCCCGGCTGCTTCTGTCAGCCGGGGGCGCCCTCAATGGATGCCGGACTAGGGACGTTCTTCGCCCGCCGAAAAGTTCACCTCGCCAAAATGTTTATATCGTATTGAAAACAAAGAGGTAATGGCGCGACAGACAGAATGTCGATCTCCACCGGGGTCGTTCGACGACTGATTAGGAAGTACAAACAGTGAAGGAGACAAGCAGATGCGATTCCTCTGTGTTCACAAGGGGCCGGAAGGTGAACCGCCGACCCCACAAATGATGGAAGACATGGGCAAGCTGATCGGAGATATGGCGGCGGCCGGCGTGCTACTCGCCACCGAAGGATGCCTGCCGAGCGCAAAGGGCGCGCGCGTGCGGCGCTCGAACGGGAAGATCACGGTCACCGACGGACCCTTCACCGAATCGAAGGAAGTCATCGGCGGGTTCGCGCTGATTCAGGTCAAGTCGAAAGAAGAAGCGATCGAGTGGACCAGGCGGTTCATCACCGTCGTTGGCGAAGGCGAGAGCGAGATTCGTGAACTGTGCGAGGTTCCGGCGTTTCAAGGGTAGTCTCGGACACGTGTCGGCTCCGGGCCCCGGGCCCCGAGCCCCGAACCCCAACTACGATCGGCATCGACTCGATGGCGCGCCCAACAGCAGGCGGTTCTTCGGCGTGATCGCCTGCGGAATCTTCTGAGTCCAGATGCGATAGCCGTGGTGCTCGAGGCGCAGAGCCCGGACGGCATCGATTGCCAGCGCGACGTCCATCCACCCGCCCAGTGGTCCCGGATCGCAGGTCTGCGCGTCGTGGCAGCAAGGCATCACAGCCACACGTGCAGCGACGGCGATCGCGCGCGTCAGAATTCGATCCGTCAGCGCCCCGCACGCATGACTCGACACGACGACGTCGTCGGCGCCGAGGACCACGTCATCGATCGTGCTGCTGATGAACGCAATCCGATCGCCGAGGCGAGGCCAGATCGCAACAAGCGCGTCATGGAGCGTCGAGGCCGACGACGGAATAGCTGGATCCACCACTAACGCTGACGGCGAGGAGTCGTCGAGCAGGAGCATGGCATGCGCGAGCAGTCCGTGCCCGCCGCCGACGTCGACGACGCGGCCGCCGCGCAACAGGCGCCGCGTGCGTCTCGCAACTTCCCACGATTCATAGAGCTCTTTGCGCGGAAGACAACCGGCGTGGCAGACGGCACGGCCAAGGCGGTCGAACAGACGTTCGCTGGAGAATCGGCAGAGGTCATATCGCGAAAGCCGATTCTGCGACGCCGGCGAAAATCGCGCGGCGGTCTCGTTCAACTCGTCACTCCGTTCGTCCCCATACGAGCTCATGCGCGCCGCTTTTCCCAGGTGTCAGAAAATGCTTACAGTTTGGATTGGACCTCGATATATTACGCCCCGACGCACTCTGACCGCGTCTCGCCGCACGAGGGCGCCTGTCTGTCCCTCGTGCACGGGCCATTTCGATCTGCAGCTTGGAGGACACATGAGGACGTTCCTTGGAGCATTGGTTTGCTCCCTCCTGCTCGCGCCCTCGTACGCATCCGCGCAATCGGAAGCGACGCTGACCGGAACGGTCAAAGATACGAGCGGTGCCGTGATCCCGGGAGCGACCATCACCGCTCGACACGTCGCGACCAACGACACTCGAACCACGACCTCTGGGCCCGAGGGCCACTATCGATTGACGAACCTGCCGCGCGGCAACTACGACGTCAAGGCAGAAATCCAAGGCTTTCAACCGATCAACCAGACCGGCGTGCTGCTGACGGTCGGCGACACCGTCCGGCTCGATTTCGCGTTGACCGTCGGCGGGCTGAACGAAACGGTCAGCGTCGTGTCGCAGGCCAGCCTGATCAACACCGAAGAGGGCCGCATCTCGGCTCTCGTCGACGAGAAGCGTGTCAGCGAGCTGCCACTGAACGGACGCAACGTGTTGCAGCTGGTCGAGCTGCAGGCCGGCGCCACGGGCAATCCCGGCAACGTCGTGCTTGGCGGATCGGCCGGCGGCAACTCCGCGTTCGTCAACGGTCAGCGGAATCGCGCCAACAACTTCCTGCTCGACGGCACCGACAACAACGATCAGTTCACCGCGGGCCGCGTGGCGGTCAACCCCAATGTGGACATGGTTCAGGAGTTCCGCGTGTCGGCGAACAACTTCTCGGCCGAGTTCGGACGGAACAGCGCCTCGGTGGTCAACGTCGTGACCAAGGCCGGGACCAACAGCTTCCACGGCACAGCGTACGAATTCCTGCGCAACGATGCGTTGGATGCGCGAACGGTATTTGCGGGCGCGGACGTCGACCCGTTGGATTTCCACCAGTTCGGCGGAACGGTGGGCGGTCCGATCATCAGGAACAAGACCTTCTTCTTCGGGGCGTACGAAGGGTTGCGCGTCGAGCGTGGCGTGACACTGGTGCGGACGGTGGAAACGCCGGAATACCGTCAGTTGGTCGCGCAGCAGTTTCCGAACAGCATCGCGAACTTCTTGTTTCAGAACTTCCCGTCTCCCAACCCGACCAGGAATTTCCGGGACACCGGCAGGCCCGTTGCGGGGCTAGCGACCGATAGCGCGGCAAACAATCCGGGTGTGGCCACGAATCCCAACTATGCGCCGCAAGGAGCATTATTCCGCAACGTCTTGCAGGCGACGCTCGATGGCATCCCGGACATCGGCGACGTCAATATTCCGGTCAGCGAAAAGATCGACGGCGATCAGTTCAACATCCGCGTTGATCACGACATGAACGCTGCCGCTCGGCTCCTCGGCCGTCTGCTCTGGGACGATCGCACCTCTGACGACAGGCAGACCATTCCGCGCAGCGACGGATTCAACCAGCCGGTTGACGAAAAAGGCCGCAACCTGACAATGGGGTACACCCACATTGTCTCGAGCGCGATGGTCAACGAGACCAGGTTCGGCTATTCCTACCGAAAGCGCAGCCTGCTGGCGAACAACGAAGGCGTGCCGAACATTGCCTTCGACCAGGACGGCCTCATCGGGTTTGGTAACCTGCCGACGAATCCGGCGTTCTTCGAGCAGAAGACGTTCCACTGGGTGGACACGGTCTCCTGGAACCGCGGGGATCACGGCATCAAGTTCGGTGGCGAGGTCCGTCACATCCGCGATAATTCCGACTTCGCGGTCCGCCGCGGCGGCTATCAATTCATCAACATTCACGACTTTGCGATGGACGAGTCGTCGCGGGTCACCATCATGGGGATCAATCCGAACACCGGCCTCATCGAGCCGAACGTTCGCAATTTCCGCTTCTGGGAGACTGGGTTCTTTGTGCAGGACGACTGGAAGGTGCGATCGAACGTGACGGTGAATCTCGGGCTGCGTCACGAGTGGTTCGGGCGGCCGACTGAGGAGAACGACCAGCTGACGAATCTCATCCTCGGCCCAGGGTCCGACATCTTCGAGCAGATTCGGACCGGCACCGTTGGTCAGGTCGATCAGGTTGTGCCTGACGACTGGAACAACTTCGCACCGCGGCTGGGCGTCTCCTGGGATCCCTGGGGCGACGGCCGGCTGGCGATTCGCGGCGGCTATGGCATCGCGTACGAACGATTGTTCAACAATTCGATCACGAACATCCGCTTCAACCCGCCGTTCTATTCCTTCGCCGTCGCGGACCCCTCCGCGGTGGCGTCGCAGGCAGGGGTGCGCATCGCCTATGGTCCGATCAACCCGGACGGCACCCTGCGCAACGAACCGATCACGCTCACCGGCGACAACCGCAACATCGGCGTGCAGCCCGGCATGAACATCGTCGGCAACATCATCGGCTGGAACCCGGCGTTCGGCACGTCGCAGCAGTCGCTACGCGTTCCCGACCCGAACACCAAGGACGCGTTCACGCACAACTGGTTCGTCGGTGCGCAGACCGAACTGGTGTGGGACATGGTGCTGGAAGCCAATTACGTCGGCAACGTCGGCCGCAACTTCGGGCGGCTCGTCGACTACAACACCGTCCGCGGCGATCGGTTCGACGGCACGTTCAATCGTCTGAACCCCAGCTTCGGCGGCATCAACTTCCGCGCCATGCTCGCGCGGTCGGAATACCACGGCGCGCAGTTCCAGTTGAACAGGCGCTTCAAAGATGGGTTCACCGGGCAGATTTCCTACACGCTCGGCAAGGCGATGGATACCGGCTCCGACGTGCAGGTCGGCGCACTGCCGGTCGATGCACGCGAGCTCGATCTCGAGTGGTCCGTGTCCGATTTCGATGTCCGCCACCGCTTCGTGATGAACTGGCTGTGGGAGATTCCGTTCCTGAAGGACTCGACCGGCTTGACCGGAACGCTGCTCGGCGGGTGGCAGGTCAACGGCATCACCGCGCTGCAGAGTGGATTCCCCTTTACCGTCTTCACCGGTGCTGCTTACCCGACCGGTGACTACAACGGCGATGGGGTCAACAACGATCGTCCCAACACACCGAGCTTCGGCCTCGAACTGCCGAACGACGATCGCCAGGCGTACATCAATGGCGTGTTCGTGGCGGCGGACTTCCCGCGGCCGGCCGTTCTCGGGGATCTCCCGCGGAACGCGTATCGCGGGCCGGGATTCGCGAGCACCGACCTGTCGCTGTTCAAGAACTTCGTGATGCCCAAGTGGCGCGACGCGAAGATCCAGTTCCGCTACGAGGTGTTCAACGTGTTCAACCGCGTGAACCTCCAGCGGCCAAACGGCAACCTGGTCCAGAGCACATTCGGACGGTCGACCCAGGCGTTCGCTGCCCGCGAGATGCAGTTTGCGCTCAAGCTGATTTTCTGATCGACAGGAGAACTCATCGCGCAGGAGAAGGGAGAATCACACGTTCTCTCTTCTCCCGTTTCACGGTCACCTGTGGCGACCACGTGACACGCCCCACACCATCACGACCGGCGACCAATCGCGTTTGTCTAGCAGGCCTTGTCTTCAGCTGCGCCGTTACCGCCTGTAATCAACCGGCCCCTGCGCCTCCGGCCAC
>Ga0075418_10007357_pt1 | contig 12396 bp, 10 predicted proteins | sample SoiMetdeltSBSDD2_FD_81776 | JGI IMG/M metagenome (GOLD analysis project Ga0075418, IMG submission 81776) | Bulk soil microbial communities from a Populus tree surrounding site in Tennessee, USA - Soil MetaG P. deltoides SBSDD2 | ecosystem: Environmental > Terrestrial > Soil > Tree plantation...
AGCTGGGCCGTCACCAAGGGCCCGAGCCTCTCCCCCAACGACAAGCGCCTGGCCGTGCGGGTGGAGGACCATCCGCTCGACTACGCCGAGTTCGAGGGCAAGATCCCGGCCGGCGAATACGGTGCGGGTAGCGTCATCGTGTGGGATCGCGGCCGCTGGTCGAGCGAGGGTGATCCGCATCAGCAGCTCGCCAAGGGTCACCTGACGTTCGACCTGGATGGACGCAAGCTCAAAGGCCGCTGGCACCTCGTGCACATGAAGGGTCGCGACAAGGGCGGCAAGGAAAACTGGCTGCTCATCAAGGTCGACGACGAATATGCAAGAGCCGACGGCGGCGCAGACCTGCTGGAGGATGCGCCCAGGTCGGTCAAGACCGGGCGCACGGTCGAGGATGTGGCCGGCGGCGAGGTGCGCATCCGGCCCAAACCCCATCCGTCGCCCCGCCGCCGCACAGCGTCCAAGACGGATTCCGCGGCATCGGCCAGCGAGGCTGCAGCCCATGTCGAGATCAGGATGAAAGGCGCCAAGTCGGCGTCCTTGCCGAGCCTCATCGAACCGGCGCTGGCGACGCTCGTCGAAAAGCCTCCGACCGGCAATCGCTGGGTGCACGAGGTGAAGTTCGACGGGTACCGGCTGCTGGCGCGTCTCGATCACGGGCGCGTCAAGCTGCTAACGCGCACAGGTCTCGATTGGACGTCCAAGTTTGGCAATGTCGCCAAAGCGCTCGCTGCCCTGCCGGTGGTCACGGCGTTCCTGGACGGTGAAGTGGTGGTCGAGACCGACCACGGCGTGCCGGACTTCGGCGCGCTGCAGGCGGACCTGAGCGAGGGCCGCAGCGACCGCTTCAGCTACTACGCCTTCGATCTGCTGCATCTGGACGGCAAGGACTTGCGCGGCGGTGCGCTGTGCGACCGCAAGGCTGCCCTGCGTGTCCTGCTTGCCGATGTGACGGACGGTGTCCTCAAGTACAGCGAGCATTTCACCGACCGCGGCGACCTCGTTCTCAAGCATGCCGCGCGGTTGGGCCTGGAGGGCATCGTTTCCAAGCTTGCCAATGCGCCTTATCGCTCGGGCCATTCGAAGGCTTGGTTGAAGATGAAGTCCGTGGAAAGCGACGAGTTCGTGGTGATTGGCTACGTGCCCTCCACTACGCAGCGCCGCACCGTCGGCTCTTTGTCACTTGCCACCAACATCAAGGGCAAGCTCACGTACGCGGGCCGGGTCGGCTCGGGGTTCTCTACGGCAGTTGCCGACGATCTTTGGGAGCGGCTGGAAAAGATCCGGACCAGCTCCCCAGTGCTCGAGGTCCACCCACCCATCGAAGCTCGCAGAAACGTGCGTTGGGTAAAGCCGTCCCTGGTGGTGGAAGTGACGTTCCGCAATTGGACCGCGGACAACGTGATACGACATGCGGTCTTCAAGGGGCTGCGGCCCGACAAGGCCGCGCCTGAGGTCGTGCGCGAGAGACCGGCCATGAAGAAGAAAGCGAAGGGCGCAGAGATGCGCGCGGCGCTGCCCGTGCGGCTGACCCATCCCGACCGCGTGCTGTGGCCTGATGTCGGTGTCACCAAACAGGGCCTGGCCGAGTTCTACGCGGAAATCTGGCCGTGGATGTCGCCCTGGCTGGTGGATCGGCCATTGGCGCTGCTGCGCTGTCCCGGAGGTGTCGCCGAGGGCTGCTTTTTCCAAAAGCATGCGTGGAACGGCATCGGCGAAAGCATCATCCGCGCCCGCGACCCCGATGCTGGCGAGGAGCTCCTGGCCGTGCGCGACCTGGAGGGACTGCTGGCCCTGGTGCAGGCATCTGTGCTGGAGATTCACGTCTGGGGCGCCAAGCTCGATGACATCGAGCGTCCAGACGGCATCACCTTCGATCTCGATCCTGACGCCGAGGTCGCGTGGAGCGACGTGGTCGCTGCGGCCCAGGAGGTGCGCGATCGGTTGCAAGCGAAGGGACTTGCGGCATTCGTGAAAACCACGGGGGGCAAAGGGCTGCACGTTTACAGCCCCTTGAAGCCGCAGGCGGACTGGGCTGCCGTGAAGGAGTTCGCGCACGGCCTCGCCAAGTCCATGGCCAGCGACAGCCCGCGCCTGTATCTGGCGACTGCCTCGAAGGCGCAGCGACGCGGGCGCATCTTCCTTGACTACCTGCGCAACGGCCGCGGGGCTACGGCCGTTGTTGCTTACTCGGCGCGGGCGCGGGCGGGGGCGACGGTGTCCACACCGATTGGCTGGGACGAGCTCGGTCCCGAGTTGCATTCCGACCGCTTCACCGTGACAAATCTGCTGCACCGCCTCGGGCAGGGGGACGATCCCTGGCGCGACGTTCGCAAGCAGGCGCGCCGTTTACCCTGACGGTCGGAACCAAACTCGACCAGGGCTGTTTTGCTTCTCACAACCCCCTGTCGCCTTTGGGCGATGCAGCAGGAGAAGCTCGATGTCCCGAGAGATCAAGGGCGCCGGCTCGGGCACGACCCGGGGTTTTGCCGGTATGGACCAGGAAAAGCAGCGCGAGATCGCGCGCAAGGGCGGAGCCAACGTCCCCAACGACAAGCGCAGTTTCGCCCAGAACCGGGCGTTGGCCTCCGAAGCTGGCCGAAAGGGTGGCCGGTCGGTCGCGCCGCAAGATCGCAGCTTTGCCCAGAACCGGGCGCTGGCGGCTGCTGCGGGACGCAAGGGCGGCCAGGCATCCCAGAGCCGCCGCCTGAACAGTGCCAATAGCGTCAACGGAAGCTCCCACGGCAAGGATTAGCGGCCGCGGATGGATAGGACTGGAAAGCCGGGCGGTGCGGCATTGCCGTGGAACGCCCGGCCGATGTTGTGCGTTCAATAAGCTCGACTGCGCGTTTGTTCAGACTGAACATTGTTAGGAGGACGATATGGTGAGCTCATTGAGCTTTGCTGCAGAAGCCGTCAACAACCCGACGCGCTATTACCAGCGTCCGCGTCAGGTGATCCAGGACCGCCGTCTCAACCGCAACGAAAAGCTGGCGATTCTGGAGGCATGGGAGCTTGAGGCCCGCTCGCTCTCGGTTGCCTCGGAAGAGAACATGAGCGGTGGCGAACCCACTCTCCTCTCCGAGGTCGTGCAGGCCCGCATTACGCTAGGCGAGCAAGCTGATCCCAGGCAGGACAATGGTGCGCCTACCAAGCACGGTGCGCGCAAGACTTCGTAACGAAATGTGAAAGTGTGCAGGCTCGATCCGCGCCGGGCCGCGCCGGGCCGCGCCGGGCCGCGCCGGGGACGAATCGATCCTGCCCTTAGGAGCCCTCGCCCGGCGCGATGAGGCGCGGTTTGAGGACGGACAGCTCAGGCATACGCACCTGCCAGCGCGATGGCGTCGGTGGCAATCCCAGCAACGAGCGCTGGTGACGCGCGCTCAGCAGAAGCGTGCGGAAGTGGCCCGCGTCCAGCTTGACGATCTTGGCTGACGGCAGGTGCATCTCAATAGCGCGCTGTAGGGCGCTGCGCCGCCGCGACGGTACGAACGGATCCCTGCGGCCCATCACGAACATGCTGTTCGGTGCGACACCGGCCAGGTTGTGGATCGGGTGGAAGCCAGTCATCGCCCGCGAATAGTGCGCCAGCTTGAGGCCCTTCTCGATCGCCCGCCGCTTGACGATGCGTGCCGCCGGGCTTTGCCACATCATCATGTCGGCGCGATCGGACGGCGCAACGGCGCACAGGCGCGCACCGATGCGGTTGGCAAGATAAGTCGCGGCAAAGGAGCCGACGCTCAAACCGACCAGCACGGCATTGTGAGGAGCCACGCCATTGCGCTCCAGCAGCGCCTGCGCATCATCCACCAGACCGCGAATAGCCATCACGCTCATCTCGGGGTCGGAGCTGACCAGGGCGCGCGGCATCTCGTAGGCGGCGAGAAAGTCGAGCGGCGTGAAGCCGACTTTCCTCGCCACGCCGAAGGGCGTGTTCCAGGGCAGGAAATAGATGATGCTCGATTGCGGATTGCCGTCGATGCGCCGAAACGTCAACGTCCGGTCGTCGGCGGAGACGCCGCGGCGCAGGAGGATGAAATCGAACAGATCGAGCATTACGGACATGGCAGATCACACAGTTGCACGGCCGGCCTGTATGACCGGTAAATGGGGCGGAAGCTTGCAAGACTGACGCCAGAAGAAGAGGCCCGCCGGATGGCGGGCCAACGGGAAGGACGTCTGCACCTACCAGTAGGGACGGACGTTGTAGTGCGTGTGCGTCTTGGTTTCCCAGTTCCGGTCGGTCCAGGCGTCGTCGCTGAAGGCAGGCGCGTCCTTCAGCTGCGCTTCCGTGATGGCGGTCTCGAAACCGTTGAGCTTGATATTGTACTTCAAAGCGCCCCACGGCACCGGATAGTGGCTGTGGCCGAGGCCGAGGAAGCCGCCGAAGCTCATCACGGCATAGGTGACCCGGCCGGAGATCTTGTCGATCATCAGATGATCGACCTCGCCGATCTTCTTGCCCTTCATGTCGTAGACGTTGACGCCTTCGACGTCCTCGCTCGAAATGAGCTGATGGTTGGGGTGAGCCGTCGCGGTAGCCATGGTTTACACTCCCTTGATCTGAAAAGGATTGTCTTGGAAGTGCAACGCCGAGGCGACGGCGTTGTTCCGGTTGGAAACCGCCTTGCGAGGGCCGGGTTAATCCCGCGCGAATGGATTGTCGCCCTTGCGCAATCTGAAGCGGATGGGGACGCCGGACAGCCCGAACGTCTCGCGCAGGCTGTTGGTCAGATAACGCAGATAGGCCTTCGGCAGCGCGTCGGGACGCGAGCAGAAGGCGATAAAGGTCGGCGGCCGCGAGGACGGCTGCGTCATGAAGCGGATCTTGATGCGCCGCCCCTTGGCGGCCGGCGGCGCATGCCGCTCGAGCGCTTCCCCGAGCCAGCGATTGAGGTGAGGCGTGGACACTCGGCGGTTCCACACCTCGTAGACCTCAAACACGGCCTGCATCACCCGATCGAGGCCGCGGCCGGCGAGAGCGGAGATGGCGATCATAGGAACGCCCGGCAATTGCGCCAGCCGCGCATCGAGCGTCTGGCGCAGCTCCTTCAGCTTTTTCTGCTTGTCCGGCACCAGATCCCACTTGTTGACGGCGACGACCAGCGCTCGACCTTCGCTTTCGACGAGATCGCCGATGGTCAGGTCCTGGTGCTCGAAGGGTCGCTCGGCATCGATCAGCAGCACCACCACCTCGGCGAAGCGGATGGCGCGCACTGCATCGCTGGCGGCGAGCTGCTCGGCCTTCTCGCTGATGCGGGCCTTGCGTCGAAGTCCGGCCGTGTCGAACAGGCGAACCGGCCTGCCTTGCCACGCGAGATCGGTCGCCACCGCGTCGCGCGTCAGACCGGGTTCGGGGCCGGTGATCATGCGCTCCTCGCCGAGCAGCGCATTGACGAGCGTCGACTTGCCGGCGTTGGGTCGGCCGACGATGGCAACGCGAATGGGGTGATGGGCGGCGACCGCCTCTTGCGTGTCGGCGGTTTCACTGACGTCTTCCTGCCGCTTGCTCTTTACTTTTGTTTTGAGACCGAGGGCCGCCAGGATGGTCTCGTTCAAGTCGCTCATGCCCTCACCGTGCTCGGCGGAGATGGCGATCGGCTCGCCGAGGCCGAGCTGGAAGGCTTCATAGAAGCCGTCGGTACCGGCGCGGCCCTCGCACTTGTTGGCGACCAGGATGGCCGGCACGCCCGAGCTGCGCACCACCCGCGCAAAGGCTGCATCGTCAGGAACCACGCCGTCGCGTGCGTCGAGCACGAACAGGACAAGATCGGCCGAGCGCAGCGCCGCCTCGCTCTGCGCACGCATGCGTGCCGCGATCGAGCCTGCCGCGGCGTCCTCCAGACCGGCCGTATCGATGAGGGTGAGCGTGTGTCCCCATACGTCGGCCTCGCCCTCGCGCCGGTCGCGCGTTAGTCCCGGCATGTCGGAGACCAGCGCGCTGCGCTTGCCGGTCAGGCGATTGAAGAGCGTCGACTTGCCGACATTGGGCCGGCCGACAATGGCGATGGTGGGCATGGGCGCTCGCAGGCGTTGCTCTCGCGCCGAGCGCTAGCGCGAAACTGCCGTAGGTTCAATTGAAGGCGATCAATTTGGCCTTGTCGGTCAACACGAACATACGGCCTGAGGCAACGATCGGAGCAATGTAGACGGGTTGACCGAGGTCTTGAGTGGTATCTACGCGTCCCGAGGTGGCGTCGACGCCAATCAGCTGGCCGGTGCTGGAAGCCAGCCATAGCCTGCCCCCGGCCAGCACCGGTCCGGACCAGGTCGAGCTGCCGGGCAGCTTGACGGACCATTGGATCTTGCCGTCGCGGCGCGTCACCGCCAGCAACTGGCCCGATGTGTCGACCACAAACACCGACTCGCCCGCCACCCACGGCGCCTGGACGCCTGGCACGGACAGCGACCAAAGCCGCTCGCCGGACTTCTGCGACGTCGCAACCATGCGGCCGGCATGGCCTACCGCGAACACCATGCCGCCATCGATGGACGGACGCGCTGTGTCGCTCATCGCCGCCAGCGAGGAACCGCCGCGGGCGCGCGAGAGGGACTCCGTCCAGATCGGCCGGCCGGTAGAGGCCTGCAGTGCCACCACGTCTCCCGTCGGGTAAGGGAACACGGCAATATCGCCCTCCACGGCCGGGCTGCTGTTGGTCAGGATCCTGGCACGCTCCTCCGTGCCACGGAACGCCCAAAGCTCGGTGCCGTCCGACCCGGATAGACAGTAGGTTTGGCCCTCCATGGTCACCACGAACACACGCTCGCCGGCGGCGGTCGGTGAAGCGCGGACGGGCGATCCGACGCTCTTCTCCCACAGCTTCTTGCCGCTCTCTGGATCAATGGCGACCACGAGACCGAATCCGGTTGCCGCGTAGACACGGCCACCATCCGCCGCCAATCCGCCGCCGAAGCCTTCCCGATCCTTCTCGTTCGGCGGCGTGGTCGAAGTCCGCCAGACGGCCGAGCCGCCCGACAGGCTAAAGGCCGACACCTGGCCGTTTGCGTCGAGTGTAAAGACCTTGTTGGCGTAGACGATCGGGCTGCTGGTCAGCTTGCCCCAGAAGCTCGAGCCTGCGCCCGCGTCCGCACTCCAGGCGCTCTTCAGGGCCTGGCCCAACGCGAGATGGCCCGGTGCATTGTTGGCCGTGCCGCCGGGCTGCGTCCAATCCACGTTCTGGCGCTGCGAGGGTAGCGCCACGGGCCGGCCGGCGGCCACCTCACCGGCGCTTTCCTTTTGCATCACCGAGATGCGCTTGCCCTGGAGCGGCACCTCCTTGTCCGCAAATGGGTTGTCCAACTTGGGAAGGCTGGGCAGGCTCATGCCGGCGAACATATCGGCGCAGGCCGACAGCAGCAGAGAGCTGATGAACACGGCGCTATGCGCGCGGAGCCTACGTCCGTAGCTGCCCGACCTGCCGGTCATGACCCGTTACCCTCCTCCGCGTTGCGGCCCCGGCTACTTGTTCTTCTTGGCATCCGCTTTGGGGCCGTCGGCCTTTGACGCGTCATCCGACTTGGATGGAGCTTCGGCCGGCTTGTCAGGAACCTGCGGCACGGATTTGGCAAGCTCCGCCTGTGCGATCACGCCCACCATGATGCGCGCCCGCTCGGCAATGCTCTGCGGTACCTCACGGTCGCTCGCCAGCCGCTCGAACTCCTGCCGCGCTTCCTGCGTCCGTCCGGCCTTGTGGGCGGCAAGCCCCAGCAGCTCGCGGGCGCTGTAGCGCCACGGATTGCCCTCGGCGGCGAGCTCGTTGAGCCGATTCTGCATGTCCGTCCAGTTGGCACCATCCAACCTCAGCATGGCCGCCTGCAGTCGGGCATAGTCGCGCAGCAGGGCATCCACGCCACGGGCCTGGGCGATGGCGTCGAACTCGTTGGCCGCCTCTGTCGTCTTTCCGGCGGCAGCGTCCGCCGCGGCCAGGCGTAGGCGAGCCAGCGTAGCATAGCCGGTAGGGCCGTCCGCGATGATGCCTTCCAGCTCCTTGCGGGCATCCGTCTGGCTGTCCGTCAGCTGCCGCGCCGCCGTAATGAAGCGGCCGCCTGCGGCTTCGGCCGACACGGCGGTGCGATGCTGGTAGTATTTGACGCCGCCGACGCCAACGATGATCAGGGCGGCGACGGCGATCATGTAGGTGCCGTACTGCTCCCACAGCTTGAGCAGCTGCTCGCGCCGCAGTTCCTCGTCGATTTCCCTGGCTAGCTGGTCTCGCTGCTGAACCATGCTCTGCTGGCGCCTCTAATTCCTTGATTCCATTCGTGCGAGCATTGATAGCGCGGGGCGGCCGTGACCGGAAGTGGCGAGCTCGATGCGACGCTTAGGATGCTGCGATCTGGGGGCCAGTTTTTCGGCTTTTTTGCGGCTCCGGCGGCCGTTTGAGGCGCTTTTTCCGCGCTGCACGCTATCCTGGCAGCCTACGTGCAACGTGCGGCGGGCGAACGGGCACCTCGACGGGGTCGCCCAAGGCAATTGGTCCGCCCTCCAGCACCCGGCAGGTCACGCCACCCCGCCAGTCCTTGGCCAGGGCCGACAGCAAGCCCGACTGCACCTCCTCCATGCGCGCGCAGGGATAGGCCTGCGCGGTCACCTCCAGCCGGACCGGGCCGATGCGCAGGATGCCTGCCGCAGCTTGGGGCAAATCTTGTCCTTCCACCAACAGGTTGGCGCGTCGCGCCGTCCACGGCAAGTCGGCTCGTCCGAGCTCCGAAAGAGCTGCCTGCCAGTCCTCGAGTGCCAATACAGTAATCTGGCGGCGCGGATATTTGGCACCCTTGAAGTCACCGATGAGACCACGCTCCTGCGTGATGAGGCCGATGGCGATTTCCTGCATGGGGGTGCGGCGCGCACTTCGGCGCGCGATGCCGATCAGCCGGCCGCTCATGCAGACCCGGTGCACGCGCCAGGAGTTCGGCATCGGATGTCTGACGACCGGCCGGCAGGTTGTGCAACATCGATGGTGATAACTGAAGTCATTGCCAAATCGCTCCGCACGCCGCCATAATTTATACCACATTCAGCCGGTCTACTTGATGCCACTGGCTGCGATGGAACTGCGTGGCCTGCCTGATTGCACGGGGAGAAAAATCTGCCTTACGCAGCTTGCTGGTCAAGCTGCTTGCCCTTGACGGCGACACTAGGCTCATGCGTCGCGGGATCTGAGCCGACAAGTGGTAAGGGGGGATCTCGCACGCTTGCATGTGCACCAGCGATCAAAGGCGGAGCGACGCGTTGCGATACTCGTGGACGAGGAATCAGGCCTTGGTGTAAGGCACACAAGTCTCGTAGCGTCGTGTAGCGTATAGAGGGGCGGTTATGGTGAGAGACGAGTCTTCGGCGAACGGCCACAACGCTGAGCTGGAGTCGGGCACACCACAGGCATCACATTCCCGTGCCGAGACGCCACTGGGCACAGGCAACCTGACGCAAGAGCTGGCGCAGCTGCTCGCAGCGACCATCGCGCACAACCAGGCCCAGCGTGGCGCGACCGGCGGCGTTCCAACCGGAGCCGACCTTGCGAGCCTCGCCTCGCTCATGACGGCGGCTTCGCAGCATCGCTCGATGTCGACGTCGTTCAAGGATGGACTGTCCGCGCTATCCTATAACCAACCGCACGGTGTTCATTCGCAGATCGGGGCCGTCGAGCTGCGCGACCCCCATCATCACGATGACGAGCCGATGCCGATCCCCTCGACTTGGCGGCAGCCGGTCTCCAACGAGGGTGACCGCTGGTTCCGTCAGCAGATGGGCGCCGCCGCGCTTGGCTTGGCTGCCGGCCTGATGATCGTGGTTCCCACCGTGCTGTGGCTCAGCGGCTGGATCGGCAGCGGCAAGCAGAAGCCCTCCCTCCCCGCATCATCGGTCGCCGAATTCACCAAGCCGTCGGACGTCAAGACCATGAAGGTGCAGGTGCGCCCGGTCGATCGCCCGAGCGGCGAGACGGCATCGCAGTTCACCACCGGCGGTGTTGGCGGCAGCGTCGGCGCCGATGCACCGCGCAAGGCGGAGCCGCCGGCCATTATTGCGACAGCGCGGGTGCCGGAGCCGATCATGCCGAAGACGCCCGAGGTGGCTGCGCCATCGCGCGCCGAAGAGGTGCTGGCACAGGCCGCCCGTCGTATCGAAGCTGGCGACATTACCGGCGCGCGCGAATTGCTTGGCGGAGCCGAGGTGCAGTCGATGGGCCTAGCCTCGTTCGCGCTCGCCGAAACGTACGACCCCAACATGCTGGCAGCCTGGGGCACGCGGGGTGCGGTGGCCGACGTCGCCAAGGCGCGTGCGCTCTATGCCAAGGCGCTCAACCTGGGCGTCGGCAAGGCCATGGTTCGCCTCGAAGGCCTGAAGTAAAGTCCCGCGCAAGGCGGCGGCTCGAGCTTCAATCGTGCCCTGTTGCTTGATGGAAGGGCACGATTGCCAATGCGCTTGGCCGAACGCGCGGCCTACTTCTTGGCTGGCGTCTCGGGCGGGGCTAGCTGATCCAGCTCCTTCTGGAATTTCTTCACGACCGCCACGTTCTCCTTGAACTGCAGTGGAGCCGCTGTTTTCAGGGCTTCCTGCATCTCGGCAAGGACTTGCTCCTTGTCCTTCTGCGGCATCTGCTTGTCCTGCCTTACCTCCTCCATGTCCTTTTTGATCTGCTCCGGAGGCTCCGTGAATTGGCCAGTCTTCGGATCAAGCCCCGAGAGCACCAGCGATACGTTGGCTGCCACGTCGTCGAAGTCGTCGAGTGACGAGAAGCCCGCGCCCTTGGCAATCTTCTCGAGCTGGCTTTGCAGCTCCGGGTCGGGCTTGTCGCCCGCCGCTTCGAGTTTGCTCGCCAGTGGTGCCAGCTGCTTTTGAGCGGAGATGAAATTCTGGACTTGCTTGTCGGTGAGCTTGATCTGCTTGATCGGCTGCCCGTCGTTCTGGGTCTGGGCTACGGCGGCAGGCGCAAAAAACGCAAGCATCGCCAGAATTGCCAGGCGTCCACGCCACATGGTTCGCATCGCTCGCTCCATTCGCTGTTGTCGCGTCGGGTCGACACTAACCAACCAATGCGGCGAGAGTTCCGCGGTATGGCTACGACCGCAATTGCTGCAGCGGGGCTGGAAATGCCGCGGCATCCGCGCACAGACTAGGGTCGGCCAGCAGCAATGGGCGGCTTAGGCTCGACCGAGCGTGCGGGGAGGTGTTTGCCTCAATAGGACTACAATAGGATCCTCAAACGCGAGCGATTGCGGGAATTGCACGCCGATCCTGTCGACAACCACCCAGACGACTTTCCTTCCAGCCGCCCGACACGGCGTGATCGGCGAGCGTAATACGACGGTATCAGGGTCGTAACCTGCATGCACTACGACCACAGAAAACCCTGCAACCTATCGACAACCCGTTCGGCTCACGGGTGTCACCCCATGTCCTAGGTACGTTCTGTTACCTATGTGTCCGGGCCGGACACTGATTTAATTGGTGCCGCAGGAGGAACGCACACAATCACGCCAATGCAAGGGGTTGGCCCCCTGGCGCCCGAGATACCCTACGACCGAAGCTTCCCGTAGTTTCAACAGCTTCCGTGGTCGGGGCGGTTGGGGTGTTTTCTCCCCGCGCGCGTTGGGGGCTTACTGGGGCTGGTGCCGCAGGAGCGGCACAGCCGTTCCCACCCGCTAGCGGTCAAATTTGGCGCCTCCGCTGGCGGTCGGCAGCATGACATCAAATTGCTGGGCATCTCGCCAGCCTTCTGCACCCGTTCACCTCCCAATGGGCGAGCCGATCACGCGTGGCGGTTTGGCAATAGGGCCCGGAATTGTTCGAACGTTCGCCGCTCGCGTTCATCGCCGGCAGCATGTTGACCGCGAACTAACGGCAACCAGGCGGCCGATACTTTTCGGCTGCGAGTCTCGCATCGGCTTGTCGATCTGACCCCTCCAACGTCGAAAGAGGTCTCCGTGGAAGTCAGGTGGTTAGAGAAGTTTCGCTCCAAGCAGATGGGTGGCAGGCGAGTCTCGCCGAGCGACTCTGGCGCGATGCGCACCGACGACAAACCGGTGCCTGGCGACTCTGTTCGTCAGCCGCCGCTACTTCGCAAATGGGCAAACCCAGACGGACATGCCTGCGCTTTGTCAGCCTGGCTGCGTGCCAACGGCTACGTCGACGGCAGCATCCTATCGCGGGACTTGATGGTCCTGCACGAGCAGATGTGCGCTGACCTCGGCTTGCTTCCCCGCACGCAAATTGCCGCCCGTGGCCTCGGCCCTCAGAAAGCAAGCTGGCGGCAAGAAGACGTACGCCTGGGTCGGCCAGCAGCGCTTGCGGGTGTTTCAGCTTCCTTCATCGGATGAGGCCACCTGAGAACACGAAACCCCAGGCGTGACAGACAGCTGGGGCCAGAATTTCGAATGAGCAGTGACGGAACTCAGGTA
>Ga0075418_10007365_pt1 | contig 12392 bp, 9 predicted proteins | sample SoiMetdeltSBSDD2_FD_81776 | JGI IMG/M metagenome (GOLD analysis project Ga0075418, IMG submission 81776) | Bulk soil microbial communities from a Populus tree surrounding site in Tennessee, USA - Soil MetaG P. deltoides SBSDD2 | ecosystem: Environmental > Terrestrial > Soil > Tree plantation...
CACCTTGCAGCGAGCTCGCCGATCTGTCGAGCGCCCACTCCCCGGAGAAATCGGGTCGCTGCTGGCCTGATGCCAGCGTTGGCACACACGCGATGCACACCAGCAGCCACCGCGCCGTTCTCATCGAAGACCTCGTACAGCGAGTCTTGCTTTGTAGACCCGGCCAATCGAACGGTAACTGTTATATCCGTTACAGATATATATGTCAAGCGGGAAGGCGGGCCGTCAGACTTGTCCTAATCTTCAGACCGGCCCGGGTCAGCCGGAGACTGCGGGCGGCTTACTGGGCGTTCACCTGAATCTCGCCGATGCCGCCCTTGATGTCGACAGTAATTTGGACTGCATCATTTTCATGGCCGGCATTGACCCAGCGATCCCCGCGTTTCTCGAGACCGTTGACGGAGATAGAGCCCAGGCCGCCGGCAGCGGTAGCTGAAATGCCGATGGAGCGTGGCAGGAAGACCACCGTCTCACCGACGCCACCATTGATGCGCACACCATAACCGCGTTTCGGTGTGCCGCGCAGATCGACGTGCACCTGACCGGCGCCGATGCCCACTTCCAGGTTTCGCAGATTGAGATTGCCAAGATCCATCTCAGCTTGCCCGGCGCCGAGCTTGGCGACAACGTCCATCGAGACGCCATCGTTCAGGCGCAGATCCCAGCGTGACATGGCATTAAAGGACAGGCCGGGCCCCTGCGACTGTGAGATTCGAATGTTGGTCTCGGTCGCGCTCGAATGATGTTCGACCATTGGCTTCAGGCGATCGACGTTGTAGGTGAACTCCGCCTCCATCAGCTTGGCTGCGCCGCCGGAGACCTTCAGTTCGCCGGCAGACATCTCCAGGTTGACCCTCGCCGACCCGGAGCCGTCAAGATCAATCGACTGCTGCTCGCGTTTCGTTTCGCCAGCAGAGTCGATACTGCACGCAGCGGCGAGGAGCGCGATGGGCAACCAGGCAAGCTTGATCATCGACATGTCTCGTTATTGAGTGGGCTTGGAGAACACGCTATCGTCGATCTCCGTGTTGTGCTTCACGTCGTTCAGGGTCGCGGTGATCGTCTGCAAGGGGTTGGTGGACTTCGTCGTGTAAGGGATCTTGATTCCATCGACGTCGCGGTAGTCTGAGAATTCGACGACCTGGTCGATCGGGCGGTTCAATTGCGGGACGTTCACGGTGATGATGGTCTTCACCACCATGAAGCTTTTGGTATCGATGAACACTCGTATGCCAGGTCCTGTCTTGGGCGTGAACTGAATAACGTACGCATCGCTCGTCCCGACTGTTTCGCGGCCGCTCAGGGCAGCGGTGACGCCGGTGTCCTTGTATGTGAGGAGCGGCGTTGGAAATCCGCCGTTCTTCATCGCCGCCAATTGGTCACCAGCGATCTCGCGATTGCCGTTGAACGAATCGATGACATATCCGGTAGCGCCGTCGAAACGCTGGTCGTTGATGATCTGTCCACCGCCAAGCGCCACGGCATCAATCTTCACCAGCGTACGAATCCTGTTGGGCGCTTTGTTGTAGACCTCGACGGTACCCTTCAGCTCGCCGACCGGCGTGGTGATGGAGATTGCTCCTGTCGAGACTCGCGATGTGAGCTTGTTCAGCGCGGCGCGACCACCCGCCGCAGCGAGGTGCTTCTCGATGATTTCATCGGCCGTCTGCGCCAGGCAGGGAACCGCCCAGATCACGAGCGCGGTGAACAGGGCACTGCAGCGCAACCGCTTTTCCACGACGGCACCTCGAGAGTGGCATTGCTGCCGGAACCGATTCTAGTGGCTACAGACGTGCGCGGGCGGGTTTCCGTTCCCGGATTCTTACAACTGCAACTGGAGCATCTGATCGGGGAACTCGTCCTCGAACATCAGCGGTGTCTTTCTCCACGCGGAGAGACGCCGCTCTCGCAGCCAATAGCCGACGATGAGCAACGCTGCGGTGATGACGAGGGTCTGATTCACGCTGACCAGTGCTGTACGGACAAGCCCTGATGAAATCAGCGTGAAGAGCAGGCATGCGGCGAAACCAATGAGAGCGCTATGCCCGATGAAGCGCTTGCCGGGCAGGTAGGAGCACGTGAATGGGATGCGTCGCCAGTCGAGCAGAACCCCGTGAACGAAGACGAGGCCGATCGAGGCCATGACGAGCCCCGCCATCAGTGCATCAGAACCCAGCGCGATCCACAACAGCGGCGCCGCTGCGAGAACAGGTACCCCGACGACGTAGACAGTGACCACGCGGTCCACGGCGCGCATTTGTTCCCGCCGCATGGCGTGGTCTTCCGTTACCTGGAAGATCCAGTTCGCACGGTGTTCAATCGGCAGCGCGAGTGCCGCTCGCGCAGCGACGCCGCACGCGAACATCAGCAGGAAGGGCACGATCGAGGCTGAGATCGGAAGTCGTATCGACGAGGTCAGGAAGATCGTCGCCAGGCCAATCCCGCATGCCGAAAGGCCTACGAGTACGCCCTGATGCAACTCGCTCCGGGTGAGCGTGGCGACGGTGAATCCGAAGACGCCTCTGAATGCCGGCGGCACTCGTGAACGCAGCGGCAGGCGATTGATGCGCCACCACGGTGGCGACATCGGTGCCGGACGAAGCATCAGCCGTTCAAACTGATTGAACAGGATGATATACGTGGCTGCGACGACCGCGCCGACGACGAGGACGACGACGATCCCGACGAATGCGAGGTGAGCGAGACCTCGATCGGCGCTGCCCTGCATCACGCGTTGGAATCCGAGAAACCACGCCGGAGGTACGAGCACCATCCAGGGCGCACCGCGCGACAACGGCCCGCCGAGCGTCGGAAGATGCGACACGAGCGGAAGACAGACGACGAGCACCCCGAGGACGGTGCTTCGCATGATGGTCGACAACGCCTGGAGCCGGCTGCGGGAGAGCGCGAGAACGAGTATCCCGACCACCGCAGTGATCGTGAGGATGGCAAACACAGAGGCCGTGACGCTGGCGATGGCCCAGGCCACGAGCCGCAAGATGACGTTGGAGTCCCCCCAGGGATTCAGTGACGTCAGGATCATCAACGGCACGAGCGACACGTGTGCTGCGGTGGTGAACAACCCTGTGAACATCAGGAGCGCGCTCAGCTTCGCGCGGAATACGACAATCCGGCGCACTGGCATCGGCCCGAGAATGCGAAAGTCGCGTTCGTCCGGGAATAGCGATTGGCTCACCAGAAGCGTGACGAACGCGACGAGCAGCATCGGCAAGCCGATGATGGTCATGTCGTCGCCGAGGAGCGCTCGCCGGTATCGTTCCGGGTTGCCGGTGTTCCACAGGATGGCGTACTTGATCATGTACGCGCGCGTCAGCAGGAATCCGAACGCGACGAAGCCGCCGATCGATCCGATCAGCACGCGCTTGAACGAATCGGCGGCGAGATCGTTCAGGAAGCCGAAGTCGAACATTGCCCGGAAGAAGTGCTCGGTGAGGCGCCATTCCGCGCGTTCGGTAAAGCGTTTTCGCCAATCGGCGAACGTAGTGTCCGGCTTTAGCCGGACCTCTGGCTCGTTCGTCATGGCTGCATGAGGTCGAGGATTTGCCGGGCGACAGGGGTGAAGTCGTCCTGCCCGGTGATCTGGACGAAGACGTCTTCGAGTGATTCAGCGCGGCCCTCGCGGAACTCGGCCATATCGCGCTCCGCCGCGATGCGGCCCTTCGACAGGATCACCACCCGCGAGCACAGCTTCTCGACCATGTCGAAGCGATGCGTGCTGAACAACACCATGCGGCCGCCGGCAGCGAACATGCGAAGCAGGGTTCGAAACAGCAGGCTCGCAGTCACGTCCAGGCCGGAGAACGGTTCATCGAGGACGAGGAGATCCGGGTTGTGCATCAACGCCGCCGCGAACAACACCCGCTGTCGCATGCCCTTCGAATACGCGGCCATCGTTGCGTAGCGGCTCTCCCACAGGAGCAGCAGTTGCAGCATTTCCGGAATCTTCGTGGCCAGCGTCTGCTCGCTCTGGCCGCGGAGCCGCCCGACGAGCGTCAGATATTCGATCGCCGTGAGGTGGGTATAGAGGTGTGGCTCTTCCGGCACGTATCCGATCCGGCGCTTGTAGGCGACCGGGTCGTCAGCGATGGGTGCGCCGTCGAGCCACAACGACCCCGCGCTGGGATCGATCAGGCCGACGACGGTATTGACCGTTGTGCTCTTGCCCGATCCGTTCGGCCCGAGATAGCCGAGGATCTCGCCACGGCGTACTTGGAAATCGACGCGATCGAGGGCAAGGAATCCGCCGTACCGCTTGCTCAAGCCACGCGCTTCGAGCATGAGTGTCACCACAACGCGGCTGAAGCCGCCGCTCTACACGTCAAGGAAAGTCCATCGTAGAGCGCACGCTTCAGCGTGCGCGTCATTCATATCGCAACGCGATCAGCGGGTTTACGCCTGACGCCCGTGCGGCAGGCACGTATGTCGCCAAGATGGCCACGACGATCCAGATCAGTCCGGTGACACCGAGCACGACCAGCCCGGGAGGCTGGATGGCCGCATCCAGTGCACCGAGAAGTCGCCCCACCATGACCATCAATGCGCCTCCGATGACCACGCCGATCAGTGCGATTGACAGACCCTGGCCGACGACCTCGCGGAACACATTCCGGCGAGCCGCTCCAAGCGCCATTCGCACGCCGATCTCGCGCGTGCGCAGCGCAACTCGATACGCAATCACGCCATAAAGGCCGACCGCGGCAAGCACTAGTGCCAGCAGCCCGAATGAGGTCAGGATCGACGTCTGCCACCGAATCGCGCTGTAGGACTGCTCGACGTGTTCGCTGAGCGGCCGCACGGTGTAGACGCGCATGCCCTGGCCGACGGCCAGCAGTGTGCGACGAACCGGTTCTATCAGCGTGGCAGGAGGTGTGCTCGTCTCCACGAGAATCGCGGTCAACCCGCCGCTGAAATTCTGCGCGAACGGAAAGTAGACATGTGGGTGTGGCGGCTCGCCTAAAGACCGGACAGAAGAGTTGCTCACGACCCCGACCACGGTTGCCGGCTTGGCGGCGTCGCATCCAATCAGTACCTGTTCTCCGATCGCCGAGCGGTTTGGCCACAGTCCCGAAGCCAGGTGCTCGTTGACGATCACGACGGGCGCGTCACTCGGAGTATCCGAAGAGGTGAACTCCCTCCCCGCCAACACACCGATATCCATGGTGCGGAAGTAGCCTGGATCCACCGCACCCGTCGTAATCGATAGGCGCGGGCCGTTGGCGCGAGCGGCGCAATTCGACGCGGTGGGCATGAACGGCAGCGAGTACGACTGGGTAGCTGTTTGGACACCGGGAAGCGCTCGAAGTTCCTCGAGAGCGCGTGAGTAGATCTGACGACTGGTTGCGGGGCTGACACCAGGCGTCGAGACGAAGGCGAACGCGTAGAGCCGGCCGGCAACAGCAAACCCGGGATCCGCTGTCTGCATGCGCACGAGCGCCTGCACGAACGTACCGGCAACGAGCAGAAGGACGAACGACATCACAACTTGCGCAATCAGCCCCAACGGCCGCCGTCTCGGAACGCCGCCGACGCTCTCTCCCTTGAAGGCGACGAGGCCGTCGGTACGCGACGTCCGCCACGCGGGCAGCATGCCGCAGAGGATCGTCGTCACCAGAGACACGACCGTCGCGAACGTAATAACGCGCCAGTCGAGGTCGAAATTGAGCTGCACGGGAAAGAACCCTTGCTCCAGCGGCAACGTTCGTTCGAGGAGGGCGTTGCTCCATCGCGCAAACAGGAGGCCGCATGCTCCACCCGCGACGGCGAGCATGAGGCTCTCCGTCAGAAGTTGCTGCAGCACTCGATGGCGACTGGCGCCCAGCGCCCGCCGCAACGCGAATTCTCGTTGTCGCATGGCTCCGCGAACGAGGAGCAGATTGCCGACGTTCACGCACGCAATCAGCAACACCAGGCTGACGACGACGGTGAGGAAAGTGGCAACGATCTGGGCACTCCGCCTGTTCGTGACATTCGCAATGCCACGGACGTGGTCCGCAACGATTGGAGCTGTCACCGATTGAGTGACGCGTTCACTGACAAGTTGCGCGTCGATGAGATTGAGCTCACTCGAGACCATGGCGGCAGTGGCGTTGTCGCTCAGTCGCCCGAAGAGCATCAGAAGTCGACTCGAGCGGTCCTCGAGTCGAGCCGCCATCGCCGACCGCGTGGCGATCGGAACCCAGATATCGGTTCGAAGCGGCGAGAAGATTCCGTTGAATTCCCGGGGGGCAACACCGACGACGGTATAGGACTGCGACTCGGAGCGGACAGTCCTCCCCAGGACGTCCGGGCTCAGGTTGAAAGAGCGTTGCCATACCGCGTAGCTGATGACGGCAACCGGTTCCGTATCAGTGGTGAACCATCGTCCCAACACAGTTCGCGCGCCGATGATTTGCGAGTAATTGCCTGAGACCGCCTCTGCCGCGACGAAGATGCTGTCGCCATCGATATCGAGATCGGACTCCATCGGCAGCGATGCGGTGAGGCCGGACAGGGTGCGGGTTCGATCCCGGAAGTCGCGATAGGTCGGATACGAGAAGGTGGCCGCCTGTCCGCGACTGATCACGATCAGGCGGTCGGCCTGCTCGACCGGCATCGGCCGGAACAAGACTGAGTTGAGCACGCCGAAAATCGACGTGTTCACGCCGATCGCGAGCCCCAGGCACAGCACCGCGAGAGCCGTGAAACCACGTGCTCGACGGAACTGACGAAAGGCGTGACGCAGGTCGCGGCCGAGGTGACTGAGCACACCAATGCCCCTGACGTCGCGGTGCGCCTCCTTGATCTGATCCAGCCCGCCGAATTCAAGCCGTGCGCGTCGGATGGCGTCGCCTCGTGAGAGCCCCCGCCGGACGTAGGAGTTGACTTGCTGTTCCAGATGGAACCGCAACTCGTCGTCGAGTTCTTGTTCAACGGCGGCACCTCGCAAGAGTGAACGCAACCGGATGATGAGATCGCCGAACATAGGCTTACTCGCTCCTCAACGCGACGAGCGCGTCGACTTTCGTCGCGCGCCGCGCCGGCAAATAGGCGGCGAACACCGCCACGAGTCCGAACAGCAATGACACGACGAGGAACGTCGCCGGATCGAGCGGCGTGATGCCGAAGAGCATGCCCTGGAGCGCCCGCGAGCCGATGCCCGCTCCGAGGAGCCCGACGGTCAGGCCAATCGACGTGAGAACGAGGCCTTTGCGAAGGACGAGCGCGAGCACGGCGCCGCGCTGGGCTCCGATCGCCATGCGAATACCGATCTCCTGTGTGCGTTGAATGACCGCATAGGTGAGGACCCCGTAAACCCCGATCGCCGCAAGGGCGCCGGCGAGCACGGCAAACGATCCCAGCATCGCGGCATAGAAGCGCTCGCGGGCAACCGCGTTCGCCGCGAGCCGACTCATTGGGACGATCGCATCGATGCCGACATTGGAGTCGATGTCGTTCACGATCTGACGCACTTCTGGAACGACCGCCGCCGGATCACCGGTCGTGCGTGCGGCAAACGACAGGAAGCCGATCGCGTGTTCGTTCTGCCGCTGCGCCGGTTGTTTCTCTCGTTCGAGGAGTGACAGGAACTGACGATAGTCCACGAAAATCTCGGGAAAGACGTCATCGGTCGGCGACTCCTGGCGGATGTTCTCGACGACGCCGACCACCGTCACCGGCTGTGCCTGCCCTTCGGAGAAATGCCAATCGAGCACGCGTCCGATGGGGCTGACGACGCCGAAATATTGCCGTGCTGCCGCGCGACTGATCACCACGACCGTAGGTGCCAAGGCACCGTCTCGAATGTCGAAGTAGCGTCCCTCCAGAAGCGGGACACCCATTGCGGCGAGGTAGCCGTCGCTGACGGATCGGACTCGAGTCCTCTCGTTGCGGACGTCTTCGAGTGAGCGTCCCGCGGGCACCCACGACCCGATGAACAGTTCTTCGCGCATGAGAAGGCCGTGGCGAGAGAATCCGACGGAACGTACGTTTGTGGAGTCGCGGAACCGGGTCAGCAACCGGTCAATGGTTTCGGCCTTCCTGGCAATGGAGTACTGATTGGGAAAAAGCAGGTTGAACGCAAGAACGTTGGAGGCGTCGTAGCCGTTGTTGACGCGCGAGAGCCTGACGAAGCTATTGGCGAGAAGCCCCGCGCTGACGAGCAGAACCGTCGCCATCACCAGCTGTCCGACCACGAGAGCCGACCGGACGCGTGACTCAACCCGGCTCGTGGCCGCGCGCGACCGCACCGATGAACCCTGGGTTGAGCGCGAGAGCGTCAGAGCCGGCAGCGTGCCAAACACCAGGCTGGTGACGAGCGCCAGGCTGAACGAAACCCCGAGCACGCGCAGATCGACGGTGACTTCGTTCGCGCGCGGGAGGACCGTCGAGCCGAACATCAGCCGATAGATTCCCGGCGCTTCAATCGTGGCGAGCTGCTTGATCAGCCCCACGCCGGTTGCGGCAAGCAGCGCGCCAAGCGCGCCGCCGGCGAGAGCCAGGACGAGAGACTCCGTCATGATCTGCCGAACGACGCGAAGGCGGCTCGCGCCGATGGCGTATCGCACCGCGATCTCACGTTGCCTCGCCGTCCCGCGGGCCAGCAGCAGATTGGCGACGTTGGCGCACACGATGAGCAGCACGACCACCACTGTGGCCAGGAACACGCTCAGCGCCGGCCGCACAGGTTCTACCAATCGATCCTTGAGTCGCGTGACCTCGAACCGCGGCACGGTGAGCGGGTCGGCCTCGGCCGGCCAGGGTGGGCGCATGCCAGCACCGATGGCATTGGCTTCGGCCACGGCGGCCTCCAATGACACGCCGGGCGCGAGCTGGCCGATCGGAGTGACCCTGAAGGGCGTCGCGCTGCTCATCGGCCAATAGAAGTCCGCCCGCGCATCGGGAAGGCTGACGCCTTCTGGCAGAACTCCCACGATCGTCATCAGCCGCGGCCGGGCGGGTCCTATCAGTGCGCCGGCTCGAAACTCGATGACCTTTCCTATCGCAGATGGATCACTCCCGAAGTGCCTCTGCCACGTGTCGAAACTGAGCACGACTACGTTCGGATCTGCCTCGTCACGAGCGTCGAGCGTCCGGCCGAGCATCGCATGCACCTGTGCGAGCGCGAACGCATTCGTCGAAGTTGTGACGCCCCAAAGTCCCACCGCTCCTTGCGTGGTTCGCACGAGTTGTTGCCCCGCTCCGCCGACGGCGTACGCGTCCGAGAGCGTTTTCGATTGTGCCCGCCAGTCGAGCAGCTCCGAATACGTGAACCCTCGTTGCATCAGTGGACGCCCGGGTGCCGGCGGCGAGACGTTTTCTGCCAGCCTCACGAGACGATCGGAATCAGGGAAAGGCAGCGGCTGCAGCAGGATGGTATTCACGACGCTGAAAATAGCCGTCGTTGCACCGATGCCGAGCGCAAGACAGAGCAGCGCGGCCACGGCAAACGACGGAGACCGTCGAAGCTGCCGTACGGCGTAGCGAATGTCGCGACCGAGATCGAAGAGCAGCCGGACACCACGTGCATCGCGGTGAGCTTCCCTGATCTCGTCGAGTCCGCCGAACTCGATGCGTGCGCGCCGGACTGCCTCAGCGCGGGAAAGTCCGTTGCGCATGTAGAGGTCGACTTGCTGTTCGAGATGGAACCGCAGTTCGTCGTCGAGCTCCAAGTCGACGACGTCTCTGCGGATGAGCGAGCGCAGGCGGAGAAAGAGATCCCTGAACATCGCGAGTCCGCTACACGCTCTCGATGACCTGGGACACGACGGCGCTCAACTTGCGCCAGGCCGAGATTTCCTGATCCAGGCGGGCATGCCCACGTTTGGTCAGCTCGTAGTACTTCGCGCGCCGGTTGTTGTCCGATGTCCCCCACGACGCCTTGATCCATCCGCGACGCTCGAGCCGGTGCAGCGCCGGATACAAGGAGCCCTGCCGGATGTTGAGTGTGGCACTCGAAATTTGATGGAGCCGCTCCGAGATCGCCCATCCATGGCGCGGCTCGAGAGCCAGCGTCTTCAGAATCAGGAGATCGAGTGTTCCCTGGGGAAGGTCGAGCTGATTATCTGACATGAGCGCTCCCTTTGTGCTTCGACAGGAGACTAGCGCGTCTCTTGTCGAAGCGCAAGGGGGCGCGAAGGTCAAAGGTCAAAAGGCAAAGGTCAAAGGTACCCTAGGCGGACAAACAGAAGTCCGCGCTGTGCAGCCAGCAGGCCGGTGACTCGTCGTGTACATCGCGTCGAAGCCGCGTGAAGGTTGGATACTGCCCGCGCATGAGCGCCTTCCCGAGCCGTTCATTCATCGTCGAGTCGCGGAGTCCGACGGCGGAGTAGATGGCCACCACCGTGAGGAGGCGTGCCTCGAAGTCGTCGTCGCGCTTGGTGAGCAACAGGAGAGGGCCTTTGCCGATCGTGCCCATCGCGGGCATCGTTGCGGTCAGCGGCAGAATCAATCGGCCGCCGGGAGTGAGTGCGTCGAGCCACGCTGCCTGCGGATGAGTGACGCCGGCGTTGATGAGGATGGCGTCGAAGCGTTCGTCGCCGATAGTCGTGCCGTCGCCGAGCCTGACCTCGACCTGCGGAAGTATGGCGAGATTGCGCCAGGCTGAGTCGGCCAGCGTTTCTTCGACCTCGATTGCGACGACACGTCCCGTTGGTCCTACGCAACCGGCGATGAGCGCCGAGTAATATCCAGGACCGCATCCGATGTGGAGCGCGCGATCGCCTGATTGAATGGCCAGTCGGTCGATGCACACGCCGAGGAGCGACGGCGCGCCATTGAACAACTGCTTCTCGGCATCAATGGCAATCGCGACGTTGTGATATACGCGGCGCGGATCGGCGTCGGGTGTTTTGCGTGGCGCGCCTGAGAAGTAGTCGGTCTCGCTCCGGATGATCCACGGACCGGGTGGAAGGAAACGCTCGCGAGACGTCGTCGCGAATGCTTCGACCAGTGCCTTCGAGTGAAGGTCACAGAGCGTTTCGATCTCCTCGGCAAAGAACCGCCGCTGTTCCGTCAGTGTCGTCATGTCTTTTTCTTTCGTTTTCGGCGTGGCTCGGGAGCGGCGTGCGAGGCCAGGTGCGCCGCCAGCGCGCTTTCGGAGAAGAGCACGGGCCGAATGGACGGACGCCACTCGCAGGCGAACTTGCCGGACGGACGCTCGACGAAAAGGACTTCCTGCGACTGGTTAAGTCGCTTGAGGACGGTGTGAACCGTGGCGAGGCTGTTGGTGTATTTGCCGAGATCGACGCCGATGGCTTCGAGGCGGTCACGTACCTCCGTCGGCGTCATGGCCTTCCCGGCGTTCTTGAGGACGACGCGGCACGCGTCGGTCAGTCCCCACGGGACGTTGGAAACGAACCCGCAGAGCCGGTTGAGCGTGCCGATGGTTTGCGCAAGTTGGGCGAGTCGTTCGTCGATTTCTCGCCGCTGTGCGCCGAGCGCCTCGTACTCGCGAATCGCCGCATTGAGAGCTTCACGATACTGTTCGGCGGCCACACATGAATTTGTACATCATGTATAAATTGACGTCAAACTCACGCCGCGCTGGCAGCGGCCGGTATAGCGTGTTCGTTCGCGCGTGCCCGGGTCGCCGCGTGGCTCGCAATCCGTTCTGCATCGCGTCCCACGCCGTGAATCATCGTCGACGAGAACGCATACAGAAAGTGCAAGCCGACGAAGTACAACCCAGGCTGGCTCGTCACCACCCCGCGCTCGTGCTGTGGATCGCCGTTTGGGCCGAAGACCGGCAGGTCCAGCCACGAGAAACCGGGATGGAATCCGGTACACCAGACGATGTTCTTGACGTCGAGCGCGCGTCCATCTTCGAGAACTGGAAGTCCCTGTCGAACACCAGCCATGCGCGGAAGACGCTGGATGCCAGCCGCGGCCAGATCCTTCGGCTTGGTTCGTACGAGCGGTCCACCGATATGCAGCACCTTCGGGCGCACGGCGCGTCCGAACGGGGTGGCCACTGTCAGGATCCGGTGAAACAGCAGCCGTAGCACGATCCGAAAGAGGAAGAGGCGCGCCAGCAGACCGTCGACGTGGAACGGCACGTGGCCGACATCGCGACCGGCGATCCACGTCTTGTGCGTGCGTGAAGTCTCGATGGCAATTTCCGCCCCGGAGTTGCCGGCTCCGACGATGAGGACATCGCCGGCCTGCAGCTGCGAAGGGTTGCGATAGTCGAAGGAATGTATCTGCACGATGTTCGGGTTCAGCTCGTTCGCAAAGGGAGGAATGCGAGGCCGTTGATAGTTCGCCATGGCGATGATGACGTTCTCCGCCTCGAACCGCCGACTGCCGGCGCTGACAAGATAGCCATTGCCGTGGCGCGACACACGCTCCACTCGGGTTGACGACTGCACGGGCAGCTCAAACCTAAGGGCGTAGCG
>Ga0075418_10007366_pt1 | contig 12391 bp, 7 predicted proteins | sample SoiMetdeltSBSDD2_FD_81776 | JGI IMG/M metagenome (GOLD analysis project Ga0075418, IMG submission 81776) | Bulk soil microbial communities from a Populus tree surrounding site in Tennessee, USA - Soil MetaG P. deltoides SBSDD2 | ecosystem: Environmental > Terrestrial > Soil > Tree plantation...
GAAACACCACACGGCTGAAGCCGGTGGTGTCTGGGGACGCAACGCCCTGACGTAGGTTAAAACTGAAACACCACACGGCTGAAGCCGGTGGTGTCTGGAGGAGATCTACATCGGATATGCGCTGGCGAGTGTGTCGAAGGCTTCCCGGTCGAATAGTCCCTGCTGATGCAGAATGGTACTCTGCCATTGCGAGAGCGCGCTGAGAATCAAACGATCGGTGGATTCTGCATCGAGGGGCTTTGACACCAGATACCCTTGAATGGATTCACACCCAAGTTCGCGCAACAACTCCGCCTGTTCTTTTGTTTCCACCCCTTCAGCAATCACACCCATTCCCAGGGTCTTCGCAAGCATTATTATCGTGCGCACTATCTCTTTGTTTTCGTTATTCTCGGCCATTCGACTGACAAATGATCGATCGATCTTCAAAGTATCGATTGGCAGCCTGTGCAAATAGCTTAAAGAAGAATAGCCGGTGCCAAAATCATCGATGCTGAGCTCGACGCCGAGCGCACGAAGCTTTTCAAGCGTACCGGCCGCGCTCTCAACACTCTCCATCACCACGCTCTCGGTAATTTCAAGTTTCAGCAGTCGGGGGTCCAGTCCGGTAACGTGAAGAATCTGTGTGATCTGCTCGAGAAGGTTCGAATGGGTGAACTGTCGCCCCGAAAGATTGACGCTGATGGACAGCGGATTCAAAGGCGAATGCATTGAGTTCCAGCGTTGCATCTGGAGACACGACTGCAGAAGCACCCATTGACCGATGGGAACAATGAATCCCGTTTCTTCAGCCACTGATATGAACCGATCCGGCAAGACCGAGCCGCGATCCGGATGCTGCCAGCGAACCAATGCTTCGAAGCCTGTTAGCCTGCCGCTTCGGAGTTCCACAATAGGCTGATACTCAATAAAGAATTCGTTTCTGTCGATCGCGCGCCGGAGGTCGGTCTCGAGTTGAAGGAGATTGACCGCGCGGGCGTGCATGCCTTTGTCGAAAATAACGTGTCGCGCCTTGCCGAGCGACTTGGCCTGGTACATCGCTGTGTCCGCATCGCGCAAGAAATCCTCAGGAAGCTTGTAGTCAGGATTTGAAACCGCAATTCCAATGCTGACTGTAGTAAACGTCTCATACCCACCAACGTTGAAAGGCTTAGACAGGTGTTTTTGTATTCTATCTGCGACCTCGACCGCTTCAGCGGCGCCGCGAATATCGTCGAGCAGAATGGTGAACTCATCACCGCCCAGCCGGGCCACCTTGTCTCCGGGTCTGAGGCAGTGGCTCAGCCGATTTGCAATACCGATGAGCAATTGGTCCCCGACCATATGACCAATGCTGTCGTTGATCAACTTGAATCGATCGAGGTCCAAAAACAAAACCGCAAAGAGCCGGTCCTTGTGTGCGTGAACGAGGTTGAGTGAGGACTGAAGCTGTTCCATGAACCAGGCCCGGTTAGGCAGGCCGGTTAGTGCATCGTGAAGCGCTTCATGCACCAACTGCTGCTCGGCGCGCTTGCGGTGGGTTATGTCCTGAATCTGAAAGATGAGGTGGAGGCATTTGCTTTCTGAATCGCGAATCAGCGAGAGTCCGACCAGTACCCATACTTCGTGCCCGAGTTTATGGAGATAACGTTTCTCCATCTGATGCGTCGGGATCTGGCCTTCGACGACCTCCTTCAGACGATCGAGAAAATCGCCAAGATCATCCGGATGGGTGATCGCCTGAAATGTTATTCCCTTGAACTCGTTCTCCGAATATCCGACGATGTCGCAAAGACATTGATTGACCTGCATCCACCTGCCGTCCGGAGCGACAAGGGCCATTCCAATCGGCGCGTGATCAAAGGCACTTCGAAACCGCTCCTCGCTCTCCTGCATTTCGGCTAGATGCCGTTTGGCTTGTTCCGCCTGCGATGTCGATGACTCCACGTTCTTGACATAAGTTATGTAGGTAAAATAAAGAATCGCTACTATCGGCATCGTTGCGATGAAGGCATAGAAACCGACGACGCCGATTAATCTGACGGTGAGGACCGCGGCTGATGCGCCGGCGAAATAAGTCAACGAGGTCCAAACATAGTGCTGTTTGTAGGTAGCCCAAAGCGGCTTGTTCGCCTTTAACGCCCCGGCGATCGCCACAAGCCCCGAATTGACTATGTACTGAACAAAAGCCATCGTACAGGTCGCAGTGATCAACCTGGATGAGAAACTTCCTCGGGATAAATCAGTAATCGGTCCGAACAGCAAACGCAGCGTCCATGCCGTCAGGAATGTCGACACCGCCATGCCGGCCGAGTTGAACACCATCGTAAGCGGTCTCTTTGTAATCCGCAGCGAGGAGGATAGACCCTCCAACGCTGCAAGTAGAATTGCCGCCTCTCCGTCGAAAAGCATTAAAGCGAGGAAGATAAAGATTTCAGAAATCGAAATGTAGGAATCGAATCGGAAGAATTGGACGACTATTCGGGAGCCCAGCGCTAATGTAACCAGCGTCAGCAAGATAAACGGGAGGCCCAGTTCCGCGGGCCGCAGCGCGGCGAGCGATGAGATCACGACCGCTGCGCCGGCGACCGTGACCAGGCGCATATAGGAATTTGTAAAACTCGTGCTGTTCACCCTTCTACTCAAACTTAACTCTGCCTCCGCGCACCGACCTCTTCCCTATTGCCCTGTTGCTTTGCCTCGGTCGCCGGCTCGGTATACCGGTCTACTGAGATGAACTCTCGATGTCGCTTAGTCAACATCCGTGCCAGTAGTCGGCGTAGACCATTTTCAGCGCATCTCTCTTTCGATTCTGTGGCTGACTGACGATTCTCAGGGTATCCGCCAATCGTCATAAGCCCCACATTCAGAGTAAATACAAGTCGATCACTTGCTCTGGCATTTTTGAAGTGGTTACTAATAATCGCTCGCCCGCTTCGCGTGTGGGCTGCTACCCCCTTTTTGGGCAAGCCTTCGAACTTCGGTCAAAATGACAGAGCAAACCGCCGATTAGCTGCCATTGACCGATTCAACAAAATGCGCTCGACAGTTAACTTCTACTGGGAGACGGCTGAATTCGCCCTGTGAAAAAGAATCCAGGTTACCTGGATCTCACCAGGGTCTTATTGATTGATAATCGAATCGTGGATCCGGGTAACTAGATGAACTCGGCGACGACCTGTCGGCCGGAGTCCAGGTTGGAGGTGTAAATAACGTAAGCGTCAACTACGTACAGATCGTCTTCGTAGCTATGAGTTCTGAGGGATTTGGGCATAGGCAGCTCGAGACGCAGCTCCGAGCCTGGCTCGAGATGACGTGACAACCGGAACCGTACGGCAAGCGGGCTTACGTCGAGAGTCTCGGAGATCTCCTGCCAGTGGCGCTCAAAGGTCACCTTGATAGGCAGGTTCAGAGGAACTCGCTCGACGCGACGACGCTCCCTGGGCCGGCCCCTCTCGGCTTTTGGACGGTTTGACGTGACATTTGACCGGGAGTCCTGAGCCGGATTCGTCAAGTTCAAACGCCGGTTAACCCGGCGACGCGGTGGCGGATGAGCGAGCTGGCTGCTCAGATTGTCGTCATAGGTCTTTCTTCTACTTGGACGCGAAAGAACGGTAAACGCTTCCTCGATTCGGAGGTACGCCGAGCTCAACCTCCAGTGCATCACGCTGTCTGATTCGATAATCTTTGCGCTCTTGAGCGGATGAAAGTAGTGGACCGCGAGACAGTAAGCGTTTTTGATCTCGTCGTCGCTCGCGTTTCGGTTGACCCCCAATACCGTATAATGATCAGGCTCGTTGGCAATCAAACTTGCCAGGACACCGATCTCATCCGGCGTCAAAGCGCGGTTCTCGATAACTCTTATTACATCGTCTTCTTCCATGATTCCCACCACGATCTATTGAGCAGCCAGTCAAATCCCAGGACCAAACCTGCATCCACGTAGTGACGGATCTATTCGTCCACTCTGCTATGCGCGAATCCCAAGAAACGAAATAAGTTTTGTGGACTGAATCCCAGGAAACGAACTACGTGGACTGAATCCCAATAAACGAATAAGTTTCGTGGCCTGAATCCCTGGAAACGAATATAAATTCGTTACTACGTGGCCTTCGAACTGGCTGATGCGGTCAGTGTTCAGTTCTGTTGTGGTTCATCCTGTGGCTTCTCTTTAGTGTACTCGCCTATTCAAAAACACTGTGTCGTAATAACTGATGAATCTGTACCCAGCCTTTTGATAGAACGCTCGCGCGCTCGAGGCTTTCTCGTTCACCAGCAGGCACACCGAGCTTGACTGCCTCAGGAGTGTCGTTCCTAATTGCGACAGGCATCGTGAGCCGTGGCCCTTGCCTCTCTGCTGGGGATCAACCCAAACACCCTCGAGGTAGCTGACCAGTGAGGTCTCGGTAATGACTTCGGCTTTGAAGATAAGTCTTCCGTCTTCGATCAAAACCCATGTCTTGCCAAGATCGATGCGTTGTGCGCAGCGCTGGCGGAAGCCCTCGGGATCGGTCTGCATAGGATCTATCCCGCTCTCGTCAAAAGCGCATTGAGCCTGTACCGGAACAACCAGCTCAAGCTCGTCGAGCGTAGCCCGTCTCAATCCAGGAACAGCTTCACGAGGTTCAACTGGCCACCGTTGCTCGAGCAGCAATTCGCGACAGAACCGACGCGGCGATTGCCCGCCGTCCGCGTAGTAACTCCAGAAGGCCTCAACCAGTTCCTGTTCTGCGAGCACCAAATGAGCGCCTCCGAATTCCCTGGCGAGCTTGGCGAACGCCTCGATCGCTGCGTGGGTGCGAATCTCCAGCAATATGTGATGACCAATCAGCGCGACGCCCAGCACGTGGCCTACTTCATCCCGGCAAGCCAAGAACGATCCCCGGTTCTGCGGACTAACAATCCCGTTGGTCTTTATGAAGCCGACCATCCCGAACGTGTGAACCGGCCGCTCTTCGAGAAAAGCGAGCACCTCGGCTTCGTGCCTGCTGTCGAGCAGGCTCATCGTTACCGTGGTGGTGGTTGCGCCGATCGCCCACGGGCTCGCTCCAAATGCGTCTTCTCTTATTGTGGCAAGTGGTTGCATTGGAATCTCCTTTTTCCTAGCTCCTTACCACAATGGAATCAGCACAAATTGCATACCGGCCGTGGCGTCGCCGTAGGCCACTGAGTCTGAAAATACAAAGCTATCGCTCAGCAACACGCCGTCACTTAACAGCACGCCATCCGAGAGCAACACCCCGTCAGAAAGCAAGACGCCATCTGACAGCAGCACTCCGTCCGACAACAAAACACCGTCTGAGAGCAGCACCCCGTCAGAAAGGAGAACACCGTAGGAGGTCATCGTACTGCTGCGGCTGATTGAGCCGTTGGCGACCGTCGTGGCATCGGACAACAAGACTCCCTGCGCGTACGCACCCTGCCAGTAGGTCATCACGGTGTTGCCATACAGGAAGCAGTAGTTGGTGATAATACCTTTGCCCCAGTAACAAGTGTTACCGGCGATCGAGTCATACTGGGACGGCATTGCGCCATTGAGCATCGCAGCCCCGTTGCTCAATGAATGGGCCCAGGGAACGATCGCACCCGACAGTCTTACGGCGCCTTCAACATTGAGACGACCGGCGCCCTGTTCGAAATTGTTGGCTCCTGGAATGGGTTGCGCGGTGTACATCAGTACAGCCTTGACCAGATTGGGGGTCAAGTTCGGGTTGGCTTCGATCAGCATCGCTGCCGCACCAGCGACGATCGCCGAGGACATCGACGTCCCGCTCAAGTACATCATCTGTTTCGTGGCTAACCCGGAAGTTCCCGGATTCAACAGAGGATTTGTCAAGAAAAGGCTGGTCACCCGGGTTTGCGAAGCGGGAGAGCACGCACCGAGTAACCTGTTGCCGGGCGCGACAAGATCAGGCTTGATCAGATTGTCGTACTTCCTGACGCCGTACGCATTTGTCGTGTAGCCGCGCGTCGGGCCGTGCGAGCTGTAGCTGGCGATCGCATCATCCGATCGCGAGTCTGTGCCGAAGGTGTTTGTTGCTCCGACGGTTATCACCGATGGGTCGATGCCCGGCGAGTGAACGCCACCGTAGATCTTCCTACCAAGCGAATCTTTTCCATCATTGCCCGCGGCGCAAACAACCACGATGCCGGCGGTGTGAGCGCGGCGCGCCGCCAGGCACAGCGGATCGGTCCTATAGCTGTCCCTCGCCTGCGCTCCGAGGCTCATGTTGATCACCCGGATATTGAAGGTATTCTTGTACGTAATGCACCAATCAATCGCCGCTATGGTGTTGCTGACGGTGCCACTCCCCGTGTCGTTTAACACTCGCAAATTCAACAGGTTAGCCTCACGCGCGATGCCGGTGTATGCGCCGTAGGCCACATCGCTTCTACCGGTGATGAGCGATGCTACGTGAGTGCCGTGACCATAGCGATCCTGGGTCGTGTTCTGCCCGGTGAAGTCTTTGGAGTAAACCACGCCCTCATGGTCGTAAGTTGTCTTGGTTAGATCGTGCGCAGTATCAATGCCACTGTCCAAAATGGCGACGCCAACGCCAGTGCCGTTCACACAAGTTAGCGTGGGGATGTCTGTGCTGCCATCCTGCGCGCCGGTGGTGTTGTAAACGTGGCCGAGCGACTCCGTGGGGCGATCCGGGCTGATGTACGCGATGTCAGGATCATTTTCGAGATCCTTGATTCTCGACAATGGTAGTTCCGCGGTGACCAGACCAAGTCTCTTAAAGAGCTTCTTGTAACGACCACCGGCAACGTTCATCTTCCCCGACATCACGCGGATGGCTGTAGCGTCGCCCAGTTCAACTGCTGTGTCGCTTAGTTGAATGATCACCCGCTGAAGCTCATCGGGCGAGTTTTGCTGTTTAGCTGTCTGAATGCTCTCCTCAAGATCGGGAGCAACTTTCCCACGTTCGACGTCAACATCAACGTTGCCGTCGTTCTCTGCGACCTTTTGCAGGCTGATTGATTGCCCTTTAGCGTTGCCGCCCAGCAGGTGGCCGGTTAACAGACTTACCACCGAGCAAAAGACCAGCAGAGCTACCATCGACTTCTTAAATACCTTATTTGCTTTCTTCACAGCTTCGTTCCTCGATTCCCAGATCAATTTTGTTTTCATTTTTCGTCTCGCGCTGAGTGGTGAGGACTACAACCAATCCGTTACCTCTGCGCGCCATCTATATGTCAAGAACCGTGCCGGAATGGCAACTGTGTGAAATCGCTTACCTAAGAAGTGTGTTTTAACACACTTAGGGTGAGGCGGGGGAGGCCTTGTCGTTAGGAGAAAAGCCACACTTCGTTCAATTTGACTGAACGGTTCAGTCTAGTTGGGGGATGAGTAAGTGAAATAAACCGCCAGTGTTGTCCGAACGCAAGCAGGCGGCTGGGATGTCAACGTTTGGGCTTCAATCGCTTTACTTGAGCACCACGTTCACAAGTTTGCCCGGAACAGTGATGATCTTGGCTACCACTCGGCCCTCAATTGCATTTTTGACTCTGTCATCTGAAAGCGCCGCCTCGCGCAACTCGCTATCGCTCGCATTTGCGCTTGCAAAGATGCGACTGCGCAGTTTGCCATTGATCTGGATTGCAACCTCGATTTCCTCGTCACGCGCAAGATCGGCGTCGAACTCGGGCCACTGGGCGCGCGCCAGGCTTCCCGAATGACCGAAACTTTCCCACAGCTCTTCGGACATATGCGGTGCAAACGGTGCAAGCATCGGGATCAACGCATTGAACGCCTCGCGGGCAATCTCATTGTCTGCTTCGCTCGCATCACCGATCTTCTCCACCGCCTGATCAAACGCGTAGATCTCGTTGGTCAGTTCCATCAACGACGAGATGCATGTGTTCAAGTGAAGACGCTCTTCGAAATTCTCGGTTATCGACCGGACAATTTGATGAACGCGGCGACGCAGTTTTCGCTGATGATCTTGAAGATCGGTTTGAGTCAGCGATCCGGGAGTAGTTCCGGCCATGCGACTCTGCCACTTTTGGGCGATCCGCCATACCCGCTGCAGGTAGCGCGACGCACCCTCAAACCCCGTATCGGACCACTCTTTGTCCTTCTCGGGCGGTCCGGCAAACAGGACAAATAGACGCAGAGCGTCCGCCCCGTGAATATTGATCATCTCGATTGGGTCGACGGCGTTCTTTTTCGACTTCGACATTTTCTCGACACGACCGGTTACGACCTCCTTGCCGCAGAACGAGCAAGTCTTTTGCTCGGTCACCTCCTCGGGAAACAGCCACTCATGCTCCGGACAGAAGTACGTTTCCTTGTTGATCATCCCCTGGGTCAGCAGTCTGGTCACCGGCTCATCGAACTTAACCAGTCCAAGATCGCGCATTACCTTTGTCCAGTAACGCGTGTAAATCAGATGCAGAACCGCATGCTCGATTCCTCCGATGTATTGATCAACGGGCAGCCAGTAAGCGACCTTGTCAGGATCGAACGGCTGCCGATCGTTTTGCGGATCGCAATAACGAAAGTAGTACCAGTTTGAATCAACAAATGTGTCCATCGTGTCGGTGTCGCGCTTTGCGGGACCTCCACATTTTGGACAAGTTGTATCGACATACTCAGGAACGTGGTCGAGCGGCGAGCCGCCTTCGACCTTCAGGTTCACGCCTTTTGGCAACACGACCGGCAAGTCTTCGTCGGCTACCGGCAGGATGCCATCGCGCTCGCAGTGAATCATCGGAACGGGCGTGCCCCAGTAACGCTGACGTGAGATTCCCCAGTCACGCAGCTTGTAGGTGATCGCCGATCGCCCAAACCCGTGAGCCTCGGCGTATTCATTCATCAGCTTGTTTGCTTCCTGCGAGGATAACCCGCTCCACTGCCCGGTGTTGACCGTAGTACTCCATGATTCGTCGGCTGCAATCAAATCTTCAGCCGGAATCTCGCGACCTTCGTCGTCCAGCTTGATCTGCCGGAACGGGATGTTGTACTTGCGAGAAAACTCGAAATCGCGTTGATCGCCGGACGGTACCGACATGATCGCGCCGGTCCCGTATTCGATCAGAACGAAATTCGCAATCCATATCGGCAACTTCTCCTGGTTGAACGGATTGATCGCGAAGCCGCCGGTAAAAATGCCGTGTTTTTCCAGTTCGTCCACGCGCGCGCTGCGCTGTTCCTGTTTGAGTTTTTCGGCGAAGCCCAGCACCTCGTCGCGATGTTGTTTGTTCTCGAGAATCTTTGTGATCAGCGGATGTTCCGGCGCCAGTATGATCGCGTTCGCGCCGAAGATCGTATCGATCCGGGTTGTAAACACGGTAACCTTTTCATTCAGATCTTCGACTGTGAAATCGACCCGCGCTCCGCTGCTGCGTCCGATCCAGTTCCGTTGCATCGACACGACACGTTCCGGCCAGCCACCCTCAAGTTGATCCAGCCCCTCCAACAGTTGCTCCGCATAATCGGTTATTCGCGCGAACCATTGCGGCAGCTCTTTTTGGGTCACCTTTGCGCCACAGCGCCAGCATTCGCCGTTGGATGCCTGTTCGTTTGAAAGCGAGATGTTTTCCTTTGGGCACCAATTGACCGGCGCGAGCTTGCGATAGAGCATCCCGCGTTCAAACATTCGAATAAAGAACCATTGGTTCCACTTATAGTATTCAGGATCACAGGTGGCGATTTCGCGCGACCAGTCGTAGCTGATCCCCATTCGCAGAAGCTGGTCTTTCATCGTCGCGATGGCGTCGCGGGTAAACTTTTCGGGATCGGTGCCGTGTTTGATGGCAGCCGTCTCGGCAGGCTGGCCGAACGCGTCCCAACCAAACGGGTGCAGCACGTTGTAGCCGCGCATCCGCTTGAACCAAGATAGCGCATCGCCGATGGAGTAATTGCTGACGTGGCCGATGTGAGCGCGTCCGGAAGTGTAGGCGAGCATTTCGAGGCAATAGAACTTTGGCTTTGAGGGGTCTTCGGTGACCTCAAAGGTCTTCTCATCGGCCCAGCGCTTTTGCCACTTTTGTTCGATCTCTTGTGGGAAGTATTTTTCTTTCATGGTATTGGCCTACTAAGACGACTTATTAATTAGAAACGATTAGTAGAGCGGCTGGGGAGAACAGGCAACAATCGCCCAACACGCTCAGGCGAGCAGGGGATTCAAAAGGGTAAGTTCAAGCTGTAACAACTTTGAAAACATCGCACGTATGATAAAACGGGATCGGCAAAGAGGCAACCGGAAGGTGGGTTTAATGGTTGCCTCAGGCATTGACATACGATGCCGGTCGCATAGGGGACCCTGAGTACGCTCCTGCCAGTGTCCGCCATCCACTCTCCTGTTCAACCAGAAAGCTCTCGCAGGCGCGCCAGGTTCCATTCGTAGCCTCGCTCCTTATCAACAGGAGTTTCTAAGATAAATGGTACATGGTTGAACTTCAAGTTACGGGTCATGCGACGGAACGCCTCTGCGCCAATGTAGCCGAGCCCAATGTGCTGATGCCGATCAACCCGCGAGTTCAGCGGCGCTTTTGAGTCGTTGCAGTGAATCAGCTTGATTCGATCGAACCCGAACGAACCATCGATAGCTCGAATCGTCGATCGCAATCCCGCTTCGGTCGAAATGTCATAGCCCGATGCGTATGTGTGCGCAGTGTCCAGACATACATCAACAGGAACATCATCGAGCTCGCGCAGCAGCCAGGCGAGCTGGTCAAAGTCACACCCGATCGACGAGCCCTGCCCTGCGGTGTTCTCGATCAGTATCGACATTGCCCCGTTCTGCCCAGCCCGACTTGCGTTGGCCGGAGCCCCTCTCAATCTGAGACCTCGCACGCACTCGCGAATGGACTCCACTGCCGTGGTCATCCCCCTCTCCACATCAGCGCGGCCGGCGCTCCCGGGATGCACGACGAGGTAATCAGCACCAAGCGCACGGCTGCGCACGATTTCCTCTCTAAAGGCGTTCCGTGACCGGGCCAACAGCACCGGATCCTCGGCTGCGAGATTGACGAGGTAAACGGTATGAACCGCAAGCGGCCACAGACCAGCATTCTCACGGGCTCTTCTGAATTCGGAGATCTCCTCCTGCTCGAGTGGCCGCGCAAACCATCCGCGCGGATTACGGGCGAAAATCTGAAAACAGTCACTCGCGGTTTCAAGCGCTCGATCAACTGCCTTCGACAGTCCGCCTGCAATCGAAGCGTGCATGCCGATTTGGACCCTCTCCCTCATGGCGTAAGTAATTTCAACACAAAGACACTAAGCCACAAAAGGGAGCAGCGGAATTTACCTGAATATTTTTCTGTCGAATGTTTTATAGTGTGGAAGCCGAATGTGTGCGCTGGCCACGATGTTGACAGCACTCACACGGCTCAGTTAGACAAGCGCTGTGCGAGTACGTGCATGAACCTTAAACTCACAACGATTACCATTGCTTTCGCCTTATCAATCTCAATCTATGGACAGACCACTCCGCGATTGGGCCCCGGACGCAAATACACAAGCATCGAACGCTTAAAGAAAGAACGACTCCAGGCGGTGCACAACGACCGCGCGCGACTGGCGCGCGAGCGAAAAGCGGTTTCGCTTGCAACCGGCTACAACGACTATCGCGCGGTGCTTCACGCTCACGCCCAAGACGCAACGCACACCGGTGGGTCCAGACCTGAACTGCTCGATGGAGCCAAACGCGCCGGGGTTCAGATCGTAATGCTCTCGGATCACGTAAGGCCCGAACGCGACTTTATAAACGACAGCTGGCGCGGGCTGCGCGAAGGTGTGCTGTTTATCCCCGGCGCGGAAGACCGAGGGTTTCTGTCGTTCCCAATGAACTCTATAAAGGCTCTCGCTCCCTCCTCGCGTGAAGAATATATCGGCGTTGTACGGCGCGACGGCGGGAATATTTTCTTGTGTCACGTTGAGGAACGCACGGATTGGCCAACTAATCAGCTGGACGGCTTGGAAATCTACAACCATCACAGCGATGTCAAGAACGAGGCGGCGTTTCAACTTTGGCTTCAAGGCTCGCTAACGGATCCGGTGCGTTTGCCGGAGCTGGTCGCCGCGCTCGCTGAATATCCCGAAGAAGTCATTGGAGCTCAGCAGGATTATCTATCGGACATCATCGCAAAATGGGACCGAGATGCGCAGCACCACCGCTTGACCGGAGTCGCAGCCAACGATTGTCATCACAACCAGGTGTTTACCGTAACTGCTATCGATGAAAACACCGTCGAAGTCGGGTACATCACCAGCAAACCAACGACGACTCGGATCACTGCCGACAAAGTGCCTGGCGTCGCCGCGCTTGTGAGAGGTAAAAAACCGGGTGAGTTGATCGCACGGCTCGACTTCGACCCGTACGAGCGCAGCCTGCGATATGTCTCGACTCATATCCTGGCTCATGAACTGACTGAAGCCTCAATACGCGACGCACTCAGA
>Ga0075418_10007367_pt1 | contig 12390 bp, 12 predicted proteins | sample SoiMetdeltSBSDD2_FD_81776 | JGI IMG/M metagenome (GOLD analysis project Ga0075418, IMG submission 81776) | Bulk soil microbial communities from a Populus tree surrounding site in Tennessee, USA - Soil MetaG P. deltoides SBSDD2 | ecosystem: Environmental > Terrestrial > Soil > Tree plantation...
CTGCCCGGCCGCGCCACCGGCGAGCACGGCGGCCGTGCCGTGAAAACCGGCGAAGCGACCATCGTGCTGCCATCCGACAGGTGGGCGCCTCTAGCGGCCAGTACCGCCGTGACGGTCGGCATCCGCCCGGAGTCGGTCAGCGAACGGGCTGCCGACGGCGGCGCATCCGCCAGCGTGCCCGCCGAGATCGTGCAGGTGGAGTTGCTTGGGGCGGAGACCATCCTGGCCGCGCGCATTCCAGGCGTAGAGCGGGACGTCATGGCCCGTGTCGGCGCCACCTCGAAGCTGAAGGTCGGGGCGCGCTGCGCGCTGTCGCTCGACCTCGCTGCCATGCATCTGTTCGATGCCGCGGGCGAGGCGATCGCCCCCAAGGAATAAGGAGCCTGCTATGGCCGAGCCCGCCAAACTTGCCATCCGGCGCGATTTCCCGCGCCCCACTGCCAGCCAGGTGAAGGCACTCGAGCACGCGCCGACCGGTTGGCTGGTCGATGCCCTGGGCCGTCGCGGTGCGCTGCCTCACTGGATTAGGCCGCTGAGCGAGAAGGCCAGGTTCATCGGCACGGCGATCACCGTGCGCACGCGGCCGGTCGACAACCTTGCGCCCTATGCCGCCCTCAAATTCGCCAAGCCTGGCGACGTACTCGTTGTCGCCGTCGATGGCTGGCACAGCGCATCCGTGCTCGGCGATATCCTGCTCGGCATGGCAAAGAATGCGGGCATCGTCGCCGCGGTGACCGACGGCACGGTACGCGACATCCAGGGCATCAACGCCGTCGGCATTCCGACCTTTGCGCGGGCGCTGAGCCCGAATTCGCCGTTCAAGGACGGGCCGGGCGAAGTCGGCCTGCCGATCACCCTTGGCGGCGTGCGCATCGAGGCAGGCGATATCATCGCCGGCGACGTCGATGGCGTGGTGGTCGTCCCGCGCGCCGATGCTGGGTCAGTCGCCAAGGAGCTGGCAGCCATCAAAGACAAGGAAGCCAAGATGGAGGCGGCTGTCGCGGCCGGTGCCAAGTATCCGGCCTGGCTCGACGACGTGCTGCAGCAGCCGACCATCCGTTTCGTTGATTGATCGGACCGTCATGTCGAGCCCTCGTCCCAAGGTGCTTTATCTCAGCCATGCCGGCGAGGATGTCTACGCTCTGATCCGCGCGGCGGCGGGCAGCGATTTCGACGTCCTCACACTCGAGCGTGACGACGATGGCGAACGCTGCAGCAAGATTGCCGGATGTCAGGCGGTGATCTGCGCGGCCAGCGGCCTGCGCAAGGTTCACCTCGATGCCGGCCAGGAGTTGCAAGTCGTGCATCATCAGGGCGTCGGCTGGCAGGACACCACGCAGTGGCAGGAGATCAAGCGCCGCGGCTTGCCAATGGCGCTCACCCTGGCTGGGACCAGCATCGGCGTTGCCGAGCACACCGTGCTGCTGATGCTCGCTGCCGCCAAGCGGCTCACCTTCGCCGATGCCGAACTGCGCAAGGGGCGCTGGCATGTCAATGCGCTGCGCGGCGTCTCGCGCGAGCTGTTCGGCAAGACCGTCGGCTATGTCGGCATGGGTCGCATCGGCCAGGCCGTCGCGGAACGACTGAAGGCGTTCGGGTGCGCGGGCGTCTACGCCGATGCTGCCGTGCCGTTGTCACCTGCCCAGGAAGCGACGCTGGGCCTGCGGCGGGGCACGCTCGATGAGGTTCTGGCCGCAGCCGATGTGCTCACCGTCCACGTTCCGCTCACCGCATCGACGCGCAGCCTGATCGGCAGGGCCGCCATCCAGCGCCTGAAACCAGGCGCCATCATTGTCAACACGGCACGCGGCGGTATCATCGAGGAATCGGCGCTCGCCGATGCGCTGGCCTCCGGCCACGTGCTGGCCGCCGGTCTGGACGTGTTCGAGGAGGAGCCGCTGCGGCCCGACAGCCCGCTTGCGGCTATGACAAACGTGATCCTCACGCCGCACATCTCCGCCGGCACGCGTGACGCCATGCGCCAGAAGATGGACGCGATATTTGCCAACCTGCGCCGCTTCTTCGCCGGCGGAGAGCTCGACAACCGCGTGACGTTTCCCTAGCACCTAGGCAGCCGATGCAGCCGGCCCGCATTCTCGATTGCCACGCCCACATCATTGATCCGGCGCGCTTTCCGCTCTGCGCAGACAAGGGCTACAAGCCGAAGGCCGACGAGACCGGAACCTGCGATGCGTACGTCGAAGTCCTCGACCGGCATGGGGTGCACGGCGCCCTGTTGGTGCAGCTGAGCGGCTATGGAACCGACAACTCGGTGCTCGTCGATGCCCTTGAGCGTCATCCGCACCGGTTCAAGGCGATCGGCGTCGTCGACGCCGATATACCGGACCGGCAGTTGCAGACCCTGATTGCCCAGGGGCTCATTGGCGTGCGCTTCAATCTGGTCAGTTACGACGGCGATGCGCTGGCTCGTCCCGAGAGCCGGCGCCTGCTGCAGCGACTGCGCGCCTTCGGCTTGTACGCCCAGGTGTTCGCCGACGATGAGCAATGGCCGGCGATCGCCGCGGTGGCGCGGCCAACGGGCGTGCAGTTGCTGGTGGATCACTTCGGCATCCGCAATCTTGCGGGAGGCACGAACCAGGCCGGCTTCCAAACCGTGCTGGATCTGGCGCGCGATGGCATCGCCTGCATCAAGCTGTCGGCGCCCTTTCGCATCTCGGGGGATGCCGAGTATCGTGATCTCGACCCGGTCGTCGAGGTGCTCCTGAAAGAGGTCGGCCCCGGCCGCCTGATGTGGGGGTCGGACTGGCCGTGCATCGCGGTCGATCGCCGGCCCACCTATGCCAAGACCATGGCGCCGCTCGACCGCTGGCTCGGCTCCGGTGATGATCGCGATCAGGTGCTGTGGCATACACCTGCCCGCCTGTTCGGATTTGAGGGTCGATGACATGAGTGAGCCCAAACCGCTCAGGGTGGCGATGGCCGGTGCCGGCATGATCAGCTGGCATCATCTGCTCGCCTGGAAAAAGCTCGGCCATCGCGTCAGCCTCGTCGCCGTGTGCGATCCGGATCCTGTGCGGGCGCGCAAGCGTGCGGATGAGTTTGGCATCCCGCACACCTACTGCGATGCACACGCGCTACTTGCCGAGCAGGCGATTGACGCCCTGGACGTCGCGTCGCCGCGCGAGACGCATGCAGCCCTCGTCGAAGCTGCAGCGGCGCACGGCATCCCCATTCTCTGCCAGAAGCCGCTCACCCCGACCCTGGCGGAGGCGGACGCGCTGGTTGCCGCGGTGGCCGGCAAGGCCCGGCTGATGGTGCACGAGAATTGGCGGTTTCGGCCCTGGTATCGCTTGGCCCGGCAATGGATCGATGCGGGCGCGCTCGGCGATCTGCTGCTCGGGCGCATGACGCTGATCACCTCCGGCATGCTGGCCGATGCCAGCGGACAACGGCCGGCGTTCGTGCGCCAGCCGTTCATGGCCGGCGAGCACCGCCTCATGGTAGCGGAGGTGCTGATCCACCACCTCGACACCATGCGCTATCTGTGTGGCCCGTTGCGGGTGGTGGCTGCCCGTACCCTCCACTCGCTGCAGGTAGCGAAGGGCGAGACGTTCGCCTCCATCTTGCTGGAAACTGCTGCCGGGCGCGCTGTGGAGGTGACGGGCACGATGGCCGCACCCGGCTTCCCGCCGCGCGCTTCGGATCGGCTGGAGCTGATCGGCAGCAAGGCAAGCCTGGTGTTCGACGACTTCCAACTGCGCTTGCTGGGCGACGCCCCTCGCCATGCGCCATTCGACGGGAGCGAAGGATATCAGGCGAGCTTTGATGCGGTGATTGCGCATTTCGTGGATTGCCTGCGCACCGGCGCAGAATTTGAAACCCATCCGGGCGACAATCTCGAAACCATGCGTCTGGTCGAGCATGCCTATCTTGCCGCCGGGCAGCGCCTGCCATCGTGAGGCGCGGGGCGCGCGCGCCGCACGATCGGGCGGCCAGCACCTTCACGCGGTCAGCATGTCGGCGATGGCGGCAAGACAAGCGTCAGGCTGGTCCTCCAAGCAGTCACGCCGCAGGTCCCACTCGCAAGCGATGGTAAGCAGCTGATCGCGCACCGAGTGGCAGTCCCGTCCTGCCATAGCGTGCGCTCGCGATGCGCATAGCGCCGCGACCTCGATCAGGCCGACCTGGATGAGCGCGGTCCCGCGCAGCCTGCCTGCGAGCGCGGATCGAATTAACGAAAGATGACTGAGGCGGCGCAGTTGCGCACGCGTCTTGGCCGTCGCCATGGTTTCCCTCCCACGTCTTTTTTTGTCATTCTGCAACGGAAAGGCATGCGCGTCAGCTCCCTATTTCGGGGGATGCTATGGCTCGCGCTGAGGTCGGCGCAGGGGGCCGGCGCAGGGGGGAGGATGTGCCAACTTCAGACAGGCACGCACGCCGGGGTCAACGATAATTCGTTGCCGCGGCCCGTTCGCAGGCGCCTGGTGCTATCAGGCCGAGAGACGCCTTCGCCCTTGTTCGGGGACTAAGCCGATGTCGGTTCGAACTCTGGCCGCGGCCCTCGTGGCCCTTTCGATGGCTGCCGGTGCCACCACCGCTGCTCCAGGCGCGACGCAGACCAAACCTCAGTCCTGCGTTGCCGACGGCCAGGGCCGCATCACCTGCGGCAGCGGACCTGGTGCGCTCGTGGTCCTGGACGGTACGACCTCGCCGTCCGGGCGGCTTGCCATCGCCTGGCGCTCCCGCAGCCCCAGCGCCGCAGCGGTGCCGACCACGGACAGCATCGAAAATCATCTCGTCCGGCTCCAGGATGGCAAGAGCCTCGGCATGGTCGTCGGGCGGTCGTGGGCCACCGGGACGGCACGGGCCAACCACGTCGACCAGACGGTCGCCTGGTCGCCGGACAGCAACTGGCTGCTCGTTGGCGATAGCGGCAAGTGGGCGCTGGAGGCGATTGCGGTCTACGCAGTCGACGAAAACGCCAGCGCGATCAAGGGCCTCGGCCTGTTCCGTGCGATTTCGGCGGCGGCTGCCCGCGTGCTGCGCGAACGTGTCGGCGCACGCAAATTGGGCTCCTACACGCTGGATATTGCCGGCGCTCGGGCCGAGGTGGCCGACACGGGCGCCGTCGTGCTCCCCATGCTGTTCCAGATGCCAAAGCAGGACCAGGACGTCGATCTGCTCGTCAGGTTCAAGGCGTCGCGCAGCGGCGACCGCGTGAGCACCACGCCGATCAATGTGTCTGTGGTCAAGCACTAGCTGAGCGGCCAACGGGTTCGTGGCTTCAAGGTCATATAGCTCACATGCGCTAGCCAATTGCCTGCTGGGCGGGCGCTGCAAGCCGCGCCTGCGAATCAGGCATAGAGATCTCAGGTGCCGCTCTGGCGTTGCTTGCTCAGCGCAGTCGCGTAGCATGGTTTCGCGTTCGAGCCAGCAACGGCGCTGCTGATTGGAAACTTCACACGCATGGCCAATCCCTACGAAACCTTGGGCGTCGCCGCCAACGCCAGCCAGGACGACATCCGCAAGGCCTACCGCAAGGCTGCCAAGGACACCCACCCCGACCTCAATCCGGGTAGGCCCGAAGCGGAAAAGCGCTTCAAGGAGATCAACGCCGCCTACGACATCATCGGCGATGCCGACAAGCGCAAGCGCTATGACGCCGGCGAGATCGACGAGACCGGTGCCGAACGCCAGCCTGAGCGGCACTTCTATCGCGAGTATGCCGAGGCCGAGCCGAACCGGCGCTACAGCTACAGCCGGCGTGGCGCAGCATCAGGTGGACCCGGCAACGGCGGCGCCGAGTTCGACTACGATATCTTCTCGGACCTGTTCGGCAGGCGCGGCGATGGCACCACGTTCCGCATGCCGCCGCAGGATGTGCGCTACGCACTCGAGATCGATTTTCTCGACGCCGTGCATGGCACGCACAAGGTCGTGTCGATGCCGGACGGCAAGACGCTCGACATAACGATCCCCGCAGGCATCAAGGACGGGCAGGTGCTGCGTCTCAAGGGACAGGGCTTGCCGGGCTCGGACGGCAAGCCCGGGGATGCCTATGTTGAGATCTCAGTGCGGCCGCACCCTGACTTCAAACGTGAGGGACACGACATTTTGAGCACGCTGCCGGTGTCGCTCGCAGAGGCTCTGAATGGAGCAAGCGTGCGCGTTGATACGGTTGACGGGCCTGTCGACGTCAAGGTGCCAAAGGGCGCCAAGGAAGGCACCAAGCTGCGGCTGCGCGGCAAGGGCGTGTCGCATGGTAAGGAGGGCGGCCGCGGCGATCAGTTTGTCGAGATCCATATCGTACCACCCGAAGGCGCCGATGACGCGCTGGCCCAGTTCATGGCCGAATGGGAGAAGGCGCACCCGCAAAACCCGCGCAGGAAAGGCGCAGCCTGACATGATCCGCGAAAGCGAACTCATCACGCACTTCACCTATCTGGAGCGGCAGGTACTGCTGACCTGGATCGAGGACGGAGTTGTCGCGCCGCAACGCGACGACGAGGGCTATCTGTTCGATGCGATAGACGAGGCGCGCGTGGCGCTGGCCTGCGACCTGCACTACCGCATGGGCCTTGAGCACGCGAGCCTGCCGGTCATCCTGTCATTGATCGACCAGCTGCACGATGCGCGGCATCATCTGCGCGCCTTGACGCAAGCGGTGGCAGAGCAGCCCGACGGGGTACGGCAGCAGATCAGCGAGCGCGTTGCTCGCTGATCTGGGCGTGTCGCCGGGGCACGCCGCCAGTGCTTGGCGCTGGGCTACTGCATCCTGAGCTTGAAGCGTTGAATCTTGCCGGTCTGCGTCTTGGGTAGCGCATCGACGAACTTTACCGAACGCGGGTACTTGTACGGTGCGATGGTCGCCTTGACGTGCTCCTGCAAGCGCTTGCTGCAGGTTTCGTCGCCGGCGATCCCCTGTTTGAGAACCACATGCGCCTCGACGATCTGGCCGCGTGCCTCGCTCGGCACACCCACCACCGCGCACTCGGCCACATCTGGATGCGTAAGAAGCGCTGCTTCTACCTCCGGTCCGGCAATGTTGTAGCCCGACGAGATGATCATGTCGTCGCCGCGCGCCACAAAGTGGAATGCGCCTTTGCTGTCGCGAACGAAATCGTCACCGGTTAGATTCCAGCCGTCGCGCACGTACTTGGTCTGCCGCGGATCGGCGAGATAGCGGCAGCCAGTCGGGCCGCGCACGGCGAGATGGCCGACCGTGCCATCGGGTACGTCCTGCATGGCATCGTCCACGATGCGAGCTTGGTAGCCGGCCACCGGCCGTCCGGTTGCTCCAGCGCTGGCATCGCCCAGGCGATTGCTGATGAAGATGTGCAGCAGTTCGGTCGAGCCGATGCCATCAAGGATCGGCTTGCCCGTCTTCCTCGTCCATTCCTCGAACACCGGAGCCGGCAGCGTTTCGCCTGCCGACACCGCCATGCGCAGAGAGGAGAGATCGGCGCCCTTGTCCATGGCCGCCATCATGGCGCGATAGGCCGTTGGCGACGTGAAACTGATGCTTGCCTTATAGGTTTCGATGATCTCGATCATGTTGGCCGGCGACGCATTCTCCAGCAGGGTCGCCGTGGCGCCGAAGCGCAGCGGAAAGATCGCCAACCCGCCGAGGCCGAAGGTGAAAGCGAGCGGCGGCGATCCCACGAACACATCGTCCGGCGTCACGCCGAGCACCTCCCTGGCGTAACCGTCGGCGATGGTCAGCAGATCGCGGTGGAAGTGCATGGTCCCCTTGGGCTCGCCGGTGGTGCCGGAGGTGAATGCCAGCAGTGCCACATCGTCCCGTCCGGTGCGCACCGCTTCAAACTTCACGGACTTGCTCAGTGCGGCGCGATCGAGCTCCGCATCGTGGTTGGCGGTGCCGTCGAAATTGACGACCTTCTTGAGGAATGCGCTGGCCTTCGCACACGCGACCAGTTCGTCGGCGATGCGGGAATCGGTGATCGCCAAGCTGATCTCGGCCTTGTCGATGATCTTGGCGAGCTCGCCGGCACGCAGCATCGGCATGGTGTTGACGGCCACGCCACCGCATTTCGTGACCGCCAGCCAAGCCGCAACCATGGCCGGGTTGTTGCCGGACCGGATCAGGACGCGATTGCCCGGCCGCACGCCGAAATCCTCTGCCAGCGCATGCGCCAGGCGGTTCGACCAGTCGGTCAGCTCCTTGTAGGTGCGCTGGCGGCCGTTGCCGATCAGGGCCGTCCTGTCGCCAAAACCCCTCTCGACCATCCGGTCCGTAAGCTCGACGGCGGCGTTCAGATGGTCTGGATATTGGAACTCGGGCCGATCGAGCAGCAGGTCAGGCCACTGCTCCGGCGGGGGCAGGTTGGTGCGCGTGAAGGTGTCGATGTGGGCACTCGGGCCTAGCGCGTCTGCTCCCGTCTGGGGCGAGCTACCAGACGCATGGTTGGAAGGCCGTTCCCGGGCAAACAATTTGGCGAACATCGGGGCCTCCTAGTTGTCTACAGCCGCAGGTCTTTGGTCCTGACGTAACGATCGGCTCAGCAGTGCCGTCAGGTCTTGAGCTTCCTCGACGGTGATGTGGGCAAGGATTTCTCCCACCCAGGCCTCGTGCGCCTTGGCCATGGCTGCAAACTGGCGTGCGCCCTTCGACGTCAAGCACACAAAGGTCGAGCGCCGGTCTTGTTCGTGCGCGCGCCGCACCACCAGCCCCTCGGCGACCAGGCGATCAACAATGCCCGTCACGTTGCCGTTCGAGACCATCAGAAAGCGCGACAACTCGGTCATGGTGAGGCCAGCCGGCTGGCGCTCGAGGGCTGCCATCACGTCGAACTTCGGCAGGGTCGTGCCGAAGGCGAGGCGCAGGCGCTCGCGCAGCTCGGCCTCCACGGCGCGTGAGGTCTTGAGCAGCCGCAGCCACAGGCGCAGCTTGTGCCTGGTGATCGGCTCTGCACGCAAGGCGAGCTTGGCCGCGGCATTCGCTCGTTGCTGGGACGCCATATCTCGCCTCCGAGACGGCAGCCTCGCCCGCTGATGCCGAGGCGGCGCGTCGCTCGCAACCCCCCGGCATTGCAGCAGGCACACGAGGGTGCGCTCGTCCGTAGGATATTTCAAGTATGAAACTTCATAGGTAAACAAAATTCATGCGCGCAGATGGGCGTTGCTGGCGCGCGCGGCGGCAACCGCCATCGCCGCAGACGTCACCACAACCTCAAGCACCGATAGTGCAGCGCACATTCAGCAGCGCCTGCTGCCCACCTTGGACGGCGGCGATGGCCCTGGTCATGGCGCTGTCGAGTTCGCGCACGTCTTCGACGGCCAGGCCGAGCCCGCCGCTGGCCTCGACCACCTTGTCGTAGGCGGGTGAGGGCGCCAAGGAAGACAGGGGCATATCGTTGGCCGCCGCCGCATGCCCCTTCGGATAGACCGAGCGCGTCGACTTGCGCACCGCATTCCACACACCGTTGTTGAACACGATGGTGAGGATCGGGAGATCGAGAGCCGCTGCCGTTTGATGGCAGGCGACCGGATTGGCGAACATGTAAGAGCCGTCGCCGACACACGCCACCACCAGGCGGTCGCGCTGGGCAAGCTTGGCGCCCAGCGCGGCCGGGACGCCCCAGCCCAGCCCGCCGGCGATCGGATGGCCGAAATAACTGTCGGGCCGTGTTAATGTCATGACCGATGGGTCGCAGCCCAGCTCGCTGAAGATGATGGCATCCTCGTCCTTGTGCCGGTCGAGACAGCGGCTGACCCAGGCATTGGTCGCAAGTCCGGGCGGCGCGCGCGATAGCAGTTCGTGATGCTGCTTGCGCTCGGCAGCAAGCTCGGCAGCGATCACCTTCTTTTTCCTTGCGGGCGCGGTGCCGAGCGACGCACCGAGGGCGGTCAGTGCCGCGGCAATACTGGCCCGGACCACGATATCGCCCGGAAACGAGCGCATCGGTACGCGCGAGAACGAGGGATCGGGGCCGATCTGGACAATGCGGCAGCCCTCGGCAAGGGCGTGGCGCGAAGGCAGCCACGGCACCATCAAGTCGAGAACCACGACGGCATCGGCTTGTGCCAGACGCGGCATCACATCGAACCCTGCGTGCAGCGGATGCGTGGTGGCCAGCACCATGCGGGCGGGCCAGAAATGCACGACCGGAATTGCCGTCTGGTCGGCAAACTGGGACAGCGCCGCAAACGTCGCAGTATCACCGCGCCCGGCTATGATCAGCGGCCGCTTGGCACGGCGCAGGACATCGGCGGCAGCTTCGATGTCGGTGGGTGCGGGATGAGGGTCGCTGGCAGGCCGCAGCGACGGCTGCTCGGCGAACGTGCCGTTCGGCCAGGGCTTGGCCAACGCCTCGCGCGGCAGCGAGAGGTAGGCTGGACCGCGCGGCTCGCTCATGGCGATGGCGAGCGCGCGATCGACCATGGCCTCAAGCTGGGCCGGCTCGCGCAGCTCGTAGTCCCACTTGACCAGCTCGCGCAGCATGCCTGCCTGATCGAACATCTCCTGTCCCCAGTGGATCGGGAGATCGCGCGACCCGAGCAGGCCCTGTTCGGTGAGCGGCGTCCTGCCCGAGGTAAACAGCATGGGGATGTTGTCGCGTGAGGCATTGATCAGCCCCATCAACGCATTGGCTGTGCCGACGTTGACGTGCACCATCACCGCCTGCGGCCGGCCCGTCACCAGGTAAAAGCCGTGCGCCATGCCGACAGCGATGGTCTCGTGCGCGATCGCAACCGCCTCCGGCATGGCAATGCCGACCTTGCGTGCGCGCACCAGCGCCTCGATGATCGGCGCGAAATCGGTGCCGGCGTTGGCAAACAGCCAATCGATGCCCCGCCGTCGCAAGAGCGCAAGGTAGGCCTCTGCCGTCGATTCGAAGGCGGGCTCGCGCTTTGGCATGAAGCCTCCCGGCGGATGGTGAACGAACTGCGGCGGCGCGGTGGTGCCTGACCTTAGTCAGGCGCGCGTCAAGGCGCCACCCCCTTGGGGATGGCCGGTGTTGCGCAAATGCCTTTGGCCACGCGCACGCACGCTCTGGGTCGTGTTGAAATAGTTTGGTTGGCTGATTAACGTAGCGGGGTACGCCGCCAAGCGGCGGGTCGGCAAAGCCGGGCCGACTTCAATCGATGCGCGGGGAGGAAACACGATGCTCGGGGAGGAAACACCATGCGTTCGGGCATGACTTGGCTTCTCAGCACTCTATGTGCAGCAACGCTTGCTACCTCTGCTGTTGCGCAAGAGACGACGCTACGGGCGATCGCATCGTTCGCTGAGCAGACGCATTACACCAAAACCTTCCTGAGCTTCGTTGAGCGCGTGAACGCGGCGGGCAAGGGCAGCGTCCAGATCAATTTCATCGGCGGTCCGAAGGCCATGCCGCCGTTCGAGGTCGGCACGGCGCTCAAGAACGGCGTGGTCGACATGGCGTTCGTGACGGGCGCCTTCTACACCAACGTCATGCCGGAGGCCGACGCCTGGAAGCTGACCGAGCGGCCCATGGCCGAGCTGCGCAAGAGCGGGGCGTTCGACTATATGGCCAAGCTCTACGATCAGAAAATGAATGCGGTATTCCTGGCCCGCTACGTCAACGACTCGCCGTTTCATCTGTATCTGACCAAGCCCATCACCAAACCGGACCTGAACGGTCTCAAGATCCGCATCACGCCGGTCTATCGCGACTTCTTCTCCGCACTGGGGGCGACGGTGGTGCAGACCGCGCCGGGCGAGGTCTACACGGCCCTGGAGCGTGGCGTGGTGGACGGCTACGGCTGGCCGATCCACGGCATCTTCGAACTCGGGTGGCAGGAGAAAACCAAGTATCGCGTCGATCCCGGCTTCTACCACGCCGAGGTCAGCGTGATCGTCAACAAGGATGCCTGGAACAAGCTCAGCGATGGCCAACGCAAGGTGGTGACCGAGGCGGGACAGTGGCTCGAGGCCGAGGGCACCGATTGGGCCAAGCACAATGCCGCCGAGGTCGAGCGGCAAAAGGCGGCCGGTATCGAGACCATCACCTTCTCCGCCGAGGAGGCGCGGGCTTTCCGAGCCAAGGCCTATGCGGCCGGCTGGGAAGGCGTCATCAAGCAAAGCCCCGAGCACGGGCCTAAGCTGAAGGAATTCTTCTCGAAGTAAGGAGGGAGAAGCCGGTCCACATGGTTTGTGATCGGCGGGAGGGTTCCCCCATGCAGCGGCTCTCGCGTCTTCAGGAGCACTTGCTCAACGCCATGCTGGGGTTGTCGTGTCTGCTGGTGCTGGCGATGATGCTGATCATCACCGGCGACGTAGCATTGCGTAACATCGGGCTGCGGGGCATTGCCTGGAGCAATGAGGTCTCCGAAGACATCCTCTATCTTGTCACGCTGATGACCGGCCCCTGGCTGCTGCGCCAGGGCCGGCACATTCGTGTCGACATCCTGCTCAGGGCACTGCCGCCGCGACGCGCCTGGCAA
>Ga0075418_10007368_pt1 | contig 12390 bp, 9 predicted proteins | sample SoiMetdeltSBSDD2_FD_81776 | JGI IMG/M metagenome (GOLD analysis project Ga0075418, IMG submission 81776) | Bulk soil microbial communities from a Populus tree surrounding site in Tennessee, USA - Soil MetaG P. deltoides SBSDD2 | ecosystem: Environmental > Terrestrial > Soil > Tree plantation...
GCGCCGGGACCATCGTTGCCACGTCATGTACATTTTCCAATAATCAGGCACTGGGTGGTACGGGCACACAGGTTAATAGTTCATCCGGCCGCGGGGGGGACGCGTATGGAGGGGCCATATACAGTGACCCCGGCCAGATCAGCTTAACCAATTGCTTCTTTGTCACAAATTCGGCGCGAGGCGGTAATGGCGCGAACGCTTCCTACTCTTTCGGCAGTGCCGGATCTGGGGGCGGGGCCTCCGGTGGCGCGATCTGGACCTCGAATGCGACCGTAAGCGCCATTCGGTGTGTCTTTTCCGAGAATCCGGCGACAGGGGGCAACGGTGGGATCGGACTTCTCGGAGGAGGAGGAGGCGATGCTACCGGCGGCGCGATTGCGGCTGCCTTGGGGCAAATCGTGGTCAGTCGCAGTAGTTTTCATCGTAACACCGCAGCCGGGGGAGTCGGAGGTAGAACTTCTCCGGGTGGTGTGGCAAGTGGAGGCGCAATATCCTGTTATGGTGGCCTCGTAGATTTGAGCGATAGCCATCTAAGCTATAACACTGCCGCAGGAGGTAATGGACGAAACGAAAGGGGAACGCCAAGTGCAGAGGGACGAGGCGGGGCGCTCTTTGCCTATGGAACAGCGACCGTGACGCGCGTTTTATTTTCCACAAACTCAACGCTTGGCGCTATGGCGAGCGGTCGGTCCACTGGCCCCGGAGGATCCGGTGAAGGCGGAGCCGTCTATAACAGGTTGTCCTGCAACGTTGTCTCCAGCACGTTCGTTGGCAACTCATGTCAGGGTGGGCCAGGTATCTTGTTTGAGGGGAGCACGCCTCCGCTAAGCTTCCAAAGCTACGCGCCAGCGGGCGATGGGCAAGGCGGAGGGATTTACAATGCTGGAACGATACAGCTCCTTAATTGTACGCTGGGATATAATCGTTCTCTGGGAGGAGCCGCAGCAAGGGTACCTGGGTATCCTAGCGGCCCGCGGGGCATCGGCCGCGGTGGCGGTGTTTTGAACACTGGTTTGCTGGACATAGTCCACGTCACTATTTTCGGTAATCTTACAGAGATTGGCGGAGGCTTGTGGTCTACCGGTCAGTGCTCCGTTACCAATTCAATCTTTGCGTTTAACTATCAAAGCAACTGCGTCGGTATCATCATCGATGGCGGGCACAACCTGTCCTCGGACGGGAGCTGTCTCTTCACTGCGGCGGGCAGTCAGAACAATGTTAATCCCCTCCTGGGCGCTTTGGACTACTACGGCGGCCCGACACCGGTGTTCATCCTGGGCCTCACGAGCCCCGCCATCGACGCAGCGAATGACGCTGCCTCCGCGTCAATCGATCAGCGCGGTCTCGCGCGGCCTGTTGGTGCGCATTGCGACATCGGCGCGATGGAGGTGCGAGAATCCGAAGCAGCCGCCCTGACTTCCCTCGGAGAAGTTACGCCTGAAACATTCCAGATTCGAGTGCTCGGTCATCCAAACACTCCATATCGGCTTCTTTCTTCGTCCAGCATCCAGGCGTGGACGCCTGTGGCAACCAACGTGACCGATGCGAACGGACGAGCCGTTTTCACACACCCACGAGCGACTGGACGCGAGTTTTACAAGGTCGTCACGCCTTGACCGGCTCAACAGCGTTCCACGTGCGCTTCCATTCATGAGCATCCTCAAATGGCCTGACGCGGATCTTTATTACGAAATTGAGGGGCAGGGTCCGCCGGTGCTCCTGATCCAGGGAGTCGGGGTCGTGGGTGAAGGGTGGCGGCTGCAGGTGGATGCGCTGAAGCAGCGCTTTCAAACGCTTATCTTTGACAATCGCGGCATCGGCAAAAGCGCTCAATGTTCCGGGCCCATTTCCATTGAGGCGATGGCTGAGGATGCGCGTGCGTTGATGGATGTGGCGGGTTGGGAATCTGCGCACATCGTCGGACACTCCATGGGTGGTGTCATCGCGCAACAACTCGCGCTCGCTTGTCCGCGTCGCGTCCGCAGCCTCTCTCTCCTTTGCACGTTCGCTCGCGGCGAAGATGCGGCGCGTCTCACTCCGTGGGTTCTCTGGATGACTCTACGCACTCGCATCGGCACACGCCGGATGCGCCGCCGCGCTTTCCTCGAAATGATCTGCCCACCGGCTGCACTGCAAACCGCCGACACCGACGCACTCGCCGCCCGCTTCGCTTCGCTCATCGGCCGCGACCTGGCGGATCAACCGCCAATTCTCATGAAGCAGCTCATGGCCATGGGCCGTCACGACACCTACAACCGGCTCGGCGAACTGCGCGACATTCCAACCCTCGTCGTCAGCGCCGAACACGATCGCATCGCTTTGCCGCATTACGGCCAAATGGTGGCGAACGCGATCCCCGGCGCTCGCTTTGAGCTGATGCGCGATGCCTCCCACGGCGTGATCATCCACGCACCCGAGCGCGTCAATGAGTTGCTGGAACGTTTTCTGGACTCAGTGGGAAGGCGCTTCGTTTCGGTTTGAAAACGGTGGAAGGGCTCAGCCACATTCGCGCCGATGCCGCTCAACCCGAACTTCAGGCCGCCGCCGCCTTACGGCAGCACGGGGCTGCCGCGGTTTCCGGGTTGGCTGGTCGCGCTGGGGCCGGGGATCATTTGGATGGCCCTGGCGCAGGGATCGGGTGAGCTCATCTGGTGGCCCTATCTCTGCGCGAAGTATGGGCTCGCGTTTCTGTTCATTCTCACGCCGGCCTGCCTGCTGCAATACGCGGTGACGTTTGAAATCGGGCGCTACTCCGCTCTGACCGGCGAAAGCATCTGGCGCGGATTCGTGCGTTTGCACTCATGGTTCGGGTTCATCCTGTGGATTCTCATGGCGATCTCGTTCCTGTGGTTCGGCGCATTCGCGTCCGCCGGCGGCACCGCGATGGCGAAGCTCGTAAGCTGGCCTGCCCTCGAAGATAAAGGCCGCAGTTTGTTTTGGGCTGTGGCAATCATGGCCATTTTCGCCTTCGCGCTCCTCACGCAAAAACGAACGTATCTCCTGATCGAACGCGTTATGTGGATGGTCGCCGCGGCGACTGTGTTCGGCTTGTCGGTCGCGTGCCTCAGCCCGGAGCTGCGCAGTTACTGGCCCGCGTTCCTGAAAGCGATCGTGCAACCAACCGCGTTGCCGCGTGTGTGGGACCCGGCGGACACGGACAAGCTACTCACCGCCGTGACGTTTGCCGGGCTCGGCGGTTTTTGGACGTTGTTTTACAGCTACTGGATTCTCGGTAAACGCGGTGGCGTCCCGCGAACACCTTCGGGGAACGGTCAGGTGCCTATGACAGCGGCTGCCGACATGAGCGCCCAGGGCAAAAGGTGGCGCCGCTTCTTGCTGGCTGATACTGGCATTGGCGTCTTCGGGAATCTCGCGACGACCCTCATGACGTGCTTCCTCGCATATGCGGTGCTATTTCCGAAAGGGATCGTGCCGGACGAATGGCGACTCGCCGCCGAGCAGGCGCGGTTCTTTGAAGTGTCCTGGGGCAACGCGGGCCGCGCGCTCTTCCTCGCGATCTCAGCCGCGTTCCTGTGCGACACGTGGCTGTCGACCGCAGACGCCGTCGCGCGCGTGCACGTGGAGATGATCCGGTTTTACTTCTTCCGCGAAACACCGGTCGATGAACGGAAATGGTATCGCTGGATGATCGTCGCGCTGACGCTGATCACCGGAGCAACGATGTTCACGAACCAGCCCGGACCGTTGATCGTAATTTCGGCGCTGATCGGATTCGTCGGCACGGTTTCGTTCACGATCGCGTTGATCGTGTTGATCCACGGACCGCTGAAGCGAGCGCTGCCGCAACCGCTCAAGCCGGGCAAGGTCTCGTTGATTGCGCTGGCCACTTCGGCCACCGCGTACGGGGCGCTCGCGGTGGCTTACCTGAAGGTGAAGTTCTTTTAGGAAGAACGGTACGCTTCCGCAAGGAGCGTAATGGGATGAACGACGCGCACCGGCCGTTTCTGCTGCCGCAGGCCATTCATGATCTGGAGCAGGCACCCGGGATTGCCCGTGGCAACGACTTCAGCGCCGGTGGATTCGATGTGGCGCACCTTGCGCTCGAGAAGGTCGCCGGCCATTTCGGGCTGAATCAAATTGTAGATGCCTGCGCTGCCGCAGCACCAGGTGCTCTCCGGAAGCTCGACGAGCTTGAGATTCGGGATCGCGCGAAGCAGCGTGCGAGGCTGCGCCGTGATCTTCTGGCCATGGCAAAGATGACACGCCTCGTGATACGTCACGGTTTGCGCGGGAGCATTCGCCGGTTTCGCGATGCCGACCTCCGCGAGCCACTCGTGGATATCTTTCACCTTCGCGTCCCACGCGTGCGCGCGCTTTTCGTAAACCGGATCGCCCTCGAGCAGTTTGGCGTAATGCTTGAGATGCGAGCCGCAGCCTGCGGCGTTCGTGATGATGGCGTCGAACTCGTCAGGCCGAAACTGGTCGATCTGTTTGCGAGCGAGCTGTTGAGCGAGTTCCCATTCGCCGTTGTGCGCGTGAAGCGAGCCGCAGCAAAGTTGCTCGGGGGGCGTGATCACTTCGCAGCCATTGCGCGCGAGCACTTCGGCGGTGTCGCGGTTCACGTCCGAAAAGATCAGGTCCTGCGCGCATCCGGTAAGCAGCGCGACGCGGTAGCGCTTCGCGCCCGCGGCGGACGTAACCGGAGCGATCAGTTCCGCGGAAAACTTCGGCTGCACGGTCGGCGTCATAGCTTCGAGTTCGCGCAGGCGCTTCGGCAAAAGCCTCAGGATGCCCGAGCGACGCACGAAGGTCTGCAACCCGAGTTGTTGATACAGCCGGAGGGCTCGCCCAACGAGTTGCAGGCGGTTCAGGTCCATGAAGAGCCAGCGCAAAGTGAGGGTGCGAATGAGGCTGCGCTTCGGCGAGTCGAGCACGCCGCTCTGCTCCGCTTCGGCGCGCGCGTGCTCGAACAATTCGGCGTAGTTCACGCCCGCGGGACATGCGGTCATGCACGCGAGGCAACCGAGGCAGAAATACATTTCGTCGGCGAAAGCCTCGGTGGGTTTGAGACGATCATCGGCGATGGCGCGCATCAATGCGATGCGCCCACGCGGGCTGTTGCGCTCGAGTTTCGTCGCGTCGTAAGTAGGGCACGTGGGCAAGCACATGCCGCAGTGCATGCATTGCTGCACGACTGAATAGTCGAGATCCTTCAGATGCGACGTGGCTTGCGGCACAAGACCTTTATCCAAACAGAAAATCGGCTCGCGAGCAATTCTGGAGCGCGTTTCCTGCACTTGGGCATTGTCACGCGCGCGAGTAAACAGTTGAATACGGCGCGATTGAGATCAGATGAATTTGCCCAATAAGCTGACGGTTTCGCGGTTCATACTCACCGCAGCTTTCCTGGTGGTGTTTTTTACAGCGTTGCGTTATCACGAAACCATCGCGCTGGTGCTCTTCTGCGCCGCCAGCCTCACTGATTATTTCGACGGCATGATCGCGCGCCGCGACAAGCTGATCACCAACTTCGGCATCCTCATGGACCCGCTCGCCGACAAGATTCTCGTGTGCTCGGCGTTCATCGCGTTCGTGGACCGCGGTTGGATTCCAGCGTGGATGGCGGTGATTGTGGTGGCGCGCGAACTGGCGATTACCGGTTTGCGACTGGTCGCGGCCTCGAAGAACCTCGTGCTCGCGGCGGAAGGTTTTGGCAAACACAAGACGATTTCGCAAATCGTCGTCATCATCGCCGCGCTCGTGAAGAGCAGCTACTCGGAATGGGGCGCGGTGGGCAGAGCGATCTTTGGCTGGGAACTTTTCGGCAGCCCGTGGGTGAACTGGTTCACGACCCTGTCCCTTTGGGTCGCGGTCGTGCTCACCTTCGTATCCGGCGCGATCTACTTGTGGCGCAACCGCCAGATTTACTTGCAGGACATGTAGCATGGGCGGGCTGATCCTGTGGCTGGCTCAGGGCTTTGGCATTGGCCGAATCCCATTCGCGCCGGGAACATTCGGGTCTTTGCTCGGAGTGCTCTGGTTCGCTGTCCTCCTGTCGACGCAAAGTATCTGGGGCTTCGTGGGCGGAATGGTTGGCGGCGTGATCGCGTCGGTTTGGATTTGCGGAAGAGCGGAAGCGATTTTGAAGCAACGCGATCCCGGCTCCATCGTGCTCGACGAAATCTGCGCCGTGCCGATTTGCTTTGTGCCGTGGGTTGTGAGCGAGTGGCTGCGCCAGGCAAAATGGCCTCCCCTGGAACTATTTTTCGGCGCGACGACATGGTACCTCACAGCGACCATTTTCGTGTTATTTCGCGTTTTCGACATTCTCAAGCCTCCGCCCGTGCGGCAAAGCCAGCGGCTGCCGGGCGGCTGGGGGGTAGTGACGGATGACGTGCTCGCGGCGGTTTATGTGTGCGCGTTGAGCCTGATTGTGTTCCATTGAGGCATGGAATCGGGGCCACTGCTGCAACTGCAGAACGTGTCGAAGCGGTTTGATTCGCCGGATAGCGGCGAGCACCTCGAAGTGCTGCGGGGGGTGAACCTGGAACTGACGCGTGGAGCTTCGCTGGCAATTGTCGGTCCTTCGGGGTCGGGCAAGAGCACGCTTCTGAACATCATTGGAACACTGGATCGGCCGACTGCGGGGACGGTGGTTTTGTCGGGCCGCAATTTGTCTTCACTCACGGACGAAGAACTCTCTGCCGTGCGCAACGAGAAGATCGGCTTCGTGTTCCAGTCGCATTACCTGCTGCCGCAATGTTCCGTTTTGGAGAACGTCCTCGTGCCGACCGTGCCGCAGAAGCACAGACGCGAGAGCAAGCCAGTGGTCGAACGCGCGAAACAGTTGCTCGCGCGCGTGGGGCTCGCGGAGCGGACAAATCATCGGCCGGGCCAACTCTCCGGTGGCGAGCGGCAACGCGTCGCGGTAGTACGAGCCCTGATCAACGGACCCGAGCTGTTGCTTGCGGATGAACCGACGGGCGCACTGGACGCAGGTTCCGCGGCCGAGCTTACGCGGCTGCTCCTGGAACTGAATCGGCAGGACGGCGTCGCGTTGATTGTGGTGACACACGCGCTCGACCTCGCGCGGCAAATGCAGCGCGTGTACGAACTCCGGCAAGGGGCATTGATCGCACAATGACTTCCGTGCGGCTCATTTGGCGCAGCTTGACGCACCACGCGCGAGCGCATTTGGGCGTCGTGCTTGGCGCGGCGGTTGGCAGCGCGGCGCTCATTGGTGCATTACTTGTGGGCGACTCGATTCGCGGATCGCTGCGCGCCATGGCGCTGGCGCGGATCGGTGAGGTAACGGTCGCAATGGAATCCGGAGATCGATTTTTTCGCGACAGGCTGGCGGATGACTTCACGTTCGGCGCGGCGCCGCTTGTGCAGGTGGCGGGCACCGCGGCGCGTTCGGACGGGGAAGCGCGCGCGAACAACGTGCGGGTGATCGGGATCGATGAACGACTTGGGGAAGTGACTCGCAAGCGACTTCAGTTCGCAACCAACGCGGGTGACGCAGTCATTCTGAATAGCGCGCTTGCGTCGCATTTGCGAGTAAGGCCCGGCGATTCGGTTTTGCTGCGCGTGCAAAAGCCTTCGTTGCTCTCACGTGAAGCTCCGATTACGCCGCAACAGGACTCGGCGATCGCGCTGCGCCTGACAGTTGCGACTGTCGCAAGTGATGATGAGTTCGGGCGTTTCAGCCTGCGCGCGAGCCAGGTGCCGCCCAACAACGCGTTCGTTCCGCTGCGATTGCTTCAGCAGCGATTGGAATTGGGCGAACGCGCGAACGTGCTGCTGGTCAGCGGGGCGGACCAAAAAGCTGCAGAGCAGCAACTCAAAGCGAAGTGGCAACTCGCCGACGCGGAACTGGAGTTGGTTGCGCTGACGAACGGGCCGGGTTTGCAGTTGAACACGCGCCGAGTATTCATTGATCCGCACGTCGTCGAGACCACCGACAAAGTGGCGGGTGAGAATACGAAAGTGCTCACGTATTTCGTGAACGAATTGCGCTCGGGCGAGCGAAGCACGCCGTACTCGATGGTCACGGCGGCGGACGCACCGCTGGTGCCGGAAGACCTCGGCACAAACGAGATCGTGATCAACGAATGGCTGGCGGAGGATCTGCAGATCGGCGCCGGCGCGGACTTGCTACTGCGGTATTACGTGATTGGAGGCGGGCAGCGACTTGACGAACGGACAAATACGTTTGGCGTGAAAGCCGTTGTGCCGCTGCTGGGCGTGCGGGGTGACCACGCGGTGATGCCGGAATTTCCGGGAATTGCGAAAGCAGAGAGCACAGAAAACTGGGACGCGGGATTTCCGATCGAGATGGGAAAAATCCGGCCGAAGGACGAGCTGTATTGGAAGCAGCATCGCGGCACTCCGAAAGCGTTCATCAGTCTGGCGGCGGGACAGGCGCTATGGGGAAATCGATTTGGAAACGTGACGGCGATTCGGTTTCCGCCCGGCCAAAATCCCGACGAGCTCGGACGAAAGCTGACCGCTGCCTTGGAACCTGCTGCGGTTGGAATGTCCTTTCGACCGGTGCGCGAGCAGGCGCTGGCGGCGAGCACAAGCGGGCAGGATTTCGGACAACTGTTCCTGGGTTTCAGTTTTTTCCTGATTCTCGCGGCGTTGATCCTTATGGGACTGATGTTCCAGTTTGGTCTCGAGCAACGCGTCACGGAGATTGGGACGCTGCTCGCGTTGGGATTTCGTCCAAAACAAGTGCGACGCATTTTCTTTGGCGAGGCGCTGCTGCTCGCACTGATTGGCGGCGTCACTGGGACTCTTGCTGGCGTCGCGTACGCGCGCGGCATTCTCCATCTGCTGACGACAGTCTGGCGCGACGCAGTTGGCACATCGTCGCTGGCTTATCACGCGCAGCCGCAGACGTACGTGATTGGAATCTTCGCCAGCGTGATCGTGGGCGCGATTACGATTGCCCTGGTGTTGCGCAAACAGGCGAAGCAGCCGGCGCATGAACTTCTGGCGCGCGGAGCGGAACAAACCTTTAGCGTGACGGCGCGAAAGCCGCGCTGGACGACCATCATCGCGATTGTCAGCGCCATGGCCGCCATTGCGGTTGTCGGGTGGGCGCTGGTGTCTGGCAACGCGGCGGGCCCGGTGTTCTTCGGCGCTGGAGCAATGCTGTTGATCGCCGGCATTTGCGCGGCGGCCGTGGTGCTGAACCACTTCGCGCGGGCGGCCTCATCGGAAGTACTCTCAGCGTCGGCGATGGGGGTGCGCAGCTCCACGCGAAGGCGGCCCCGGAGTGTTGCGACGGTCGCGCTGCTCGCGGCGGGAAGCTTCATGATCATTGCGATCGCGGCGAACCGTCTCGACGCGAACGTGGATGCGCAGAAGCGCTCATCCGGAACTGGCGGGTTCGCCTTAATCGGCGAAAGTGCGCTGCCAGTGTTTCACGATTTGAACACGAGCGATGGGCGGGACTTTTTTGGTTTGACTCCGGCGGATTTGGAGGGCGTTTCGTTCGTGCCACTGCGCGTGCGAGACGGTGACGATGCAAGCTGCCTCAACTTGAACCACGCGCAACAGCCCCGGCTGCTCGGCGTAAACGCGAATCAATTAGCCGCACGGAGAGCATTCACGTTCACTCAAATTGCAGAAGACGTTGCGGGAAACAATAAAGCGGGAGAGTGGAGCTTGCTGACGCTAACATTGGTTGAAGGAGCCGTCCCGGCGATTGGTGACGCGAACAGCATCAAGTGGGCGCTCGGAAAAAAGGTCGGCGACACGCTCGATTACGTCGATGAGCAAGGACAGCCGTTTAAAATCCGTATTGTGGGCGCGGTCGCTAATTCCATTCTCCAAGGCAGCCTGATCATTGATGAGCGCAGGTTCGTGAAGCGATTTCCAGGCGAAGGCGGATATCGAATGTTCCTGATCGACGCGCCGTCGAACACGGTGTCGCAAGTGTCGGCAACGCTGAGCCGGGCGTTGCAGGACGTGGGGCTGGAGTTGACGCCGGCGGCGAAGCGTCTGGCGCAGTTCAACGCGGTGCAGAACACGTATTTAAATACTTTTCAGGTGTTGGGAGGGGTCGGGCTGTTGATCGGCACGGCCGGCCTGGGCGTGGTGGTGTTGCGCAACGTGCTGGAGCGGCGAGGCGAGTTTGGCTTACTGCTGGCGCTGGGCTATCCGCACCGCCTGGTGCGACGCATTGTGTTGAGCGAGCACGTTGGTTTGCTCGCGATGGGCCTGCTCATTGGCATCGTGGCGGCGCTGTGCGCCGTGGCACCGTTTGTGTTTTTCGGTCGCGAGGGGCTGCCCTTCGGCTGGCTTGGCGTTACGTTGGGAGCGGTGATTGTGGTGGGATTGATGTGCACGGTGCTGGCGACGCGAAGTGCGTTGCGCGGGAATTTGTTAGCGGCTTTGAGAAACGAGTAGTTATGAGGTTGTTGCTGGTTCTATTGCTTTCGAGTGCTGTCGCGGCGCTTTCCGCCGACGAATCCTCCAAGAGTTCCGTGCTCTACGAAAACAGTCTCGAGAAGGCGGAAGTGAAGAATGTTCCTGAGGACATGATGGTGATGGAAGGGGGCTGGGCGGTAGTCGCGGAGGGCGGAAACAAGTTTATCGAATTGCCCGGCGCACCACTCGAGACCTTCGGTGTGTTGTTTGGCCCGACCGAGCCGCATGGCACCAGCGCGTCAGTGCGCGTGTTCGGCACAGGAAAGGGGCGGCGCTTTCCCACGTTTGCAGTCGGGTTAAACGGCGTGGGCGGTTACCGACTGCAAGTCGCTCCCGCGAAAAAGCTGATCGAACTCTATCGCGGCGATGAGATGCTGAAGACCGCGACGTTCCAATGGGAAGCAGGGACGTGGACGGTACTGCGGTTGCAATCGCGGAAAGTTAAAGATGGCGAGTTTGCGATCGAGGGCAAAGCGTGGAAACACGGCACGGCGGAACCGAAAGAGTGGGCGATTTCGCACACCGATACGACCGAAGTGCCAGCGGGACGCGCATCGATTTGGGGCGCGCCGTATTCGGGCACACCGATTCGGTTCGATGATCTGAAGGTGACGAAGGCCAAATGATTGACCGGTTCGGGTGACGGGTGACCTAACTACTGGGTCGCCGTCGTGCCCCGGATTTGGAGCGCGCGCTTGAGGGTTGTTTTCGCCAGTTCGGGGTTGCCTGGGTGTTGAGCCGCGGCGAGGGCTTCCAAGGTATCGGCAATCAATGGATGGTTTGGAGCGAAACCCTTTTCGCGGATCGCGAGAGCCTGTTCGAGGGCGGCCTGGGCTTCGGCGAACTTCATTTGTTGGAGATAGAGATGCCCCAGGTTGGCGAGCGCAAGTGCCACTCCGGAACTATCTTTGCCACCGCCGGTCTGGTATAGCCGCTGGGCGCGCTTGAAAGAATCCTCCGCCTCGGCCCAGCGCCGTTGTTCGCCATAGAGCAACCCGAGGTCGTTTCGCAGACTGCCGAGCAACTGGTACGGCGGCAGGTATCGGCGCTCCTGAATCGCTCCGTCAGCGTACTGCTTATAGTGGACACGCGGGTTTTCGGCCAACTCGATGGCCGATTTGTAAAGCGACTCTGCTTCGAGCAACCGCCCTTGCGCACTGTGAACAGACGCCAATTCGCCCTGCACGAGAATCCTCGCCGTGTGAGTCGGCTCAGTTTTTCGCTCGATGATGGCTCTTGCTCGCAGAAGCGCGTCCTCCGCCTCAAAAAGGCGTTTTCCGAACTTGCAGGCTTGTGCGAAACCAAACAACGCTTCTGCCACCTTGAGGCTATTCGACCCGACATCTTTGGCGTAAAGAACGCAGAGCCGTTCGTAGGCCGCTAGTGCGGCTTCGTATTTGCGATGGTTCACCAGCAACGGCGCGAGGTCATCGAGAGACTCCTGCAGCTTGCCTTCGCCTTTGCGAATCTTTTCGGCCTCCGCGACCGCGAGCGTGAACTGGCGCTCGGCTTCGAGTGAGTCTTTCGCCTTCAACGCTTTTTCGCCGGCGGATTGGTAGCGCTTCCATGCCTTGGGATCGCCGGCCGCGGACTGCGCCGCGAGGTTGCTCGTGACCCAAGAGAGCAAACATAGAGTTACAAAGAGGTACTGCATAAACCTAAAAAAAATTGGAATGTGAAATTGTGCAGGTCAGCCTTGCTTCGGCGGGCATGGGGGATTTTCTTTGAGGGAACGAAAGTTGCCGTCCTCGCAGCAGTGCACGAAACATTCGGTGACGGTCTTCAACTCTTCCCATCGTGCGCGAATCTTTTTTGCTTCGTCGGAACTAATGGCATTGTCGGCAGCGGCAGTCGCCACGACGGCGAGCAGGTCAGCGAATTCCTGGATGATTTCGTTGGTGGCGGGGATGAGGTAGTCGGGATGCGGGTTGTGTTTCCTGGGATTGCGAATGAAAAAGCCGCCGGCGCGCTGGCAAATCCATTGCACGA
>Ga0075418_10007369_pt1 | contig 12389 bp, 7 predicted proteins | sample SoiMetdeltSBSDD2_FD_81776 | JGI IMG/M metagenome (GOLD analysis project Ga0075418, IMG submission 81776) | Bulk soil microbial communities from a Populus tree surrounding site in Tennessee, USA - Soil MetaG P. deltoides SBSDD2 | ecosystem: Environmental > Terrestrial > Soil > Tree plantation...
CATGATCATGGGCCGCGGCGTACCGGTGAACTCGAACTTCAGAATGGCGACGTTGACGTCCGGGTCGGTCTCCAGCGCCCCGTCGCGGCTGACTTGCAGGTAATAAAACCGGTCGTTCGCGTACATGATCCGGATGCGGCGGAACTGGACCCCGGACGACGAGTGCACCTCAAACTGGTAGCTCGGAACGCCGTTGAACAATACGTGTTTGCTGCTGACCTTGGTGAGCTTTCCGTCGCTCAGCATTTCCTTTTCAAAGTCCGCGTACGAGCGTGATGTCAGGATCTCGAACCGACTCACTTCGCGGAATCGCAGCGTGAACAGAACCCCTCGCTGGTTCCGCGCGAAGACGAGGGTTTTGCCCCAGTTCACCTCGCGCTGTTGCGGGTCGAGCCATTCCCAGTCCTTGTTCGGAAGGGTGTAGGCGCATTCGGCCTCGGGGAACGTCCGCGTGTCAGCGGCCGCGGGAACGCCGAATGCGAGTACGACGAGGACGCTGCAAGCAACTCGGGGCTTCATTGGTTCGCGTGACCGGGCGTAGGATGCACAAACCTAGCTCGCGCCGGCCCGCGAAGCAACCTTTCCCGATCACCGCCCTTCCGCCCGCCATCCGCCACACCGGCCGGACTGCATCGATTCCGAGAAGTGCTTGCGGCACAGCGACACGTAGCGCTCGTTGCCGCCAATTTCGACTTGCTGACCCGACTGTTCGACTTTTCCGTTCGGCGACACACGGACAACCATGGTCGCCTTCCGGCCGCAGTAGCAAATCGTCTTCAGCTCCGTGAGCGTATCGGCCCAACCCAGAAGGGCCGCGCTTCCGGGGAATAGCTCGCCGCGAAAGTCCGTGCGCAGTCCATAACACATGACCGGGATGTTCGCCTCGTCCACGAGGCGGGCCAGTTGCCGGACCTGGGCCTTGGTGAGGAACTGGGCCTCGTCGATCAGGACGCAGTCTTTCCGGGACCGCGACACAAATTGCCAGAAATCCGTCTCCAGGTCGAACCGCTCGGCGTCCGCGTCGATCCCGATCCGCGACGCGATCCGCCCGCCGGCGCGGTCGTCGAGCCGGGCGGTGAACAGCATCGTGGACATACCGCGTTCGGAGTAGTTGTGCGCTGCCTGGAGCAGCGCCGTCGATTTGCCGGCGTTCATGGTCGAGTAATAAAAGTACAGCTTCGCCATGCGGGGTGCCCCATCGGTTATGCCGACCGCGCCGTCACTTCTTCGATACGGCGCGCCGAGTCACGAGTGATCGCAGACTCTTGGGCATCGGCCGACAGGCGCACTGCTTCTGGTGCTCGAGGTGCCACGCCAACCGCTGGTCGGTCGTCGCGTTCTTCGGCATCTTGTGCCGCTGGTGCCATGACTTGTTCATGGAGAAGTACTCCCGCCGCTATGACGAGAACCGAACGGTCCTGAGAGATGGAGGGAGTCTATTGGTCCGTCAAGCGGGAAGTGATGGTTGAATGCGGCGGGGTTCGTTGGAGTTCCGCCTTCAGGCGGCGCGGGGCCAAACACCGCCTGAAGGCGGAACTCCAACAGGGGCGTTGCGCTCCGCGGACTACCGCTTCTCGGCCACGCGGTGAAGGGTCAGCGTTCCGTCCGTGGCCCCGGTGGCCAGGTACCGGCCATCCGGGGTTAGCGCCACACCGCCGATCGGCCACGGCGGCAACTCCCACTCGCGGAGTGGCAGCGCGCTCGAAACGTCCCAGTTCATCACCCGCGGGCCCTCGCTGACGCATACCAGCGTCCGCGAGTCCGGCGTGATCAACAGCGCTCGGATCGCGGCGTGCCCGCGCAGCTCGGCTCGCGGGGTCGGCTTCATCGCGGTCGGGTCCCAAAGCCGGGCCACCCCGTCCTTGCCGGCCGTGGCTACCGTCTTTCCGTCGGCGGACCAGGCGACGCAATCGATCTCCCCGGAATGGGGCAGGGACGCTCGCTCCCAAGAGCGGATGCGGCTGATCGACCACAGCCGCACGGTCCCGTCGTGACTCGCGGTCGCAAGCCCCTGGCCGTCGGGGGCAAAAGCCAGCGCCCGGATCGGTTTGGTGTGACCCGGAAGCTGGGTGCGCGGATCGCCGCGCTGGCCGCCGTCCGCGTCCCAGACGCGCAGCGTCCGGTCCTCGCCTCCGCCGGCGACCAGCTTGCCATCCGGCGAGAACGCCACGGCGTTGGTCGCGCCGCGTGGCCCCTTCAGGACGGCCACTTCCCGCGCGGCCTTGTCGGACACGTCGAACACTCTCACGAGTCCGTTCAATCCACCTGAGCCCGTGGCGAGCATCCGGCCGGTGGAGGCGAACGCGAGCGCGAGGATCCGGTCGCCGCCTGTCCCAAGAACGGCGCGCTCGCGCGGTGCCCCACCAACCTCCCAGAGGCGCGCCTTCCCGTCGCGGCTCGACGAAGCCAACATGCCGCGGTCCGGCGTGAACGCCAGTGCGTCAACCGCTTCCTGGTGGCCGCGGAGGAGGGCCACCTGCTTGGCCGGATTCGTCGGCCACGCGGGTTTCTTGACGGTATTGCTCACGAGTTCCATCGGCCTTCGACCTCAAAGCGAACCATCGCCGGGCCGCCGCACGCGACGGTCGAGCCCAAAAGCACTGGTCCACCGCAATACTACTTCGCCTTTGACCGGCACGCAAAAATCCTTCGACGGGTTCGGAATAGTGTGCCGGGGGAAAAGTTCGGCTCTGGACCCATTGCAGCCGAGGTCGGCGAGCCCGGTCGCGTCAATGGCGAGCCCGGTCGTCAGCGCCGGGAGTGCCGCAATGTTCGGCGACTCCCGGCGCTGACGCGACCGGCTCGCCGACTTCGGATGCCGCGTCGCCGGCGAGAAAGGGATCGGCCACCGCGGGGTATGATGAGTATCGCCCCGGTCGTTGGCCGTCCGCGGAGCACCACCTTACTAATGAGCTTGTCGGTCCGCCTCGCCTCTGAAGGGAATGCCGCATGCGCCCGTTCTTCGTGCTGCTGATGGCCGTTGCCCTGGCCGGCTGCCAGCCGGGGAAACAGACTCCGCCTGCGCCGCCTCCGCCGGACGTCACCGTTGCGAAGCCCGTGTCGCTCGAGGTGCAGAACTCGCGCGAGTACACCGGGTACCTGGAAGCGGTCGAGACGGCCAATGTCCGCGCGCGAGTCCGCGGGTTCCTTACGAAGGTCCTCTTCAAAGAAGGGGCCGAGGTCAACAAGAACGACCCGCTCTATGAAATCGACCGGCGCGAATACGAAGCGACCCTCGCCCGGGCGCAGGCGGACCTCTCCAAGGCCAGCGCCGAGCGGGACCGGGCCCAGGCGGACGAGGACCGCGGCCGAGTCCTCGTCCGCACCATGGCGATCAGCGAGGAAGAGTTCCAGCAGCGCGTCGCCACCCGCAAGAGCGCCCAGGCCAGCGTCGCCCAGGCGGAAGCCGCGCTGCGCATCGCCAGGCTGGATCTGGAATTCACCAAGATCACCGCGCCCATCAGCGGTCGGATCAGCCGCACGCTGATCACGGAAGGCAACCTGGTCGGGTTCAATGAGCCAACGCTATTGACGACGATCGTCCGGCTCGATCCGATCTATGTGACCTTCGACGTGCCGGAGGCAAACGCGGTCGAATACGAACGGCAGTCGCGCCAGAAGCTCCCGAGTCCCACGGACCGAACTATTCCGATCGACCTCGGAGTCGCCCGCGAGACCGGGTATCCGCACCACGGGGTGATCGATTTCCGCGAGAACCGCGTGGACACCGGGTCCGGTACGATTCGCCTTCGCGGCGTGCTGGACAATAAGGAGCGCGCGCTCGTACCCGGCATGTTCGCGCGCGTCCGCGTGCCGCTCGGCCCGCCGAAAAGACAGCCCGCGATCCCGGAGGCCGCCCTCATGGCCGACCAGGCCGGGCGGTACGTCTATGTGGTCGCGTCCGACAACACGGTCCGCCGGCAGCAGGTCACCATCGGCGGCCGGTCCGGCAACCTGGTCGGCATCGAAAGCGGCGTGAGCCCCGACGACTGGGTGATCATCAACGGCCTGCAAAAAGCCCGCCCGGGCGGGACTGTGAATCCCAAACAGACGGTCATCGAGGAACCCAAGGAGAAGGAGCCGGCCAAGAAATAACCGCAATTCCCCTCTCCCCCGGCTTTGCGGGGGAGAGGGGTTAGGGGGCGAGGGTCGCGTGGACAATGGCAGGTCCTCAGGCCGGCGAGCCTCTTCCCCCTCACCCCTAACCCCTCTCGCCCGCAAAGCCGGGGGAGAGGGGGACCGATCCAGACCCGTGGTTCTTCATGTTCTCCCGCTTCTTCATCGACCGGCCGATCTTCGCCAACGTGATCGCGATTGTCACGCTCATCTTTGGCGTGGTAGCGCTCAGCAAACTGCCGGTCGAGCGCTACCCGCAGATCACCCCGCCGACCGTCCAGGTCAGCACCAACTATCCCGGTGCCAACGCCGAGGTGGTCGCGAATACGGTCGCCGCTCCGATCGAGCAGCAGCTCAACGGCGTCGAGAACATGATGTACATGTCCTCGACCTGTTCGGCCGACGGGGGATATTCGCTCACGGTGACGTTCGAGATCGGCACCAATCTCGACACCGCCCAGGTGCTGGTCCAGAACCGGCTGGCCGTCGCGGAGCCGCAGCTCCCGGAGGAAGTCCGCCGCCAGGGCGTGACCGTCCGCAAGCAGTCGTCCAACATCGTTCTTGCAATCTCGCTCACGTCGCCGGACGGCACGTACAACGGCCTGTTCCTGTCGAACTTCGCGACCCTCCGGCTCCGCGACGAGCTGACTCGGGTGGAAGGGGTCGGCGACGTGGTGATCCGCGGTGTCGGTTCCTACGCGATGCGGATCTGGACCGACCCAGTTCGCCTGCAGGCCCGCGGGCTGACTACCCAGGACGTCCTGGCGGCGCTGCAGCGACAGAACGTCCAGGTCGCGGCCGGCCAGGTCGGGCAGCCCCCGGTGCCGGCGGGACAGCAGTTCCAGTTCACGGTCACCACCCTCGGCCGGTTGCAGACACCGGAGCAGTTCGAATCAATCATCCTCCGAAGCGGCGAGGGTGGGCAGATCGTCTACCTCCGCGACGTCGCGCGCGTTGAACTCGGTGCCCAGACCTACGACTCCTTCTCGTCGCGCAGCGGATACGAGTCAGCCAACTTGCTCGTTTACCAACTTCCCGGCTCGAACGCCCTGGACGTCGCCAAGGGCGTGCGCAAGGCCATGGAGAAGCAAAAAGCGGGGTTCCCGCCGGGACTCGAATACAGCATCCCGTTCGACACCACCAAATTCGTCGATGCCGCGATCACGGAGGTCTACCAAACGCTCCTCATCGCCGGGGCGCTGGTGCTCATCGTCATCCTGGTTTTTCTGCAAAGCTGGCGCGCCCTGTTGGTCCCGGCCACCACGGTGCCGATCACGATCATCGGTGCGTTCGCGTTCATGCCGGTCCTCGGCTTCTCGGTCAACCTGCTCACACTCTTCGGCCTGGTCCTGGCGATCGGGATCGTCGTGGACGACGCAATCGTGATCGTCGAAAACGCGTCCAAGCACATCGAACACGGCCTGAGCGCCCGCAACGCCACCGTCCAGGCAATGCGGGAGGTGACCGGTCCGGTCATCGCCATCACGCTCGTGCTCATGGCCGTGTTCATCCCGACCGCCTTCCTCGGCGGGATCAGCGGTCAGCTCTACCGCCAGTTCGCCCTGACCATCGCGGCCACGGCCCTCATCAGTGCGATCAACGCGCTCACACTGAAGCCCGCCCAGGCCGCGACCTGGCTGCGCCGGCCGCCGCCGCGGCGGAACATCCTCTCGCGGACCTTCAACACCGTGTACGGCTGGCTGGAGGCTGGCTACGCCGGCACCGTTCGCGGGCTCGTCCGCGTCTGGTGGGCGATGCTGGTCGTGTTCGCCTGCATCGCGATCTTGACCGCGCACCTGTACCAACGCCTGCCGACCAGCTTCCTGCCAATCGAGGACCAGGGGTACATTATCATCCCCATCCAGCTCCCGGACGCCGCCTCCCTCGAACGCACCAAGAAGGTCACCGAGAAACTGAACGCGACTTTCAAGGACATGCCCGGCGTCGAGAACTGGTTCATCCTGGGCGGGTTCTCGCTGTTGGACGGGACCGCCGCCCCGAACTCCGCCACCTGCTTCGTCGCGTGGAAAGACTGGAAGGAACGGCGCGACCCGTCGCTGTCTCAGGACGCCCTCGTCGCCAAGATCCGCGCGATCACGGGGGAGTTCCAGGAGGCGAACGTGGTGGTCCTTGTGCCGCCTTCCATTCAGGGCCTCGGCGTAGCCGGGGGTTTCCAGATGCAGGTCGAGGACCGCGAAGGTGCCGGCCTGCACGAACTCCAGCAGCGGGTCCAGGAGGTCATGGCCGCAGCCCGCGAACGGCCGGAAATCGACCAGGTCACGTCCACTTTCCGTGCCGGGGTTCCGCAGTTCTATTTGAACATCGACCGCGAGAAGGCCGAGAAGATGGGCATTCTCGTGGACGACATCTTCCGCACCCTGCAGGCGCACATGGGCGGCGTGTACGTCAATGACTTCAATCGCTTCGGCCGCACGTACCAGGTCCGCGTACAGGCGGACGCGCCGTACCGCACGCGGCCGGAGGACATCTACCGCCTGGAAGTGCGCAACCGCCGCGGGCAGATGGTGCCCTTGGAAACTCTCGTGGACGTGCAGGAGCGAATCGGCCCGCAGTCGATCCAGCGCTACAACCTCTACCCGTCCGCGAGCATCACGGGGTCGGCTGCCAAGGGAACCAGCTCCGGCGAAGCGATCAAGGTCATGGAAGAGATTGCCGTCCAGAAGCTCCCCTCGACTGTGGGCTACGACTGGACCGGCGTGGCCTACCAGGAAAAGCGGGTGAGCACCGGGGCATTCAATTTCCTCGGCATGAGCTTCAGTGAGGCGATCCTCGTCTTCGGCCTGGCGGTCTTGTTCGTCTACCTGGTCCTGGCGGCCCAGTACGAGAGTTGGCTTTTGCCGCTGGCCGTGATCCTGGTGGTCCCGCTCGGGCTGCTTGGCGTAGTCGCGGCTGTCTCGCTCCGCGGGATGGACAACAACGTGTACACGCAGATCGGCGTGGTCCTGATCATCGCCCTGGCAAGCAAGAACGCGATCTTGATCGTGGAATTCGCTCGCGAGCTGCGGCTGCAAGGCAAATCGGTCCTCGAGTCCGCGGTCCAGGCTGCCCGGATGCGCTTCCGGCCGATCCTGATGACCTCGTTCGCGTTCATCCTCGGCGTGGTGCCGTTGGTATTCGCGACCGGTGCCGGGGCCATGAGCCGGCGCTCCTTGGGCACGGCTGTCTTCGGCGGCATGATCACCGCGACCCTCCTCGCGGTCTTCTTCGTGCCCGCCTTCTTCGTCGCGATGCAAAAGCTCGCCGAGCTGAGGTACGGCCCGCCCAAGGCGCGACCCGACGAGGTCCATCTGATGGCCGAAGCGGACGGCGCCCCCGAACGAAACGGCCCGGGCGAACGCCCGGCGCGGGTGGAGGGGGATGGAGTCGCCCCGGGGTGACTTAGAAGAGTTCCCGGCTCCCCTCCGCGACGGCCACCTGGACAGCCTTGAGCGCCGATTCCACGGGTGGCAGCTCGAGCAGCGCGAAGTGCCGGAGTGGGTGATTATCCTCGTCGTACTCGAACGCGTAGCACCGCCGCGCCGTCGGATGGCCGATCAATTCGAACAGCTCGACCGGCCCGTCGAAGACGACGACGTCTCCGAACATCTCGGTAACTGAGATGGACCGAAGGTGGCGGGATTCGCAGCTGTGTTGTTCGCGGATCACGCGGCGAAGTGCTTCGAGATCGTTCATACTGCCAGTTCGGCCACCGCGCGCAACAGGGCATCCGTCATGGGAAATGACGCGAAATACGTCGTTACCTTCTGAATTGCCGAATGCGCGCCGGACGAACAGGCTTTCCCCCGAAAGTCGCACGAAGTAGCCCCGGCGTGTCGCGAACGCATTGATACAAGAGAATAGCGGGCCCCTGGTTGCGGATTTGGCCGTTTCCGACCGACGCGCCTACCGACGCAGAATGCGGTCGGTGGGTTGGAGTATTCCAAACCGGGTGGCCGGTCGACCACCAGAGGTCAGGCGGCCAAGTGTGCGGCATGATAGCAAACTCGGTGCCAAAAAGGCGCCTTAATCTGAAATCTTTCAATCCTTGGCTGCCATTGGCAGGCGTTGACTGGTTAGAGACGGCTTTATAACCCTTTCAAACAAGGACTTACGTCCGCCGACCTCGGTTCCGAAACAGTCTCTAGCTCGAGCTGATCGACTTTACCTTTTATTACCTTTTGCAGTCGGCCCACGCGGTTGCGTCAAAAGTGCTTGTGCGTCACCGAATCGGAATGGGTCTGCCGGTGGGTCGTCCGGACCCCTGCCTGGGCCGTCGACGACCGTGAGGCAGCCCGGCTGGTCCGCAGATTCCGTACGTTGGTGGTGGCATGGAACGCCGGCGTCCTGACCGTGTTCGGGCACCAATTACTAGGGTGACTGGCCAACCCCACTGCCCCCCCGCTCAGGCGTTAGCATGGTGTCAGGTCATTGAGCGGACAGCGGCAGGTGAACTCAACGACCATGAAGCCGCGGGTCTGTCAACGGTCTGCGGCCTGAGATCGCAGGCATTGTTTGCCCTGTACACCCGGTTCAGCCTGGCTCGCGGGGTGGGCCGGGCAAACAATGCCCCCATCCTCGCGGCCGGCCGCGAGGCGTCGGTGGGTCAGTCCGAGAACACGCCGTCGGGTCGCACTCGACTATGCGGGTTGCGGCACTCGTCGCGGGGCGAAGGCGTGCCTGCCCAGCAACCTGGGTCCGCCGCGTCGCTTATTCGTCCGGCCACCCTCCGGCGGCATGGCCACCTCGGGTACACTGAGTTACGAACTGACGCGACTGGCTCGTTGGCGGCCTCGGTCGTCGCGGGCGAACTGAGCGGTCATCCGGTCGCGGTGGCGCCGGCCGAGAGCGGCTCGGGTCGCCACGTAGGGCACCGAAGGAAAGCTCGGCGGTCAGGCGGATGTGAAAGGCGCCAATGACCGGGCGGCCAGCATGAAGTTCCCGCCCTGCAGTGACGATTCCTGAGCGCGATGTACTCCAGCACGTCGTCCGGCAGGTCCTAAAAGAACGCCTTCGCGTCCATGTGCGTCCACGTTGCCCGCGTGGAGCCAGGCTTTAGCCGTTCTTCACTTCCCGTGACCTCACGAAGACGATGCGCATCAGGCAAATGTTCGCCGAGGTCGGCCCCATCCTCGCAAGGTCATATAGACCTACCTCAATAGCGCGTCCTCCACCGGCCTATTCAGCCAGGCACTGTGCGTTCGCACCACGCGGAAATTGAGGTCCAGGCCGTCTTTGCTCATGTCGATTCTTTCACGGTTCGGCTTCGTCCACTGAGCCGGCGAACGACGTAGAAGAACACCGGCGTCAAGAAGATCCCGAACAGGGTTACGCCGATCATGCCGGCGAAGACGGCCGTGCCGAGGGTGCGGCGCATCTCGGCCCCGGCTCCGTGGGTGATTACCAGCGGTAGCACGCCGAGGATGAACGCGAAGGAGGTCATGACGATCGGCCGTAACCGGACTCGCGCGGCCTCCACGGCGGCGTCGAACCGGGAGGCGCCCTCCTGCTGGCGGTCGCGGGCGAACTCGACGATCAGGATGGCGTTCTTACACGCCAGACCGACCAGCACCACGAAGCCAACCTGCACGAAGATGTTTACGTCCATGTGGGCCAGGGCGACGCCGGCCAGAGCGCTCGACAGGCACATGGGCACGACCAGAATCACTGCCAGGGGCAGCGACCAGCTCTCGTAGAGGCCGGCCAGCACGAAGAAGGCGAGCACCGCTCCGAGCACGAACGCACTGAAAGGATTCTGCCGGAGGTCGCGGAACTGTTCGAGCTTGCCGGACTGCTTCTGTAAGTAGCTCAGCTCGGTCCACTCGTAGGTCATGTTGCGCGGCAACTCCTTGTCCGAGAGGCTCTCCATCGCCCGGAGGACATCGCCGGTGCTGACCCCGGGCAGCGAGGCGCCGGTGACCGTCGCCGCGGGGAACATGTTGTAGCGGGTGACCGTGAGCGGCCCGGTGTTGTCGCGAATGTCCACGACGGCGCCGAGCGGGACCATTTCGCCGTCGGCATTGCGGACCTTGAGTTGCTTGACGGCCTCGGCGTCGATGCGGAATGCGGAGTCGGCCTGGAGGTTGACTTGCCAGGTGCGGCCGAAGCGGTTGAAGTCGTTCACGTAATAGCCGCCCATGTACACCTGCAGCGTGTCGAACACGTCGTTGAGCGCCACCCCCATCGTCCGGACCTTGGTGCGGTCGATGTCCGCGTAGAGCTGGGGCGTCCGCGCCCGGAAGCCATTGAACAGGCCGATAAAGCCCGGTTGTTGGTTGCCCTTGGCGGCGACGTTGTCGGCCTGGGCCTGGAGCGTGCTGTAGTTGACGTCGCCCGTTGCCTCGACCATCAGTTTGAAGCCACCCGCGCTGCCGAGGCCGTCCACCGCCGGCGCCCCAAAGACGTTCAGTCGGGCCTCGGGGATCTCGTCGCGGAACCGCCGGCGGAGTTCGGCCGCGATCGCGTCCGAGCTCAGCCCCGGGTCCCGACGCTTGTCGAACGGCTCGAGGGGGATGAACGCGGAGCCGAGGTTTGAGCCGATCGCGTTGAGAACGAACGACCGGCCCGGGTTGCCGAGAGTGTGGGCCACTCCGGGTGTCTCGTGGGCGATCTTCTCGACCTTCGCCATCACCTCCGCCGTGCGCTCCAGTGAGGCCGAGTCGGGCAGTTGAACGTTGACGACCAGGCGGCCCTTGTCCTGGATTGGAATGAACCCCGTCGGGACGCGAGTGAAGCCAAAGCCCGTCAGGCCGAGCAGCCCAACGTAGACGAGGATCACAATGACACTGAGGCGCAGCGCCCAGCCCACTGTCCTCCCGTAGAGCGCGGTCGCTCGGTCGAAGACCCAGTTGAATCCCCGGAAGATCTTGCCCAGGACCCAGTTCACCGGGCGGATGACGATCCAGCCAAGCACCCCGCCGGCCGCGGCGCCCGGGAGGAAGAGGATGAGGCGAATTGCCCACGTCAACAACGTGGCTTGCAGGCCTCCGGGTGTCGCTTCGCCGTCCTCCCCGGAGGTAAGGCCCAACCGAGCGCCGAGGGTCGGCGCCAACAGCCACACGCTGGCCAATCCGCCCAGGATACCGAAGAACCACCACGGCAACGCCTCCTTGCCCTGGTGGCCGTGGCCGCCGGGCCTGCGGCTCGCGAAGATCGACGCCGCCAGTGCGGGCATCATCGTCATGGCATTGACGGCCGAAATCAGCATCGCGACCGAGATCGTCAGGGCGAACTGGCGGAAGAACTGCCCGGTGATGCCGCTCAGGAATGCGCTCGGCAGCAGCACCGAGCTGAGCACCAGCGTGATGGCGACGAACGGGCCGGTGATCTCGGCCATGGCCTTCAGGGTGGCCTCGCGGACGGGGAGGCCCTTTTCCAGCCAGCGCTCGATGTTCTCCAGCACCACGATGGCGTCGTCCACGACGATGCCGATCGCGAGCACCAGCCCGAACAGCGTCAAGTTGTTGAGAGAGAAGCCGATCAGGGACATGACGGCGAACGTGCCGACCAGCGACACGCCGACGCCGACCAGCGGCAGAAGAACCGACTTCCAGTCCTGTAGGAAGAGAAGAACGACGACGCCGACCAGGATGAGCGCGTCGCGCAGCGTGTTGAACACTTCGTCCACGGATTCGCGGATGAACGGCGTGGTGTCGTAGACAATGGCGTACTTGAGCCCGTTCGGGAAGCGTTTTTCCATTTCCCGCATCCGAGCCTTGACGCGGTCGCCGACATCCAGGGCGTTCGACCCGGGCAACTGAAAGACGGCCAGTCCCACGGACGGCTTGCCGTCCAGTGTCAGGCTCTGATCCTGGCTCTTCGCCCCCAGGTCGGTCCGGCCCACGTCCTTGAGGTAGGTGACCTCCCCGTTACTACCGGTATTGAGGATGATGTCCCCGAACTGTTCGGTCTCGACCAGCCGGCCGAGAGTGCTGAGCGTGTACTGGAAGTCCTGTCCCTGGGGGACTGGCGGCTGGCCGACCTGCCCGGCCGCCACCTGCACGTTCTGCTCGCGCAGGACCCGAATGACGTCGCCGGCGGACAGGTTCCGCGACGCCAGCTTGTCCGGATCCAGCCACACGCGCATGCTGTAGTCCTGTCCCCCGAAGGAGAAGATGTCGCCCACGCCGTCCACCCGGGCCAGCGCGTCCTGGAGATTGATGGTCGCGTAGTTGCTCAGGTAGAGCCGGTCGTAATAGGGTCGGCCCGTCGCCGGGTCGTCATCGGAGTACAGGTTGACGATGAGCAGGATGTCCGGGGAGCGCTTCCGGACGACC
>Ga0075418_10007371_pt1 | contig 12388 bp, 9 predicted proteins | sample SoiMetdeltSBSDD2_FD_81776 | JGI IMG/M metagenome (GOLD analysis project Ga0075418, IMG submission 81776) | Bulk soil microbial communities from a Populus tree surrounding site in Tennessee, USA - Soil MetaG P. deltoides SBSDD2 | ecosystem: Environmental > Terrestrial > Soil > Tree plantation...
CCTCGAGTCACGCCTCGACTTCACGCGCGAGGGGGAGACCACGGCCCATCGTCTGGAGGCGCCCCTCCCGCCCGCGGGCGGCGGGATCCTGGAGTTCGTGGCCGAGGGGGATTTCGGCAATCCGCCCGAAAAGGCGACGCTCGTCGTCGAAGGTCAGGAGATCGGCACCATCGGCGGCGCTGAGGCCGCGTGCGGCACCGTGATGCGGCAGTTCCCGATGGCGCCCGAGGCGCTCGCCGCCTTACTGGCCGACGGGGTCCTCGAGGCCGAGGCTCGCAATACCTCGGCCGTGGATCCGACCTGCGAGTCCAACCGTCACACCGTCCGGCTGCGCTACTCGTCCCCGGGGGATCGGATCGATTTCGGCGACCTGCTGGCCGGTGCTTCGAGGACCCGGACGATCGTGCTGAGGAACACGGGCAGCCTCGACTTACACCTTCAATCCATCGCCGCGGATCTGCCAGGCCTCTTTGTGTCGGAGGCCCCTGCCGTCCTGGCGCCGGGAGAGGTGACCGGCCTCGGATTGCGGCTCGACACCGAAGTGGCAGTCCCCTCCGGAGGATCCCAGCCCGGCGGCTCCCTCGCCGGAGCGCTGTCGGTGGAGAGCGACGATCCGACCTCCCCGCGCCGCACGGTTGACCTGGCCGCCCGGCTGGTGGAGCCGCCCCTTGTCGACGTGACCCCGGGGCGGGTCGACGCGGCGCTTCTGGAGGGGAGGCGCGAGGTGCGCACGATCCGGCTCACCAATCGCGGGGCGGAGACGGCCGACCTGGCGCTCTCCATCGGCCATGGCACGACCGGCACGCCGCCTGGACCGTGCGGTCCGGTCACGGTCCTGAGCGGGGCGTTCAACACCGGTGTGCTCGAGACCGTGGACGTCGCGACCGGAGCGCGTCAGACCGTGGCCACGGGACTGTTCGGACCGACCGCCGTGGCTGTCGAGCCGGGCGGCCGCGTGGCCTACGTGATGGAGTTCAACGGCAAGATGGCGGTCGTGGACCTCACCACCCGCACGTTGACGCGCCGCTCGCCGGGGGTGGGGACGACGTTCGGACTGGTCTTCGACGCCGCCGGGCGGACGATCTACGCCAGCAGCTTCACGGAGGGGGCCCTCTTCCGGCTGGATCCTTCGACCGGCGCCCTCCTGAAGATCGCCTCCGGCCTCGAGTCGCCGCGCTCGATAGCGCTCGATCGGGTCGCGCGCACGGCCTGGGTGGTGGAGACCACGCGCGGCGTCCTGTCCGCGATCGACCTCGCGACCGGCGCCATCACGCGCGTGGCCGGCGACCTCACCGACGCGATCGGCGTGGCGGTCGATCCTCAGGGTGTGCGCGCCTACGTCGGTCTGAGCGCGCACGGCGTCGTGGCCGAGGTGGACCTCGTCACCGGAGCCGTGACCGAAATCGCCCGGGGCTTCACGGCCCCTGGGCAGCTGGCTCTCGACGAATCGGGACAGGAGCTGTACGTGGCCGAGTTCGGAGGCGACCGGCTCTCGGTCCTGGACCTGCGCACGCGACAGGTGCGTGTTCTGGCCGAGCACGTGGCCGAGCCGACGGGGCTCGCGGTCACGAGCCCGCAGTCCTGCCTGGCCCAGTTCGCGTCGGTCCAGCCCCGCTCCGTGCGCCTTCCCGCGGGTGGAACGGCCGACATCGCGCTGACCCTGGACGGGACGGGGCTGCCGGGCGGCGACTTCGGGGCGCTCCTCGCGGTCGGGCCGCGCCAGCCGTTCGTGGCGCTGTCGACGACGCCCTTGAGCCTGACCGTCGTGCCGCGCCCGCGTCTGCGGCTGTCGGGGCAGGAAATCGTCCTGGACTCGTCGCAGTCGTACATCACCTCCTCGGCGCGCACGCGGCACGTCCTGATCGCTCCGATCCGCCCCGGCACGGCCGGCAATCTCGAGGTCACGCTGGAAGGGGACTACGGGACGACCCTGGAGAAAGGGGCGATCCGCCTCGAAGGCACGCTTTTGGGCGAGGTCGGCGGAGCGGGAACCGACTGCATTCCTCTCACGGATGGCCTCTCCGTTTCGACGGCTCTCATGGCCGCGGCCGCGGCCGACGGGGCCCTGGAGTTCGAGGTGCAGAACAGCCCTTCCGTCGCCGCCACCTGTCCCGTCAACAGGCACCGCCTCCGCCTGACGTACCGGACCGCCGACCTGAATCCCGGCCTCGCCTTCGGGGACATGGATGTCGGGAAGAATCGGGTCATCCCCATGGTCGTGAGCAACCCCGGGGGCCAGGCACTCGAGGTGACCAGCATCGCCGCCAGCGGGCCCGGCTTCACGGTCACGCCGTCGACCATGAGCGTCCCACCGGGATCGTCCCAGCCCATCTTCGTGGGCTTCGCGGCCCAGGCGCCGGGAGCCGTGGAAGGCCTGCTGCGCCTGGCGAGCAACGATCCGGATGCGCCGCTCAGGGACGTGGCGCTGACGGCCGAAGGGGTCGCTCCGCAGCGGCTCGAGTGGGCGCCAGCCGCGGTTGAGGCGACCATCACCGAGGGACGGCGGGTGTCGCGCTCGCTGACCCTATTCAACCGCGGCGGCCGCTCGCTCAACGTGACGATGGCGGTGCAGCCGCCGACGACCGCCTCGATCACGCCGGCCTTCGCCTCGGTGCCGGCGGGAGGGTCGGTCTCCACGACGGTGCATTTCATCTCGGACCTGTTCCCGCCAGGGCTCCGGACGCTGGAAGTCGTCGTCACCAGCAATGATCCGGTGCAGCCCGTGGCCCGCGTGCCCGCTTCGGTCCTGGTGCAGGCCGATGCGGATCGCGACGCGGTGCCGGACGATCAGGACCTCTGCCCGTCGGTCCGGGACCCCGAGCAGTCCGATGGGGACGGCGACAGCGTCGGCGACGCCTGTGACAACTGCGAGGGAGTCCCCAACGTCGCGCAGGAGGACGGAGACGACGACGGCTCCGGCGACGCCTGCCAGCCGTCCCTGATCCTCGCGGGGATCCGCGAGGACGGCGGCGAGCGTCTCGAGGTGTCCGTGCGTGCGCGCGATCCCCAGGGCGATCCGCTCCAGGGCCAGGTCGACCTTGTTCCCGTAGAGGCCGGCCTGCCCGGCCTGACGCTCCCCTTTACTTCGGTGCTGCCGCGCCTGACGGACATCGGCGGCCTTGCGGCCGGCCGCCGGTACAGGCTGATCCTGACGGTCACCGACGGTTCGACCAACCCGGTCAGCAGGGAGGTCGCGTTCCTGCACCAGGAGGAGACGATCCTGGTGCTCGACATGCCGCCGCGGGCGGTCCTGTCGCCGCCCGCGACCGCCGAGTGCGACCGGCCGCTTTCGGGAGGTGTACGCCTGGACGGGAGCGGATCGAGCGACGAGGACTCGACGCCGGGCACCTCCGACGACATCCTCTCGTACCAGTGGTTCCGAGCGGACGCCGACGGCAGCCGGCAGCTGCTCGGAGCGGGACCGGTCCTCGAGGCTGTGCTCCCGCTCGGGGAGAGCGGGATCGTCCTGCGGGTGACCGATGCCGCAGGCGAAGCGGCCGAGGCGGAGGCGCCGGCACTGGTACGCGACACGGCGGCGCCGACGTTCTCCCTCACCGTCCTCCCTGCGGTCCTCTGGCCTCCCGACCACAAGATGATCCCGGTGCGCCTGGTCGGGCTGGTGGCGGACGCCTGCGATCCGGCCCCCGGTCTCGAACTCCTGCAGGCCACCAGCAGCGAGCCCGACGACGCTCCCGGCGGAAAGGACGGCAACACGACCGGCGACATCGGGGCCGTGACCTTCAAGGGGGCGGAAGGGGTGCTGCTGCTGCGCGGCGAGCGCGACTCCTCCGGACCGGGGCGGATCTACACCATCACCTGCCAGGTCCGCGATCGGGCCGGCAACGCGACGAGCGCCTCCGCCACGGCGAGCGTGCCTCGCACCCTCTCCGGACGGTAACGCCTCGAGTCAGGGTGCGGGAGCGCCGGGCGACGCGCGCAGCACGCTGTCGCGCAGCGTTCGTGCCTCGTCCGACCCGAGAGCGCGCCAGACTCCCTGCTTCTTCTTCCGTTCCACGGCGTCGCGGCTGTAGCGGGCGCTCGACACCAGACGTCCTTCGGGCGAGAAGAAGTGCGTCCGTCCGCGTCCGCCGAGGACGACGAAAGCGCCGCTGCGCTCGTCCAGAAGGAACGCCTCCGGACGCGCGCCTTTGATGTCCTCCAGGGCCATGCGGGTGGGACGCTCTCCGGTCTCGTGCCGCTCGTCGGCGTGCGCCGTGCGGCGGGTTCGCCCCTTCACGTCCTGCTCGAGGCGCCGCGCGAGGCCCTGCAGGATGCCCATCACCCGGTGCTCCAGAGCCGGTCCCCTCCCGCCGGAATGTCGTGACCCCGGGCGATCCAGGCTCGACAGGGCCGCCTGCGTCCAGCGCACGGCACGGCGCCAGGGGAGGTCCTGCTGCCGCTCCCAGAGGAGCGCCAGATCGGATCCGTCCGGTCCCGTTCCCAGCAGGTTCAACCCGATCCGGGAGCGCCCGCCGGCGCCGCCCGACGCCACGGCCTGCAGGGTCAGCGCCAGCACCCCCCGGCCCTCGCCGGCCCGCGTCGGGAGATTGAAGAACCCGGCGATCACCTGACCCAACAGCTCGCGGCCGCCGCTCTGGAACGGCGGAAGAAGCGCGGCGTGCAGCTCCGACCGCCCCTGCAGGAATGTGATGAAGGCGGGCGGCTCCTCGAACAGTCGATCGACCTCGGCGTGGCGGAGCTCGAGGCAGTGCTGGGCGAACTCCCGCCAGCAGGGGACGCCGGTCGCCCCGTAGCCGATGAACACGTGGCGGCTCGTCGGGGGCCGGGAGTGATCGCAGGCGGCCGCGGCGCAGCGGTGACAGAAGGCCTGGCCGGGCTGGAAGGCGGCGGCCGCCTCGATCGCCGCGTCGATCTGCCGCTCGATCGCCGCCAGGAGCTCGCGTGGGAACGCAGCCGCTTCCTCCTGGCGCTCCGTCGCGATCAACGGCAGGCTCACCGTGATCGCGTGCAGGCGGTCCTCGACCAGATGTCCGCCCGGCTTGCGGCGAACGATCTCCCGCACCATCTCCCGCAGGGACGCCCGCACCGACTCGCCCAGCACCAGGGCCGGATCGCGCATCGATCCGATTATCGCAGACCGCCCCGCTTCGGCGGCACGCCGGCGCGCGGCGCTGCCCGGAGCATCTCCGTCCGCCGCCGCGCGAGCATCCAACCGATTGGACGGCGCGCTACATAAACAGCATTTATAAAATGCTATTGCAACATAACAGCAATCGGCGTACATTACCGGACGTCGCTGTTCCGCCCCGTTCTTCGAGAGGAGGTCGACAATGAGCCTCGACGATCTTCTAAGAGAAGTCATCGCAACGGGAAGGCTGGCGGAGCCGTTCACCGCGTCCGACGTGACGCGTGCGGTGGGGCTCGATGAGTGGCCGCTGACGAAAGTCCAGAACTTCCTGGCGCGCCACTGCATCGGGAACCTCGCCGCCACCACGCTGCTGGTCGAGCGCGTGGCGTACGGCAAGTACCAGCTGATCTACGACGGACCGCGCGAGGACGAGCCTGCGCGGTTCGACCACGGCCCGCAGGGGCCGTCGCGCCGATCGACACCGAGCTCTCCGGGCGGGCCCCAGTCCTGACCCCACCTTCACGCCCCCGGGACCGCCGCCACGGCTGTCCCGTCTCGGTGTTCTAGATCCCGGGCGCCGGTCGTCCGAACGGGACACGGCGGGCCGGCCCCGGGATGCATTATCATGTGGGCCCTCCGCGCCACGTCACCCTTGGAGGCCGCCGCATGAAAAGTCTCGTCCTGGTGAAGCAGGTTCCCAACTCCGATTCGCCGTTCCGGCTCGACGGGGCCGGGACCTGGGTCGATGAGAGCAACCTGACCTTCACCCTCAACGACTACGATCGGTACGCCCTCGAGGAAGCTCTCAGGCTCAAGGATGCCGGCCGCCTGGAGGAGGTTGCGGTTCTGAGCGTGGGACCGGAGCGGGCCGCCACGGCGCTGCGCACCTGCCTCGCGACCGGGGCCGATCGCGCGATCCACGTCAAGGACGCGGCGCTCGTGGGAGCCGATCCGCTTTCGATCGCGCGGGTGATCGTCGCCGCTATCGGCAAGGACGGATTCGATCTGATCCTGGCCGGGCTCCAGGCCGACGACGACAACCACACACAGATGGCGGGGCTCGTGGCGCGGCTCCTGGGGCACCCGTGCGCCACCGCCGTCATGAAGATGGAGCTGCGCGAGGACGGCTGCCTGCGGGTGGAGCGCGAGCTGGAGAACAACCGCCTCCAGGTCGTCGACCTGACGCTGCCGGCGGTGGTGGCGGTACAGACCGGGATCAACGAGCCGCGCTACGCCAGCCTCAAGGGGATCATGGCCGCCAAGAAGAAGGAGATGCGCACGCTGGCCCTCGCGGACCTGGGCCTCGACCCGGGACAGGCCGGAGCGCAGGCCTCGCGCCTGAAGACGATCCGGCTGGCCCCGCCCCCCAAGGGAAAAGGGGCGGAGATCCTGAAGGGAACGGCCGACGAGGTCGCCGGTGAGCTGGTGCGGCGCATCCGCGAGAAGACGGGGGTGATCTGATCATGGCCTGCAAGGTCCTGGTGGTCGCGGAGCAGGAAGGGGGGACGGTCCGGGAGATCACCTGGGAGCTCCTGGGCCTGGCGCATCTGCTGGCGAAGGGAGCCGGCTGGGCACCGGCCGAGATCAAGGCGCTCGTGCTGGGGCACGGGATCGAGAAGGCGGCGCGCGAGATCGCCGGGCGAGGCGCCCAGGAGGTCATCGCGGCCGATGGCGAGGCGCTGGCGAACTACACTTCCGACGGGTACGACCGGGTCATCGAGGCGCAGGCCAGGGCCGAATCTCCCGAGATCGTGCTGTTCGGGCACACGCCGAACGGCTGGGACACAGCGCCGCTGGTCGCGGCCGGCCTGGGAGCGCCGCTGGCGACCGAATGCTCGGCGGCGGCGTTCGAGGAGGGACGCCCCCGGTTCACACGGAAGGCGTTCAATGGCAAGTTCGTGCAGGTCGTCGACATGGGGGGCGCGAAGCCCGGCATCGCCACCGTGCAGCGAGGCGCCTCGCCACCGTGCAGCGTGGCGACGCAGGGGACTGTGCGGCACGTCGATCCGCAAATCGGCCCCGGGGATCTCAAGGCTCGCTTCGTGGAGATCCGGCAGGGGGAGTCGGGCGGTGTCGACCTGACGCAGGCGCAGGTCATCGTCGCCGGCGGACGCGGACTGGGCGCGGCGGAGAAGTTCTCCGTCATCCGCGACCTGGCTGCCGCCCTGGGCGCCCAGGTCGGGGCGAGCCGCCCCGTGACCGACTCCGGCTGGCTGCCGCACGAGCACCAGATCGGCAGCAGCGGGGTCACCGTGAGCCCCAAGCTGTACGTCGCAGCCGGGATCTCGGGAGCCATCCAGCACCTCGTCGGCATGCGGGGGTCGGGCTACATCGTCGCCATCAACAAGGATCCGGAGGCGCCGATCTTCGGAGTGGCGGACATCGGGGTCGTGGGAGACCTGTTCGAGATCGTCCCGGCGCTGACCAAGGCGGTCAGGGCCGCCCGGGGCTGACCCGCGGCCGGGCCGCGGTCATTGCCATTTCGGGGCCAGGACTCTAGAATCCCGTGCGTCGAAGGAGGCCTGCGACCATGTCGAAGCGCCCGCGCGACGCGTCCGAGAAGGAGGGTCCGCCCATGAACCGCACCTCTGGATCGCCCGGCTGGACGGGTCTCCTGACCCTCGCCGGTGTGGTCGGGCTCTTGGCCGTCAGCATCGGCACCTGGCAGGAGATGCGCAAGAGCCGGCAGGCGCTCGACGACCGGCTGGGGAAGCTCGAGACCCGCCTGACGCAGATCTCGGCCAAGGTGGACTCGGTCGGATCGCGCGCCGCCGCCCCCGCGCAGCGCGGCCCCGATCCGAACAAGGTGTACCCGGTGAAGACCGACGGGGCGCCCGGCCAAGGTCCCCGGGAGGCGCCGGTCGTCATCGCCGAGTTCTCCGACTTCCAGTGACCGTTCTGCGCGAGGGTCGGTCCGACCCTCGATCAAATCCGGAAGGTGTACGGCGACAAGGTCCGGATCGTCTGGAAGCACTTCCCGCTGGACTTCCACGCCAAGGCCCCGCTGGCCCATCTGGCGTCGGTGGCCGCCATGGAGCAGGGTAAGTTCTGGGAGTTCCACGACAAGATGTTCGGCAATCAGCAGAAGCTGGAGCGCGCCCAGTACGTCGAGTACGCGAAGCAGCTCGGCATGGACGTGAAGCGCTTCGAGACGGCCCTCGACACGATGAAGGGCAAACCCCTGATCGACGCCGACAAGAACGAAGGGACGGCGATCGGGGTGAGCGGCACGCCCGCCTTCTTCGTCAACGGGCGCTTCCTGTCGGGGGCGAAGCCGTTCCAGGAATTCGCACAGGTCATCAACGCCGAGCTCACGCGGCTCAAGATCCCGATCCCGGCGGCGGCGCAGCAGCCGGGCTCGTAGGCATGAGCGAGCCGCGCCGGACCGAGCGCCTGCCGGACGGCCGTCTCGCGATCCTCTGGGACGACGGTCACCGGGCTCTCTACGATCCGCTGCCCTTGCGGCTCGCCTGCAAGTGCGCCCACTGCGAGGACGAGTGGACCGGCGAGCGGCGGGTCAGCGCCCAGAGTGTCCCCGCGGACGTGAGCCTCCTCGACATCAAGCCGGTGGGACGCTACGGCTTCCAGTTCCACTGGAGCGACGGCCACAGCGCCGGCATCTACACGTTCGAGCGCCTCCGGGCCCTTTGCGTCTGCGAGGGGTGCCGGGCCGCGCCCGGCCCGCGGTGAGCGCCGGGGTCGAGCCGCTCCGGCACCTCGGGCGCCTGCGCCTCGTCTCGGTGGGACTCAACGCGGTCATCGGCGGCGGCATCTTCGTGCTGCCGGCCGAGGTCACCCGGCTCGCCGGCCCCGCCAGCCTCGCCGCCTATCTGGTGGCGGGCTGCGTCGTCGTGGGCCTCGGCTTGACGCTGGGCCGGCTGGCGGCGCAGTTCGACTCCTCGGGCGGGCCGTACGCCTACGTCCAGAGCGCCTTCGGTTCGTTCGCCGGATTCCAGGTCGGCTGGCTCTTCTGCCTGGCTCGCCTGACCGCCCTCGCCAACCTCCTGAACGGCGCCGCCCTCTACCTCGCGGCGCTCGTTCCCGCGCTGGCGGGGTCCTGGGCGCGCTCGGCGCTCATCGTCGGCAGCGCCGCCGTGATCGTCCTCATCAACGCGGCCGGGATCCGGCAGACCTCCGGCGCCGCCAACACGTTCGCGATCCTGAAGGTCGCGCCGCTCCTCGTCGTCGGCGCGGCGGGTCTGTTCCTCATGCAGCCGGAGCGGCTCGCTCCGGAGGCGGTGGCGCCGGACGCCTTCCTGCGCTCGGTGCTCCTCCTCCTGTTCGCGTTCACCGGATTCGAGACCCTGACGGTCCCGGCCGAGGAGGCGCTGCGGCCGCGCTCCGACCTGCCGATAGCACTCCTCCTGACGATCGGCTCGGTGTGCGGGATCTACGTCCTCGTCCACGCCGCAGCACTGGGTGGCCTGCCGTCGCTCGCTTCCGAGAAGGCGCCACTGGCGTCGCTCTCCGGAGCACTCTTCGGCGAGAGCGGCAGGATCGGCATGACTCTCGTTGCGGCCGTGTCGATGGTCGGATGCAGCCTGCTGAGCCTGTTCGGCGCCACGCGGCTGCTGTACGCCATGTCGGCGGCCGGGGAGATCCCGTCCTTCCTCGGGGCCTTGGATCCGAAGCGCAGGACGCCTGTCGTCGCCTCGCTCCTGACGGGCGGGCTCGGCGCCGTGCTGGCCATCCTGGGAGGCTACGCCTTCCTGGCCGCCGTCAGCTCCGGGCTGCGGCTGCTCATGTACGTGGCCTGCTGCCTGGCCTGTCTCGGCCGCGCCGCCTCGGATCCCGGGCGAGGGCGGGCCGTTCCGATGCTGGCCCTGGGGTCGATCCTGATCCTGCTCACGGCCTTGGAGCGCCGGGAAGTCGTCTTCGGTATGATCGGTATCGGAGCCGGGCTCGGGCTTTATCTGGCCGCCCGCCACGGGCGCCGCGGGTCGATGACCCGGAGGGAGGCTGTATGAGGAAAGGCACGAAAGTCGGCCTGACCATCGTCGTCCTGATGATGGCCGGCCTGATCGGCATAGGGTTCGTCGCCCGCCGGGCTCGACAGCCCGAGGCGGGGAGCGTCCTCGAGGTCGTGGTCGACAACGACCTGGAAGAGCAGGCGAGCCCCGATCCGTTCGGCGAGGTGTTCGGCAGCCGCTCGCTGACGGTGCGGGACTACGTCGAGGCGATCCTCAGGGCGGGCGAGGACCGGCGGATCGCCGGCCTCCTGCTGACGGTGAAGTCGCCCTCGGCCGGCGTGGCGAAAATCCAGGAGCTGCGCGAGGCCATCAAGCGTTTCCACGACTCCGGCAAATGGACCGTGGCCTGGACCGAGACGGCCGGCGAGTTCGGGCCCGGGACAGGGATCTACTACCTCGCGACCGCCTGCGAGACGATCTGGATCTCTCCCCCCGGCGACGTCAACCTCACCGGCCTGCGCTCCGAAGTCCCGTTCATCCGCGGCACGCTCGACAAGCTGAAGGTCAAGCCCGACTTCGATCACATCGGCAAGTACAAGAACGCGATGAACTTCTACACGGACAAGGCGATGACCGAGGCGCACCGCGAGGCGATAGAGGCGATCCTCGACAGCCTGTACCGCCAGATCCGCCAGGGGATCGCGGAGGGCCGCGGGATGACCGACGACGAGGTCGCCGCGCTCATCGACAAGGGGCCGTATCTGGGCCCCCAGGCGCTCGAGGCGAAGCTCGTCGACCGTCTCGGGTACCGGGACGAGCTGGAAACCTGGCTGAAGGAGAAGAACGGGGGCCGGCTGCCGTTCATCAAGACGCGCCGCTACCTGAAGGCGGGGCGCTACTGGAACCACGGCGCGTCGGTGGCCCTCATCTACGGAATCGGCGGCGTGCACCGGGGGGAGAGCGGCCACGACCCCCTCAGCGGCTCCGGGAGCATGGGCAGCGACACGGTCGCGGCCGCGATCCGGCAGGCGCGCGAGGATGACTCGATCAAGGCGATCGTCTTCCGCGTCGACAGCCCTGGCGGCTCGTATGTGGCGTCCGACATCATCTGGCGGGAGGTCTCGCTCACCAAGGGGAAGAAGCCGATCGTCGTGTCGATGTCGGACGTCGCCGGATCCGGCGGCTACTTCGTCGCCATGGCCGCCGACAAGATCATCGCGGAGCCGGGGACCATCACCGCCTCAATCGGCGTGCTCGCGGGCAAGTTCGTCACCAAGGATCTGTGGGAGACGTTCGGGGTCACCTCGGACTCGGTGCAGCGCGGCCGGCACGCCACCTTCTTCTCCAGCGAACAGCCGTACAGCATCGAGGAGCGGTCGATCTTCCGGGGTTGGCTGGAGCGCATCTACAAGGACTTCGTCGGCAAGGTGGCCCAGGGTCGCGGCAAGAGCTTCGACGAAATCCACGCCATCGCCCAGGGGCGCATCTGGTCGGGCGAGGACGCGCTGAAACTGGGGCTCGTGGACGAGGTCGGCGGCCTGCCGGCCGCGGTGCTGCGCGCGGCGGAGCTGGCCGGGCTCGATCCGAAGCAGGGAGTCAAGCTGGTGGAGATCCCGGCGCCGAAGTCCTTCCTGCAGGAGCTCTTTTCGCGTGACGACCGGCTAGGCGAGACCGTCGAGGCGCTCCGCGAGCGCCTGCGGCTCGTGATCGAGGAGGGCCGCCTGGGGGTGGAGCAGGAGCAGGTCCTCCAGATGCCATACGTTCCGCGCGTCTGGTGAGCAGCGGACCGCCCTCTAGCCGCCTCCGATCTCGAAGTCCAGCCCCGACTGGCCCTCGTCGACCGCCACCTTGACGGTCAGAAAGGCCGGGGAGGCGGGGAGGGGAGTCGGGGCGCCGGCCACCGGAACCAGCCGATAGATGCCGGGGGGCGGCAGGGCGGCCTTCCAGGCGCCGTCCGCTGCGGGGCGCACCCGCCCGAACTCCTTCACGATGCTGTTCGGACCGTAGAGCACGATCGCCTCCACCCGGGAGCGATCCCCCTTGATCCGTCCGCTCAAGGTGGCCGGCTCCGGTGGGCCGGGCTCGGGAGGAGCTGGCGTCGAGGGCGCCGGCACTTCGGATGACGCCACGGAGGGCGCCGCAGCCGCAGGTGACGCTGCCGCTGGTTCGGCTTTGGACGGGGCCGCGTCCGCGAGCGCCGTGCTGTTCGGCGCTTCCTGCGGTGGCGCCGGCTCCGCGGGTCTCGTCTCCGCGGGCGTCGGCTCTGCCGCCGTCGGCTTGGCGGCTTGCTGGACGGAGGGAGCCGGCGCCGGCGTGCGGAAGCCGAGCACCTCGCCCGCCGGGAACAGCGCCATGACCAGATCGCCTCCCGCCGCGGGGAAGGCGAGCG
>Ga0075418_10007379_pt1 | contig 12382 bp, 14 predicted proteins | sample SoiMetdeltSBSDD2_FD_81776 | JGI IMG/M metagenome (GOLD analysis project Ga0075418, IMG submission 81776) | Bulk soil microbial communities from a Populus tree surrounding site in Tennessee, USA - Soil MetaG P. deltoides SBSDD2 | ecosystem: Environmental > Terrestrial > Soil > Tree plantation...
GAGGCCGGCAAGTAGAATGACGTACCGGGTCCAGGAAGCGCGGATGCGCTGCATCTCGGTGGGTGCGGCGATCGAGGTTGAAGGCCGCATCATCATTTACTGTCGGTCCAACACATGGATCAGCTGCGGGCGTCCGTCGCTTGCGCCGCGCCCGTCAGCTGCATCCATTTGTTCGACGGCATCGTACTTCGGACAGGGATTCAGAGCCATGTCTTGCTTCGGTAGGCCACGTACGCTGGACCAAAGGTCTCAGCGAGCACTCGGTCCTCTCGCCTTGCGCGCATGACCTCGATCGGCGTAAGCGCTAACCACGTCACGAGGATTGGCCATACCTCAAGAGCCAAGAGGCTGCCGAAGTACGCCAGGCAGCCGAAGACATAGATGGGGTGCCGGATCTTCGAGTACAGGCCGTGCGTGACCAGCTGCCGAGCTTCGGGCATCGCCGAAAAGGCGTTGCCAAGCTGACGACGCGCGACCACCCAAAGAGGGAGCGATACCGCGGAGAGTAGGAGCCCGTGTACCAGACTGGTGTGTGCGGGCCGAAACGCACAGCGAGCGCGATCAGGACCAAACACGCCAACAGATCCGTCCAGCGGAGGATCTTCCTCAGCATTGACCCATTCGACCCGTGACCAGCCAACTACCGTCGGGGCCGCGCGACGACGATTCCGATCTCTGGGGCCATACCGTCGGCCTTCTCCGTCAGGCCCACCGCGTTGTGAAGCCGCAAGGCCACGCGCGAGGTCACCTGCCACTGAAGATCGCCCATGAGCCAGACCTCGTCCAGGTTGTTCGCGCCCCCCACTTGGCCGTCGAGGCCCGCGCCGACGCGCACCTTGTCCGACAGGCGGCGCAGATAGCCGAGCGACCACCCGCCCCAGTCCAGCTCGCTGGTCGACCCCGAGTCGTACTCGATGCCCATGCGCGCGGCGATGGTTCCCCAGCGGAAACCGCGCACGAGGCCGAGCCCGGGCAGGACGGCCAGGCCGTTCTGGCCGATGAACCGCTTGCTTTCGTCATGGGGCAGGAGCATCTCGGTGAAAACGTACAGTTCGGGCCGGCTCTCGCTCTCCCTCAACGCGCGCCAGACGACCTCCACTTGGACATCGCCAAGGCCGGACTCGCGAATCTCGTCCGGCAGCGCCGACGTGTCCTCCGGCGCCGGCACGAACGTGGCTCGCGTGACTGCAGCCTGGAGGCCGAGCGCGACCGAGTCGTTCAGGCCATGACTGACGAACAGGGTGCCCGAGGTAGTCGTGAGGCTGCCCAGGAAGTCGCGCTCGCCATCCACCCCCAACTCCTCGGGGCTGTATTCGAAGCCGTCGTTGCGGACGCGGCCCCACGACGGCAGGACCACCCATTCGCCCCGGTCGACGTAGACGCCAAAGACAGAGGTTGCGATCCCCGCTCCGCGATCGCGCTGGTACGCAGGCGGCACGCACTGGGCGGTTGCGGTCCCTGCTGCGGCGAGAACGCTCGCAATCGTGAGGCCCAGCTCTGTCAATCGGCGCATCGGAGCTTTCCCGCTCGGGGGCATCTTAGCCCTGACGCTCCCCAGCCGTCCCTCCTAACATGCTTGCACCGTAGCCGCTCATTGTCTGGCGAGCCGACGTCGGCACGCGTTCCCATGCTTGACGTTTCGAAGCATGTGGAGTAGTTTCGCTTTATCTTCGCCATGACGAGGAATGCTGACAGATCGGGAGGCCGAGGAGATCGAGCGAGGGCGACGCAAGGGAGTCGGCGGACCTCTCGTCCTCAAGTGGATCGACGAGCTGCTCGCCGATCGTCGCGAGCGACTCCGCCAACTCGATCACCTTCGTCGTCGTCTGAACCAAGCGTTCCATTACCTGGACGGCCTGGTCCGCGACGTTCAACGCCATCAGCCCCAGATGTCGGCGCAACCTGGTGAGCCAATCTGTCCGAAATGCGGAAGGCGCTACGAGCGCGCCTCCGGGTTTTCGCCGAACGGGCTACGCATGCTTGAAGAACGCGAGCGATGAAGTTGCAACGAGCTGCGTCGTTGCGGCGGTGACCGAGCTCAAGGCCGGCGTAGTAGTCTTGTTCTCTGGCCGCGGCGAACAGCGTGCTGCGCGGCGAGAGGAGAAGCCATGGCAGAGAGTGTCTACAAGGTCATCGAGCTCGTCGGCACCAGCACCGACTCCTGGGAGAAGGCGGCCTCCGCCGCGATCGACCGCGCCTCCAAGTCGATTCGGGACCTGCGCGTGGCCGAGGTCTCCGAGCTGGACATGCAGATCGAGAACGGCAAGGTCAAAGCCTACCGCGTGAAGGTGAAGGTCTCCTTCAAGTACGAGGGGAAGTAGACGGTCCGGGCGTCGGCACGATCGATCGACTCAGAGCCGAGCATCAAGGCCGAACCGACAGCTTCTCGGCGGCCTCGCCCACCTGGCGCTCCGAGCTCAGCCCCGCAAGGGACGGCTGGAGTGGGACACCCAGGGCCTGCGCCGTCGTCTCCAGCACGCTGCCGTTGAGGAGCGGGATCATCGGCGCCACCTGATACGCCGGATCGGCGAACGCATCGTCAGGCGCGAGGATCGTCCAGCCGCGCGAGCGGAACATGTCGATGACGTCGCCGAGGAACAGCGCGTTGATCAGCCGGTGGTGCAGCAGCAGCACGTGTTTCACCTCGCGGCCGTACAGCTGGCGGCCGAGCTGGTCGTAGGCTTGGGCGTGCTCCCACAAGTGGGCCAGGTAGAAGTCTCGCCAGGGCGCCAGGTCGAGCTTCGAGTCCCGGGCCAGCGCCTCCTTCAGCTTCCGATCCACCAGCCAGTCCGAGGTGTCGATGCTGACGTATCCGATCCGATAGCCCTGCGCCTGCAGGAATGCCCGGATGCCGTCGCGCTTCGCCTCGGCGGCGCCTTCCCGCAGAAACGGAAAGCGCAGGAGCTTCCGATAGCCGGGCAGGGCCCGAATCGCCTCGTCGCAGCCCAGGACCTCCTGCTCGAAGGCGGCCAGGCTGGTGGCGTCGGCGTTGAAGTCGGGATGGGCGACGGTGTGATTCGCGATCAGCTGGCCGCCCTCCGCCAGCCTCTCGAGGAGGGCCATGCCCTCGGGCCGGTCCGCGCCGTTCTTGAGCGTCACGAAGAACATGGCCTGCACGCCCTTGTCCCGCAGGTGGCGCAGGATGGCGTCGTTCCGTTCCACAGGCGTCATCAACGGCGTGACATCGAGCATGGGGCCGTCGTCCAGCGTGATGGCCATGCTCTGGGCAGAGACGGAGTGCGGCAGACAACTGCACAGGAAAGCGAGCGTCGCCACGGATCGGCTCACGGATCCGCAGCATAGCCGCCATCAGCTCGTTCACAAACAATCCCGGCACGGTCGACTAAAATCCGGGTCGTGACCAGGCTTGCGCTCCGAACGGCAGCGATCGCCGCGCTCCCGCTCATGGCGTCGAGCGCCCGGGCCGCGGACCTGGAGGACATCCGCAACCGGGGCGAGTTGCGGGTGCTCGCGGCGGACGACGAGAGCCCGCTCTGGTTCTCGTTCCGAGACGACGGCGAACCCGGTTTCGAGCGAGAGGTTCTTGCCGGCCTTGCCAGAGTGCAGAAGCTCAAGCTGGTGCTGGTGCCTGTCGTGCGCTGGGAGGACGCCATCCCGGACCTCGTCAAGGGTCGCGGCGACGTGCTCGCGGGCATCAACGTCACCGAGGCCCGTCGCAAGCTGATCGACTTCAGCGACGAGCTGCTGCCGGCGAAGCACGTCGTCGTCACGCGCGCGCCTCACGCCCAGGTGCGTACCCAGGAGCAGCTCCAGGCGGAGCGTGTCGCGGTGACCCCCGGCACCACGTGGTGGGACGCGGTCGCCACCGCGGGCGTTGCGGCGTCTCGCATCGTGAAGGTGGACGACGCCGCTCAGGCGTTTGCGTCCCTGCGGGAAGGCAAGGCGACGGCGGCCGTCCTCGACCTGATCGACTTCTTCTTCGAGCGCCGGAAAGACCGGGCCGTCGAGATGGGCATGACCCTGGGCGACCCTCTCAGCAGCTCGTGGGGCATCCGCAAGACCGACCCGGCGCTGCGCCAAGCCATCAACGCGTACCTTCGCGACCTGCGCAACAGCCAGGCGTGGAGCCGACTCGTGGTCAAGTACTTCGGCGAGGATGCGCTGGCGGTCTTGGGCCGCACGGGAGCGAACTGAGTCGTTGGCTCGAGCAGCGAAGAACGACCCGCTCACTCGACTGCGCGCGATCTGCCTCGCGCTGCCCGAGGCGCACGAGAAGATCTCGCACGGAGAGCCGACCTGGTTCGCGGGCAAGGGCAAGGTGTTTGCCATGCTGGACAACCACCATCACGGCGCTGCGCACCTCTCGGTCTGGTTGCCCGCGGGGCTCGGCGCTCAGGAGGCGCTGATCGAGTCCGATCCGAAGCGCTACTTCCGCCCGCCCTATGTCGGAAGCGGCGGCTGGGTCGGCGTCGTGCTCGATACGCAGCCCGACTGGGGCGTGGTGGCCTGGCTCGTGGAACAGGCGTATCGCATGGTGGCGCACCGTCGCCTGGTGGCGATGCTTCCGCACGAGGTCACGCCGCGGCCCAGCAGGCGCTGAGTGTGGTCGGCGCCTGCTCGAACCGCGTGCCAGACGTCCTGCTAAGCGCTGGGCGCCGCCCGCGAGATCAGCGCCTCCTTCTCGCTCCGCGTGAGCCGCTTCAGGCGGCATTCCTCGCGCAGCGCTGTGCTCCAGGTCCTCACGCGCCGCGACCACACCAATGCGACGGGAAGCCGCGCGCGCGTGTAGCGGGAGGCGCGACCGGTCTCGTGCTGCCTCAGCCGTGCGGCGAGGTGCTTCGCGGCACCGGTGTACAGCGAGCCGTCCCGGCACCGGAGCACGTAGACCCAGGGCATGCGCTTGATCCTCGTGGGAGGATCGTCTCACGATGAACGAGGGCTACGAGTACCGGGAGCGGATCGGCTCCGTGGCGGCCGGGCGAAGCGTCCTCGAGTGGCTCGTGCGGCGCTACCGCCACTCGAGCGAGTCGGTTTGGCGGTCGCGCCTGGATACGGGCGAGCTGAGCCTCGACGGTGCCCTTGCCTCAGCCACGGACTCACTGCGACCGGGACAGCTTCTCGCGTGGCGGCGCCCGCCATGGGAGGAGCCGAACGTGCCCATGGGCTTCGCCGTCCTCTACAAGGACCGGGAGCTCCTGGCCGTCGCAAAGCCGCGCGGTCTTCCGTCGGTTCCCAACGGCGGCTTCCTCGAGCACACGCTGCTGTTCTGCGTGCGGCGGCTCTTCCCTGAGGCAGTGCCGATGCATCGTCTGGGGCGCGGCACTTCGGGCCTGCTGCTCTTCGCGCGGACGCAGGAGGCGCGGCGCGCGGTCGCGGCCGCGTGGCGGGCCGGGCGCGTCGACAAGGAGTACCGTGCGCTCGTGCGCGGGATCCCGCCGTGCGAGTCCTTCAGCATCGAGACGCCGATCGGCCGCGTTCCGCACCCGAGGCTCGGACGCGTGCACGCGGCGTCGCCCGGTGGCAAGCGGGCCCTTTCCCGGGTTCGCGTGCTTGCAGCGCGCAACGGCGCGGCGCTGGTGGCGGTGACCATCGCCACGGGTCGCCCCCACCAGATCCGCATCCATCTCGCTGCCGCCGGACACCCGCTGGTCGGTGATCCGCTCTACGTCGCGGGCGGCGTGCCGGGTCTCGGAGCCGGCCTACCGGGCGACCCGGGCTATCGACTGCATGCCTACCGTCTCACGCTTCCACACCCGGCCACCGGCCGCAGCCTTGAGCTCACGTGTCCGCCGCCGCCTGAATTGAGCGACTAGCGGCTCATGCGCAGACGCGCATAGTGGAGACCCACGACACCGCTTGGATACGGTGTTGCGGACGTCAAGGCGAATGTCGCTTGCACGCCAGTGGGCAGCGCACGCTTGCCGCTCCCCAACGTCAGCGGATACACGAGCAGGTGCAGCTCGTCGACCAGGTCGTGCGTGAGCAGAGCGTGGACGAGCTGGCTGCTGCCGTCCGTCACGATGCTCCTGCCCGGCTGTGCCTTGAGTGCGCGCACCGACTCGATCACGTTCTCGCGGATGATCGTCGTGTCGCGCCACGTTGGCTGCTCGAGCGTCCGCGATACCACGTACTTCTTCGGGGAGTTCATCACATCTCCGAACGGGTCGCCCGGCGCCATCGGTTCGAACGCCGCGGCGTGCACCACATAGGTCCGTCGGCCCAGCAGCAAAGCGTCGACGTCCTTCATGAGCACGAGGAAGGTCTTGCCAATGTCATCGTGCCAGTAGGGCAGGGTCCAGCCGCCGTGCTCGAAGCCTCCATCTCGATCCTCGTCCTTGCCACCCGGCGCCTGCATCACGCCATCCAACGTCACGAACTCCGAAACAATCAGCTTTCTCATCAGACCTCCGTTGGCGCTCCTGGCCAGCCGCTACTGTTTCGACGAGCCTCGGGGGCTGAAATCGACACGAGGCTGTCATTGGTCACATTCTCTGTTCGCGATCCGTCAGGGTGGTGAGGAGAGCAATCGTGGAATCTAGAATGAAAAACCCGGCGATGGTCGTTCCGGACGCCATGCAGGCCCTGCAAGCCCTGGGGGCATCGGTGGCAAAGACCGGCGTGCCGCCGCGCACGCTGGAGCTGGTTCACCTTCGGGCGAGCCAGATCAACGGCTGCAGTGTCTGCGTCGACATGCACCCCCGCATCGCCAAGAAGGCAGGCGAGACGGACGAGCGTCTGTTCGCCGTGGCCGCCTGGCGGGAAACACCCTACTTCAACGACGCCGAGCGAGCCGCGCTGGCGCTCACGGAGGCGCTCACCCGGCTCAGCGACCGCGCCGAGGCGGTGCCCGACGAGATCTGGAACGAGGCCGCCCAGCACTACGACGAGCCGACGCTTGCGGCGCTGATCATCGCGATCGCCAACATCAACGTGTGGAACCGCCTGAATGTCGCCACGAGGCAGAGGGTCGGCTCGGTGCAGTGGAATCCGTGAGTGAATTCACCCCTCGAGCACACCCAGGCGGAGTTGACTGAGCCGCGCGGGGTCGGCGATCACGTCCATCAAGACGATCCTCCCGTGGCGGATCTTGAAGAGGATCACGGAGGTGAGCTGACCTCTCGGAGCCACGACCACTCCCACGGCCCCGTCAACGAGCGCGAGCGCGAGCGCGACCGGCGCCGGCTGGGCTCGCTGAGAGCCGGCGAGCGCGCCCTTGGCCACGGCCTGCGCGCCGCGCAGCAGCCTGGGTGCGCCCGAGGCCGCGGCGACGTCGTCGAGTCTGCGCTCGACGTCCGGGTCGAGGACCGTCAGCAGCCCTTCGAGGTCCCCGGCGCGCGCGGCGGCGAGGAAGGTTTCGACGACTTTGCGCTGCCGGGCGAGGTCGGCGCTCGGCGCCGTTGCCGCTCCATGAACCCGGCGGCGCGCGCGACTCGCGAGCTGCCGAGCCGCGGTCGCGGAACGTCCCACGATGGGAGCGATGTCGTCGAAGGGCATGGCGAACAGATCGTGCAGGACGAACGCGAGCCGCTCCGCGGGAGCCAGGGTTTCGAGCACCACGAGGAGCGCGAGGCCGACCGAGTCGGCCAGCAGCGCCTCCTGCTCGGGGTCGATGCGGTCCGTACGGCTCCCGATCGACTCGGCCACGTCCGTGTCCAGCGCTTCTTCGCGCCGTGAATTCCGTGCGCGCAGCATGTCGAGGCTCACCCGCGCGACGACGGTCGTCAGCCATCCTCCGAGGTTCTCGACGCCGCTCGTATCGGCGCGGCTGAACCGGAGCCAGGCCTCCTGGACGGCGTCCTCCGCCTCGCTCAGCGAGCCGAGCATTCGGTAGGCGACCCCGCGCAGATGGCCCCGGTTCTCCTCGAACCGCCGCGCCAGCCAGTCGCCCTCGTCCACGGTCACAACCCTTCGCCGCGCCTCGTCATCACCGGCTCTCCTGTTTCGGCGTTGAGCATGCGGCTCGCGGGCCGGAGCGCCCAGGACGCTGCGGCAATCCCAAGGATCACCAGCGGCGCGATCACCTTCGCCGCCGGATGGCCTATCGCGCCTTGCGAGAATGCCGCCCCGGTGAGATCGAACGCGATGCCCGCGTAGGCCCACTCCTTGAGACGGGGAAGGCGAGGCGCGAGGATGGCGAGGCCGCCGAGCACCTTCCATGCGCCGAGGATCGTGACGAAGTAGGCCGGATAGCCGAGCTCGGCCATGCCACGCAGCGGGACGTCCGCGCGGAATAGGTATGCCGCACCTCCCGTCAGGAAGAAGAACGCGGTCACCGTCGTTGACGTCCAGTAGCCCGCCCGACGGACGGCGTCCTTTCTCATCTGCTTTTCCACGAATCCTCCCCTCCCGGAGGTGCGTTTCCTGATTCTGCCTTCCTCATCGCTACCCTGACGGATCGCTGGGGGGGAATGTGACCGATGGGGAGCACGAAGCGCCACGATGGCCGTGACGACGCGCTCCTGGCCGTCGACTCGCCCGGGGAGGACTACGGCAGCCGCTTGCGCAGTTCAACGGCCTGGCCACCGCCTTCCGGGTGGTGGAAGAGGACCTCGTCGGCGAACTGGCGCATGAAGAAGATCCCACGGCCACAGCCGCGCCAGCGGTTCTCGGGGGCTGCGGGGTCGGGCAGCGCGTCGGCCTCGAACCCGGGTCCCCAGTCACGCACCGTCATGCAGAGGGAGCCGAGCCCCAGGGCGATGCCGACCTGGATCGCGGGCTCGGGCGCACATCCGTTGCCGTGTCGAATCGCGTTGGTCAACGCTTCGCGCAGCGCCACCCCGAGGAATATGGCGGAGTCCGAATCGAGGCCGGCCCGGATCCCCAGCCGCACGACGGTGGCCTCGAGGTCATCGACGACCTCCATCCGGCCGGGCACCTCGATCTTGACCACGGTAGCCAGCGCCAACTCCCTGGGTCTTTCTGTAACGGACGGGCAGCGAGGGCGGCAGGTTCCCTGGTTGTGACCCGGTTCACGCCCTGCCACCTTATCTAAGCAGGGCAGCCAGGAGGCCAAACTCAATCAGCCCTCTCGGAACCGCGAACCCTGCGAGGGAGGATCAACTCCGCGGCCTGGCGCCGCAGGCGGGTCCTTTCCACCGCGTCTTGGGTACTCGCGGCGGTTTGCAGAAAGGCGACAGCCGATTGGCGATTGCGCGTGCCTCCCGCCAGCACGCCCTGTAGTCCCTGCTCCGGTAGGGGTATCTCTGGAGCTACGGTGTCGAAACGCGGCATGCAATTCACGTCGTCCCTCCTACGCTGACGTCGAAACAGCCCGGACGCGACCGACATCGTGGCTGACGCATGTGACAAAGCCGGTCACATTCTGGGCTGGTGACGACTTTTCACATTTGGAGCCAGTCCGTTTCGGAGTCTTGTTTGACCACCGCGAGTCGAGCTGTGTATATTCACACGATGAGGGACGCGCTCGCCCCTGAGAGGGTGGAGGAGATGGCCGGCTGCGTGTGTTTTCGCCTTCGGAAAACAGTCAGGGCGATGACGCAGTTCTACGACCGCGCCTTGAAGGCACATCGTCTGCGTATCACCCAGCTCCCGATCCTGGTGGCGGCGAGCCAGCATGGCGCGGTGCCTCTCGCCAAGCTAGCCCAAGTGTTGGGAATGGATCGCACGACGCTCCTCAGGAACGTTCGTCCGCTCGTGCGACGCCGGCTCTTGAACGTATCGCAAGCCGCGGCTTCGCCCCGGACCGAGGTCCGAGCCACGCCCGCCGGGCGCGCCCTCCTGGCAAGGGTGTATCCCGACTGGAGGAAAGCACAGGATCGGTCGCTCGCGAGCCTCGAAGGCCTGGGGTGGTCCGAAAGCCTCGAGGCCCTCGGCTCCGCGGCGCGCTCTGCCAGGTAGCAGGGCGCTTTTCTTGGGAACGACTGTGCATATACACACGTAGTGATTGAGCAGGAACGGCGATCGCTTGGAGCGCCGGATCCAGCGGTTTGGCGAACGAAGGCGTTGCCAGGACCGCGGAAGACACCCCAGGCGATGGGTGAAAAGATGATCCTTCGATACCAGTACTCACGCATGCAAACAGCATTCGCGGCTTCCTTGCTCCTCGGCCTCTGGGGCTTCATCCTGCCGGCAGCCGCTCAGACCACAGGTGAGCGAGCGCTGCTGAACAACGTCGACGCTGGCGCTGCGATCAAGGCTCAGGCCCCTCAGCGAGCAGTCCGGAGCCGCAGCATCGACGGCCCGCAGGCTCTACTGAACCGACCGAGCGCCGAGGAGGCGCTGGCCGATCCGACAGCCGCGGCCGACCGCTCGGCTCCCGTGGCTGCCGACTCCGTCGATGGCCGCCGCGCACTGCTTGGCACGCTCGAGGCCAGCGCCCCGCGGGCCAGCTCTGCGCTCTCACGCCGCTAAGGGGCACAGGCGCCGCGCCAACTTTCGCTGCAGCAACGTCACGTCTCCGTCAACTCGGCCGTGTCGCTTTCGGGTCGAGCAGCATGACAGCGGAGCGCGGCGATCATCAAGCCAGTGCTGAACGGCCTCCAATTGGTGCTCAGCACGTCGGCTGACGAGCTGCGGGCCTGGAACGAGTGGGGTCCCACGCTCGTGGGGTTCTTCAACCACTCTCAGAAGGGGAGCGCCTCCGCAAGGGTCCGTCGCTTTCCTGCCGACGCCGCCTAGGAGCCAGGCCCTTGACGCCTCGCGGGCGCGGCGCGAGCGAGGAAGCCGATGCCCCGAGCTGCGTCACGCACTTCCCACCCCGACGTAACGCGGTGGTCATCGTGAGGGCCTAGCTTTTCGCCCGACGAGAAAGCCGCCGCTCGCAATCAAGGAGGCGAACGTTCCAGAGCAAGGCCTGTCGCGTCTGTCGCGGTCGCAGCGGTCCCGTTTCGGGTAAGCAGTCACCCCATACCTAAAGGAAATCCACTCATGTCCACGCACGACGAGGATCCGGTCAGCAATCCCTCCGGCAATCGCCATTTCTCGGAGGTCCTCCAGTTCGACCTGCAGCGCCGCCGCATGCTGCAGGGGGGGTTGGGTGCAACCGCTCTGGCCTTTTTCACCCCACCCTCGCTGAGCCGCATCGGCGAAGCGTTCGCCGCGCCGTTGCCCACCCCGCCCTCGTTCCAGCCGATCTCGGCGGCCTTCGCGGACGAGGTGCGTGTGCCCAGCGGCTACTCCGCCCAGGTGCTCTACAGCTGGGGCGATCCGACCGGCATTCGCGACAACATGCCCACGTTCGAGGCCGCCGACGGCGTCTCGGTGAACTCCCCCGAGGACCAGGCTTTCCAGGCGGGGATGGACCACGATGGGATGCACTATTTCGCCCACCCTGGCGCCGATGGCGGTGCGGCTGGTGGTCAACAGCGCAATGCCGGCATCCTGTGCATGAACCACGAGAACATACAGCCGGAGTTCCTCCTCGCGCCGGCGTTGAGCGCCGCGGAGCGCGTGCAGAAGATGAAGAACGCGCATGGTGTGTCGGTGATCGAGATCCGGCAGAACACGGATGGGCAGTGGGAAGTGGTGCGTCCGTCGCAATTCGCGCGCCGCATCACCGCCGACACGCCGATCCGCATTTCGGGGCCTGCCGCAGGGCACCCCATGATGAAGACCTCGGACGATCCGGATGGCCTCGAGGTCCTCGGAACGCTGAACAACTGCGCGAACGGCCACACGCCCTGGGGCACGTACCTCACCTGCGAGGAGAACTTCAACGGCTATTTCGCCTCCACCGATGCGGCGGCGATCACGACGCACATGAAGCGCTACGGCGTGGCCGCGAGCCCGTTTGGCTACGCCTGGCACACGGTCGACGCGCGATTCGACGTTGCGGTGGAGCCGAACGAATCGAACCGCTTCGGCTGGGTGGTGGAGATCGACCCGAGGCATCCGAGGTCGGCGCCGGTGAAGCGCACTGCACTCGGGCGCATGAAGCACGAGAACGCGGAAGTCACGCTCGCCGCGGATGGCCGCGTGGTGATCTACATGGGCGACGACGAGCGTAACGAGTACATCTACAAGTTCGTCAGCCGTCGGCGCTATCACGGCCGCAGCGAGAACGGCCAGGACCTCCTCGAGGACGGCACGCTGTACGTCGCGGTCTTCGAGTCCGGTGCAGCGACGGGAGACGCCAGGGGCACAGGTCGCTGGATTCCGCTCGAGTTCGGAAGCAACGGGCTGACGCCGGCGAACGGCTTCGCCGACCACGCCGAGGTGCTGATCAAGACTCGACAAGCGGCCGACCGCGTCGGCGCAACCATGATGGATCGCCCGGAATGGATCGCGGTGCATCCGAGCAGCAAGGACGTCTACATCTCGCTCACGAACAACAATCGCCGCGGCTCGACGCCCGCTTCGGTGAACAACCTGGACGGCACCACCGCCGCAGCCAGCGCCCGGCCGCCGCTGGACGACGCCAACCCGCGCGGCAACAACGTCTACGGCCACGTCGTGCGCTGGC
>Ga0075418_10007380_pt1 | contig 12382 bp, 8 predicted proteins | sample SoiMetdeltSBSDD2_FD_81776 | JGI IMG/M metagenome (GOLD analysis project Ga0075418, IMG submission 81776) | Bulk soil microbial communities from a Populus tree surrounding site in Tennessee, USA - Soil MetaG P. deltoides SBSDD2 | ecosystem: Environmental > Terrestrial > Soil > Tree plantation...
CAAGGTGCGTCACGCCGGAGGAGTACTACTCGCGGAAATGGATCGCCGGCTGGCGGCGATGACGACGGCACGAGATCAGATGCGAGAGGTGCTCGAAAGTTGGCGTCGAGCGCTGGAGCGGACGCCGCCCAATACTCCGGCGCGCCGCTTCCATTCCAACTGGCAGTCCCTCGAGCGCGCGCACGTTCACACCGACCGTGCGTCGCTCGCGCGAGCGCCGGTCTGCGCGTGAGTAAATCGTGAAGGGGTCGGCAGTCGAGTCTTCGGTATACTCGCGATCGATGGTTCGACGTATCGGTGCCTTGGCCGTGGTGCTCGCACTTGCGGGCGCTCCTGTCGTCGCGACCGTGTGTCAGATGAACTGTGCGTCACGAGAGACGACTGCCGCCGAGGGGCATTCGCATCAGCATTCGTGCCCGATGCCGTCACCGGATTCCGAAACCGCGCTGAAGGCGGTTCCGCATGCGTGCGGGCATCAGCCTGGTGAGGCACTCGATCAGGCGCTGCAGCTGCTCACGATACCCGTTCTGGTTGAACCGCAGGGCGCGCTGCTGCCACGAGTAGACGATCGCGACGTCACTCTACGTATCGCAGACGTTCAATACAGCCCTCCGCGTCCGCTCGCGCGTACCTCACAACTCCGCGTCTAGTCGGCCTCTCTGCCAGGGTTCGTGTGTCTTTCCGCAGAGAGAATCTATGTACGTCATTTCGTCCGTTCCGCGCCCGAGCGGCGCCCGCATTGTCACGTTCGTCCTCGCGATCGTTGCGGCCACCCTTGCCGGTCATGCGCGCGCCTACGCGCAGGCGACCACACCACAACACGACCATACGGCGGCGAAGCCTGGCGAGCAGCACGCCGGGCACGATGCCGCGGAGATGGCACGTGAAGGATCCGGAACATCGTGGCTGCCGGATCGATCGCCGATGTACGCCATCCATGCGACGCGCGGCACGTGGACGCTGATGTTCCACGAAAACGCGTTCCTGCAGTATCTCCACGAATCAGGCGATCGGGGCGCCGATCAGCTGGGCAGCATCAATTGGCTGATGGGAATGGCCCGCAGAGATCTTGGCGCGGGTCATCTCGGTGTTCGCGGCATGTTCAGCCTCGAGCCGTGGTCGATTCGCGGGTGTGGATATCCCGACCTGCTGGCGACGGGCGAACAATGCCAGGGCGAGCAGATTCACGATCGGCAGCATCCGCACGATCTGTTCATGGAGCTCGCCGCGACGTACGACGCACCACTCGCGGGTGGTGTGCGGTGGCAGGTGTACGGAGGCCCGGCCGGGGAGCCGGCGCTCGGTCCCGTCGCGTATCCGCACCGCGTGTCGGCGATGCCGAATCCGCTGGCGCCGATTTCGCACCACTGGCTCGATTCGACCCACATCACGTACGGCGTCGCGACCGGCGCTGTCTACGGCAAGAAGTGGAAGGCCGAAGCATCGGTGTTCAACGGACGCGAGCCGGATGACGATCGAACGGGCTTTGACTTCGGTGCGATGAGCTCGGTGTCGGGCCGTCTGTGGGTGTTGCCCTCGCCGCGCCTCGCGCTGCAGCTGTCAGCCGGACATCTGGACGACGCGGAAACAGGCGAAGAGGGTGAACCACGCGTGGATGTGAATCGGGTGACCGCATCGGCGATGTACCACGGTGCGTTTCGAGAGCACGGCGTCTGGGCGACGACGGTCGGGTGGGGCCGGAATGCGGCGTCCGATCATGCGTCGAATGCGCTGCTGATCGAAACGAGTGTGACGCTCGCTCAACGCGACACGTGGTTCGGGCGCTTCGAAGTCGCTGGCAAGAGCGCCCACGATCTCGCTGTCGCCGAGCCACCGTCCGAGTTCACGGTGTCGAAGCTGCAAGGCGGCTACACGAGATACCTGTCTGCATGGAGCGGATTCCAGCCCGGCCTGGGTGCCGCGCTCTCTATCGGGATCGTGCCGGAGACATTGAAGCCGGCCTATGGCAGCCGCGCGAACATCGGGTTCGCCGTCTACGTCACGTTACGTCCTGCCGCGTTCGCGCATGCAAGTGCGTCATCGCCTGCGCAACCGGCCACACCGCACGCACATGGAGCCGCACACGAATGAAGAAGGCCCCATGCTAGGATGACCAACGTGCGGCGGTTTCTGTTCGCAGTCGTCGTCGGGCTCTTGACGGTCAGCGCCTCCGGCGTGTGGAGCGTGATCGTGACGGAGCCCTGTACTGGGCTTGAAGCGACGGGTGGTGACGACGGCACCTGTCCGCCGACCTGCGTGACGTGCGGCTGCTGCGCTCAGGCGCTCGAGCCCACGCCGTTAGTTCAGACCAGCTCGCCCGACAACCCCGTTTCCGAGCTCGCCGAGGCACTTCCGCAACTCATTCAGACCGAACCGCGCGACATCCTGCACGTTCCGAAGCTCCTCTCCTAGCTGTCAGCCGTATTCCGTCGTTCGACTGATAGGCCGCAGATCGTTCGGCCGCTGAGGAGAGGTATGCGCATCGGAACTACTGCCCTCGCAGTGGGCGCGGCTGTGTTCGCCCCCGCTGTTCTGACGCTGGCGCAGAGTCGGAGTGTCACGCTCGCCGACGTGTTGGCCCGCGCGCGCGAACAGGCGCCGCAGATCGTCAGTGCCAGATTGGCCCTCGAAGAAGCACGCGGTCGCCTGCACGGGGCTTCGATACGACTTCAAACCAATCCACAACTCGATGCCGCTATCGGTAACCGGAACGGTTCCGTCGATCGATTCACTGATTTCGAGCTGGGCGTCGGTCAGGCATTCGAGCCTGCGTCGCGGCGGTCGGCTCGGATCGCTGGCGCGAATGCCGCAATCGCGCAAAGCGCCGCCACCGCCGACGAAGTCACGCGTACGGTGCTTCGCGAGGCGGCGTCGGCGTACTACCGCGCCGTGCATGCGAGCGAGCGAATTCGGCTGCTCAATGCGTCGCACGAACTGGCGCTCACCGTCTACTCGATTGCCGATCGACGGTTCAAGGCGGGCGACATCGCTGTGCTCGATGTCAACATCGCGCGCGCATCGCTCGCGAGAGTCCGTGCGGAACGCGAAGGTGCCGAGGCCTCCAAGGCACTGGCGCTCGGAGAGCTGCGACAGCTCTTGCGCTTGGAGGACGACGTCGACGTAGAGGGGCCGCTCCCGCGCCCAGGAGAAGCCGCTTTGGACTCGGCGCTCCAGGCCGCCGCGCAGCGACCGGAGCTGCGTGTGCTCGAAGCGGGCATTCAAGAAGCGGAGGCGGAACTCCGAGTCGGGCTCAGTTTCTCGAAGCCTGAATATGGCGTCACGGCCCGGTACTCCAGGGAAGAAGGCGATCAGATCGTCCTCGGCGGCATGACGGTCACGTTGCCGATGTTCTCGCGAGGGCAGGAGCAGCGTGCGGTCGGATCTGCGCGAGCGACGAGACTTCGGGCCGAGCTCGACGCGGCCAGAACTCGCGTGCAGACCGAAGTGCGTGCTGCCTACAACGCCTATACGCGACGGCTCTCGGCGCTTCGTCTGCTCGAGACGGATGCGATTCCGGGCCTCGACGAGAACGAGCAACTGACGACGCGAAGTTTCGACGTAGGTCAACTGGGTCTGCTCGACCTGCTTCTCATCAGACGCGAAATCCTCGAGACCCGCTTTCAGTATCTCGACACCCTTCTGGAGGCTGCGTTGGCCCGGGTCGATCTCGACGCCAGCGCCGCACTGGTGCGATGACCTGCAAATCATTCGTCGTGTTCGTCGCGTTTCTCGCCCTGGTCGCCTGCGGGCGCAACGAGGAGGCGAGCAAACCTGCAGCTCCGGAACCGAACGCGGGTGCCGGCGGGGCGCACAAGGAGCCGCCGAACGTCGTGGAGGTGGACGAGGGTATGTTGCGCGACCTGCGAATAACCACGAGTGAAGTTGAATCCCGCACCGGCGGAGACCTCGTCATGCTGCTCGGCGAGCTCGGCGTCGATCAACGCGCATACGCCGAGGTGGGTACTCCAGCGGCGGCGCGTGTCACGCGGCTGCTCGTCAATGCTGGCGATGCCGTGGGAAGGGGCCAGATCCTCGCGGAACTGACAAGCCCGGAGTTGGGCCGCGAGCGCGCCGAATACCTGTCTGCGAACGCGCGCCTCAGATTGGCCGAAGCCGCCCTCGAGCGTAAGCGCGGCCTGGCTGCAGAGAAGATTGTGCCGCTGCGGGAGGTCCAAGAGGCCGAATCCGCGGCCGGCGAGGCGCGTGCGGCACTCCGGGCCTCTCGAGCCGCGATCGCCGCGTTCGGATTGGAACCACCTGAGAACGATGATGAGGGTGCGACATCGTCTGTGTTCGTGCTGCGTTCGGCCGTTGCGGGATCGGTAATCGAGCGATCCGCGGTCGTCGGTCAGATGCTCGACCCAGGGTCGCCGGCGTTCCGCGTTGGAAATCTCTCGACGCTCTGGCTCACGGTTCACGCATTCGAGGGCGACGCGGTTCGCATTCAACCAGGCGTTGCCGCGCGTCTCTCGTTTCCCGCCCTTCCAGGACAGGACTTTGACGGCACCGTGACGAACGTGGGGCGACAGGTGGAACGCGAATCCCGGACAGTGCCCGTCAGGATCGACGTGAAGAACCGGGGAACCCTGCTTCGGCCGGGCATGTCCGCGACCGCGACCTTGCCCGTGGGCGCGAGCGGCGCGACGATCTTGACCGTTCCCGTGACGTCCGTTCAGCGCGTGCGCAACGAATGGTGCGTGTTTCTCCCCAAGGACGCGAATCACTTCGAGATCCGCCGCATCGGTCGCGGCCGCGATCTGGGGACTGAAGTCGAAGTCCTCTCCGGCCTGCGTGCCGGCGAAACGATCGTCGTCGATGGGGCCTTCCTGCTGAAGGCGCAGGCGGAAAAAGGCGAAGCCGATCACGAGGCCCACTGAGGAACGCCATGATTAGCCGACTGATTCGTGAGTCGTTCCATGCGCCCCTGCTCACGGCGCTGCTGGTCGCCGCCGGCACCACGATCGGTGCCTTCTGGATGCAGGACTTGCGGCGCGACGTGTTTCCAGACCTCTCGTCGCCCGTGTTCAACGTCATCACTCAGAACGCCGCGATGGGAGCCGAGGAACTGGAAACGGCCATTGCGATTCCATTGGAGGTCGCCCTCGCTGGACTGCCGGATGTGCGGCGCGTGCGTTCCAACTCGCAGCTTGGCGTGGCGCAGGTGACGATCGAGTTCGATCCGAGCGCCGATTACTACCGTTCACGACAATTCGTCGCCGAACGAGTCGGGCAAGTGTCGGGTCAACTCCCGCCAGGGACGGATCCTCCGCTCATCTCCAGTCTCACGGGCCGCTTGAACGAGATCTTCGAGTTCACGCTCGAAGCGGAGCCTGGTGCGGCGGATCTGATGACACTCCGGGATCTCGCCGAGTTCGATGTCAACAATCGACTGCTGGCGGTTCCCGGCGTGGCGGCCGTGGAGCGCCTAGGTGGATATCTCCGCCAGTTCCAGGTCCAGCTCGATCCCGAGCGGATGTCAGCACGGCGCGTCAGTTTGGATGACGTCATGCACGCCGTGGAGGAATCGAACGTGAACGCGTCCGGCGGCATCGTGGCTCAGGGCTCGATCGAGTGGACCGTGCGTGCGCTGGGTCGTGCGCACACGGTGGGCGACCTGCGACGGACTGTTGTGACGACGCTCGGCGATGTCCCGGTGTTCCTCGGTGACATCGCCGACATCCGCGAGGCGGCGGCCATCCGGAGAGGTATCGCACACCGCTTGAAAGGGGAAGTCGTCAGCGCTCGGATCATCAAGCAATTCGGGGCGGACACCGTGACCGTCGCGGCCGGCATTCTCCGGGCAATCGACGACATTCGTCGCACGCTACCGAAGGGCGTCCAGCTCCGAGTCGTGTACGACCAGTCGCAACTCGTCTCGTCCGCTCTGGGCGGCGTCGGCCGCGCCGTGATGCTCGGTGGTGTCTTCGTCGTTCTCGTCATCCTGTTGCTCATTGGGAATGTCCGCGCCGCGCTCATCGTGACGCTCACGATTCCACTGTCGATCGCGCTCGGCGGCTTGCTCCTGAGACCACTTGGAGTTGGCCTCAACACGATGACGTTGGGCGGGCTCGCCATAGCGGTCGGCCTACTGGTGGACGCGGCAATCATCATGGTGGAGAACATCCTCCATCGGTTGAGCAGCGCAGGCAAAGCCAGCGAACGGCCAGTGCGTGCCCTGTCGGCAGCCGCGGAGGTCTCTCGTCCCATCGCCTTCGCCACGCTCATCGTGATCGTCGTCTTCCTGCCGCTGTTTGGCATGACCGGTATCGAAGGGCGCATGTATCAGCCTCTAGCCGCCGCGGTGATTGCGGCAATGGTAGCGGCCTTGATACTGGCGCTCACGCTCGTGCCCGTCGCTGCTGCGCTCATGCTGAAGTCATCACGCTCCGGGGCAGATGAAGACGTCGTCCTCCTTCGGAAGGTCAAGCAGTGGTACGCACCATTACTCGACCGATGCCTGAGTCATCCCAGGCTGGTTGGCCTCGTGACCCTTCTCGTCGTCATCCCGAGCATCGTCCTGGGCCTGCGCATCGGTAGCGATTTCATGCCGCAGCTCGACGAAGGCGCGTTCCTGTTGCAAACCATGCTGCCGGCGGAAGCGGCACTTGATGAAGTCGATCGGCTGAACCATCGCGTGGAAGACGAACTGCGACAAGTGCCCGAGGTCGAAGACGTGGTTCGAAGGACCGGGCGCGCGGAGCGGACCGAGGATCCGATGCCGCACACCCTGTCCGATGTGCTCGTCGTGCTCAAATCCAATCGCTCACGCGAGCTCGAGGCGATCGAGAGCGACATGCGCGAGCGTCTCGAAGGCATGCCTGGTGTCTCAATCCTGTTCACCACACCGCTGGGGATGCGGATCGACGAAGGACTGGGTGGCACGCCGGCAGATCTCTCTGTACGTGTCTTCGGGCCCGACCTCGATGAACTGGCTCGTTTGGCGGAGCGCGCGGAAGCGCTCATCAGAGGCGTCTCAGGCATTGCCGATCTCCGAACCGAGCAGCTCACCGGACTGCCCCAGCTGCAAATTGCTGTGAACCGCGAAGCGACTGCGCGAGTTGGCCTAGCGCCGGGTGATGTCGTCCGCGCGGTCAGGGTTGGTCTGGTGGGCGAGGAAGCATCACAAATCTGGGTTGGCCAGCGGCGGTTCGATCTGGTGGTACGCCTGCGGGACGACCGCCGCGATAGTCTCGAAGCCATACGTACATTGCTGATTGACGGCCATGACGGCAGGAAAATCCCGCTCGGTCAGCTTTCCGACGTCTCACAGACCTTCGGTCCTGCCGCGATTCGCCGTGAAGCCGGAACGCGGCGGATTGCGGTGGAAGCGTCGGTCAATGGACGTGATCTCAGCGGCACTGCCGCCGACGTCCGAGAAATCCTGACGAATCAGCTAGAGCTGCCCGCCGGCTATTTCTTCGACATCGGCGGTCGAGTCGAAAGTCAGGTGCGCGCCTCACGTTCGCTGACCGTCGCCATTGGGGCGGCGCTGTTTGGTGTCTTCATCCTGCTGCTGATCGCCCTCGGGTCTGCAGTCGAGGCGATCATGATTCTGGGCACCGTCCCGGTTGCATTCGTCGGCGGGATTCTCGCGCTGCTCATTGCAGGTGAGACGTGGAATGTCTCGTCGCTCGTCGGACTGATCGGGCTATTTGGCATCGCAGTTCAGAACAGTCTGGTCCTGGTGACGCAAACCCGCGGACTCCTCGCGGACGGCCACTCGTTGCGGGAAGCCGTCCGGGAGGCCAGCATCGGACGCGTGCGGCCGAAGTTGATGACCGCAGGGACCGCAACGCTTGGCCTGCTACCGTTGCTCGTGTTGCGGCTGCACGGGACCGAAATCGAGCGGCCCCTCGCGATCGTGATGATCGGCGGTCTGCTCACGTCCACGGTGTTCACACTGCTCGTGCTGCCGACGTTCTACCTGCAGGTGCACGACTGGTTGGTACGTCGCCGTCCGCCAGGCGACGACGCGTTGGCCTGAGACCACGGACGCGGCTACGCCGATAGGCCAGACAACGTCAATCGTCCTCTTCGCAACGCGCGCATCTTCATGATGTAGAAGATGACCGGGGTGATCACCAGCACGTGAATCGTCGACGTGATCATGCCGCCGATGATTGGTGCGGCGATCGGCTTCATCACGTCCGACCCGACACCGGTGCTCCACATGATCGGCACGAGGCTGGCCATGACCACCGTGACGGTCATCAGCTTGGGACGCAGCCGCAAAACCGAGCCGTCGACCGTCGCCTTCAAGACGTCGGCTGCCGTGATCTCCCCGCCATGCCGCAATTGCCTGTCGAGCGCCTCATGCAGATAGACGACCATCACGACACCCGTTTGCACGGCCACTCCGTACAGCGCGATGTAGCCGACCCACACCGCGACGGAGAAGTTGTAGCCGAGCAGCCACTGCAGGATGACACCGCCCGTCATCGCATAGACAACCGAGAGCATGACGATCGTCGCTTCGGAGGCCGAGTGGAACGTCATGTACAGCAGCACGAAGATGATGAAGAACACGAGCGGAACGAGAATTTTGAGCCGCTCGCGTGCCCGCACCTGGAACTCATACTGACCAGTCCACTGGAGCGTGTACCCAGTCGGCAGCTGCAACCCCTGCGCGATAGCGGCTTTTGCAGCATCGACGTAGCCGCCGATGTCACTGGTGACCGTGTCCACATAGACATAGCCGGCCAACTGCGCGTCTTCATCGCGTACCATCGCCGGGCCGGTCGTAAGCGAGATCTCCGCGAGTTGACCGAGCGGAATCGTCGCGCCCATCGGCGTCTTCACCAGCACGCGCTCGAGCGCCGGAATGCTCTCGCGAAACTCACGCGCGTACCGGACGTTGACCGGATACCGCTCGCGGCCCTCAACCGTCTGCGTCACGTTTTCGCCACCGAGCGCCGACTGAATCACGTCCTGGACGTCTTCGATCGTGAGTCCATGCCTCGCGATCGCCTGGCGATTGATCCGAATATCGGTAAAGTAGCCTTGCGAAACGCGTTCGGCATAGACGCTCCGCGTGCCCGGTACCTGCTGCAGAATCCGTTCGATCTGTTGTCCGAGACTCTGGATGGTGTCGAGATCGGAGCCGAAGATCTTGATGCCGACGGGTGTCTTGATACCGGTGAGCAGCATGTCCAGACGATTGCGGATCGGCTGCGTCCAGACATTTGGAAATCCTGGAAACTGCAGTGACGCATCCATATCGGCCTGAAGACTGTCGAACGTCAGGCCAGCCCGCCACTGATCGCGGGGCTTCAACACGACGATGGTGTTGACCATGCCCATCGGCGTGTTGTCAGTGGGTGTGGTGCCTCGTCCGACCGTGCCAAACACCTGCTCGACTTCCGGCACCCTGCGCAGCAGCTTGTCTTGCACCTGCAGGAGCCGCGTCGCCTCGGTAATCGACATGCCTGGCGGTGACGTCGGCATGTAGAGCATTGAGCCCTCGTACAACGGTGGCATGAATTCGCTGCCGATCACGAACAGCAGCGGGATCGTGAGCGGCACGACGGCGAAGTTGACGATCAGTGCCGTCCACTTGAAGCGCAGCGCGGCACGGAGAATCGGCTCGTACAACCAGGTGAAGAACCGTGAGACCGGGTTGACCGATTCGGGCTTTAGCCGCCGCCCCCGAATGAAGATCGTCATCAACACTGGCACAAGCGTGATGGAGAGCAGCGACGCCAGCACCATCGCCGACGTCTTTGTGAACGCCAGCGGCCGGAACATGCGGCCCTCCTGCGCCTCGAGCAGGAAGACCGGCACGAACGACACGACGATGATGGTCAGAGAGAAGAAGATGGCCCGCGCGACCTGTTTGGCTGCACCGATGATCACCCGCGGCTGGTCCTCGTACGCGATCGCTTCGTCTGGCTCCGAGACGTGGCGGTAGGCGTTTTCGACCATGACGATCGAGGCATCAACCAGTACGCCAATCGCGAGCGCAAGGCCGCCGAGCGACATGATGTTGGAGTTGACGTCGAGGTAGTACATCGGAATGAACGACGCGACGACGGCAATCGGCAACGCGAGGATTGGCACCAATGCCGATCTGAAGTGGAACAAGAAGACCAGGATGACGAGCGAGACCACGATCGCTTCCTCGATGAGGGTGCGGCGCAGGGTCGCAATCGACTCGTGGATCAGCCCAGACCGGTCGTACGTTGGAATGATGCGAACCCCTTGCGGCAAGGCTCGTTGCACTTCTGCGAGCTTGGCCTTCACGCGATCGATGACGCGAAGCGCATTTTCGCCAAATCGCATGACGACGATCCCGCCAACGACTTCACCCTTGCCGTCGAGTTCCGCGACGCCGCGGCGGAGGTCTGGCCCCAAGACGACATTGGCCACGTCGCCCACTCGAACCGGAGTGCCCCGTTCGGTCGCACCGAGCGAGACGTCGGCAATGTCTTCGAGCGACGTCAGATATCCTCGGCCTCGGACCATGTACTCACGGCCGGAGAACTCAAGCAGCCGGCCCTCGACCTCGTTGTTGCTGGCCCGAATCGCCTGCACAACATCCTTCACGGACTTGTCGTACGCGGCGAGCTTGTTGGGATCCAGATTGACCTGATACTGCTTGACGAAACCGCCGATGCTCGCCACCTCGGCGACGCCTTCCACGGATGCCAAGGCATAGCGCAGGAACCAGTCCTGCACGCCCCGCAGCTCGGCAAGATTCTGCTCGCCGGATTCGTCGACGAGCGCATACTGGAACACCCAGCCGACACCGGTGGCGTCGGGGCCGATCGTCGGATTGCTGCCTTCCGGCAATCGGCCCCGAATGCCCTGCAGATACTCGACCACGCGGCTCCGGGCCCAGTAGATGTCCGTGCCGTCCTCGAAGATGACGTAGACGTACGAGATCCCGAAATCGGTGAATCCCCGAACCGTTCGCACGCGCGGCGCTGAGAGGAGAGCCGTGACGATCGGATACGTGATCTGGTCCTCGATGATGTCCGGGCTACGGCCCATCCATTCCGTCGAGACGATCACCTGCACGTCGGAGATGTCGGGCACCGCATCGAGCGGCGTGGCCGTCATCGCCCAGATGCCCCACAGCGTGAGCACCGCCGTGCCGGTGAACACGAGGAACCGATTGCCCGCACACCAATCGATGATTCGGCTGATCATGTGTTTGCTCTCGAGGTCCGGCTAAAGCCGGACACTACGCACGCCGGTGTAGTGTCCGGCTTTAGCTTGACCATCCCCATCACTTCGCCGTAATCGGGAACTTCTTGCTACCGAGCTCCTTGCCGGCGCGCTTCACCGTGACAGTCACGTCCCAGTTGCCTGCCATCGCCACTTGTCCCGACCCGGTGTACGAGCCCTCCTTCGTGTGCTTCAACGTCACGTTGTTCTTCATCTCCGGCATAGTCTTTGTGGCGGCCATGACGAACATCGCGGTGACTTCAGCATCCGTGATCGGCTTTCCAGCGGCGTCCTTCACCATCACTTCGAAGGTGTTCTCGCCCGTCTTGGGTGGGCTCGGCTTGCTGGTGAGCATGATGTCGACCGTCGCCTTCTGATCGCGCGCCGCCTGCACTGCTGCGGTCACGCGAAGCGGCACGGTCGTCATGACTGCGATCGCCATTCCTGCAACGATGGCGAACATGCGCGTGTTGGACACTCTCTGCGTGTTGCTGTCGAACATCGGTCTTCTCCTCCAGTTATCTCGCCACCACGGCGACTTGCTTCCGCCCGAGTTGTTGCCCGCCCTTCGCGACCGACACCGTCACATCCCAACGGCCGGCCATCATCACTTGCCCTGGTCCGCGGTACACGCCGCCGCCGACGTGCGGCAGCTTCGTCTCGTTCCGCATCGCCGGCATGTTCATCGTCGGCATCGCCGGCATGAAGAACTGCACTGACACGTCGGCGTCGGCGACGGGTTGTCCCTTGGCGTCCTTGACGGCGACTTCGAGCAGACTCTCACCGGTCTTCGGCGGATCGGGTTGTGTGCGGAACGCGATGTCGAGCACCGGGCCGCCTGCGGGAGGGCCGCCTTGCGCGGGTGTTGCTGTCTCGTAGTTCTGCAGCCCGGCGCGGAGTTGGCTTTCGGAGTCCAGGAAGAACGTCGCGCCGGTCGCAACCTGCTCGCCTTCCTTGACGCCGTCGACGACTTCGATCCGATCTCCGAGATTCCGCCCAATCTTCACGGTGCGCGGCGTGAAGTAGCCGTCGCCCTGCGCAACGAACACCACCTGGTCCCTGCCAGAATTGAGCACCGCGTTCGCGGGCACCATGAGGCCCATGCCCCCGGTGCCTTGGAGCTCGACGTTGGCGAACATGCCCGGCTTGAAGCGCCCACGGGCGTTGGCGAACTGGAACCGAACCTTCACCGTGCGGGTGTTGTCCTGCACGAACG
>Ga0075418_10007382_pt1 | contig 12378 bp, 12 predicted proteins | sample SoiMetdeltSBSDD2_FD_81776 | JGI IMG/M metagenome (GOLD analysis project Ga0075418, IMG submission 81776) | Bulk soil microbial communities from a Populus tree surrounding site in Tennessee, USA - Soil MetaG P. deltoides SBSDD2 | ecosystem: Environmental > Terrestrial > Soil > Tree plantation...
GCTGTCCGATCCCGCGTCCCGAGCCCGTGACGATCGCCACCTTGCCGTCGAGCTGTCCCATGCCGTAAGCCTCCTCCCTCGCGGATAGTACTCTCCTCGGCCGCGCCCGCGCGCGGCGCCCGATCCCGGCCCGTCGTCGGGCAGAAATCCCTGTCCAACCCGACTCCTCACCGCCTCGTAACCATTCGAAATTACGTCACTGAATAGCCTTCCCTGGCCTGGCACACGTGATGCGATAGGCCCGCGCTTGCCCAATCACGAGGAGGCCCCGGCGATGAAGACGACGATGCGCGGCGTGCTCACGACCCTGACCGCAAGCCTGGCTTTGGCCGTCACCACGTGGCTCACGCCGGCGGACGCGCTGCCCAGCATCCCCAACCTGCTCAACTCTGGCGGCGGTGGCACGCTGAAGCTGGCGGACGTCATCCACCCTTCGGACTACACGCTGCAGCGCTCGCTGAACACCTCCACCGGCCTCAGCGACGTGATCGTGCGCTGGAAGGACACCTCGCCGGCCGACACCTCCACGCTGATCGAGCGCGCGAACTCCGCCGGGACGTGGTCGACGCTGACCACCATCGCCAAGGCGCTCGACGGCCCGCAGTCGTACGTTGACCGGAACCTGCCGGCCGACTCGGAGTGGTGCTACCGCATCCGCATTCGCGGCGCCAACAACGCCGAGGTGCTGACGCTGCCCCGCTGTGTGGTGACGCAGAAGCTCAACGACATCGGCGTGTTCCGTGCGCAGCTGCGCATCCGGGTGGCCAACGTGTCCAACGGCGGCACCGACGGGCGGGTCGCGGTGGCCCTGCAGGCCGGGCCGTTCAACATCCCGACCGGCAGCTACACCGGCCTGAAGACGGCGATCGACGACCTGGAAGCGGGCTCCGACGTCACCTACGACCTGATCCAGGACGGCATCACCACGCTGCGAGACATCACGCGCATCGGGGTCTACACCGGCAGCACCGACGCCTTCTGCGTGAGCCAGATCCAGCTCATCGTCAACACGGCGGTGGCCTTCGAGCGGACGTGGGGCAACAGCGCGGCCACCTGCGAGTGGGTGGACGGCTACAACGCCCTCTACGTCTCCCACGACGAGCTGAGGGCCAGCCCGCAGTTCGTCAACTTCCAGAGCCCCATCATGTCGCCGATGGTGGAGACCGACGAGCTGGAGTCGCGGCTGGAAGCCGTCATCGGCACGCTGATCTTCGAGCGCCTCGACGTGGACTGGCGCAATCCCGGCGTCGTGGTCGCGCGGCTAACCGACAACACGATCCGCGCCAAGGTCTACCTCGAGAATACGGACTTCGGCGGCCCCGACATCGACCTGCAGCTCGACGTGCAGGTGGCCTTCACCCAGAACGGCACCGCCTGGGACCTGAGCTTCGAGCCCGTGAACTTCCAGGCCAGCGTGGACTTCGCCTGGTGGGAGGAAGCACTGGTGGCGCTCATCGATCCGGTGTGCGTGCCGGTCACGGCCATCGCCGGCGCGGCCTTCGAGGATTGCATGTCGCAGCTCGAGAAGCACATCGCCCGGGAGATCAAGAAGGGCTTCGACATCCCCTCCAAGCGCATCCCGGTGGTGCTACCGGCCAACTGCGTGACGCCGGAGGTCACCGTGCAGAGCGATGGCGCGCTCTTCTTCTCCTGCGCGCAGGCGCGGACCACCCCCACCAAGGGCACGACCGTGCTGAAGGGCCTCGTGCCGGCCGCGCGGCTGACTCGCTGTCGCTCAGGCCACCTTCACGAGTTTCTGCAGGCTACGCAGCCCGGGCGGGATCGGCCCGCGGCGGCCCCAGTTCGTGAACGACACCTCGCCCACGTAGATGTCGCCCCGCGAGTCGACCGCGAGGCCATGCGGCGAGATGAACTGGCCGAGGTCAAGCCCCGCGGGGCGATTCCCCAGCCGCGCGAGCAGCTGACCCTTGCCGCTATAGATGCTCACGCGCGGGCCGATGTTGGGCATGTCGTTGTTGACAGCCATCCCCGCCCCGACCTCGCCCACGTAAAACCGCCCCTGGGCGCGGGGCTCCAGGTACAGGCCGGAGGGGCGATGCATGTTGTTCCACTGCGCCTCGTACTTGCCGTTACCGTCGAACACCTGCACGCGGTGGTTCTCGCGATCGGCCACGTACACCCAGCCCTCCGCGTCGCAGCAGATGTTGTGGGCGATGTTGAACTGGCCGGGATCGGTGCCCGGCTCGCCCCACGAGCGCAGGAGCTTGCCGTCCGGCGAATACTTGTGCACGCGCGAGTTGCCGTAGCCATCGGAGACGTAGAGATCGCCCTGTGGCGACAGCGCAGTGTGCGTGCACCGGTGGAACGGCTCCCCGCTCATGTAGGGCTTCGGCACCCCGGGGACACCGAGCGTCAGGAGCACCTTGCCGTCCAGCGTGCAGTGGCGGACGGTGTGGTCGCCGTCGTCGGTCAGCCACAGCGTGTCGTCGGGCGCCACGTGCACGCCGTGCGCGCGGCGAAACACCCCCTCGCCCCACGAGCGCAGGAAGTTGCCGTCGCGGTCGAATACGCACATGGGGTGTGCACCCCGGTTGAACGCATAGACGCGATCCTGCGCGTCGACGCCCACTGCGGCGACGTCGGCGTTGAATTCGCGCCCGGGCGGCAGCTTCGCCCAGTTGTCGACGACCTCGTACCGATACGACCCGGAGCCCAGGATGACGGCCATCGCTCAATCTCCCTTGAGGTAGTCGGCGAAGTATTCCTCGGTGCTGATCCGGCGGCTCGTGAGCCCCAGCCGGAACGCCTCGCCGGCGAACATGTCGATCTGCGCTCGATTCCGCTCGAAGCCGTACGCGTGGAAGTCATCGCCCATCACCGCCGCCGTTTCTTCGAGCTCGGCCTCCAGCCATGGCGTGGCGTAGGGGAAGCTCGTCTGGGTGGCGGTGAACCACTCGTTGGCGGCCTCGAATGCCTCGGTGAGGCTTCGCGCGATCCACCGGTTGGCGTCCCACACCTCACGCCGCAGCACGATCAGGTGCTGGGGCGGAAACGCCCCGGTGCTGCGGTAGTAGTCCGCCTCGATCCGGCGAAATTCGGGGAACAGGCGCGCGATCCGCCCGGACTCGGGATGGTAGGCCTGCGGCCGCGGCGGGCTGTACACGGCCTCCAGCTCGTCGGCCAGCAGCATGTCGGACAGTGATCGGCCGGAAGGCGCAGTCTTCACACCGGCGGGCAGGTTCGGATCGACGGGCGAGGACCACGCGGCGTCGACGTCGCCGATCCACCACTGGATGGCCGCGGGATCCAGGCCGATGAAGCGCAGGAAGTGGCGGTACCAGATGGAGCCGCTCGCCGAGTAACTGTACATGCCGATACGCTTGCCCGCGAGGTCGGTGGGCTTGCGGATGGGGCCGCCCCGGCGAACGTACAGGTCGCGCGCCGTGAAGTTGCGCAGCGGAAACACCGGCAGGCCGACGAACCGGGAATCGCCCTTGTCGATGCGATAGAGATACTGCGCCATCGACCACTCCCCGCCCTGCACCGCCGGGTCCTGCACGGCGCGGCGGAGCATCTCGGCGCGCTCGGGCCACGAGCCCCGGCGGCTCAGCAGCAGCGTGAGGTCAATGCCTTGCGGCTTCACTTCGCCGGTCGCCAGCGGCATGAGGCGAGCGTAGTCGGCCGCGGTGAGCGTGATCCGGATCTGAGCCATCGCTAACGTTCCCTTTCCTAGGGCGACGCCACGGAACCAAAGAGGCGGAGAAAGTTTCCCCCCGCGACCTTGGCCACGTCGTCGCGACTGTATCCGCGGGCCAGCAGCGCGCCGGTGACCGAGGGCCACTCGGCGTAATCGTCGAAGGCCACGAAGCTCGGCGGCGAGATGCCATCCATGTCGGTGCCGATCCCCACATGATCGACGCCGACCACCTTGATCATCCGCTGGATGTTGTCGACGTAGCCCGTGAGGCCGCGGTAGCCGCCGGAGTTCACCGGGAAGATGCCGATCACGCCGCCGGTCTCGGCCACCAGGCGGGTGTGCTCGTCGGACACCGAGCGGGCCCAGCCGGTGTAGAGCACCGTGTGCGACAGCAGCAGCGGCTTGCGGGTCACGGCCTTCGCTCCCCGCACGCCGTCGAGCGTCAGATGCGACACGTCGACGACCATCCCGAGCCGGTTCATCTCCCGGATGACGTCCAGGCCGAACGGCGTGAGCCCGCCGTACCGCGGCGGATCCGTCTGGATGTCGCCGAGCTCGTTGATCCGATAGTGGGTCAGCTGGATGGACCGCACGCCGCTCGCGTACGCCTCGGCCACGCGCTCGATCCGTCCCTCCAGGAAGTCACCACCTTCCACGGCGAGCATGGCGGCCGGGCGGCCCGCGGCGGGCACCGCCGCGAGGTCGGACGGCGACTGGATCAGCGAGAGCGTGCCCGCGGTCACCCGAGCGCGAACGTCCCCGAGCGATCGATTCGTGTAGCCGAGCAATTCGCCGGGGCGTGGCTCCCGCGCCGCGTAGAGACCGCTCGGCCGGCGACCGATGACCGGGCCGTCGGCCACGGCCGCGAACAGCGAGGCACGCAGCTTTCCCCGCTTCATGCGTTCGACCTGGCCTTCGAGTGGAATCGGCGAGCTCGGGAACATGCCGGGATGGCTGTGGAGGTCGACCGACGGCGACTCCTCGGCCAGGCGCTGGGCCGCATCGCGGTGCGCGGCCGTCACCGGCGCGCACCCGGCCGCCACCAGCGCCGCCAGGAGTGTGAGGGCCTGACGCCGATCCATGACGGCGCCGCCGCTCGAACCCGTCCACTGCGCGTCGCACCCGCACTCCATGCCCGTTGTCGGCCAGACGATAGCAGGAAACGACGACGACGGCGCTACGTCCGCACCGGTTTGCGCGCCTCGAAGATCGCCCGCGGGTTACGCACGAGCATCTGGTCGACCTGATCCTCGGTCACGCCGGCCTTGCGCAAGGCCGGGAGGATGTCGTCCGAGATGTGATTGTAGTGCCAGAGCGGCCGGGTCCGGCGCTTGGCGTCTTCCGACAGCATGTCGGTCCAGCAATTGGCGTCGTGCGAGAGCACCATCTTGCCGGCGTAGCCCTCGGCGCAGAGCTTCGCCAGCACCTCGACCCGCTTGGACGTGGACAGGAAATTCTCCAGACCAAAGCGGTCCATGCCGATCGTGCTTCCCCGCGCCATCAGCCCGCGCAGGTAGTCGAGATCCTCGCTGTCGCCGCTGTGCCCGATGATGACGCGGCTCAGATCCACGCCCTCCTGGGCGAAGATCGCCTGCTGCATCTCGCCGGTGCGGCCGGCGGCCCAGGTGTGCGTGGAGATCGGCACGCCCGTCGCCTTCTGGGCGCGCGCGGAGGCGCGCAGGATGTTGTCGATCACCGGGGTGACGCCGGCGGTGTCGGTGGCGCACTTGATGATGGCGGCCTTCACGCCGCTGGCGCCGATGCCCTGCGTGATGTCGCGGATGAACAGCTCGGCCACCGCGTCCACACCGTGAGCGCTGAAGTAGCGCTGCGGCATCCACCACACGCCGGTGGCCACGACGATGTGCACCTGCGAGCGTCGGGCCACCGCCGCGATCAGGTCGATGTCGCGACCGAGATCGACGGTCGTCAGGTCGACGAGGCTCCGAATCCCCCGACGGTGGAGATCGGCCAGCTTGCGCTCGGCGATATCGAGGATGGCGTTGCGATCCCAGAGGTGCGGCCAGTTTTCCTGCACGCCGGGTGAGCGCGTGACGACGTGCTCGTGCATCAATGTCGGCCCAAGCTGCGCGGTGTCCACGGGTCCGCGGGCGGTCTCCACCGTTGTCATGGTCGTCTCCCTCGGGTAGTGTAAGCCCACTCGCAGATCGACCCGGAGGGTGTGCATGGCAAAGCTCAACATCAATGGTCGGGTTCGTGACGTGCAGGTCGAAGCCGACACCCCGCTGCTGTGGGTTATTCGCGAGCAGGTGGGCCTGACGGGCACCAAGTACGGCTGCGGCGTCGCGCAGTGCGGCGCGTGCTCCGTGCACATCAACGGCGGCGTGGCACGCTCGTGCTCGATCCCCGCGTCGAGCGTGAAGCCGACCGACAAGATCGTCACCATCGAAGGTCTCTCGGCCAACAGCTCGCACCCAGTGCAGAAGGCGTGGGCGGCGCTCGACGTTCCGCAGTGCGGCTACTGTCAGTCCGGACAGATCATGGCCGCGGCGGCCCTGCTCAAGAGCAATCCCAAGCCGACCGACCGGGACATCGACGACGCCATGGCCAACATCTGCCGCTGCGGCACCTATCAGCGCATCCGCGCGGCCGTGCACATGGCCGCCGGCCAGAAGGGGGCCTGAGATGAAGCTCTCACGCCGGGCCTTCATCGTCGGATCGGCGGCGGCCGGCGGCGGCCTCGCCATCGGGATGCGCCTGCCGCTCGGAGCGGGATCGGCCGACGCTCAGAGCGCGCCGGCCGCCGGCGCCGAGATCAACGCCTGGGTCGTCGTGAAGCCCGACGACACCTGCGTCATTCGCATCGCGCGCTCGGAGATGGGGCAGGGCACGCTCACCGGCCTGGCCCAGCTGGTCGCCGAGGAGCTCGAGTGTGACTGGAAGAAGGTGACCACCGAGTCGATCACGCCGGGCCAGAACCTCGCGCGCAAGCGCGTGTGGGGCGAGATGGGCACCGGGGGCAGCCGCGGCATCCGCACCTCGCAGGACTACGTCCGACGCGGCGGCGCGGTCGCGCGCGTCATGCTGCTGCAGGCGGCGGCCGCCGAATGGAACGTCCCGGTCGCCGAGGTCAGCGTGAGCGACGGCGTCATCACCCACGGCGCCTCCGGGCGCCGGACGAGCTACGGCAAGGTCGCCGACGCTGCGGCCAAGCTGACAGCGCCGGATCCGGCGAGCCTCACGCTGAAGGATCCGAAGGACTGGAAGATCGCCGGCAAGCCGATGAAGCGGCTGGACACGGCCGACAAGCTCAACGGCAGCAAGGTCTACGCGATCGATCTCACGCTGCCCGGTATGCTGCACGCCGCCGTCAAGGCCTGCCCGGTGTTCGGCGGCAAGGTCGTGAGCTACGACGAGGCGAAGGTCGCGGGCCGGCCCGGCGTCCGCCGCGTCGTCAAGGTCAACGACGCGACCGTCGCCGTGGTCGCCGACACGTGGTGGCGGGCCAAGACCGCGCTCGACGCGCTGCCGATCGTGTGGAGCGAAGGATCCTCTGCCTCGCAGTCGAGCGCGACCATCGCCGCGCATCTCGCCGAAGGGCTCACGGCCAAGGACGCGTACGCGTTCCGCAACGAAGGCGACGCCCCCGCCGCGATCCAGGGGGCCGCGAAGAAGGTCGAGGCCGTCTACAGCACGCCATTCCTGGCCCACGCCACGATGGAGCCGATGAACTGCACGGTGAAGCTCTCGGCCGACCGGGCCGAGTGCTGGGTGCCGACGCAGAACTCCGAGGCGTCGCTGGCCGCGCTGTCCGAGCAATCGGGCATCCCGCTCCCGAAGTGTGAGGTCTACCGGCACGACCTCGGGGGTGGCTTCGGCCGGCGGGGCGGCAACCAGGACTACGTGCGTCAGGCCGTGCTCATCGCCAAGGAGTTTCCCGACGTCCCGGTCAAGCTGGTCTGGTCGCGCGAAGAGGACATGGGGCACGACTTCTACCGGCCGATCTCGCAGTGCAAGCTGACCGCCGGCCTCGACGACAAGGGCCAGCTGGTCGGCCTCCACGTGCGGGTGTCCGGCCAGTCGATCAACGCGTTCGTGAACCCGGCGCTGATCAAGGACAACAAGGACGATCGACAGCTGCAGGGCTACACCGACAAGCCCGGCGACGCCCAGCTCGGCTACACGGTGCCGAATCTCTTGATCGAGTACGTCATGCGAAACACGCACGTGCCGGTCGGGCCCTGGCGCGGCGTCAACACCAACCAGAACGGCGTGTACATGGAATGCTTCATCGAGGAGGCGGCCCGCGCAGCGGGGGCCGACTCGCTCGCCTTCCGCCAGGCGCTCATGGGCAAGCATCCCAAGCACCTCGCCGTCCTCAACGCGGCGGCGGAGAAGGCCGGCTGGGGCAAGCCCCTGCCCGCCGGCGTGCATCGCGGGCTGGCGCAGTTCATGGGCTACGGCAGCTACTCGGCCGCGGTCGCCGAGGTCTCGGTGACCGGCGAGGGCAAGCTGAAGGTGCATCGCCTGGTGCTGGCGCTCAACTGCGGCCACGCCGTCAATCCCGATCAGATCGCGGCCCAGGTCGAAGGCTCGGTGGCCTACGGCCTGACCGCCGCCTTCTACGGCGACTGCCCGGTGGAGAACGGGCGCATGACCGACCTGAACTTCGATCGCTACCAGATCCTGCGACTGGCCGAGATGCCGAAGGTCGAGACCGTGATCGTGCCGACCAACGACTTCTGGGGCGGCGTCGGCGAGCCGACCATCTGCGTGGTCACTCCCGCCGTCCTCAACGCGCTCTTCGCGGCCACGGGCAAGCCGGTACGCAGCCTCCCGCTGAAGAACCACAAGCTGGTGTAGGCCATGTCACCACTGGAAGTACGTGACCCCCGGCTGCACGATCTCGTCGCTCCCGACGCGGCCATCGAGCGCATTGCCGGCGGCCTGACATTCACCGAGGGGCCGGTGTGGCGCGCGGGCCATTTGCTCTTCAGCGACATCCCGAACAAGCGGATCGTGCGGTGGCGCCGGCTGCCCGAAGGGCCGGAGCTGACGACGTACGCGACCGGAATGTCGAACGGCCTGACGCTGGATCGTCAAGGGCGGGTGCTGGCCGCCGAGCACGACGGCCGCCGCGTGACCCGCGTCGCCGACGACGGCACTCGCACGGTGCTGGCCGAGCACTTCCAGGGCAAGCGCCTCAACAGTCCCAACGACATCGTGGTGAAGTCCGACGGCGCCGTGTACTTCACCGATCCGCCGTACGGAGTGCGGCCGGCGCCGCCCGGCACGGTGCGGCCCGCCGGCTGGTGGACCCAGCCGATTCCCGGCAAGGAGCAGTCGAGCCACGGGGTGTATCGCCTGACACCCGACGGCACGCTGCGCCTGGTGGCCGACGATTTCGCGCTCCCGAACGGGCTGGCCTTCTCGCCCGACGAGTCGGTGCTGTACATCGACGACTCCGCCCACAAGCACATCCGCGCGTTCGACGTCGCAGCGGACGGCTCGTTGAGCCGCGGCCGCATCTTGCTCGACATGGCGTCCGAGGACCCGGGCGTCCCCGACGGCCTCAAGGTGGACGTCCAGGGCAACGTGTTCTGCACCGGGCCGGGCGGGGTCTGGGTCTGCCGCCCCGACGGCGTCCTGCTCGGCCGCATCGTGCTGCCGGAGCTGCCGGCCAACCTGGGGTGGGGCGAGGACGGCAGCGTCCTCTATCTCACCGCGCGCACCAGCGTCTACCGGCTGGCGACGAAGACACGGGGAACGCTGCCCGGCTGATCGGCGCGGACGCTGGCGGTCAGCCCCGGGCCCCGGCCGCGGCGCGATCCACCAGGTCCTTGGCGCCGGCCTGGATCCAGGGAAAGAAGCTGGTCATCACCGCGCGCACGCCGAGCTTCGTGTAGCGCTCGACGTTGGCCGCGTTGACCAGCGTGCCGGCCACGTGGCCCGACTGCACGATCTTCTTGATCGCTCCGTCGATCGTCTGCTGGACGTCGGGGTGCCCCATGTTGCCGATGTGGCCCATCGAGGTCGCCAGGTCGTTGGGCGCGACGAAGAAGACGTCGATGTGGCTCACCTTGAGGATCTCGTCCAGGTTCCGCACGCCCACGATGTCCTCGATCAGGATGAGCAGCAGGCTCTGCTCGTTGGCGGTCTTGAGATAGCCGTCCACGCCGAAGCCCTGGCGGCTCGTGTACATGCCGCGCTTGCCGAGCGGGGCGAACTTGGCCGCCTCCACCACCGCCTCCGCCTCGGCGCGCGTGTTGACGTGCGGCACGCAGATCCCCTGCGCGCCCCGGTCGAGCGTGCGGTAGATCGTGGCGTAGTCGTTGTCCATCACGCGGACGACCGAGGTCTTGCCCCAGAGGTCGCAGGCCCGCGTGAGGTTGCCGAGGTCGGCGTAGTCGACGGCGCCGTGCTCACCTTCCAGCCAGATGCCGTCGACGTCCAGCGAGCCGAGCTGGTCGATGAGATCCGGGTCGTTGCTGCCCGAGAGGATGGTGGCGACGCGGCCGGCGGCGAGCTGCTCCTTGACGCGATTGGGACGGATGTTCACGAGGGTCTCCTTCGCTGGCGATGCCTGTCACGCGGTTCGAGCGGTGGCCCCAGTGCAGGCAAACCGAGGAGCGCCCCGGGTTCCCCGGGGCGTGACGAGCGCTGGGGGTTTGGGGGCCATGTCGAGGCCCCCATGTAAATAGGGACGGATGTTCACGAGGGTCTCCTTCGCTGGCAATGCCTGTCACTCGGTTCGAGCTCGCGTGATTCTACAACGGGTCCCGCGGCCGGCCGAACGCCACCACACCGGCCGCCACCAGGTCGGCCGCCGCGCAGACCGTGAGGCTCACGCCGTAGCTGCCGGTGGTGTCGCGCAGGATCCCGACCAGTGCCGGCGCGAAGGCGAACGCGAGCTGGTTGGTGGCGGTGATCACGCTCACGATGGCGGCGAATTGCTCGCGGGGGAACTCGCCCTCGATCAGCAGGCCCGGCAGCGTGATGACGTTGCCGACCCCGAAGCCGAACAGCACACACCCGGCGTAGACCACCGCGCTCGACGACGCCAGCGCGAGCAGCACCAGCCCGGCCACTTGCAGCAGGAAGTTCAGCCCGGCGATCGTGCGACGATTCAGACGGTCGGCCAGGGCCCCCATCGGGATGCGTCCGGTGATCGCCGCCACCGTCGTCAGACTCAGCGCCCCGCCGGCGCCGGCGGCGCCCAGCAGCGGCGTCAGGTGGGACACCAGGTGGGTGAGCACGCCGACCTGAGCGGCCAGGCCGAGCGCGAAGGCCATCGAGATCGTCCAGTACCGCCGGCTGCGGAACGGTATCGACCGGGGCACGGGCGGCGCCGAAGTCGACGCGGCGGCGGGCGACGGGACCGGGTCGCCGTCGGGCCCGACGCCGAGCGCTTCCGGCGTGCGCCGGAACACGATCGCCGCCACCGGCACCAGCGTCACGATCATGGCCAGCGCCGCCGCCCGCACCGCCGCGGCGAAGCCCCAGTAGGCGACGAGGGCCAGAAGTATCGGCGCCACGATCACGCCGCCGCCGCTGGCGCCGGTGAGCGCGAGGCTCACCGCCACGCCGCGCTGGCGGATGAACCAGGGCGCGACGAGGATGTTGATGGCCGCGCCGCTCATGCACGCCCAGCCCAGGGCCATGGCCGCGAGCGCCGCATAAAGCTGCCACAGCCGGTCGATGGAGCCGAGGGCCGCGACGCCAACGGCCATCGCGAAGACGCCCCCCACTACGACTCGATGGGCGCCGAACCGCCGCATCGCGGTGCCGACCGAGGCGGTGGCCCCGGCGCCCATCAGGTAGAAGGCGGTGATCGCGACCGAGATCGCGGAGATGGACCAGCCGTGCTGCCGGCTGAGCGAGGCGAGATAGACGCCCAGGCCGTAGAACGCGAGCCCCCAGGACCACACAGCGACCAGGAAGGTGCCGCCGACGACCCACCAGCCGTAGAAAGGCGCACGCAGCCTAGCTGGTCCCGCCGAGCGCGGCCTCCCACGCTTGCTGGGTGGCGATCTCCTGCGTCCACGGACGCATGAGCGCGCCGGCCCGGGCATCGCGCGCGTAGCGCTCGAGCGGATAACGCTTGAGCAGGGCCCGGCCTCCGCAGACGCGGATCGCCTCCTGGGTCACCGTGATGGCCGAGCGCTGCACGGTGACGTGCGCGGCCCGCGCGCGCTGCAGGGCGTCGAGCGGCACGTTCACGCCGGCCTCGGAGATCGCACGGTAGTAGAGCGCGCGGCTCGACTCCAGCGCGAACAGCATCTCGGCGATCGCGTGCCCCTTGGCGGCCGCCTCGGTGTGCAGCCCGGGCGAGCCGGCCATCTGGCCGGTCAGGTAGGCGATGGCGCCGTCGTAGGCCGCCTGCGTCAGCCCGAGAAACGTCGCGTCGAAGGTCAACGGCGAGAGATGAGGAAAGGCGTTGTACATCGCACCGAACAATCCGGGCGGCAACACCTCGGCGTCGTCCCCGACGAACACGTCCTGCATGTGCATGTCGCGGCTCACCGTGCCGCGCATGCCCATGGGATCCCACTCGCCGGGAAACGAGACGCCGCGCGCGTCCTTCGGGATCTGCAAGTAGAGCGTGCGCTCGATCCAGGGCTCCTCGCCGATCCGGATGGCCGGCGTGGCGAAGTAGGGTGCGGAGCCCGCGAGCGAGACGAAGAACTTGCGGCCGTTGACCACGTAGCCGCCGTCCACCTTGCGCGCGGTGGTGCCGAAGCGCCGCCCGCCCATGGACA
>Ga0075418_10007384_pt1 | contig 12376 bp, 13 predicted proteins | sample SoiMetdeltSBSDD2_FD_81776 | JGI IMG/M metagenome (GOLD analysis project Ga0075418, IMG submission 81776) | Bulk soil microbial communities from a Populus tree surrounding site in Tennessee, USA - Soil MetaG P. deltoides SBSDD2 | ecosystem: Environmental > Terrestrial > Soil > Tree plantation...
CCTGGAGACGCGGTTGAACGCCGGCGGGGCGGCGGGGTTCGAGGTCCGCAACTGCGGCCGCCGCGGCGCGGACTTCCCGCTGCTCTTCGAGCTCTTCGAGCAGATCCTCGCCTTCGAGCCGGACGTCGTCGTCTACGGGATGGTCCTGAACGACGCCGAGCAGTCGGCCGGGTTCCACGCCCGTCAGACCTACGTCAACGACCTCATCCTCGACCGCGGGCGCGCGACGCCCGACGGCCATCCGCTCCCGGAAATGGGCCGCCTCGATTCGCGGCTCGTGGGCTTCGTGCGCGACCGGCTGGACACGCGCCGCACCACGCTCGAGACCACGCGCTGGTACCTGGACATGTACGCCGAGCCGAACCGGGAGGGCTGGGCCCGCACGCAGGGCCACCTCCGGGAGATGAATCGCCGGATGCGCGAGCGCGGCGGCCACCTGCTCGTCGCGTCGTGGCCGCTGATCGTCAACATGGAGGGCGAGGACCCGTTCGCGGCCGCCACCGCGACGGTCTCGCGCTTCTGCCTTGCCGCGGGCATCCCCTGGCACGACCTGCGGCCCGCGTTGCGAGGCCGTCCCACATCTTCTTTATGGGTCCATCCCGTGGACATGCATCCCAACGAGCTGGCGCATCGGCTGGCGGCGGAGAGCCTGGTGCCGGCGGTGCGGGAGCTGGAGGAACCGATCCGTTAGACACTGGTTCCTGGTATTACCTTGTCGGTCCGATATCTGTTCGGCCGACATCAGACGATGGACGAGAGTCACATGACGTTCGCGACCGCGGGAGAGGCCAGGCACTTCCTGGTCGAAAAGATTGCTGGTCGTGCGACGGCCGAAGGTTCCCCGCTGTCTGAATCCGACCGACGGATGCTCGACTTTTCCGAGGCCGAACTTCAGCCTGAGCCGGACTCCGCCGTCTGCGGCCCGTGCTTTGACCCCGACGATTTCGAAGAAGAGTTCGAAGCACGCATGGCGGGCCTGCTCAGGCAGGCCTACGAGCTGGACGCTGCGGACGCGAACGTCCGACAGATGTATTGGGAGGCTGTCGCAACGCTCGCGCGAGGCGACCATTATGTCAGCTGGATTGCCGGACGCGCTGGCCTTCGTCCACCGGCGCCGCGGTGGCAGCGGCCCTTCAAGCGGACAGCGCTTCTTGCCTTTCTCGTGTTCCCGGCGCTTGTGGCTATCCTGATCGGTAGGGCTGGCGTCTGGGCCGCTTTCGGCCACGTAACTCGCTCGACCGAGGAAGCTGTCGGCATGGGTGTTGTGGGGCTCATGTTTGCGGGGTTCGCAGCCTTTCTGCTCGGACTCTGGTCAAGGGAACGCCGTGAGTAGAGGCATGCCGCCGAACAATGAATGAAGGGGACGAGCCCTGGCCCGGATCGAGGCTCGCTGCTCATCGCGGCGAGTGGGTGGGCAGACTGCAGAGTCCCGTGGCACAGCGAGCGTAGAAGTGCGAATCCTGCGCGCTGCAGTATGCATGATCGCCCTCCGGCCCGAGTCGGTGAGTGTCGGGACTCCCGCGAAAGGCGCGTTGAAAGAAGCGGTCAGCTTTCCCTCCAGCGGCACCGGTTTCGTGACCTACTCAACCCTGGGCAACCTCATGGGTCGCCAGTTCGTGCACTCGCGTGTTCGCGACACGCTTCTGGAGACGTTTGCCGTTCTTGATAGATCGGCACCTGATCGTACGTTCGTCCTCGGCGAGACGGGTCTGAAGCGCGGAGGCCGAATTCGCCCCCACAGGACCCATCAGAACGGTCTCAGCGTGGATATCTTCATGCCTGTCCGCGACGGCAGCTCGCGCCGGGTGCTGATTCCGACATCTCCCTGGAACACATTCGGATACGGCCTCGATTTCGATGCGAGCGGCCGAATGGAGGGGCTCGCCATCGACTTCGACTCGGTGGCCGAGCTTCTCGTCGAGACCAGCCGTCAGGCGGAGCGCCACGGGCTGGCCCTCGAGCGGATCATTGTCGCTCCCGAATACGTGGACCGGGTTCTTTCGGCAAAGGGCCCGGGAATCCGGGCGCTGTCCGCGCTCTTCATGCGGACACCTGCGTGGGTGCGTCACGATGAGCACATCCACCTGGATTTCCGTGTCGTTGCGCGATCGAACCCAGGCTAGGGTGGCGCAATGACGAAGGCCCCAAGAAAGGACTCACCGGGCGACCTGTCGGGCCGGGACGTCGCCGACGCCGGGGTCCGCGCGGAAGTCGAGGTCTATCCCCGAGCGTAGATCTCGTTGTAACGTTTGCGCCGCGAACTGTTACCTTTCGTACTTGTTCCGGAACAAGTTGGCTCACACAATGCGTGACGTCCGATGGCCCTGAACGCAGCCCGGCGCGGCGCAATGGAGAGCCCATTCCTGCGCGCGACTGGCCAGGCGTGGAAGGGGCGATTGGGATGGGCGGTCATTGCGGCAGGCGGTGTGGAGATTTTCGCCAGCCAACATGGTTGTCTGGGACGTTTCGAGGCCGCCGAATTGCAACTGACCCTCGGGGCGACGGTCCTGGGCATGGGCGCGCTCCTCTGGATGATCCGTTCCATCCGTTGCCCACGGTGCCAGGCGAAGCTCTTCTGGCACGCGGCCAACACCCGTGGCGGCCTCGACTGGTTCCAGACATTCGATACCTGTCCCAAATGTCATTACGCACCTGAGCGCTTCGACGGGGTCGCGTCCGTCGAACCGAAATAGCCATGAAGATCTCCGTGTTCGTCGGGACCAGCGTCGACGGGTTCATCGCGCGGGCGGACGGCGCGCTGGATTTCCTGCCGCCGGGCGGCGGAGAGCCGCACGGCTACGACGAGTTCATCGCCAGCGTGGACGCGATCGTGATCGGGCGGAAGACGTTCGAGACCGTGCTCGGCTTCGACGCCTGGCCGTACGGCAGGAAGCGCGTGGTGGTCCTGAGCAACAGTCCCCTGGACCTCTCCGTGGTGAAAGACGGCGTCGTCGAGCAGATGGGCGGGGAACCCGCCGAGATCGTCGCGAAGCTCGCCGCCACCGGGACCCGGAACCTCTACGTGGACGGCGGGATCACCGTCCAGCGGTTCCTGCGCGCGGGCCTGGTCCAGCGTCTCGTGATCACGCGCGTGCCGGTCCTCATCGGCGAGGGGATTCCGCTCTTCGGCTCGCTGCCGCACGACGTGCGGCTCCGCCACGTCGCGACCCGCGCGTATCCGAGCGGCCTGGTTCAGAGCGAGTACGAGGTGGCGGGCTAGCTACTTCGCCTCGATCTTCTTGACCGCCGCCGCGGCGGCCTCGCGGACCTCGGCCTCGTCATCCCTGGCCACGACCTCGCGCAGCTTCGGCAACGCCGCCTTCGCCGGAGGGCCGATCGCGCCCAGGGCCTCGGCGGCCACCGAGCGTGCGTCCTTGTAATAGCGCGGCGGGCCCTCGAGGTCCGGCTCGCGCGAAGGATGCGTGTCCAGGGCGCCGATGAGGTCCGGCACCGCGGGCGCCGCGCCGGCTCCCATCTTGCCGAGGCCCTGCGCAGCGTAATAGCGCACGTTCAGGTTCTTGTCCTTCAGCGCGCGACCCAGCGGGCCCGCCGCGGAGACGGCGTCCGCGGCGATCTCCGCCAGGCCCTGGGCCGCCACCCCGCGCACGGGCGAGTGCTCGCTGCCGAGCATCTCTTCGAGGACCGCGGCGGCGTCCTTCTCGGGGCCTGTCAGGGCGAAGAAGGCGTCCATGTTCCCCTTCGCCAGCTCCTGGATCCACTCCTGCGCGGACTTGCCCTTGTACGTCGCGTCGCCGCCCGCCGCCATCGCGGCGGGGAAGACGGCGGCGGTGAGCATCACGATGCAGCTCCGGCGGACCGTGCTCATCAGAAGCGCACCTCCTTCAGAAGCGGACCTCCTTCACGCGGCCGTTCTCGAAGATCACGGTGAGGTCCGGGTACGTCCAACGGGTCTTGTTCTCGAAGTTGACCTCCTTCTCGGGCTTGCCGAGCGTGTCGATCACCTCCAGCGGCGTCATCCCGACCCGGATGTCCTTCTTGGTCGTGGTGGTGGCCGACGAGGCCGCCGAGGAGGACGTGGAACGCGCCGGGATCGGCGCGGCCACTCCCGCCATGAACTGGGCCGCATACGCGCGGGCCTCGGCCTCGTTCGGGAACACCTTCACGTAATGGTCGATGTACTCGAGCGCCTTGGGCACGTCCGCCGCCCCCGTGACCTTGAACGGGAAGAAGAACTTGAAGTTCGTGGCCACGGGCTCGGGCTTCCGGGACTTCAGGATCCAGCTCCCGCGGGTGACCCGATGCGCCTCGAGCGAGACCATCCGCATGTCCAGCCGATCGTCCTTGTAGGCGATGGAGTCCAGCTCCATCACCTCGCCCTTGCGCAGCACGTCGGCGGCCGTCTGGTCGAAGTCCATGATGCCCTCGGACGTCTTCCAGCCGCCGTCCTTGATGTCGATCGAGTAGTGCGCGGTCCCGCCCGTGGACTCGCCGTCCACTCCGAAGATGGACGTGGTGGGCAGACCCTCCACCATGACCACGACGTGGCTGTGCTTGGACCGGAAGGTCTGCTCGAACGCCTTGCGGAAGTCCTGGGGCACCTTCTCCGCGAGGACCGGGGACGTCCCGGCCAGGGACAGCACAGCGGCGGCGGCAACCGGCGACAGCTTCATCTGGGGTTCTCCTCTCGAGGGAAGCGGGAATAGTAGCAGCTTCCCGTGCGCTCAACGAAGCGGGGGCTCGGGCTCGGCGATCTCCGGCGGCGGCTCCCTGCGGTCGGCGATGAGCGCGTCCCATGCCGGGCATGGAGCGGACTGCCCCGCCCCGCGGAAGAGCACCACCGTCTTGCCCTGGCAGAACGCTACGTGGAACCCGTCCGCGGCCCACAGGTCTTGCACCCTGCGCCGCCAGGCAGGCCGGCCCTCCGGCCAGGTGCCGCCGTTGAGCTGAAGAGCCACGACGTCGGCCTCCGCCGCGCGGTCCAGCATGAGGATCTGTGGGCGGCCCGCGAGGTGCGGCAGCAGGTGGTACTGCGCGGCCACTTTGCGGCGCGGGTCCCGGCCGATGAAGCGCACGGCGGCGCGCTGCGTCTCCGCGTCCTCCGCCGACGCGGCGTAGGGACGGCGCAGGGTATAGAGCATGCTGCGCCGGTCGCCGTCCTGCGTCTTGTAGGGCGGGACGAGACCGGTGATGAGCGCGCAGGACACGAGGTACCACGGCATGCGGTGGCCCGCGCGGTTCGCGGCGTGCAGCCGCCGCCAGCCCAGGGCCAGGCCCACGAGGGCGGTCGCCACCGCGGGCATCCCGTAGTAGTAGCCCCACCATCGCGTGCGGTGTGTGGAGAGGAAGCGCTCGCCCCAGTTCGGGAGCTGGAGGAGGAGCGAGACCGGATCGGCCAGGCCGACGTAACCGGTGGCGAGCAGGGGTTGCAGGAGCGCGCGCCTCTTCTGCGGCTGGTCCACGAGGAGCGCCGCCGCGCGGTCCGGGCGCGTGACCATTCGGCCGAAGATCTCGGCCGGCCGATCACCCAGCTCCTCGAACTCCCAGTGGCGGAAGCCGCCCTCGCGGAACCAAGGCGAGAGGACCAGCATCTCGATCGTGAGGATCCCGGCCGCCAGCGCGGCCACGGCGACCGCGCGCCGCCAGGGCACGACGCGGATGGCCAGGACCAGGGCAAGGACCGCCACGTAGATGCAGAAGTTGCCCTTGCAGAAGCAGGTGAACAGCGCCGTCACGAGGACGGCCACGGGTTCGCGGCAGACCATCGCCCACGCGGTCCACAGCAGCCCGGCGGACCCCAGCGGCGACTGGTTGTAGTCGAACATGACGCCCATGTGGACGTCGGGGGCCAGCAGCCAGAGCCACGGCAGCGTGAAGGCCCACCGCGCGCGGCCGAGCAGCCGCACGCCCAGCCAGTAGAGCGGAAAGACCGCCGAGGCCACGCCCAGGGCCTGGACCAGGAGCAGCGTCACCGCGTCGTCGTGCAGCCGCAACAGCGGGGCGAAGAGCCAGTCCACGAACGTCATGTGGTCGGCCAGGACGTGCATGCCCATGACGGTGTTCATCAAGGGCTGGCCGTGGGCGATGAGCCAGTACGTCTGGTAGAAGAGGCCCAGGTCCTTCGAGCCGCTGGCGAAGGACCAATGCCGGGTGGCCGACTGCGCGAAGAAGACCGCGGTGGCGAGGACGAACGTCGCGGGGACCGCCCACGACGGCAGGGGCCTCTCTTCCGGATCCGCGGGGCCGATGGGCCAGGCCAGGGCCGCGGCCACGAGCGCGACGAGCAGGAAGAAGGTCGGCTCCGGCAGCGTCCCCATCAGGGCGCCCGCGGCCGCGGCCACCACCGCAAGGGCGGGGTGCTCGAGGGCGGGCCAGCGTGGCCGCGCCAGGGCCAGGATGGCGCCGGCGCCCGCTCCGATGGCGAGGAACGTGAACGGACGAGGGGAACGGAGGTGGCCGGCCACGAGGCCCGCCGCGCCGACGCCCCAGGCCGCGCCCGTGGCGGCGAGGGCGATCCGGGCCGCCGCGATCCGGGCGCCGGTCACCGCATCGGGGAATCGGGCCGTTCCCCGCAGCGCAACGAGAGCGAGGCGCCCTCCTCGGCGAGCCCGAGGACCTCGAACAGGTTCCTCACGTGCTGGCCGAGACGGTCGCCGCGCGTCGGGGTGTCGAGGATCGCGGCCACGAGCGCCCGGGCCAGCTCGGCCACCGCGTCCGCCGATGCGAGCGCCGCGTCCTGGGCGGGATCCTCCTCGAAGGGCTCCACCGCCTGCTCCAGCCGCTCGAAGGCCTCGTGCACGCCCTGCGCCCCGCCGTTGCTGGACTCCCCGAAAGCGCCCAGGGCCTCGAGGCTGCGGCCGATGCGGGACACGATCGTGCGGGCGTGGGGCAGGTTGATGTTGACGTAACGGCGGTACTTTTCGTCGTCGGTCATGGCGTCTTTGAGCAAGGGAGCGCCCAGCTCCGGCTGTTGCCGGCAGTCTAACACCCCCGTTTGGCGGAGGCGGACGCGCGTGCTAACGTGGGATTCTCGTTCGCCGTCCGTCTCTTTCATCCGATCATGATCGTCAAGGAAGTCCTCCCGAACGGCCTCACCCTGATCACCGAATCCATGCCCCACGTGCGCAGCGTGGCCATGGGGGTGTGGCTGAAGCGCGGCAGCCGCCACGAGCGCGAGGAGGAGACGGGGATCAGCCACTTCATCGAGCACATGATCTTCAAGGGCACCCGGACCCGCTCGGCCGAAATGATCGCGGCCCAGGTGGACTCCATCGGCGGCCACATGGACGCGTTCACGGCCAAGGAGTACGCGGCCTTCCACCTGAAGGTCCTGGACGAGCACGTCCCCCTGGCGGCCGAGATCCTGGGCGACATCGTCCTCAACCCGCTGTTCGATCCCGCGGAGATGGCCAAGGAGAAGAAGGTCATCTTCGAGGAGATCAACATGGTGGAGGACACGCCCGACGACCTGGTCACGGAGCTGTTCACCGAGGCCTTCTGGCCCGACCACCCGCTGGGCCGCCCGATCCTCGGCACCAAGCGCAGCCTCACCGGCTTCGACCGGCAGGCCCTGGCCTCTTTCTTCCGCTCGGTCTACCGGCCCGCCAACATCCTCATTTCGGCCGCGGGCCACCTCGACCACGAGAGCGTGTCGGCGCTCGTGCACCGGCACTTCGAGGGTCTGGGCCCGGGCGGCCGGACGCGGACCGGCTCGCCGCCCCGGACCGCCGCCCGCATCGTGACCCGCTCCAAGAAGGAGCTGGAGCAGGTGCACCTGTGCCTGGGGACCCGCGCCTATCCCCAGACCCACCAGGACCGTTACGGGACCTACATCCTGAACACCGTGCTGGGCGGGAGCATGTCGTCCCGGCTCTTCCAGAACATCCGCGAGAAGCGCGCGCTCGTGTACTCGATCTCGTCCGGCGTCACGGCCTACTCCGACGCCGGCGCGCTCACCGTCTACGCGGGCACCAGCCTCGACTCCGTGGACGAGGTCGTGCGCCTGACGGTCGAGGAGCTCCGCAAGATGAAGGGCGACCCTTTGCCCGAAGACGAGCTGCGCCGGGCCAAGGACCACCTCAAGGGCAGCCTCATGCTGTCGCTCGAGAACACGGGCAGCCGCATGAGCCACCTGGCCCGCCAGGAGATCTACTTCGGCCGCCGCTTCACCCTCGACGAGATCATCGCCGGCATCGAGAAGGTGCAGGCCGAGGACGTCCAGCGCATCGCGGACGACCTGTTCACCGGCGACCTGACGATCAGCGTCCTGGGGAACCTGGGCCGCTACCGCCCGCGCGCGGCGCAGCTCCGGGTCTAGGGTACCTACCTCTCCGCCCTCAGATCGTAGTGGCGGGGCTTCGGCTGGGCGGCCTCGCGCTGGCGCTTGACCAGCGTGGCCTCGAGGGCGTCGAGGGCGCGCAGCGCTTCCGTCACCTCCGGAGACGGCGTGCGCTCGAACTGCATCTGGACCCTCCGCCAGCGCATCCAGTGGAAGTCGTTGTGCTGCAGCGTCAGCGCGTGCACTTCCGCCGCCTGCCTGGCCATGGGCGTGGGTAGCTCGGCCAGGTTGATCCCCGAGGCCAGCTGCTCGGACGCGAACGAGCCGACGGGCTCGCCGTCGATGCGCAGCGCGTACCGTCCCGGCGGCAGCCCGAGCACCTTCAGCGGCTGGCGGTCGAGGGCCTGCACGAACTCGGACGACCGGAGCACCAGGGACACCAGCGGGTCCCTGGCGTCGACCGGCATCGGCAGCGCCGCGTCCGTCTGCGTCCAGGAGATGCCGTCGCCCGCGCGAATGTCGGAGACGCGCGTGCCCACCTGGACGGTCGCCGCCTTCCGCGTCGCGTCGATCTGCACGTCGGTGACGGTGGCCGGCGCGTTCCACGCCTGGAGCAGCGCCTGCGCCATGACCAGCGTGACCTGGGCACCGGGATGGATCCGGTCGGGGATCAGGCGCGCCGCGGCCGCGGGGTCGGCCGCCTTCGCGCGGGTCAGGGTCCTGACGACGGGGCTGTTGAGGTCGGCGACGGTCAGGCGCTCCTCGTCGGCCAGCTCCTTGAGGAACCGTCCGTAGCGGACGAGCACCGCGTTGTAGCCGCCCTCGAAGTCCGGCGCTCGCGTGACGTCGTCGTACGGCGAGGGCTGGAGGACGGTGATCCGCAGGGCGGGGTGGCTCCGCCGGACGGTGTGCAGGATGTGGCGGTAGCCCGCCGCGTAGGCGTCGAAGAGCCCGGCGTCGAAGGGACGCACTCCGCCGTCGTTCATCCCCAGCATGATCGTCAGGACGGTGGGGTCGTAGGCCAGGACGTCGCGCGCCAGCCTGGTGTCGATGTCCCCGCCCTCGCCGCCGTTCACGCCGTCGCCGCCCCAGCCGGAGTGCACGAACGTGACGTCGAGCGTCGGGAAGCGGGTGACGACGTAGGTCTCGACGAAGGACGTGTAGTGGCGCGCCTGGGTGATGCTGTCACCGTAGAACACGACGCGGTACCCGTCGCGCAGGGCGAAGCCGTCTCTCGCCAACGGCCGCCCGGAGGAGAGCGCCAGGGCCGCCATGGCGAGGGCCACCGCAACCAGCGCGCGCGTCGTGCGGCCGGAGATGAGGCCCATGCGCGCGATACTCTGCATCGGGCGCACGTGCCCGCGCAACCCGCCACGAATTCCCTTTGAGATGCCACGCCGTTGTGCTCAACTACCCGGGAATGCTGCGGTTCCGCGTCCTGGGCTCGGGCAGCTCGGGCAACACCACGCTCGTCGAGGGCGACGGCACCCGCATCCTGATCGACGCGGGCCTCGGCGCGCGCGAGCTGGCGGAGCGGCTCAGCGCGATCGGCGTGGACGCGGACTCCATCTCGGCCGTGTTCGTCTCCCACGAGCACAACGACCATTCGCGCGGCGCCCCCGGCTTCTCGCGGAAGTGGGGCGTGCGGCTGTGCGGAAGCGGCGGGACCTACGCCGCGGCCGGCCTGGGCGCGGCGGAGATCGAGGGCTACGACGTGCTGGAGCCGGGCGTGCCGCGGCAGGTCGGCAGCCTGACGGTGCTGGGCGTGCCCGTGCCGCACGACGCGGCGGCGCCGCTGGCGTTCGTGGTCACGTGCGACGGCCGCTCGCTGGGCCACGCCACGGACTTCGGGCACATCGGGCGCGGCCTCGTCGACGCCTTCCGCCGTTGTGACGCCGTGCTGGTCGAGTCGAACTACGACCCCGACATGTTGCGCGACGGGCCGTACCCGTGGTCGCTCAAGCAGAGGATCCTGAGCGGCTACGGCCACCTGTCCAACGCGGAGACGTCCCGATACCTGGCGCGCGATCTCGGCGAGGCGTGCCGGCTGGTCGTCCTGGCGCACCTGTCCCGCCAGAACAACCATCCCGAGGTGGCGCTGATGGCGGCGGAGTCGGCGTTGCGCCGGCGCGGCCGGACCGAGGTGCGGCTGGACGTCACGGGGCCGGAAGGCACGGACTGGCTCGACGTGGCCGCGGCGCCGGCTCCTCCGCCCACGGCCCCGAAGCAACTCCGGCTCTTCTAGCCGTCCGCTTCAGTCGATGTAGGAATCCTTCGCCAGGACCTCGCCCTTCCGTCCCGCCAGCTTCACCTCGACGCGGTGGGCCCCGGCCCGGCTGGGTGGCCGCGCGAAGGCGAGCACGTAGTGGCCGGCCATGGCGCCCTCCAGGCGCGTCATGGCCTGCGCGGGGAAGAGGTGGGTCTTGGCGTAGAACCCGCCGGTGTCCGCGGCCACCTGCTCCAGGCCCACCTCGAGCGTGTGGTAGTCGGCCTCGGTCACATCCAGTGTGAAAACGGTGGTGCGCGCGTCGAGCAGGGCCTGCCGGGCCGGTCCGTAATCGGGGTTCATCGTGAAGTAGGGCCAGCTCAGACGGCCCATGCCGAAGCCGAAGAAGACGAGCGACTTGGCGCCGGCCAGGGGCTTCAGCGCGTTCGCCGTCACCAGAAGCGCGGTCTCCGGCGTCCCCACGCGCGCCGCCGCCTCGAAGTCGAAGTGGGCCGCGAGCGACGGCGCCTCGACGGATTGGCCCGTGGCGAACTTCCCGAAGAAGACCGACCGCCGCACGGCGTGGCGCACCTTCTCGCGGTCGGCGGTGAAGTCCTGCCAGAGCCTGAGCCGCGTGTCGATCGACATCACCGCCACGCGGTCCTCGGGCGCCAGGGTCTCGAGGAACTTCACGGCCTTCTGCTGCATCCGCATCAGGCCGGGGAGCCGCGAGGGATGGAAGTCCTTCTGGAAGAGGAAGACGATGAGGCGGCCCGGTTGCAGCCCGCCCACCACGACGTCACCCGTGGGCTGGCCGCCTTCCGGGTGGGGCAGAGGCTCGTCGGGCGCCTTGCCCGCGATCCAGGTCGCGGACTCGACGGCGACGGGCTTGCCGTCCACCTTGACCTTGAAGTCCGCGGCGGTCAGGCCGAGGAGCGGCCGGCCCTGGCCGTCCACCGCGCGGGCGTCGATGACGACCCGATCCACGTCGACCGGAAAGCGGCGGACGTCCTGGTCCGCGGCGGCCGCTGCGGCGGCGGACCAGAGCGCGATCAGGATTCTGAACGTCGTGGCGCGCATCGGCGTGGCCTTTCCGAAGACGTTACGGGTTCCCGCCCGGCCCGTCAACGCCGCCCGCGGTGGTAGACTCCACGCGGCATGATCCCGCGCTACTCCCGCCCGGAGATGGCCCGGATCTGGTCCGACCAGAACCGGTTCGCGACCTGGCTCAAGGTCGAGATCGCCGCCACCGAGGTGCTGTCCGAGCGCGGCATCGTCCCCCCGCAGGCCCTGGCCGCCATCAAGGAGAAGGCGCGCTTCGACGTGGCCCGGATCGACGCCATAGAGAAGGAAGTCCAGCACGACGTCATCGCCTTCGTCTCCAACGTGGCGGAGAGCGTCGGCCCCGAGGGCCGGTGGCTGCACTACGGGCTGACGTCTTCCGACGTCGTGGACACCGCGCTGGCCATGCTCATGGGCGAGGGCTGCGAGCTGATCCTCCAGGACGTTGACGCGCTGCTGGCCGTCCTGCGCGACCGCGCCCACGAGTTCAAGCACGCGCCCATGATCGGGCGCACGCACGGCGTCCACGCCGAGCCCATGACCTTCGGCCTGAAGCTGGCGCTGTGGCACGCCGAGTTGGAGCGGGACCGGCAGCGCATCGAGCGCGCGCGAGAGACGATCCTGGTGGGCAAGCTCTCCGGCGCGGTCGGCACGTTCGCGCATCTGGATCCGTCGATCGAGGCTCGCGTGTGCGAGCGGCTTGGCCTCGAGCCGGCGGGGGCGCCTCTGGGCGTCCTGGCTGCGGGTAATCAAGCCGGCGCGCTCAAGTACTTTCAAATGTTTGGAGATGGCGGGCTGGCTCATCGCGAAGGGTCCGGCGAGTTCAGTGACCGACGCATCTCCCGCCGCCAGCCGGGCCAGAATCGCCCGCC
>Ga0075418_10007385_pt1 | contig 12376 bp, 9 predicted proteins | sample SoiMetdeltSBSDD2_FD_81776 | JGI IMG/M metagenome (GOLD analysis project Ga0075418, IMG submission 81776) | Bulk soil microbial communities from a Populus tree surrounding site in Tennessee, USA - Soil MetaG P. deltoides SBSDD2 | ecosystem: Environmental > Terrestrial > Soil > Tree plantation...
CGGCGCTCGATGCTGCGGTCTTCGTGCTCGGTATGGTGCTCTTGGCCGTCGTGGTGGGGATCATCGAGTCGACGACAGCTCGACTGCGACTGCTGCGCGTGCCGCAGTTCCTGACTGGGGCTGGCGCGCTGGCGGCGCTGGCGCTGTTGTTGACCTTGCGCTGAATCGGCAACGCCAGGGGCGTGCAACCGCCGCACGGCCGAGGGAGCACCGGGCCGTTCGGCCGGACGTGCGGAACGAGAGAGGAGTGGGCATGAGCGCCTGGATCGAAACGGCACTCATCGCCATCGTGCTGACGAATTTCCTGCTGCTGGCGTCGAGTCGGCTCGGGGGCTGTATCCGCACCGTGGCGGTTCAGGGAGTGATCCTGGGCGTGCTGCTGCTCTTCACCCATGCCGGGGCGCTGACGCCGCGGATCTTGGTTCTCGCCGCAGTGATCGTGCTGGTGAAGGGGGTGATCTTGCGGCGGCTGTTGCTGCGCACCCTCGGTTCCGTCCACAAGCGCCGCGAGATCGAGCCGTTCGTCGGCTACACGCTGTCGATCCTGGTGGGGGTCGCGAGCCTCTTGATTTCGATGTATATGGGGGCACGCCTGCAGCTACCGGGGCCCGTGGCCTCGTCGCTGGCGGTGCCCGTCGCCTTCTCGACCATGCTGACCGGGCTCTTCCTGGTGATCAGCCGTCGCAAGGCTTTGACCCAGGTGCTCGGCTACCTGGTGGCCGAGAACGGCATCTTCGTGTTCGCCGTGACCGTGACGCATGGAGGCTCCCTCTGGGTGGAGCTCGGGATTCTCCTCGATGTGCTCGTCGCTGTGTTCGTCATGGGCATCGCGGTGCATCACATCAGCAACGAGTTCGACTCCATCGACGTGGCGAGGATCTCGACTCTGAAAGGCTGAGCATGCGCCTCCAGCTCCTCATTTTCCTGCCGGCAGCGGCCGGAATCCTGGCCTTCCTGGTGCGGCGCGTCCGCCTGCGCCGCGCCTTGCTGCCTCTGGTGGCGGCGGCCCACGCGAGCCTCGTGCTGAGCCTGTGGTTCGCGCCGGCGGAGCCGACGTGGCACGGCTGGTTGGCCCTCGACGCGACGGGGCTGCTGTTCCTGAGCATCACGAGCGCTCTTTTCCTGGCGGTGGCTGTCTACGCCGTCGGCTACCTCGGGCGCGAGCAGCACGGCGACCGCACCGACTTCCAGGAGGGCCTGCTGTTCTCGAACGCCCCGGAGGCAGTTTTCGTCGGTTGCCTGCTGTTCTTCCTCGCCTCCATGTCCTTTGTGACTCTGTGCCAGCACTTCGGTCTCCTTTGGGTCGGGATCGAAACCACGACGCTCGCGAGTGCTCCCCTCATCTACTTCCATCGCCACCGGCGCTCGCTGGAGGCTACCTGGAAATACCTGATGATCTGTTCGGTCGGCATTGCCGTGGCGCTTCTCGGTTTCTTGTTCCTCTCGGTGGCGGCCGCGGACGGCAACGGCGGACCCGCCTCGATGCTGCTCGCAGATCTCCTCCAGCGCGCCCCGACGCTGCATTCCGAGTGGCTGCGCGCCGCCTTCATCCTGCTGCTCGTGGGCTACGGCACCAAGATGGGACTGGCGCCGCTGCACACCTGGCTGCCGGATGCGCACAGCGAAGCGCCGTCGGTGGTCTCGGCGCTGCTCTCCGGGGCGCTGTTGAACTGCGCTTTCCTCGGGATCCTGCGCGCCGTCCAGGTGTGCCTGGCAGCGGGGCTCGGCGATCTGGTCCGCGGGCTGTTGCTCGGTTTCGGCCTCGCCTCGATGGCAGTGGCCGCCGTCTTCTTGGTGGGCCAGAGGGATTACAAGAGGATGCTCGCCTACTCGAGTGTCGAGCACATGGGGATCTTGTCGCTCGGCGTCGGGCTGGGCGGAAGCGCGGCCTTCGCCGCGGTGCTGCACGCCATCAATCATTCGCTGGTGAAAGGGATGCTCTTCCTTGTGGCCGGCAACATCGTGACCGCCTACAAGACGAAAGCGTCGCACGAGGTGCGGGGCATCCTACGGTTCCTGCCGGCGACCGGAGTTTTCTGGCTGCTCGGCTTCTTCGCCATCAACGGTTCGCCGCCGTTCGGCACCTTCCTGAGCGAGTTCGGCATTCTGAAAGGGGCGCTCGACCAGGGGCGCAACGTGGTGGCGGCGGCGTACCTGCTGCTCCTCGTCATCATCTTCGTCGGCATGGCGACCACGGTGTTGCGCATGGCACAGGGCACACCGGCACCCGTTTCGGGCGCGGCGACGCCATCCCCGCCCGGGAGTGACTTCGGCGCCCTCGTGTCCGCTCGCTTGCAGGGCGAATCACTGTGGTCGATGGCGCCGATCGCGCTCCTGGCGCTCGCCGCGCTGGGTCTCGGGCTCGCGCTGCCCGCGGCGTTGCAGGACTTGCTGCGCGCGGTGGCGCAGGCGCTGGGAGGTTGGTGATGCCGGTGGGCGCCACGTGCATCGTGCGCCAGGGCAAGGCCGTTGCCATGGCAGCGGTCACTCGGCTGCCGATGGACGACTTCCGCCGGCGCATCGCCCAGGAGGTGGCGGGCCGTCGTAGTTTGATGGCGTTCTTCGGCGTGCCGGAGCTGGGTGGAGTCGTACGCCTCCTCGCGGTGCTCGGCAACCGTGATCGCGGTGAGCTCGAGCTGCTCTCGTCCGAAGCGCGGGACGCCTATCCGGCGCTCACGCCAGAGTGCCCGCAGGCCGGGTCCTTCGAGCGGGAGATCGCCGAGCAATACGGGCTCGAGCCGCAGGGCCACCCGTGGCTCAAGCCGGTGCGCTTCCAGCGCCCCGAGCCCGGGGCGCCCTCCGTCCACGGCGCCGACGGAGCCCAGCCGCAGCCCTCGCTTCCCGGAGTGCAGGAGTTCTTCACCGTCGCCGGTCCAGGGGTGCACGAGGTGGCGGTGGGACCGATCCACGCCGGCATCATCGAGCCGGGGCACTTTCGCTTCCAGTGCGACGGCGAAAAGGTTCTGCACCTCGAGATCGCCCTCGGCTACCAGCACCGCGGCGTCGAACGGGCGCTCGTGGGTGGTCCCAGCAAGCGCACCATCCATCAGATGGAGACGCTGGCCGGCGACACGACGATCGGGCACGCCACGGCCTATTGTTTGGCGCTGGAAGCGCTGGCGGGTTGTGAGGCGCCGCCGCGCGCCCAGTCGCTCCGCGCCGTGGCGCTCGAGCTCGAGCGGCTCGCCGGCCACACCGGTGCTCTCGGGGCGCTGGCGCAGGACATCGGCTTCTTGCCGACGGCGTCGTTTTGCGGCCGCCTCCGCGGCGATTTCCTCAACTTGACGGCAACGCTGTGCGGCAGCCGCTTCGGGCGGGGCATGCTGCGGCCGGGCGGGGTGGGTTTCGACCTGAGCGCGGCCCTCGTTGTCGACTGTCTGCAGCGCCTGGACACCCTCCGACACGACGTGTCGGGCGCCGTGCGCCTGCTCTTCGAAACGTCGGCGGTGCGGGGGCGTTTCGAGAATATCGGCACGCTGCCCTACGACACTTGCATGCAGCTCGGACTGGTGGGCCCGACAGCGCGCGCTTCGGGGCTCGCGATCGACGCCCGCCGGGATTTCCCCTCCGGCGCTTGGCGCGTCCTCGAGGTGCCGGTGGCGACATGCGCCGAAGGGGATGTTTACGCCCGCGCCCAGTTGCGCTGGCAGGAGATGCAGACGAGTCTCGACCTCATACGCCGGTTGCTGGAGGAGCTCCCGGCTGGATCGCTGCGAGCCGAGATCGGCTCGCTGGGGCCGGAGGCAGTCGCGGTCTCGGTGGTCGAGGGCTGGAGAGGCGAGGTTTGCCATGTGGCCAGCACCGACGCGGCCGGCGCCTTCGCGCGCTACAAGGTGGTGGATCCCTCGTTCCGCAACTGGGCGGGTTTATCGATGGCAATGCGGCAACAGCAGATCTCGGACTTCCCGCTGTGCAACAAGAGCTTCGATCTGTCGTACTGCGGCCACGATCTGTGACGCTGTGCCCCTGACGATGAGGAGCGTGCGATGCTGAGGATTCTCGTGGAGCGGCTGCGTCAGGGGCGGCGCACACTCGCGTTCCCGCCCACCTCCTCTCCGCTTCCGGAGCGCTTCCGCGGCCGGCCCGTGCTGGAAGCGGCGAAGTGCGTCGACGGGTGCCGAGCCTGTGCCGACGCTTGTCCCACCCAGGCCATCATTCTCGGAGGAGTGGGCGCGGGGCTCGACGAGCGTCTCGCCCTCGATCTCGGCCGCTGCCTCTTCTGCACCGATTGTGTGGACGCCTGTCCGACGGGCGCCATCGCCTACAGCGCCGAGTACCGTGTGGCGGCGTCGCAGCGTGACGATCTCGTGCTGCGCGGCACCAGCCAGAAGCTGGCGCAAGCGATGCACACCCGCTTGCGGCGCGTGCTCGGGCGCTCGCTGCGGCTGCGTCAGGTGAGTGCCGGCGGCTGCAATGCCTGCGAGTCCGAGGTGAACGTGCTGAACACGGTGGTGTTCGACCTGGGCCGCTTCGGGATCGAGTTCGTGGCCTCGCCGCGTCACGCCGACGGCTTGTTGATCACCGGCCCGGTGACGGAGAACATGCGGCTCGCGCTCGAGAAAGCCTACGATGCCGTTCCCGAGCCTCGTCTCGTGATCGCCGTCGGCGCCTGCGCCATCTCCGGCGGCCCTTACGCCGGCCATCCCGAGGTGCACGACGGCGTCGCTGGCATCCCGGTGGACCTCTATGTTCCCGGCTGTCCGCCCCACCCCCTTTCGATCCTCGACGGCCTCCTGCGCTTGCTCGGCAAAATCGAAGCCACTGCGTGACAACCGCGAACTCCGGGACGGATGGGGCTAATCGAACAGGCGCGCCGGCTTGACTACCGAGGCCACGAGCAGGCCGGCGGCGAGGGCGACGGCGGTGAGGAGGACGCGGACGAAGATCTGCAGGCCCGAGTCCATCTGCAGGTCGAAGAGCGCAGTGGCGCCGCGGAAGGCCATGCTCCCCGGGACGAGGAGGAGGAGGCCGGGGACGCGGACGATGGCCGTCGGCCGGCGCAGGAGCGCGCCGAAGAGAGTGCCCGCCAGGCCGACGATGAAAGAACCCACGAACGCTCCCAGCTCCGGCCCCAGGGCCCGCGCTCCGAGCTGCATCCCCCCGTAGCCGAGGCCGCAGGTGAGGAGGATCCACGGCGCGTCGCGCAGTTCGGCGTCGAGCAGCACCGTGAAGGCGAGCGGGGCGGCGATGAGCGCCGCGACGAGGGTCCAGGAGGGTAGCGCGGAAGAGAGCACCGCCGGCGGAGCGCCGAGCAGCGAGCTCGCCACCTTGACGCCGAGGGCGACCCCCACGACCAGCATCGCCAAAGTCACGATGGCCCCGGAGAGACGCGCCGTGCCGGCGACGAGGTGTCGGTTGGCGAGCTCGGTGCAAGCGACGGTGAGCGTGAGGCCGGGGATCAGCATGATGATGCCCGCCACCGTGGCCAGGTAGTGCTGCGTTCCCAGCGCATGATCGAGTCCCACGGCCGCGGCAGAAGCGAGTGCCGCCGCGACCGCCGGGAGCAGTCGCGCCATTCCTGGGAAGGGAGCACAAAGAGCCGCAAGCACCCGCACCAGGATGCCGATGCCTGCCGCCGCCGCCACTTCGAATCCACCACCGCCGAGGAAGCGCGCCGCCGCTGCCGAAGAAAGACCAAAAGCCACTGTGGTCGGCAGCGCGCCGTAAAGCGGCGCGGCAGCGCCGATCGCCTCGAGACGCGCCGTGGCTGCGGCAGGGGTGAGCTGTGCATGGAGCACCGCGCGCCCGACCTCGATGGTACGCGCCAGACGCCCGAGATCGTTCTCTCCCGGCTCGAGCCGGAGCAGTTGCAAGCGCTGCTCCGCCAGGTTGCCGAAGGAAAAGATGATCGAGGTCGGCGTGGCGAGGAACTGCGCCGGCACGTTCAGCCGCCGTGCGAGGCCTGCCAAGGCGTCTTCCACCTGGTGCGCCGCGGAGCCGTAGTCGTGCAGTGCCTGGGCGAAGTGCACGAGGAAGCGGACATCGTCTTCGGCAGGCAGGGCGCTCATACCAGGCAAGGTAGCACACGGGCTTTCCAACACCGGCCCCGGCGTGGATAATGGGCCCATGAACACACTGAACGGTTCCTCTCGCATCTGGACTCGACCTCTCGTGAGCGCGCTCCTCGCCATCACGCTTCAAGGAGCGGTGCCGCCCCGCGTCGCCGCGAATCCACCACAGGGAGAGAAAGCCTTGCCCGCACCGGAAGATGTCGCGGCACCGCCCGCGTCGGTCAAGAAGACCCCTTCGGGTCTCGCCTACCGCGTCCTCAAAGCGGGCACCGGCAAATCCCATCCCGGGGCGACCGACCTCGTCACCGTGCACTACACCGGCTGGACAACGGACGGGCTGATGTTCGACAGCTCCGTGTCCCGCGGCGAGCCGGCAAGCTTCGCGCTCAACCGCGTCATCGCCGGGTGGACGGAAGGCGTGCAGCTCATGGTGGAAGGGGAGAAGACGCGCTTCTGGATTCCCGAAGCCTTGGCTTACAAGGGGCGCCCAGGGGCTCCGGCAGGGATGCTCGTTTTCGACGTCGAGCTGCTCGATTTCGTCGCGGCCCCCAAGACGCCGGCCGACGTGGCGGCACCGCCCAAGGACGCCAAGCGCACGGCCTCGGGACTCGCCTACAAGGTGCTCCAGCCCGGCAAGGGAGCCAAGCATCCCACCCAGAGCAGTAAGGTCACGGTGCACTACTCCGGCTGGACGACGGACGGGATGATGTTCGACAGCTCGGTGACGCGGGGCGCGCCGATCACCTTCCCTCTCGACGGCGTCATCGCCGGCTGGACGGAAGGGGTGCAGCTCATGGTGGAAGGGGAGAAGACGCGCTTCTGGATTCCCGAGTCGCTGGCGTACAAGGGGCAGAAGGGCGCGCCGCAGGGCATGTTGGTCTTCGACGTCGAATTGCTCTCCTTCCAGCCGTGAAAGCGAAGAACCACGGAAGGGCGCCGATGACGGCGTCCCCCTCGCGTGCCTTGGGCGGGGACCACGGCCGAAAGCAGCGACCCCCGTCCTTCGTCATGGAGCAGCATGAATCCTGAGCCAAGCACTCCCGAGCCGGTGGCGGAACCGACGCCGGCAGCGCCAGCGGGTCTTCCCGCCATCGGCCTCAAGGAACTTTCCGAATCCTTGCAGACCGCCGTGCAGGGCATGGGCTGGAACACGCTCATGCCGGTGCAGAGCAAGACCATTCCCTACCTGCTGGCACGGCGCGATGTGATGGTGCAGTCGCGCACCGGGAGCGGCAAGACCGGCGCGTTCATCCTGCCCCTCCTCCAGATGCTCGATACGGGGCAACCGGTGGCGCAGGCGCTGGTGCTGGTGCCGACGCGCGAGCTGGCGCGGCAGGTGCACGGGGAGGCCGAAGCGCTCGGCCGCGGGACGCGCCTGCGTTCTGTGGCGCTCTATGGTGGCGTCGGCTACGGGCCGCAGCTCACGGCGCTGCACGAAGGGGTGCACCTCGTCGTGGCGACCCCCGGGCGCATCCTGGATCACTTGATGCGGCAATCCCTGTCGCTGCAGCGTCTGCGCTTCCTGATCTTCGACGAGGCCGATCGCATGCTTTCCGTGGGCTTCTATCCCGATATCCGCGCCCTCATGCGTTTCCTGCCCCCCCGCGAACGCGTCACCGCCATGTTCTCCGCCACCTATCCCCCGGGCGTGCGGGAGCTGGCGCGACAGTTCCTCCGTGAGCCGGAGACCCTGAGCCTGAGCCACGGGGCCGAGCACATCGTCGAGACCGAGCACATGTATTACGAGGTGCCCGCCATGGCCAAGGACCGGGCGCTGGTACGCATCATAGAGATCGAGAACCCCGAGTCGGCGATCATCTTCGCCAACACGCGGACGACGACGAACTTCGTCACCGTGGTCCTGCAGCGGTTCGGCTACGACGCGGATCAGCTGAGCTCGGATCTGACCCAAAAGGCGCGGGAGGCGGTGCTCGAGCGGGTGTACGACAAGAAGCTGCGCTTCCTGGTGGCCACGGACATCGCTGCCCGGGGCATCGACATCGAGGCGCTGTCGCACGTCATCCTCTACGAATTCCCCGAGGACCCCGAGGCTTACGTGCACCGCACCGGGCGCACCGGACGCGCCGGGGCCAGCGGCGAGGCGATCTCGCTGGTGGAGCCGCTGGAGAAGCTGCGCCTGAACGCGGTGGTGAGGCAGTACGGCGTCGACATGCAGCGGCGCGAGCTGCCGACGGATGCCGACGTGCAGGCCGTGGTAGCCGAGCGCGTCACCGCGCTTCTCGAGGCCCGCTTGCGCGATCTCGACCGGCTGGTGCGGGAACGCATGCAGCGCATGCTGTCGTTGGCCCGTGGCCTCGGCGAGAACGACGACGAGCTCGCCATCATCGCCATGCTGCTCGACGAGTACTACCAGAACATGCTGCACGCGCCGCCGTCGCCGCCGCCGGCGCGTCGTGAACGGGAAGCGCGGGAAGCCCCGCCGGCCCCGGCCGGGCAGCCCGGGGGCGGGCGCCGCCGGCGGCGGAGGCGCTGAGCGCCGCGACACCTCCGCGGGCAGGGAAGGGGCGAGGCGATGGCGCCGAGGTCACCCCGCATCTACGAACGCATCTACGCCGTCACACGCCGCATCCCGCCGGGACGGGTGGCGACCTACGGCCAAGTGGCGGCGCTGGCGGGTCTCGCGGGTCACGCCCGGCAAGTGGGCTACGCGCTGCATGCCCTTCAGGATGACGATGTCCCTTGGCACCGGGTGCTCAACGCCCGCGGCGAGGTGAGCCGGCGCGCCGAACCCGGAGCGGAGCTGATCCAACGCATCTTGCTCGAGAAGGAAGGAGTCCGCTTCGACGCTCGGTGCCGTCTCGACCTTTCCGCCTGGAGGTGGAACCCCCGACGTCGGGTCACCGTGAGCAGGAGGAAGACCCAACAACGTGCAAGGTCGGGCCGAGCCTCGTAGGAGGGATGGGGAACGTATGCAGACCGTAGAGCTCCTCGACGCCGACCGCAGCGCGGTCGTGGTCATCGACCTGCAGGGCAAGCTCATGGAAATGATCCATCGCCGCGATCTCGTCATCGCGGGGACGAAGAGGCTCTTGCAGATCGCGGAGATCTTCGCTCGCCCGGTCATCCTCACCGAGCAATACCCGGAAGGGCTCGGTGACACGCATCCGGAGATCCGCGCCGCCTTCGAAGCGCTGACGACACCGAAGCAGTACCTGCGCAAGGTGACGTTCGGCTGCTGCGGCGACCCCGCCTTCGAGGCGGCACTCGCCGCCGCGCTCCCGGGCGTGCCGGCGGCGCGGCGGCAGCTCGTGGTGGCGGGCATCGAGGCGCACGTCTGCGTCATGCAGACCGTGATCGAACTCCTGCGCGCCGGCAGCCAGGTGCACTTGTGCTGGGAGTGCGTGAGCAGCCGGGGCGAAGAGTACCGGCGTCACGCCCTCGAGCGCATGCAGCAGGCCAGCGCCTGGATCACCAACCACGAGTCCGTGGGCTTCGAATGGGCGCGCACCAAGGACCACGCCGGCTTCCGGAAGCTCAGCCGCTTGCTGCGCGAGGCGCAGCCGCAGTAGCGGCGTGAGTCACGCCGCTTACCGATCCGGCACCGCGTCGTCCCCCGTCACAGCCTCTTCTTCGTCGGCTTCGTCCACTCGTCGAGCCAAGCCAGCACGGTATCGTGCCAGAGGATGCTGTTCTGCGGCTTCAGCACCCAGTGGTTCTCGTCGGGAAAGTAGAGGAACTTGGACGGGATGCCCCGGCGTTGGGCGGCGGTGAACGTGGCCATGCCCTCGGTCTCGACGACGCGGAAGTCGCGACCGCCGTGGACCACCAGGATCGGTGTCTGCCACTTCGAAACCAAGCGCAGAGGATTGTGCTTCTCGTAGCTCTCCGGGTTGTCCCAGGGCGTGCCCAGGTGATCCCATTCGGGGAACCAGAGCTCCTCGGTGACAAAGTAGGCGGCGCGCTCGTCGAGGTTGCCGTCGTGGCTCACCAGGCAGCGGAAGCGATCGGGCCAGGCACCGGCGATCCAGTTGATCATGTAGCCGCCGTAGGAGGCGCCGAGGGCGGCGACGCGTTCGCCGTCCAGGAAGGGATACTTCTGCAACGCCGCTTCGAGCCCCTTCTGCAGGTCCTCGAGAGGTTTGCCGCCCCAGTCGCCGCGGATGGCGTCGCAGAAAGCCTGGCCGTAGCCGGTGGAGCCGTGGAAGTCGACCATGAGCGCGGCGTAGCCGGCGCCGGCGTATACTTGCGGATTCCAGCGATAGTGGAAGTCGTTCGCCATCGATCCCTGCGGGCCGCCGTGGATGATGAAGGCCACCGGGTACTTCTTCTTGGCGTCGAAGTCGATGGGCTTCACCAGGTAGGCGTGCACAGTCTCGCCGTTCCAGCCGGCGAATTGGAACTGCTCGGGCGTGCCCATGCGCACCGCGGCGAGGCGCTCACGGTTCATGCTGGTGATCTGGGTTGGACTGCCGCCCGAGGCGGGCACGGTGTAGAGCTCCACCGGCGAGTTCAAGTGATCGAGGCCGTAAACGATGAGCGACCCCGCCGTTTGCGGCGAGCGCACGTTGCCCTTGTCGACGAGGGTGCGCACCTTGCCGGTCTTGGCGTCCACGGCGAAGAGCGGTTCTTGCCCGAGCTCTTCGGCGGCGACGTACAGCTCGCGGCCGTCGGCGGACCAGACGAAGGAAGTCACCGAGCGATCCCAGCTCTCGGTGAGGACGCGCGGCGCGCCCGTCGCTCCGTCGCGGAGCACGAGGCGCAGGCAATCGGCCTCGTATCCCGGGCGCTGCATGGCCAGGTAGGCGAGGGTGCGCCCGTCGGGCGAGAAGAGCGGCGTCGTGTCGGTGGCGGGATTGTCGGTGACTTTTCGCGCCGGTTTGCCGCCCGCCACGGGCGCGAGCCAAAGTTCGTAATTCGTCGACCAGGCTTCCTCGCGTCCCACGTCCTTCGCGGTGAAGACGACCGACTTGCCGTCGGGGGTGAAGGTGAACTCCTCGTCGCCGCCGAAAGGTCTGGAGGGGGCATGGGCCTTCATCCCCTGCATGATGTCCACGGGTTCGCCACCGGTCGCCGGGAGCACGAAGAGATGGGCGCGCCTGCCATCGCTCCAGGTATCCCAGTGCCGGAAGAGGAGTGAGTCGTAGAGTCGGCCGCTGGCCTTGCGCGCTTCCGTTTCGTCGAGGCGCTTCTTCGTGCAGTCGAGGGTGGTGCAATCGGGGAACACCTCCAGGCTCACCGCCAGGAGGGAGCCGTCGCGGGAGAGGGCGAAGGCGCCGACATCGACGGGCAGCTTGGTCACCGCTTCGGGCTCACCGCCGCCCAACGACAGCTTCCACACCTGAGAAGAACCGGAGCGGGTGGAGAGGAACCAGAGCGACTTGCCGTCCGCCGACCAGCGGGGGCTGGTATCCGAGGCTTCGTGGGTGGTGAGGCGCCGGAGGTTCGTGCCGTCCACCGCTACCAGCCAGAGGTCGTTGCGCCGGCGGTTGGCGTCGAGATCGACCGCGCTCACCGTGAAGGCCACCCAGCGGCCGTCCGGCGAGACGCGCGGGTCGCTCAAGCGGTCGAAGGCGACCAGGTCGCGCACGGTGAAAGGATGGGTTTCGGCGGCCGTGCCGATGGCGACGAGCCCCGGGGCGCTGGACAGGAGGACGGCTGCCAGGGAGGCGTGGAGCCTCCAGCGCCAACCCTCCCCGCTCGGACGGGGGCTCCGCGGGTTCGTGGGTGTCAGCCTCGCTGGCATGGGTTCCTCCGGGGTTGGGCGCACTCGCGGTCGGCGGGTGGAATCGGGGGGAATCCTAATGGGATCGGCGGGAAGTGCAAGAGGGGCGTGAGCCCGGGTGACGCAGGCTTTGACAAATGCGGCGGGCGGCGCATCCTTGGGTTGGGGACTCCCCGCGAGGGGGGGAAGCCCATCCTCTAGAGAGGGAGGACGTGATGCCCGTCCAGAAGCTGCGCGAATACCTGGACAGCCACCAGGTGAAGTACGTCGTGATCAGCCATTCGCAGGCCTTCACGGCGCCGGAAATCGCGGCCTCGGCGCACATCCCCGGACGCGAGCTGGCGAAGACAGTGGTGGTGAAGCTCGACGACCGCCTGGCGATGGCGGTGCTGCCGTCGTCGCAGCAGGTGGACTTCGATCTCCTGCGGGCGGTGGCGCACGCCCGCGGTGCGGCACTCGCCACCGAGAAGGAGTTCAAGGACCGCTTCCCGGAGTGCGAGGTCGGTGCCATGCCGCCCTTCGGCAACCTCTACGGGATGGAGGTCTACGTCGCCGACGAGCTGACGAAGGACGAGGAGATCGCTTTCAACGCCGGCTCCCACACGGAGCTCGTGCGCCTGGCCTACCACGACTTCGCCCGTCTGGTGCGGCCGCAGGTCGTGCACTTCGCGGTGCCGGCGTA
>Ga0075418_10007386_pt1 | contig 12376 bp, 7 predicted proteins | sample SoiMetdeltSBSDD2_FD_81776 | JGI IMG/M metagenome (GOLD analysis project Ga0075418, IMG submission 81776) | Bulk soil microbial communities from a Populus tree surrounding site in Tennessee, USA - Soil MetaG P. deltoides SBSDD2 | ecosystem: Environmental > Terrestrial > Soil > Tree plantation...
CCAGCGCCGTTCTTGAGCACGGCGACGATCCCCGTTTTACCCACACCGGTTGTGACGTCGAACCCGAGCGCTTTCACGCGTGCGGCCAGTTTGGCCGCGGTTTGAACTTCCTGAAACCCCAGTTCAGGATTGCGGTGGAGATCGATGTAGAGCGCGTCGATGTCGGGGAGGATTGCGTCGACTTCCGCTGCCGTGGGCGTCGTCCAACGCGTAGCGTCGGACTGCGCGGAGAGTGTGCCGGCAGTCACGACTGCGACGGCACAACAGCCTATAGCCATCGATCGACGCAGGAGCGGCACCAACATCGAAAGTGGTGCTATTGTGGCATACCGGTCCCATCCCATCGCCACGCTGGAGAAAAACCATGACAGGCAAGCTTGCGACGCTGATGATTGCATGCGCGATCAGCGCGCCCGTAACGGCCCAGTGGTTGAAGGAACCCACGAAAGGGATCCCACGAACCGCAGATGGGAAGCCGAACCTCTCGGCGGCCGCACCGCGCGCGTCGGACGGCAAGCCGGACCTCTCGGGTCTATGGCGGTTCGATGCCGGGGCGTATGGCGGCAACCTCCTTGTGGACCTGAAGCCGGCGGACATTCAGCCGTGGGCGGATGCGCTCTACAAGCAGCGGATGGAGGACCTTGGCAAAGACGATCCCTCCACGTTCAAATGTCTGCCGCAAGGGCCGCGGGTCACCTACGGCGCAGGCGGATGGGCGCGTATCATCCAGACCCCGACGGTCATCGCGATCCTCTACGAGAATCTCAGCTACCGTCAGATCTTTCTCGACGGCCGCGCCCTCCCGCGCGATCCCCATCCGAGCTTCATGGGCTACTCCGTCGGTCGTTGGGAGGGAGAGACGCTGGTGGTCGAGAGCATCGGCTTCAAAGACACAACGTGGCTCGATTTCGGCGGCCATCCGCATACCGAGGAGTTGCGCCTCGTTGAGCAGTTCCGCCGCCCTGACTTCGGTCACATCGAGTTGAAGCAGACGTTCGAAGATCCGAAGGTGTTCAGCAAGCCGGTCACCGTAGAGGTCAAGGTCGAGTTTGTGGCAGACACCGAGATGCTCGAGTACGTCTGCAACGAGAACGAAAAGGACCACGCGCGCCTCGTGGGCAAGGCGTCAGACGACAAGAAAAACGCGGTCAAGGTCGCTCGCGAGGTGCTCGCGAAGTACGTAGGAGCCTACGAGTTTCGAGCGCCCGATGACCCGAACCAGGTGTTCGTGTTCAACGTGACACTGTCTGGCGAAGAAATCTTCATCGATTTTGGTGGCAAGGATCCCCAGCCGATGATTCCACTCTCGGACACGTTGTTCTCGACGTCGGGTGGCCGGTTCGAATTCGTCCCGAACGAGAAGGGGCAGATCACAAACGCCATCTTCCGCATCGTGGAGGGCGACCTCAAGGGAATCCGCAAGTGAGGGAGTTCACCAGCCGACAATGACGGCCCACGTCTGCTCGGCTTGTTCGACGACGCCCTCGACATCGGCCTGCAGCAGGAAGCGCTCGCGTACCAGACCCGTCGCGGCGCGTCTCACGCGCTGTAGGTAATCCTGGCGGTTCGCGTACCGCTCTTCAATCGAAGGACGCGAATCGCCCGACTGCTCTCGCTCAGCTTTCGTTCGCGCAAACGGCTGGAAGGAACCCACCAGGCCGGCGAGATAGCGCAGCCCGCTTAACGGATAGCTCGACACATTCCATCCCGTGTGCGTGCCCAGTGGAACGGCCACTTCGGGCAACGCAATGCCTCCCTCGTCATTGCCGTCAGCATTCACTTGCGGCACGAGGACCCCGTAGGGATCACCGAGCGACGGCGGCTCTTTCGTGATCACTCTGGTTGCGGAGTAGTCGGCCCCGTAGTCCATCCGCCACACCGCCGGCATGTAGTCGGCAAATGGCAGCGATGGGACCTTCGGGAAACGAACGGCCTCGCGTGGCACGAGCTGACGCTGCGTGATGGTGGGATAGCGCGAGGGCGGAGGTTCGGTACCGGCGCTCAGCCACTTGTCCAGATCGTCGAGCAACGCGCGCAGCACCCATCGCTGCTCGGCGAAGTTGAGCGCGTAGCGCGTCTGCTGCGGCGTGGGGGGCAGTCCTCCCGACGCGTGTGGTGTACCGGTTAGGAAGTAAAGGCGCGACGTTGAAACCAGCGGCGCATCGGCCGTCCCGTTCTCGTTTGTGTGCGTCAGCGATCCTGCTCGTGCCCAGTACTCGGTGGACGAGAAGGTGTAGAAGATGCGCGGGACGACGGACGTCGCAGTGGCCTTGGCCAGAAGCCCGTCATCGGTGAATGGGGGGAGATCGACCGGTCGAAAAATGGACAGCACGGAATTGCCAGCCTGTCCCGGGCTCGCGAAACGATGATTGAAGCTGCCGCCGCCGGCTCCGGCGGAGGCAACCATCAAGCCATCGAATGCCGCCCGACCGCGTTCGTCCTGATTGAAGCCGTCGCGGACGAACTCGCGAAGGAAGCGCCCACTCTGCGAGTAGCCGAAGCCGATCACACGGCGCATAAGGGCCGGGTTCTCGCGCAGCGTCGTGACGACCGTTCCGTATTTTAGGTACGAGGCAAAGTCGCGCACAGCCGCCAGGCCGAGACCGGCGACCGGTGATCCAGTCGCGCGATAGATCACTTCGTTGAGGCCGGCATCGAAGCCAGCGGGTCGTCGCACTGAGCACCCGTCTGGCGCGAACTGCCAGCTCTCGCGTGGCAGTACATTCGCGGGTCCATTGATGACCGATCGGAAGGTGAGCGTGGCATCTGGTTGCAGCGGATCGGCAGCACAGTAGGTGAGACCGATGGCTCCGCCCGGGCCGCTGCGGCTGACGGTCACCGCGCTGGCCCGCACGACGCCGCTCACCGGCGCCAACGGCACAGTGAGCGCGAGGCCCGCACCCGGCTGCACGTCGAATTGCCAGCCGAGGAATGCGACCGTAAAACCCTGCTCGAGAAGGAATCGGTCGCCCAGATTCCAGTTCTCTGGTGCCAGGTCACGCTGGCGCGCGTCGCTCATCAATCCGAGCGACTGGTCACGCCCTCGATTCACGACCTCGAGAAACACTGTGCCGCGAGCCGATGCCGGTCGCGTGGGGAGAAAGAGCAGCAGGTCGCCGGCGAATTCGACCTTTCCATCGGCGTTCCGCGGGGCGGCCGCAAGATCAGCGATTCCTTGATTCGTAGGCAGCTTCGGGTCGACCGCGTAGTGCACGCGAGCAATCACTCGTTCGTGCGTTCCAAAGTCTTCGCGGCTGCGCACGTCGATCCTGACGACTTCGGCCGACGCCACCTGCGCGGCGATGAGCAGGACGAAGGCGACTCGCAGCAGAAGAGCCGACAGGGCGCGGGGACCTGGCATGCCTGTGTCGAGCAACACTATATCCAACCAGCATCCGCTGATCACGACACCTGAGGCACGAGACAGCGAGAAATCCGAAGGTTTCTCTGTGCGCTTGCGACCCGATGGGCTAGGACACAGAATGTGCGCGTGACTACCTGCATGCGAATCTCGCTGGTGATCGTCGTCGGCTTCGTGATCACGCTTGGCGCGCAATCCGACATGGAAACCCTGCCAGTGCGCGGGCAGGTCTCGATGATCAGCGCGGGCGGCGTCAACGTGCTCGTGCAGGTCGGACCCCAGGGCGTGCTGGTCGTTGACACGATGTCCGAGCCGCAGTCTGAACGACTGATTGCCGCGATACGCGCGCTCGCCGGTTCCCGCCCGATCCGCTACGTGATCAATACGCATGCTCACCCGGAGTTCACGGGTGGAAACCTCAAGGTCGCTGCCGCGGGCGCGCAGCTCGTGGCTGGGAACTTCGCTGGACAAGTTGGCCAGCGCGCGGTCGAAGGCGTCGTGCCGCAGGCCTTCGTCGTGGCACACGAGAACGTGCTGAAGGCGATGAGCGCGCCCACCGAAAACCAGCCGCCGACACCGTTCGGAGCCTGGCCGACCGACACCTTCTTCCAGCGCGAGAAGACGATGTACTTCAACGGCGAGGGCATCGAGTTGATGCACGTGGACGCCGCCAGCACCGACGGCGACATCCTCGTCTTCTTCCGAAGCTCTGATGTCATCGCGGCTGGTGACATCTACAGCACGCTTGCGTATCCGCGAATCGACGTGAAGCGCGGGGGCAGCGTCAACGGCGTCATCGAAGGGCTGAACCGTCTGATCGACGTCGCGATCTCGGAGCAATTCACCGAAGGCGGGACGCGCATCGTGCCAGGCCGCGGCCGTATCAGCGATGAGTTCGACGTTGTCGAGTATCGCGACATGGTGACGATCATCCGCGATCGTGTGGACGCGTTGATCAAGAAAGGCCGCTCACTGGACCAGGTGAAGGCCTCGCGTCCCACGCTGGATTGGGAGCCGCGTTACGGCTCGACGACGGGCGCGTGGACGACGGCCATGTTTGTCGAAGCGGTGTATCGCAGCCTGTCGGCACCTGCGCAGGAGGCGAGGTAGTCATGCGTCGCATCCTGTTGCGTGCGGCTGGTGTTGGCGTGGCCATGCTGATGCTGCCGTCGCCGGCCCTGGCTCAATTCGACATCACCGGAAGCTACAACGCGCTCTTCCACGAAGATCAGCCCGAGCGGATTCCCGGACCGTCGCTCGGCGACTACCTGGGACTTCCCATTAACGAGAGTGCCAGAGCGTTCGCGGAGGCGTGGGATGCCTCGCGGTTGACTGTCCCCGAACATCAATGCCGCGCACACTCCTCGCCCTACATTCTGCGAGGTCCACTGAACATGCGGATTTGGGACGAACGCGACCGGGAAACGCAGCAGGTCGTCGCGCTGCACATCGACATCAGCAACTTCCAGCAGAGACGAACGGTGTGGATGGATGGCCGCCCCCATCCATCGAAGAACGCCGAACACACCTGGATGGGTTTTTCTACGGGACGATGGGAGGGGGATGTGCTGGTTGTCACCACCACGCACATCAAGCAGATGTGGCACCGGCGGAACGGCGTGCCGCAAAGCGATCAGGTCGCGCTGACCGAACGCTTCGCGCTGCACGGCCCGGTGATGACCTACGTCACGATCACCGAAGACCCGGTATATCTGACCGAGCCGCTCGTGAAGACGACTAACATGCTGCAGAATCCGCGGCCCTTGCCGCCGCAGCAACTGCTCTATCCGTGTTCAGCCGTCGTTGAAATCGCTGACCAGCCCCGAGGCGCCGCACCGCACTACCTGCCCGGAGAGAATCCGTTTCTCAAGGAGTTCGGCGCGGAGCACAAGCTGCCCGAAGAAGCCACGCGCGGTGGAGCGGCGACGATGTACCCAGAGTTTCAAGCCAAGCTGGGAGCGCGGTGAGGCTGCGTCTCGGGACTCTGACCTTCGATTCCGAGACCCGTCAGCTCCTCCGCGGGCGGTCTGACGTTCATCTGTCACCGAAGGCGTTCGAGCTGTTGAACCTGCTTCTCGCCGCGCGGCCACGAGCATTGGCCAAGGCGGAACTACAGGAGCATCTGTGGCCCGACCTCTTTGTCTCCGAAACGAACCTGGCGAGCCTGGTTGCCGAGATCCGCAGAGCATTGGACGATGACGCGCAGCGGCCGCGGTTTGTCAGGACCGCCCATCGATTTGGTTACGCCTTTTGCGGCGAGGCGGTCGACGTCAGTGAGAGAGTCGTCACGGATTCGGGTCCGGTCTGCTGGCTGCTGAAGGATCGTCGACGGCTGCCACTCGCTGTTGGTGAGAACGTTCTCGGTCGGGAGCCCGACGGTGGCATCTCGCTCGATTCGCACACGGTGTCGCGTCGGCACGCGCGCATCATCGTCTCGGATCGCGGTGCGATTCTCGAAGATCTTCACAGCAAGAACGGAACCTTCCTCCGGGACGCACGCGTCACGAGTCCAACCGCCCTTGCTGATGGCGATCGGATTCGCGTCGGCTCTGTCGTGATGCACTTTCGCACCGCCTCGGGATCGAAGACGGCGACGTGGAGTGAACAACGGCACGTCGTCAGCCGCCCTTTGTCACCGTCGCCGAAGAGACGCGTCAGTCGCTGACAGCGGGCGGCAGTATCGCCTGCCAGTTGAGCACCACGGTGATCTGCGACGAGGCGGGCTGTCCGGTGGGAACGCTCACCAAAAATCGCTGGCCGTCGGGCGAGACATCGTAGACGGTCTTGCGAACCCGCGTACGGGTGACCGCCGAATCGAGCCCGAGAGAGAACAATCGCGTCGGTGTTCCCGCCCGGAATGGTGCGAGCGAGTCGATGGGCACCGACATGATCGTGCGGCCATCGATCGCCGCATAGAACAACTCTTTGCCGTCACGTCGCCAGCGTGGACCGGTGCCACCGCCGTTCGAGATTCGCACTCGCTCTCCAGGCTGGTCCACTCGAGCGACGTAGATGTCAGGGGTTGCGCCGGTCTCGTTGGAGGAAAAGGCCAGCCACCGGGAATCGGGCGAGAATCTGGCGCTCTCCTCGTCGAACCGCGTGTTCAGGAAGACTCGTTCTTTTCGATCGCCCGTGAGCGGCTTCAACCAGAGGTCTTGACCCGACTTGGTCGTGGTCGCCGTGTACACGATCAGATTCCCGTCAGGAGACCAGTCGTCGGCAAACACCGGTCCGGGATTGACCACGATCGATTGAAGGTCTCCACTGCCGCCGAATCCCCTGAAATAGAGATTTGGTGAGCCCCCCTGTTCGGTGCTGTAGAGGATTCCGTCGCCACTCGGAGACCACACGGCGTTCTTGTCCGATGGAGACTCCGATGTGAAACGGGTCGGCACGTTCCGTTGGAGGTCGTAGATCCAAAGGTCCGAGGTACCGCTTCGTGGGTCGAACACATCGACGATCGCGCGACGGGCGTCTGGCGACAGTCGTGGCTCGCCATACCACTGGTTCATCCATCCGGGTGAGCTCGAGGTTCCCCGACGGTCGTACCAGATCATCTCGAACGTGTCACCGCTACCGAGATAGGCGAGGGCGTTGGTGGCGGACACACTGAAGTGCGCCGTGCCGAGGGTTCGAAGCGAGGCGATCGAGTCGGCAATAGGCACGGCTTGCCCGACCACGCGACGACTCACAGGATCGAATGACTGTGCCAGCAGGGTTCCCTGATCTTCGAAGAGCAGATAACCCGGTGGTGCAAACACCGCGCGTGAGTGAACCCGATCCAACAACGTCCGCTCGGTTCCATCCAGGGCAGCTATGTACACACTCGGTATCGCCTTCGTCGTGTCCGATGCGTTTGCCGTGGCGAGATAGACGAAGTGCTTGCCATCGGGCAGGAAGCTTGGCCAGTAGTGATTGATCTCACGCTGCGCCGTGTCCAAGGAGGTCACGCGCGTGGGCATGCCACCATCAGCCGAGACGCGAAAGATGCCGCTCCGAAACACCGAGAACAGGATGGTGCCGTCGGATCCCCACTCAGCGACACCCTCCGCTGCGGCAGCACAGATCGTCTGCGCCGGCCCACCGGACACATCGATCTTCTTGAGCTCCCCTGTGAGGGGCGTGAAGAAACCGACGTACTTGTTGTCTGGCGACCAGAACGGCGAGACCGCACCGTCCGTTCCCGGAAGAGGGCGGGCCACGAGCGATTCGAGCGGCTGCAACCAGATCTGCAAGTTGCCCTCGTTGAACGCGACAAAGGCCAGCGTTCGGCCGTCGGGAGATAGCGCGAGGCGGGTCCGTTGTTCGCCAAAGGGAATGATCGATCCCGACGGTGGCGTGACGATGAAGCGTGTGACCTCGCGCGGCACTTCGGTAGCAGTGGGGCGAAGCACGATCGCGGTTGTTGCCGCGGCGGCCATCGCGACGACTGCCGCCATCATCAACGTTCGCGAACGACCCCACGATGTGGCACGTGTCCAGGTGCGCGTCACCGATGACCCCGTGCCGGCGATCCACTCGAGCTCCCGCTGCAGGTCCCGTGCGGTCTGCCAGCGGTCGTCCGGATCTTTGGCAATACAACGTTCCACGGCGTGATCCAGCGCGGGAGGAAGATCTCCATCGACGCGTGCCTGCGAAACTGAAGGCGGTTGCTCCGTGAGGAGCGAGGCGATCAGCCCTGCTTGGGTCGGACCATCGAATGCCTTTCGTCCCGTCGCCATCTCGTACAACAGCGTACCGAACGCAAAGATGTCGGTACGCACATCAGCGTCTTTGCCTTGGAGTTGCTCCGGCGCCATGTACTGAAACGTGCCGATGATCGTACCTTCCTCGGTGAGCGTGCCTTGCTCGAAAGAGATCGTCGACGTGCCGAGGGCCGCGGGCTCCGCCACGTCGAGGCGGGCAAGCCCGAAGTCCAGCAGCTTCGCGCCCGATGACGTCAGCATGACGTTGCTCGGTTTCAGATCGCGGTGGACGATATGTGTGCGGTGGGCGTGGGCAAGGGCGTCGGCAATCTGGACCGCGTAGTGCATGACATCGGCGGCGGGCAATAGGCCCCGCGTCAAGCGATCGTCCAGCGTCTCACCTTCGAGGTACTCCATGACGATGTACGGGCGGCCGTTGTCGTCGCCGACGTCATAGAGCCGGCAGATGTGAGGGTGAGTCAATGAAGAGGTCGCTCGCGCCTCCGTCTCGAAGCGCGCGCGTCGATCCGCGCGTCCGGCGACGTCAGCACGGAGCAGCTTGATCGCGACGGTGCGATCGAGCCTGCTGTCGCGGGCCTTGTACACCTCGCCCATCCCGCCGATGCCCAAGAGGGCGAGGATTTCGTACGGCCCGACTCTCGATCCGGTCTCCATTGGCATGTGATTGTCCGTCGAGTCATGGAAACCACATCGAATTCCCAGGGTTTCCCCAAGACTTCGATCCTGCGCGCCCCCCAATCTTACGCCCAGCTCGAGTGAAGGAGGCGACATGCGACGAGTGGTTCATGTGGTGGCGCTTGCGGTGATCCTGACGGTCGCGACGGCGTGGGAGGACCGAATAATCGAGGCGCAAGGCCCTCCATGCCTGGCCTCAACGACTAGTGGTGACGTGCAGGGTCTGGTTCGGGGTGGGTCCTGTGCCTTCCTTGGCATTCCTTTCGCGGCCCCGCCGGTGGGCATTCTTCGGTGGAAGGCACCACAACCACCGGAACCCTGGCCTGCAGGTGGTCTGGTCGCCACGACCGCGCCTCTAACCTGCGCGCAGCTCAATGTCGCGAACGGGGTACCGCAAGGCGTCGAAGACTGCCTCAAGTTGAACGTGTGGACACCGAATCCGCTGCCCGTGTCGGGTGCGCCCGTGATCGTGTGGCTTCATCCCGGGGCGTTCTCCAATGCGTCAGCGAACTTCGCGCCACAGAATGGCGAGGCACTGGCCGCCCTTACCGGCGCGATCATCGTCGAGCCTAACTATCGACTCGGTCCGTTTGGGTTTCTCGGTCATGCGGCGCTTTCAACTGAAGGCAAAGTCGCAGGCAACTACGGATTTCTCGATCAGCGAGCGGCGCTGGTGTGGGTGCGCAATCACATTGCGGCGTTTGGTGGGAATCCCGACAACGTGACGCTCGGCGGCCAGTCGGCAGGGGCGCACAGCGTCGGGCTGCATTTGGTGTCGCCAGGAAGCCAAGGCCTGTTCCATCGCGCGATCCTGCAAAGCGGCTACGCATCGGTGCGATGGAGAAGTCAGGTCGATGCCCAGCCACAGGGTGATCAGTTTGCGGCGGCGCTTGGTTGCACGCAGACCGACCCCGCACCGTTGCTCGCGTGCTTGCGATTGAAGAGCCGCGATCAAGTTCTGTTGGCGCACCCGCCGCCGCTCTTCGAGCAGCTGTTGGAGACCGGACGTCCGCAGTGGACGCCGATCGTCGACGGCGTCGACATCCCCGATCAACCGCGATACCTGCTCGAGGCAGGCGCCTTTGCTCATGTGCCGGTCGTCCTCGGTGCCAACCGCGACGAAGGCTGGACGTTCACTCAGCGGAGTTTCCCGTCGGCGGTGACACTCGATCAATACAGCGCGACCCTCGACTCGGAGTTCGGCTCGGACGCCGCAGCGATCCTCGCGGCCTACCCGGCCACTGATTTCGCATCGCCGAAGGACGCACTCGCTGCGGTGGCCGGGGATGCCGAATACGTCTGTGAGGCACGGAGAGTGGCGCGGCTGATTGAGCGGACCGGGACACCCGTGTTCCTCTACCTGTTCGAGCATGAGGTCGATCCCGTGTCCCTCGATCGAGTCGTCCATGGGCTCGAGGTGAACTTCGTGTTCGGCAACAACTACGGCCCGCCGCTCTTTCCCGCCTATACGTTAGGCGCGACAGACCTCGAACTCTTCCACGGGATCGCGGGGTACTGGACGCGCTTTGCCCGCAAGGGCAATCCGAACAGCGACGATCTGACAGTCGTACACTGGCCTGCGTTTTCACGACCGCAGAGCGATGGTCGAGGAGTCGACAAATACCTCGCGCTCGACCTGCCGATCCGGGAAGGTCTGCGCCTCAACGAGACGCGGTGTGACTTCTGGGAGCCTGGCTTCTATCGATCGACAACGGGTTCCGTTCCCGCCGGAACACCGTGAGGGAGTCGCGCCTTTAGAGCGTCCCACCCCGCCTCGTTGCAATTCTTTCAAAGCTCTACGTAAGAGCTTCAAGCCCAAGCGTGGCGAGCGCCGATTGCGCTCGCCGCTCACCCCAGCGATCCGTCGATATCTCAAGCAATTCCGCGATTATGGCTGAGCCCGATTTTTGCACTCAGCAGCACGCCCTGTGATTCAATACAAATTCTCATTTCCCCTCTTTCTGCCGGAGCCACACGATGCGGACAGATAGTGCCGTCCCTTCCCCGTCTGCCTTGTCCCCGTCTCGAACGGAAATGTCGGAACTGCTTCGTGCGCTGCAAGCCGTACGAGACGGCGACTTCTCCGTGCGTCTGCCAGGTGACTGGACCGGACTCGAGGGAAAGATTGCAGACACGTTCAACGAGATCGTTGCGTCCAACGCCCGCATGGCCAGCGAGCTCGAACGAGTTGGCACGGTCGTAGGCAAGCGGGGGCAGACTAGGCAACGCGTCAAGTTCGGACATCCGACAGGGGCGTGGGGCGATATGGAGGCGTCGGTCAACACGCTGATTGACGACTTACTTTGGCCGACGACTGAAGTGACGCGCGCACTCGCCGCCGTCGCAAAGGGCGACTTGCTCCAGACCGTCAGGCTCGATGTTGACGGCAGGCCGCTCGAGGGCGAATTCCTCCGCTCCGCCACCATCGTCAACACGATGATCGAGCAGTTGGGTGTGTTCACCTCCGAGGTGACGCGCGTGGCGCGCGAAGTCGGTACCGACGGGAAGTTGGGTGGTCAGGCTCAGGTGCGTGACGTCAGCGGTGTGTGGAAAGACCTCACCGATAGCGTCAACTCGATGGCCAGCAACCTGACCGCGCAGGTGCGCAACATCTCGGAGGTGACGATTGCGGTCGCCAGTGGCGACTTGTCGCGCAAGATCACGGTCGACGTTCGTGGAGAAATTCTGCAGTTGAAGGAAGCCATCAACACGATGGTGGATCAGCTGCGGTCGTTTGCGTCGGAAGTCACGCGCGTCGCGCAGGAAGTCGGCACCGAAGGACGACTGGGTGGTCAGGCCGTGGTGCCCGGTGTTGCCGGCACGTGGAAAGACCTGACGGACTCGGTGAACGCCATGGCGCGCAACCTGACCGACCAGGTGCGCAACATCGCGGAGGTGACGACGGCGGTTGCGCGCGGCGACCTGTCCCGCAAGATCACGGTCGATGTGCGTGGCGAGATTCTCGAGTTGAAGAACACCATCAACACGATGGTCGATCAGCTCAATGCATTCGCCGGCGAAGTGACGCGCGTGGCGCGCGAGGTGGGAACGGAAGGTCGTCTAGGCGGGCAAGCGCAGGTGCCCGGGGTGGCCGGTACGTGGAAGGATCTCACCGATAGCGTCAACTCGATGGCCAACAACCTGACGACACAGGTGCGCAACATCGCCGACGTCGCCACCGCCATCGCCAGCGGCGACTTGTCGAAGAAGATCACCGTCGATGTCAGCGGCGAAATCCTGCAGCTCAAAGAAACGCTCAACACCATGGTCGATCAGCTCAACGCCTTCGCCTCCGAAGTGACGCGCGTCGCGCGCGAGGTCGGCAGCGAGGGCAAGCTCGGCGGCCAGGCAGTCGTGCGCGGCGTGGCGGGCACCTGGAAGGACTTGACCGACAGCGTCAACTCCATGGCCAGCAACCTCACGGCGCAGGTGCGCAACATCGCCGAGGTCGCGACCGCGGTGGCGCAGGCCGACCTGTCGAAGAAGATCACCGTGAACGTGTCGGGCGAAATCCTCCAGCTGAAGGAAACGCTCAACACCATGGTCGACCAGCTCAACGCGTTGGCGGCCGAAGTGACGCGCGTCGCGCGCGAGGTCGGCACCGAAGGCCGGCTGGGCGGTCAGGCGGCCGTGC
>Ga0075418_10007388_pt1 | contig 12375 bp, 8 predicted proteins | sample SoiMetdeltSBSDD2_FD_81776 | JGI IMG/M metagenome (GOLD analysis project Ga0075418, IMG submission 81776) | Bulk soil microbial communities from a Populus tree surrounding site in Tennessee, USA - Soil MetaG P. deltoides SBSDD2 | ecosystem: Environmental > Terrestrial > Soil > Tree plantation...
AAATAAATCAGCTTCTGAATAAAAAACTTGTCAAACAGATGGGCGAGAAAATACGGCTTTACAGCGGTATTTAGTTCGAGGATGTTGTACTTAAAACAAAAGCTATGCTTGTCTGCAATGTTAAGTTCATCGATCTCGACTAAATGAAACTGTTCCAGTTTCGGTTCGAAGTAGTCACCGATTTCGTCGACGAGGAGGACAAAAAAGGGCACGCCGGGATGGAATTTTTGAAACGAAATAGCGAGAGTTCTGGCCAAGGCGATGTAATTTTTGGAAATGATCGTGCAAGCGGCTACATCTGTTGGCTGTTGGAGCAAGCGCTGGTGGCTAATTTTCAGCGACATGTCGTTTGAACGCTCCTCCGCTGTTGGAAAAGTCGAGTCGATATCTTTATGGTGAGTCGGCATTGTTTGCGTGCTGAACGGGTTTTTCGCTCACGGCTTCCGTCTGAAAAAGCTCAACTTAAGAAAGATTCTCAAAAACTATCAAAATCTGCTGGCCGAGTAAATCGTTCGGTTAACGCTTCCCGATATCTTGTGCAGACAAGCCCGCTTCATTATGTGAGAGACTCTGGTGTCTACCGCCTTAACCAAGGGCTTCCCTGTCGTTGTATTTGGGCAGCAACTGTCGAATTCGAAGAGTCGTTATTCTTTGCTGCTCTCCTCCAGAGGTCGGGCAAAATACGCAAACGAGTACTTCAAGCGCAAACACGATTGTGATATTGAAAATGTGTATCTTCTATTTGAAATACGATCTGGTTTTGCTCTAAACACGTACTCGAGGCTCCGGATTTCCCGCCATGAACGCAGCGGAGCGATACGCGTACCCCTAGGCGCTGATTGCGCTGTTAGTGAGTCTAGCTTTTTGGCTTCCGTGCGGAAAATTAGCATTTTCTACTCTCGGTACGGCATGGAGAAAAACAAATGAAAAAAGCGCTAATAACAGGAATAACCGGACAAGACGGTTCTTACCTTGCAGAGTTCCTTTTGGACAAAGGTTATGAAGTACACGGCACGATTCGGCGAGTTGCCATTGAGGACCCTGAGCACAGACTCTGGCGATTGAGGCATATCCTGGACAAGCTTGTGCTCCACGCTGCTTCGTTAGAAAGCTTTGCCAGCATTTTTAATGTCATGGACAAAGTACAGCCAGATGAGATTTATCATCTGGCGGCACAAAGTTTTGTCAGTTATTCGTTTGAAGATGAGTTTTCAACGATCGGCACGAACATCAACGGCACTCACTACGTGCTCGCCGCCATGAAGGAGCGAGCGCCGCACGCGCGGGTTTATTTTGCAGCATCGAGCGAAATGTTCGGGAACGCGAAAGAAACGCCACAAAATGAAAATACCAGTTTCCACCCGCGCTCACCGTATGGAATTTCGAAAGTAGCCGGCTTTCAGCTAACTGAAAATTATCGCCAGGCTTATAACCTCTACGCCGTGAGCGGCATCTGTTTTAATCACGAATCGCCGAGACGAGGGTTTGAGTTTGTGTCGAGAAAAATCACGAATACCGTCGCGAAGATTAAGCTAGGACTCGCAAAGCAATTGATTCTCGGCAATTTAGACGCCAAGAGAGACTGGGGTTACGCGGGTGACTATGTGACGGCCATGTGGCTTATGTTGCAACAGAAGAATCCGGATGACTATGTGATAGCAACGGGTGAGAGTCATTCAGTCACTGAACTGGTAGAGATTGCTTTTCGTTCCGTTGGACTGGATTGGAAGGAGTATATCTCGATTGACCAGAGGTTGTATCGGGCGGCAGAGATATACGAACTGAAAGGGAATCCTGCCAAAGCGAAGAATGAATTGGACTGGGAGCCTAGTGTAACGTTTGAGCAACTAATTAACAGCATGGTGAAGTCAGAGATTGAATCTTTGGCACAACATTCATCAAGGTAATCTTGAATCGATCGAAGTCGAAATTATCAGGAATTTCTTAGCGGGTGTCTGTGAAAACCTTGACCATTGAGTTCGCGACAGACAGCCGTAAGATTTGTAGTCATACCACGCCATGGGTGCAGAAGCGATCGGAGCACCTCGGGCCCTGACAAAATTCAGACTGGGGCCTGCCATAGCGGGAATGGCAGAAAATCGGCAACTGTTCGAGATGGCAGTGGCGAAGGCAAAATAAAACTGATAAAAAAATCAAAAAGTTAGATTAGCTACAGCCGTTTGTCACCTCGGGCTAAATATGGAACTCATTTTCGAGAAGAGGTGCCGTGTGATGTTGTTTCGATTGGCGTCAAGGCGACGAAGATGAACGACAACCCGGAGCACCAGAACGGTTATTGCGTTGTCTGTGGGAGCCACTCGTCATTTCGTTTCGACCCAACCATAATCACTTTCCAACTTCAGAAGGCATGGGGTATATCGGACAAAGTCGTTGAGGCATTTAACCGCAAAGAAAGCATGTTCTGTACTTACTGCGGCGCGAGTCTGAGGATCAGACGTCTCGCTGCGGTCTTGATGCAGACTTGCGCAGAGATGAGCGGTATATCCTCCCGGTCGTTTGTAGAACTACTCCGGAATGAGGAGTTCCGGCGTTTAAGGATTGCAGAAATTAATGCTTGTGGAACCCTGCACGAGTACCTCAAAGAGCGTCCAAATCTTTTCTATTCGGAGTGGCTCCCTTATGCCAAGCCGGGCGAGGTACATGACGGCGTCCGATGCGAGGACTTACAACATTTGACATACCCTCAGAACTACTTCGATTTTATACTGACCTCTGAGACACTTGAACACGTGTCTCACCCGGATAAAGCCTGGCAAGAAATCTACCGCACCTTGAAGGCTGGGGGTTACCATATCTTTACGATCCCGGTTGTTCCTTGGCAGCGCAAGACAAGACAGCGTGCGCGGATTGTTGGTGGAATGCGCGAGGATCTCTTAGAGCCGGCATACCACAGCCCTTGGGGTAGGGCAGACGTGTTCGTGTATACGGATTTTGGTATGGATGTGCTGGAAAAGTTGAGTGACATAGGGCTAAAAACAGAGGTCTTCTACCTGAGTCCTGAGTCTGATTTGGACGTAGCCGTGGTTTTTCGATCCCGCAAGGCTGGAGGAAAGATAACAGTGAATGAGAAGGAACCGTCTCCGTTATTGGAGCCGACCGGCGAGCGGTATCTTCCCTGGTTGGAAGAAGCATCGATCGGTTATGAACATGTCCACCGTTATGCCTATGCGACGCAATTTGTGCAGAACAAGAGAGTATTAGACCTTGCTTGCGGAGAAGGCTACGGGAGTTATCTGTTGGCCAAGACCGCAAAATCCGTAGCGGGGATCGATATCGACAACAATTCAATTAAGCACGCTCGAAATAAATACATCAAACAGAACCTTGATTTTAAAGTCGGCTCCATCACGGAAATTCCTATCGACGGTGAAAGGCTTTTTGACCTAGCTGTCTGTTTTGAGGCGTTGGAGCACATTGAGGATCATCAAAAGCTGCTAACTGAGGTGAAGAGACTCCTTACTCCCGAAGGAGTTTTTATTGTTTCGACGCCGAACAAGACGGTGTACAGTGACGAGCCTCAATTCAATAACCCGTTTCACGTTAAAGAGCTCTATTTCGATGAGTTTAGAGAACTGTTGGAGAAGTATTTTAAGAACGTCAAATTTCTCGGTCAGCGTATTCATTGCAATTCCAATATCTGGCCGGTTTTTTCCAAGGAAGACGGTAGACTTGTCGAGTACGTGATTGACAGAAATCCAAAGGAGTTTGTTTTTGTCGAGAAAGACAAAAAGATTCCCCGTTACTTCATCGCTATAGCATCGGACGCGGCGCGCGACATTGAAGATAGAAGCAGCGCGTTAGTCGATGTGTCTGATGCCTTGCTCAACCAGAAAGATAGCCAGATAGTTCAATTGTCCGGGGCGAAAGAAAGCCAGATAGCAGCCCACGTGAGGGAACAAGAACGACTCGCCGCAGAAATACGCCAATTGTCTGCCGCGAAAGAAAGCCAGATAGCAGCTCATGTGAGGGAACAAGAACGACTCGCCGCAGAAATAGGTCGGCTCTCCTCGCTAGAGCAAGACCTGCAGAAGCAGCAATCCCGTATTGCCAGCTTGGAAACGCTAATCCAAGAACGCGAAGCCATTCTGAGCCGTATTTACAGTTCCCACGGCTGGAAAGCTTTGACGGTATATTATCAGCTACGCGAGAAATTTCTGCCGGAAGGGACAAAGAGAAGGGAGATCGCCAAGACTGTCTGGAAATTTCTAGGGAAAAGTTTTCGTTCTCTTCCTGCTGAAAAAAACGGGGCGGTTCAAAGCGCTAGGACGTTAAGTGCCGAGCCGGTGGTAATAAACCCAGTCATAGAAGGAGAGGACGTCCCCAAAGAAGAAGTAACAGTTTCAGTTGTGATTCCGACAAAGAATGGCGGTGAAGATTTCAGGCGACTTCTCGCAATGATTGCAAACCAAAAAGGATTCCGAACGGTAGAAACTATTGTTGTCGACTCCGGTAGTTCGGACAAAACAGTCGAAGTCGCAGAACAATTTGGAGCGAAAATCATAAAGATTCTGCCGGAGGAATTCTCTCATTCCTATGCGAGGAATCTTGGGGCCAGCTATGCCTCAGGGGAATACCTGCTGTTTACGGTGCAAGACGCCCTTCCTCCATCGGATTCATGGCTTTATGAGCTCTTCAGCGTGATCAAAAGCAACGACGTTGTAGCAGTGTCGTGTGCCGAATTTCCTTGGGAGAGCGCTGATCTTTTTTATAGAGCCATTACATGGAATCACTACAGATTTCTGGAGGTTGACAGGCAAGACAGGATAATGCGGTACGCAGGCAGCGACGACCACTTGACGCTCAGAAAAAACGGCCAACTATCCGATCTCGCGTGCCTCATATCGACAGACGTTTTTACTAAATATAAATACAAGACTGATTACGGTGAGGACTTGGACCTTGGTCTGCGGCTTATAAAAGATGGATACGAAATTGCTTTTCTGGGTTCAACGAGAATAATTCATTCTCACAATAGGCCAGCCTATTATTATCTTAAGAGAGGCTATGTGGAGAACGTGTTTCTGCCACGAATCTTCTCGGACTACCCGATGGTAGGAAGCAGCCTTGAGCGAGTTATCCCTGATGTACTCTTTACTCATCAAGTTATAAAATCAATGGTCGAGGAAAGAACCTGGGATCTCCAAATCCCATGTAAGACGAATGAGTTTTCGAATAGGATCCTAGAGAGATTCCAAGCCACATCATCCAAGGCTCCATCTCTGATTTCGACGCAAATGGTTGATGGCCATCTCTTCGACATTGAATTCCAGGATTTCCTTGGTCGTTTGGCTAAGGACTATCCCATGGCCAGCAGCGATGCGCGACTCGGTGATGGAGATCTGAGCGAAGCAGTGCGGAACTTTACCAGGATGATCTTGGCATATATGGAAAACTCGTACGAGCTCGTGGATGACCATATCGCGGAAGATTTCAGATTGTCTCTGTATAAAACGTTTGCGTACCAATGTGGCGCAAAGTTGGCGCAATGCTCCTTACGGAATGACGACGGGGATAGGCGGAAGCTAGAGCAGATTCATGGTGAGTTAGTTAGAGGTGTATGAGGATGAAGATCGTTTACCTCGTCCACCAATTCTACCCTGAATGTTATACCGGAACCGAGAAGTTCGTCTTGAATCTGTCAAGTATGATGCAAAAGGCCGGGAACCGGGTAAAAGTCATCCCCTACAGTTTCTATCAGGACGCTTTTTATGACCAGCGGCGTGGAAAAATACTATGCAAAGAATTTCTTTATAAGGGGATACCGGTATTGGCCATCAAGCACAAACAGCTTCCCGATGACCTCCATCACGCAATAGGAAACACGGCCCTGGCCGAGATTGCCAACGATCTGATCAATAGAGAACAGCCGGACATTGTCCATATAGCACATACTATGCGCGTGGGTGCTTTAGCCCAGGCGTTAAAGCCCCTAGGTCTACCTTACATCTTAACCCTCACCGATTTTTTCTTGTCCTGCCCGAAAGTCAACCTCGTCCCATCCCGGCAGCCTCTATGTAGCGGCCCCGAACAGGGCGAAGCTTGCGGCAAACTCTGTCCTGAATTGAAATCCGACTACATCCACCAACGGCTCGCGTCTGCAAAAAAGATTTTACTCAATGCACGGATGCTGGTTGCTCCGTCGGCGTTTGTGGCAGGCTTATTTATGCAGGAGTTCCCCGGACTGGCGGTGAAAGTCGTTCATCACGGTCTTAGTTTTGAGAGGTTGAAGAGGAATCAGAGAACCTATGCAAACGGTGATCGTATAGTCTTTTGTTACGCCGGTTCCTTTAATCCTCATAAGGGGACACACGTAATTATAGAGGCTTTCAAGAGACTAAACCCCAGTAACGCTTTGCTCAAAATCTATGGCTCTGGTCCGGACGAGTCCTATGTTAAAAGCTTAACATCGATGGCAGCGACAGACGGTAACATTGAATTCTGCGGCGTATTTCCGGAAAGTCAGACGGGCGAAGTTCTCAGTAATGTTGATGTTGTCGTTGTCCCTTCACTCTGCTACGAAAATTATCCCATGACTTTACACGAGGCGCTAGCGTGTAACATTCCCGTTATCGCCACAAATTTGGGCGGCATGGCCGAAAAAATTAAAGATGGGTTTAATGGCTTTCTCTTCAAGATGGGAGACTCGCGCCACCTACAAACCGTGCTCGAGCGTATTGTGAATGATCCTAGGGTACTGAATTCGCTGAAACGAAATATTGACAGCACTGCGATTCCAGGAGTCGAGCAGGAGGCGTATGGTTATTCCCGTGCATATAGAATGATCAAGGGGTGACCTGGTTTCACGCCGCAAAGGTAAAGCTTTGGATATCTGGGCTGGCTTTTGTACAGTCGAGATTGGCTTCTGACTTCGGAAGAGGATTGGCCTGTCTGACCGATCTATTTATCCATATGATGGCGTTCCATGGTAGAAGGGGTGTGCAGGGCCTGCTAATCGGTAGCGAGACTCAGAAAGTTTTAACCCATACCAAGATACCCGTGTTGGTGTTTCGTTAAGCCGACGGTAACGCTATTTGGTGAGTGCGCCTACCGCGTCTGGCTCTATGAACCTAGAGAATTCCAAGACATCTCGTGGCCGATTCTCAAGGCATGCGCCGGTGTCGATACTCATGTTGTGTTTGCTGTTGCTGGGCATCGGCATTCACCAGAAGACCAATCGAGCCATCGCGCCGCCAATCTACGACGCCATGCATTACTATACCAAAGGAGCAAGGGTTTGGACGGAATGGGGTATGGGACGGCTGGTAAATCCTTTCAATGTCGGACCGACGATCCGGCCTCCGGGGACAATGCTGCTCAGCAGCCCGCTCGGATTCTCTCGTAATTTCCGTGCGTTCTTATTTCGATCCATTTACTATCCGATCGTCCTATTCGTGGTCGGCTTTTGGCTGCTAGCGGAGTCCCGAGCATACCAACCGGGGCAGAGTTGGACCAATCTCACTGGGGCGCTCATGCTTGCGTCGTTGCCGATGTTCTATCAATTTGAGAGGAACCCCGCTTTTACGTCACCTTACGACTGGGGGTATGTGGATTGCTTCGTCGCAGCGTTAGCTGCCTTGGCGACAGCGCTCCTACTAGTGAGTGTTCGGCGATGCTCAATCCGCCTCGCCACGGTGGGGAGTGTCGCAGGGGCGCTTACCCTGCTCGTCAAGCCGGTTAGTCTACTTCTTATGCCGCTCTTCTACTTTTTCTGGATTACCGAACTGCTCATTATACACGGGCAGATATTCGCCAGATGGCGCGAGGACAAGTTGCTGAGAAATTACTCCATCTGGAGCGCGACTCTTTTGGCAGTCCTTTTTTTTCTCACAGCGGTTGTCTGCTTTAAATCAGAATATCTTTCTCAGCAGAATATTACGATGCAAAATAACGCGCTGAAAATTCTCAGAGATATGTTCAAGAACGTGCCGCTTTGGAGCCTGGTCGCATCTCAGGTCCATACGTCGTTCGGATGGCACTGGTTTTACATATCAGTTGCTGCGACGCTACTTTCGCTCGGTTCCATCGCTTTTCGCGTGCTGCGGCGCCACGGACGCCGGGAAGATTTTCGTTTCCTGGCAGTACTGGCAACCCTTTGTCTGGGAATCGTTTGGTGGATATGGTTCGCCGGGCCACAGATGCGATACATGTACCCCTTCGTGCTGACTTTTTTGGTCGTGGCTCTTCCCGACATTTTAGGGAAAGCAGCCGTACATTTGCCGAAGTGGTCTCGGCGCACGCTAGCCGCGCTTTGCATGGCGCCGTTAGCGCTGGTTATCGCATTGCTCTTTGCGGAGACGCCTTCCATCCAGTGGCAGCATATCCTTGGAGTGAATCTATCGTCGGGACACTTTCGCGAAGAAGTCGAGATGGGCAATTTGCTGGTCCAAGAGGCGCAGAGCCAGGCACGAAATCTAAATATCTATGTTCTCGGCGCAGATGAACGGCCCGGCGTAGTCGAGGCACAGGGGGTCTATCGCAATTTGCTTAAGCCTGAGGCGCCTACACTTCAACTACGAAGGCCGATCGACTGGATCCGTCCAATCATGGTTCGGCGCAAAGAATTTGTACCAAGTGACTTTTTGCTATTTTATCCAGTTCGGGACAGCAATCGCCTTCGGGCCCTGCACGCGCGACAGGTTGTCAACGACCCCACGACCGAAATGGAAGTTTTCTCCGCGTGGCTGACCCAGGCTTCCGAAGACCAAGGCCTCCGGGTAGTGTCCGAAAGCGTTCTGAGGCTCGTGAAGGTAGTAGATCATGTGAAGCTGGATCAGGCGTTTGGGAAATTGATGGCGCAACATCGCTGGCAGGATCTCTTTTATGTCGAAAACAACGAACCGTGCTTTTGACACCGGACCGAAGAACAAAGGATGGAACTATAATGAGTTTGATGTCGTCTATGTCGGTTCTGCTCTCCGCGCTTCCGATCCTTCTAGGATTCCAGTTGCTCATTTCGGTGATCGCGTTTGATATTGCGAACGTTCCAACGACGCCTCTGCAGTCAGTACTAGCGCGGCGGACCGAAAAACCTGACTCGGTCAGAGACGAGTCATACTGATTGCAGTGGTCGTCTGTCTATCAGGCGTGCCCGGATTACTTGGGACCGCTGCCGAACAGGGTGGTGTGCGCAATCTTAGTACTGGCGGTGGGCATACTGTTGATGGAATTGCGTGGCTGACTTCGAGCAGTTATTGAACCACACTAAAATTGAGGAAGCCGGGAAGGAGATTTGATGGGAGTCGCAAATGATGACGCCCTTGACCGCGAGGAACAGCAGCCGCATTCCACATTATTTTATACAGTATTCGTTGTGCTCTCATTATTAGTCGGGTTCATTTACGTTGGAAAAACTTGGTCCCCTTCGTCTTATGCTGTAGTTCTAAAAAATATTTTTAAGTTACAAGATACGGGCTTAGTTGTGGGAAAGCCTAGGTGCATTCGTTCTGATGAATTCGCAGTGATTACGCCTTTAACACAGGCTACGGTAAATAACGGATTTCACCGTTACAATGAAACTTCTTTCTATGGCGAAGACCTTAGAATGGTCTATTCCCTTCCCGTTCTCGATTGGGGGATTCTGTTCAAGCCAACGATGTGGCTTTATGCTTTTGCGAATCCCGCTTATGCCTTCTCATTCCACCACTATGCGCTGATTTTTCTTTTCTTGCTGGGGTACACTCGGCTTTTCAACATTTTGGGAGGCTCTCTCGTAAACAGCCTCTTACTTTCCTTAATACTCTTCTGGACCGGCTTTACACAATATTGGTGGACCGCTTTGGGTCCCACACTGGCTTTTTTCCCCTGGCTTTTGATTTCTATTGATTTGCGAGCTCGTTTTTTTTCAAAGCTCGTTCTATTTTATTGGTTTGCCACATGTTGGATTTTGTCGTTTTTTTATCCCCCGGTTATCATTTCACTCGGTTTTGTTGGTGCCGTGATCCTGTTTGCGTTTCGGCCAGAGCTCTTGCGTATTCGACCGATTGTAGGTTTTGGGCTGGCCACTCTGGCGGCCCTCGCAACCGCTGGTTTTTATCTTCAGGATTACCTCATTGCAACGTGGGGAACCGTATACCCGGGCCAACGTGTGACCATGGGAGGAAGCGTAAGTTTCAATCTTTGGGTATCACAATTTCTCCCTACTTCTCAAATTAAGAATCATGGATCGCTTATTGGCGCAAATATTTGCGAAATCGGAACTGTCGGGACGGTTTATTTTCTCCTTACGTTTTGCTTTTTAAATTATGCACGCCATAAAGAAATTGCGTCTCGGCCCGATCGCATGCGCTGTTTAATTGCCCTGGGAGTCGGTCTCCTTATGATCTGGGCTTGGATGCTCTTCCCCTTTCCGTCCTGGATCGGAACGCCGCTCTTGTGGAATCGAGTTCAGCCGGAACGGATGCTCTATGCAGCAGGGGTTCTGTTGCTGCTGATAGCCTTTATTTGCGCTGCATCGCTAGGACTTAAACTGACTTGGATTCGCTTCGCCATTTTCTCTGCCATCACAACCTTTGGGTGGTATTGGTACAAGCAGATTATTCACCACGTTGCGTTCTCTCGTTCTTGGCGTGATGTAGTCGTAATTTTACCGATCGCAGGGTGTGTTTTGTGGGCGAGGCTCATTGGTGAAAGGAGAGCCAACACTGCCATTCTAGTTACCTCCTGTATTATTGGCTCTCTTGCATTTGCCAACTTTAATCCTATCCAGTCGGCTTGGCCGATTTTCAACCGCAGCGAGACCTCGATCTCGCGTATGCTTGACCAATTAGCCGGGGCGAGCCCAGATAGAGCCATAGCCATAGCCATAGCGACTTCGCAAAAAAATAGTCTCGGAGCCACGCTAAATGGATGGGGATACCGCTCAATCGCTCATGTTTTGGCCACGCCGAGGCTTGATATTTGGCGCGAGAAATTTCCTGCCCTTTCGGACACTGAGCTTAAAGACCTTTTCAATCGATATGCGCACATAAACTTGACGACGGCCGAAAAGCCAAGGCTGTTTGGTGATGACGCTATCACTGTACCTATAACTGCTTTTGCTCCGGCTGGTAAAGCAAACGTTCTGCGTCCGGCTTGTTAACTCTTGACGCCTCCCAGGTCTCCAAAAATAGCATTTATTCAAGAGTCTTCGGGCGTTTGCTCCCAAAACCCAGAAACTCGTTCTATCAACAACGAAGTGTCGCGAAGGACGCTGCACCGTACACGGTCGCTATCCGTTGATCCATTAGCGCATTTCCCGTTTGGCTCTCGAGCTTCGCCATCCTTGATTAGTCTTGAGCGAGGTCTTAGTGTCGGTGTTCCTCAATCAACCAAGATGCTGGAACATAAGGATCCGCAGACTCGGGGGAAATCTCGTGTGGATTGCCTGCCTCAAGTCCCATCGCAGATTTGAAGGTAGAGACATCCATAAGAGATGCTGATTCCCGATCCTGGGAAGAGTTTCTGACGACTAATGTTTTCGTCACTTGTTTCCGCTGACGCCTCGAAAAAGTTACATACGGTTACGGCAGATCGTTCGCGTAATAGCTTTAGTTCTTTCTCCCCCCAGTTTTCGCGGGGCTGAAAAATTAGTGCGCTTATTTTTGGTAGAATGATGACTAACCTGCGCTCGCACTGATGGCAGAACAACTGATGTTTCGTCCGAAGACAGAGTCCAGTTTTTGCTGCCGGTCGAATTATCTCTTGCTTCATTTATTCGGACCAGGGACAAAGATCTCGCTGCTCCTGTGTGATCTGCGTCACTCTCACGACCGTAGATTGGCGGATCATGTCACGGCAGACGATTTCGGGCAAACTCCAGCTCAGTTCGGTTTTTTCAAAACCACGTGTGAAATTTATTTAGCGCTTGGTGTGTGAGTTCGCAACGCCTCTGTTCACGTTTTCCGTTTCCCTTCAGACTTCTCTCCGGGCATTTGCGGCCGAAGCCCTGAAAAAATGTTTTATTTGATCATTATCAAACAGAACCGTTTGCTACGCGCTGGACTTTTAGATCTATTAGAATAATATTTTTAAAATGATTTTAGCCGTTTGAGGAATATTCCAGATGTCCTTCTCTGAGATGCCCAATTTATTGGTTTTTTATTTCTCCGCGAGGAGTTTCGGGCTGCGGCTGCGCCCCCTACAATGGCTAACGGCATAAAAGCCGAAGCGGTGGTTTCAATTCATTAGCGCGCTGAATGCATTATGGCTGCTCGCCAAATACGACAGCTTACGATCAAGGGAGTTCGGATCTTCCGTACAGAAGGTGTAGCGGGGCTAAATCGAAGAGTCATAAATAGACTCGACAGCGCTATACGCTCCTCTACCATGGCCGCTAGTCGGTTTGTTGGTCATGAATACGGAGAATGGATAAGAAGA